>WNFX01004508.1_pt1 | contig 21422 bp, 18 predicted proteins | sample 5400111 | NCBI WGS metagenome assembly WNFX01 (sample SAMN13153363, study PRJNA577476) | soil metagenome | isolation source: 40 cm soil or saprolite under grassland replicate 1 | place: USA:California | collected 2016-06-15 | reverse complement strand
GCGCGCAGGCCGCGGGTGAGCCGTCCGTCTTGAACCGCTTCATGGAGAGCCTGGCCGGCCTGGCTGAAGACGGAGGGCCAGCCGGGGTCCAGCGCGGACGTGATCGCGTGATGAGTCAGCAGCCGGGTGACGCGCTCGGGCCACCATGGTCCCGCTGGCCCGACCTGCCGCTGGTCCTCCACCCACTGAGCGATCAGGCAGATCGCGTTGTCCTGGCCATTGACTGTGACGCCGTTGAGTCTGGCCAGGGATAGGAAGGCGAGGCTGCCGGTCACGCCGTGTGCCATGCCCATATCCGCGTGTCCCTGGCTGAATGAGCGTGGCTGCGGGCGGGGCGGCGGGGCCGTGGCGATGGTGTCGGCGAGTTCGGCGTGCCGGGCGCTCAGGAGGGTGATGTCGTCGCGGAGTTCCCGGAGCCGGGGTCCGGCGGTGGTGTCGTCCATGGTGCAGTTCTCGAACGTGGCGTGGTACCGGCCGGTGGCGGTTTCCTTGGCCTTGATCTGGGCGAGCAGGGCGCCGGCCTCGGCTTGCCGGCCGGCGTGCCCGTCGGCGTGGTGGGCCTGGGCACGGGTGATGGCGGCGATAATCAGGGTGGTGTCCTGGGCGTAGAACGCGGCGAGGGCTGCCAGGACGGCGGTGTCGGCCTGGCCGGAGGGTGTTGAACGGCGCCGAGGATTCTGATGGCGGGTGCTGGTGCGGCACCGGGGATGCCGATGGGCATGGGTGGTGGCTGCTGGGGTGGTGGCGTGACGGCCACGCACGTGCTGTTGTCGGCGTGGTGCCTGGCGCGGCGGGCTGATGCGGGTGAGGTGATCGGCGCGGCGCTGGAGGCGAGGGCGGCCGGGGCCGGGCACCGGAAGATCGCCGCGCGGCTAGGCCGTCCTGTCTCGACGGTGCGGGGCTGGCTGCGGCGGTTCGGCGGGCGGGCGGAGGCGGTGCGGGTGTTCTTCACGGTGCTGCTGGCCCGGACCGGCCCGGATCCGGTGATGCCGGCTGCGGCGCCGGGTCTGGCGGCGGCTGCGGTGTCGGCGATCGCCGGCGCGGCGGCTGCGGTGGCGTCGCGGTGGCCGGAGCTGGGCGCGGTGCCGGTGTGGGCGGCGGCGTCAGCGGCGAGCGGCGGGCTGCTGCTGGCGCCGGGCTGGCCGCCTGCGGGGAGCAACACGACCTGACCCGTTATGCGGCGCCGTGCTGGCCTGGGAACGTTTTCCGGTCCTTTCACCACTGACCGGAGGAGGTGCCCAGGAGGGCATGAAGAGGACTGATGATGAGGAGCAGGCCAGGCTGGAGCGGGCCCGGGCGATCGGCCTGTTCCGGTACATGCTGATCCGGGAGGCCGCGGAAGCTGCTCGATCGTGGCCGCAGCGTTGGTCAGGCGCTGCGCCAGGCTCGGCGGGCGCGGTGTGCCTAAGTTCTCGGTCGTCACAGTGCCCATCCTCAGCCGCCGACCCGTGTCAGTCGAGAGGCCCGGACGATGTCACGCAGCTCAGGAACCTGGGCGATGGCTCTGTCCGCACGTCGCGGTCGGTTCGGAAGTTATGCGTGCCGCCCAGCATGTGGTCATCGATCCGCGCCGGGCTGGGCACCGGCCGATCCACCCTCGGCGGCGGGTATGGCCAGGTTCCGCGCAGTGATCACTTCACTGGCCTTCACCGCTGTCTGGAGATCGGTCATCAGCTTCTGGGGCAGCTGCCCGCGTCCGAGTCCGGATGACAGCATGGCTGCGGCGAGGGCGTGTTCCTCGGCGTCGGTCAGCCGGGCCCGGCAGGCGTTGTGCGCGAGCACGTCTCGCGCCGCGTACCCATCTCCGTATTCCGCTGTCTGACGGATGAGCCGGGCGGCGGCCCGATCCACGGCACGCGGCTGGGTGTCACCGGCAAGGTCCACCACGATCAAGCCGAGGCGGACACTAAACACCAGCAGCTGGGGATCGGGTTCCAGCGCGAGGTAGTGCCCGGCCATGGCGGTGATGGCGGATTCGGCGGGGCGGGATCGGGAACAGAGCACGGTTAGGCAGGCAGCAACGGCGCGCTCCCACGGCTCTGGGGTGGCGCTGTCCTGGACAATCGATAGGGCAGAGTCCGGGTCGGCTGCGTTGCAGCGGGCCAGGATGGCGACCTGGCGCCCGTCGAGAAGCCGATGGCCGATACCTGCGTGCCTTTCGATGTGCGCAAGCGCGTGGTCCCACCGGCCCGCGCTGGCCAGCGCCCGCGTGCCGTCAGCGAGCAGGACGGCCCTGAGCCACTGGCAGAGCGCCCGGTGGTTCTCGTCGGTGACGGTGAAGTCCCGGAAGGTGACCGGCCGGCCGTCGATCACAGTGCCGCTGCGGGATCTGACGGCGTCGTACAGCGTGTCCAGCAACTGGTAGGCACGCTCTCCGTCGCCACCGCGGAGCAGCAGCCGGGCGAGGTTGACGGCGGGCTCCAGCGCGTTTCTCGCAGGCTGCGCGCCCAGCGGGCGAGCGCGCAGATGCAGATCGAGCTGCCGGTGACACAAGGATCGGGCGAGATCAGGCAGGCCGCAGTCGCTGAGGATCAGCGCGGCCTTGTTGTGAGCCACGGCGGCCAGGGACAGGCTCCGGGCACCGCTTTCGCTGGCGGCAGCGCTGGCCAGGTCACCGATCTCGCTCACCCGCATGCTGAGCGAGGGACAAGCTGGGCGCGGGCGGGCGACCAGCGGGAAGCGCCGTGCTATCTCTGCCGCGGGCACCATGTCACTGCCAGGTGACGGTGATTGAGTGGTGCGGGCGGTGCAGGACGAAGCGGCCGGCGGCGGGGTCGGCAATCGCGGGGGCATCAGGGATCCCGAACCGCACGGTCCTGGCGCGGTAGGTCTTGTCCCATAGGCGGACCTGCTCGGCCACCAGATCCATGAGGCCCGGGCCGGCCGGCCCGTGGCCGATGACGCCGACTTCGTACAGCTTGCCGCCTCCGGCTGCTGGCGGCGCGGGGCGCACGGTGAGGTAGGCAAGGTCCGGGCCGCGGGTGGTGGCCATCGAACCCCAGCCGAACATGGGGGTGACCTGGCCGCGGTCCTTGGCCGGTGGCTGGACGGACATGCGCATCAGGGCGTTGCCGAGCGTGCAGGACAGCCACAGGTCCATCCACTCGTAGGGCACCATCGGCGGGAACATGACCTCGGTCCAGTGCTCGTGCCGCCCCGTGTTCAGCACGCCTGCCAGTGCCTCGGCGTCGGCTGTCTGGTCCTTGTGGACCTGAAGGGTCACGTCACCCTTAGGGGTCAGGGTGATGGTGCGGCGCGCATCGTCTGCGATGCCGCGCAGCGGCATGAACACCGCGAGCTGGCTGTCCACGCTATGCCAGCCGCTGGTGCCGCGTTCGAAGGCAATCGAGCGGGAGTTGGTGCCCCGCAGCCTCAGCGGAACGACCAGCCGCCCGCTGGGGCGGAGCTGGCTGAGCCAGGCGGGCGGGATGTCATACGCGCTGACGGTGGCCATCACTTTGTCGTAAGGCGCTGCATCGGCATGGCCGAGGGCGGCGTCGCCGAGAATCACGTCCACGTTGGTGACGCCCGCGCTGGCCAGGTGCTCGCAAGCGCTATCGGCCAGGTCCTGGTCGACGTCGATAGTGGTGACGTGGCCGGCGCGGCCGACTGCGGAGGCGAGCAGGGCGGCGTTGTAGCCGGTGCCCGCTCCGGCCTCCATGATCTTGTCGCCTGGCGCGGGGGCGAGCTGTTCGAGCATCATGGCGACGATGGTGGGCTGGGAAGCGGCGCTGATGTCGGTTCCTGCCGCGTCCCATTTCGTGTAGACGGCATTGTCGGCGTACGCCATGGCTAGCGGGACCCCTGGGAGGAACAGCTCGCGGGGCACGCTCCTGATGGCGGTCTCGATTCCGGGGGTGCGGATCGTCTTCTGCTCGCACAGACGGTTGACGAGTTCATCGCGGAGCTGGCCAGGGGACAGGGGAGGGCGGTCGTCGCTGAGTGTGGTCACTATGTTGTCCTTAACTGGTGCTGGAGGGATCGCAGGCACGGGTCGGTGTCCGCCGTGAACACGGTGTCCAGCGCCAGCCGTGCGAGGGCGGACTGGTCCTCCGCGGGCAGCCCGGCGCGGTTGGCGTGGAAGATGATGTGGTGGGCCAGCACAGCGCGCAGGCCCCTGGCCAGCTGGCCGTGACGCGCTAGGCGGGCTAGAGCCTGGCCGGTTCGCTCGAACGCGGTGATCCAGTCGCCTTGGCGGCCGAGCGGCCCGTCCGGGGTGCACAGACCGCGGACGTTGACGGTCATGAGCCGGTGCATCCCTCGCGCTGGGCTGGCCTTGGGCGGAGGTGCCGTGGCCGCGGGCGCAGCGGGGCGCAGCTGGGCGACCTTGTGCCAGACATCGCCCTGCTCGTACCAGTCCAGTCCGGCGGCGCGCAGCATGGCGCTGCACAGCAGGACGGTGGTCTCCCGATGCCCCAGCGCGGGCATGACCGGCCGGGCGGCGGGCCCGAGCAGGAAGCGGCTGTCCTGGTGGAAGAGGGCGTGGGCGATGTCCATCGCTTCGTCGCCGCCGAAGGCCAGGGTTTCTGGCTCGTAGACCTCGGTCGAATGCGCGACGACCCGCCCCTCGCTGGCGAGTTCGTCGAGCAGATCAGCGATGGCGGTGGACTCGGGGTCGTCGACGAGGTAGCGCAGCTTAAAGGTGGCCTTGCGGATGAACCACCAGCTGCTCAGGACGCCATCATTGTGAGCGGCGGCCAGTGCCGGAGCCAGTTCGGGTGCGGCGGTGTCCTGAGCCGGGCCCCGGCCGGGGAACTCGATGTTGTGCTGGCGCCACGTGGCGGCGGTCATCTTGCGTCCTCACACAGTGGTCGGCGGTCAGACGATGAGCAGGCAGGCGTCCCAGCGGGAGGCAGGCGTGGCGGTGCTGGCTGAGAGTACTGCCAGGGCGGTGCCGGCCGCGCCGTCGAGCAGTCCCGGCGCCCGGCCGGCTTCTGTCAGGACCGCGGTAGCGCCAGATCCGGCCCCGGCACCGACAGCATCCACGGGGTGGAGCATGGCGGGGATGAGGGCGCGCAACTGGGCAGCAGCGGGTGGCAGGGCGTCGGCGGCGATCCGGCCGGCGACGTGGGCCAGGCCAGCGAAGCCGTGGCACAGCGAGATGTCAGTCGTCGCGGCGAGCTGGGCAGGGTCAGTGAGTGCGCTGACGAGCGCGGCTTCCGCCGTTTGCTGGCGGTCGGTGTCGCCGAGGGCAAGGGCGGCTAGCTGCTGCGCCCGGCTCATGCCTGCGGTGCCGTAGCACCAGGAAGAGCGCAGCGGGCGCGGTGGCGCAACCTGACCCGTGCGCTGCTCGGCGCGGGTCACCCAGTACGGCCAGGCCGGACCGCGGCCGGTGTCGATGCGGCACCGGTCCAGCCAGGCGCAGATCGTCTGTATGGCGCCGGCCTGGCCACGCACGGTGGTGCCGTGCATGGCGGCAAGGGACAGCAGGCTCAGGACGCCGGTTATGCCATGCGCGAGGCCGTTGTTGGCGTGACCGTCGGGGAACCGGGGGTCGGCGCGGCCGGATGGCCCGGTAGATGTCCACCAGCCTGGGAGCTGCTCGCCTTCGATGATGACCGGGTCGGTGAGGCGTACGAGATATTCGAGTACGGCATGGAGGGCGTCGCTGGCGGGGTCGCGGCGCAGCAGGTACGAGCCGTAGCCGGCTAGGCCCTGAAGGGCGTCGAACTCCGCGAGTTTCGGCAGGCGCCCGCGGTCGATGCGCTGGTGCGCGGCGGCCACGCGGCGGCGGGCATCGGTGACGATCTGCCGGTCCAGAGCGCTGAGCGCGTGCTGGTAGGAGCCGGGGCACTGGTCAGCGGCGCAGGCCAGGGCATGCGCGAGGGCGGGTGCCCCGTAGTAGGGGTGACTGTCGGCCCCGCTGGTGACAGGGGTGCGGGCGGCGGCGGCGAGCCAGTCGTGGGCGCGCTGCCACGGTCCTAGCCCTGCTGCGGCGATTTCGATGTGCAGCAGGGCGATGCCGGGTATGCCGTGGGCGAGTGACTGCGGCCACCAGGGCTGAGCACGCGGCCCGGCGGGCCGGCATGGGTCTGCCAGGCGGGCGCCGATCAGATCTGCCAGATTGCGGGTTGGAGGTTGCGTCATGCGGGCCGCCGGGTGGTGCGGGCCGTCCATGCGAGCGCGGCGGCCCGCGCGAGGTGCAGGCAGGTGGCCTCTTCGGTAAAGTCGATGGCGACGGCACGGACGAAATGGACGTGCAGGAGCGAGTTCAGGACGTCGTCGGTGTCGATGCCGTGGGTGTCCGGGCCGGGCAGGTGGCGGCGGTAACCGGCTAGTGCGTGGTCCCGGTTCGCCCACGCCTGCACGATGGCTGGGCCGCCTGCGGCAGCCCGCAGGGCCGCCCAGTTCCGGCGCGGATCAGCGATCCGGACGGCATCGGCGAAGCCGTCACGGGGAACCGGTTCGGGTGCCGCGAGCGGGATGTGATCGATGAGCCAGCGCGCGCCTGCGGCGGTGCTGCCCAGGAATGCGCTGGCAATGGCAAAGGTGTGGGCGGCGGCAAGGGACCGCCGGTGCGGGCGGGTCGGCTGGCCGAGCTGGGTGAGGACGGCGCGCGAGTCTGCGCGGAAGACATCCTCCGCCGCGGCCCACGCTGCCCCGGAGCCCCAGCGGCCAGTCTCGGGATAGGAGGTGGCGTACCGTACCTCCCGCAGCAGCCCGGCGTGATGCAACTCCTGGCAGCACGTGCTCACCGCACGGGCGAGCTGGCCGAATTCTTCGGGATCGGACAGGGCGATGCGCAGCCGCAGATGCTGGTCGGGATCGCGGAACCGGACGTACCACCAGGGCGGCTGGCCGAGCCGGTCGAGGAGGGCGGGCAGGTACTCGGCCTTCGGTGAGGACGGCGGGCGCGCCGCCGTCGAGGTGGGCGCGCAGCAGGACGCGGTGGCCGGGCTGGTCCAGGTCCAGCGCGAGGAGCCGGTCACCCTCGGTCAGGTACACTCGCCGCGGCAGCCGGCGGGTGGCGCGCCACGCGGCCAGGGCGTTGTCCCACGCGGTCCAGGGTTGCGAGCGGGCGGGAAGCTCGGCCGCTTCCAGCCGCCACCGGGCAGGGGCAAGGATGGTGCGTCCGTAGCGCAGCCGGGGCAGGAACGGCATCGTCCGCGCCGCTCCCCAGTCGAACAGCGTCACCGCGGCGCACTGCGCGCGGCTGAGCTCGGCCAGGAACCGGGCCAGCGGCGGGGTATGGGTGTGCAGGTTCAGCGCGTGCATGCTCACGGCCTCCACCCGGTGGCCGCGCGCCGGCGCGGCCAGGTACATCCGGCGGCCGTCGCAGCCAACGGCCAGGTCCTGGACGGTCAGCACGTGATCGCCGGGACCGCGGTGCTCGGCCAGGCTGATCACTGTCGGCAGGATCTGCGGGGACCGGGTGACGTGAGCCGTCTCCGGCAGCAGCGGCGGGAATGACAGCTGTGCCGTCACGGTGCTGGCGTCGGGGCCCGGCAGGTCCGCCAGCTCCGCGGCCAGCCGACCGCGGTCCTGCGGGTTGAGCACGCTGAGGAACCGCCCGGTGCCGACGCCGGCACTGCGGGAGACGCTGACGACCTCCAGCCGGAAATCGCCGCGCTGCAGGTCCGCTGCACTGGCGGCGTGCACACGTACCCCAAGCTCCAGATGCCCCGGCAGCCGCACCTGGCCCGGTCCCAGCTGCAGGGATGCGATCAGCTCCTGGTCCACGACTACTTCGTCGCGGCCGTCGAGCGCCGCGCTCTGCGCCAGCCGTACCAGCGCCTCATCGCGGCTCGATACCGGGGAGCGGTGCTCTGCTGTCTGTGACCCGGGGTAACCGTCAGGAAAGCCGAGCCCGCTATCGGCGATGACATCAAGCACTGGCACCATCGAGCCGATCCCGAAGCGCTCGTAGAAGCGCTGGTGATACGCCTTCCAGGCCGGGGTCCCGTATGGAGCGGCGCTTACCCGGGCCAGGGCCAGCGCAGCGCGTTCCGCCTCGCGGGCCACCTGCCAGGGCAAGGTGATGGTGGCGTCGAGCCGCAGGTCCACCGCGAGCGGATGCCTGCGGACGGGGGCCAGGTCATTCATGCGAGCGGTCACGCGCTCCCGCGCCGCGCTGGAGTGACCGGTGGGGCGCGCAGCGCAGCGGGCCAGGTCCGCGTGGATCTCACGGAGGGCGAGCACGAAATCGGCGACCGGCGGGGCGGTCCCGGCCCCGACGGCCTCCAGCTGCGACAGGAGGTATCCCAGGGCGTCGGTCTCGGTGCTGGGCGGATGCAGGCAGGTAATCAGCGCACCGGTGGCGACCAGATCGGCAAGCATCGCGGTTACCCGTTCCGGCCCGGCCGCGGGGAAGCCGGCGAGGAGCTTGGCGCCCAGGTCATCTACGCGCACCGGGGCACGGGCCGCCGCCAGGGCCGCGCTCGCCGGCGCGGTGCACCGCAGCGAGACCTCCACCGCCATTGGCCCTGGGCCACGGGAGTTGGGCTGGTACGGCACGATGAGCCGGTCACCGCGGATCATCAGCGAGCTGTTGGCGACCACCGGCAGGCGGGCCAGCAGGTCAGGACAGCCCTCTAGCCGCGCAGTCACAGCCGTCAGCCACTCCGCCGCGGCACGGGCCACGGCGCGGTGCTCGCTGCCCCAGCCAGCCCGGGCGTTCGTCCCGAAGGAGGCGGTCGCTACGCCTGCGAACAGGCCGAACGGCGTGGCGCGGCTTTGCCAGCGCAGCAAGTAGCGGGCGACGGAGAGCACTGCGCGGCGGATGTCGCGCGGCGCGGGATTCTCAGCTTCGCACAGCGCGCGTACCCGTGCGGCGAGCACCGAGCTGGCGTACCGCAGTCCTTCGGCAACACCGTCTGCTTCCTGCACCGTTCGTAGCCAGGCGATCTGAGAGGCCGCGGCCGTGGCGTCAGAGGCAGGGCCGGTCAGGTCAGGCCATGGCGGGAGGTTCAGCGCGGGGCCCGCGGCGGCGCGCACTACGGCCGTCTTGCAGGATCGGAACGCGCAGGCCTGAGCTGCCATGCTTGCCTCCGTATGGGCCGGGCGAGGAACGGGATGGCCCGGTGCCGCCGTGCGGAACGCCGTCGGCGGCACCGGGCCAGGCCGACTGGGCGGGCGCAGGCTCCCGGTCAGGCGACGCCGGTGGTGCAGGCGCCGCAGGTGCTGCCGCAGTTGTCGTTGGTGATGTTGACCAGGCCCGCCGGGTCGGCGATCTCCAGCAGGCTTATGTCCAGATCGAAATCCGACGTCGTGGCCTGCGCGTTCTGCTGGCTGACTTGCATGGTGCTGTTGTCCACTGCCAGCTCCTTGCTACTAGAAGGGGTGTTGCCGATTGATGCCGGGCGGATACCTGATTTCGGAACGTAGCCGGGCGATCACTCCTACGTGCGGTTTCTTAGCCGGTCGCGCGAGTTGCCGTGCTGGCTGTCCTGCGGGCGCCGAGGGGCTGTCTCGATAGTGGTGCGCCGCCCGAGGAGACGGGCCCTAAGCACCGTCCGGGCAGCTGTTGCCTACCGTCGGCGGAGCGCGGCTCCGGCGATCAGGTTCAGCGTCGCTCGCCGGGCTTGTCATGACCGGCGGGAGGCTCGGAACGGCAGGCGGAGCCGGCTCAAGGAGCACGCGGAAGCCTGGATCACGCCATGACGCCGCAGACGCCATGTTCCCTCGGCACTGGGGCCGGTAAGTCGCTGCAGCCCTGTGCGGCTGGAGGATGCGCCCTGATCATGCTCGCTGCCCGCCGACATCGAAGGTCGCGTAGCGCCGCTCACCCAGGACGGAACGTTGTCTAGGAGCCGGGCTGGTCATGATCATCTCCTGCCATCGCGAAGCACCGATCCAGTAAAGACCGGAACGACGCCGCGGTATTAACCCCTGGTTAACGCGGCGGCGGGCGATGATCGGCTGGCGGCTGGCGGCTGGCGGCTGGCGGCTGGCGGCTGGCGGCTGGCGAGGGCGAGCGCTGCTTGCGTACCGGTGGACGGCGGGCTCAACGGCGGCCGCGACCCCCTGGCCGCTGAGAGACCGGGAGGATCGGACCAGCATTGAAGGCCAAGGAGGTGCCGTCATCGGTGCGAGCTGCGTGCCAGCCCCATGGCGCGGTATCGCGAGGAGCATCGGGCACGGGATCTCTCGCCACCAGCCTCACGCGGGGAAAAGTGGCTACCGCCGCGATCCTGACCACGACAAACCGCAACGGGAGGCCGTCGGCCTGCGCGGCGTTCTCGGCATCTTGAATGGCATCATCGCGGTTTCCGGGCGCTGTAACCGAGGCTGTTGAGCACCGTCAGGCTGGCATCGCGCGGATCGAATCCGACGACGAGGATCGGTCTGGGACAGCGGGTTGCTGGACAATGGCGTCTCCTTTGGCCGAATGGGGTGGGAGATCCACGGTAAGGGTCAGCGCACCCCTTTTGAGCGTGCGGCAGTCCAGCGGCTGCCGGTAGGCGTCTGTCAAGGTCGGCGTACTCCTGATAGCCCAAGCGAACCTGCACCGAGCTTCGGCACATCGCAATCTCCAGCAGGAAACTCGGACTGCTTAACGCCCGGTTAACCCGCGCTGCGGCGAGCGGCCTACGGTCGCTGCCTGCAAACCGCCTTGGGTGCCAGGCACGCGCCGGTTCTCATGTAAGGAGTGCTGTGAGGGAGTACGACTACATCGTCGTCGGTGGTGGCACGGCTGGTTGCGTGGTGGCGGCCAGGTTGTCGCAGAATGCCGGTGCCCGGGTGCTGTTGCTGGAGGCGGGGAGCTCAGAGCGTTCCCTGGCGATGCGGGTACCGGCCGCGTGGCCGGAGAACCTGGGCTCGGCGGCGGACTGGGGCAATGTGACGGCGGGTCAGGCCGATGCGGGGGCGGTGGCCTATCCGCGGGGCCGGGCTCTGGGGGGGTCCGGGGCGATCAACGCGATGGCGCATGTGCGCGGGCACCGGGCGGTGTATGACGGCTGGGCCGCGCGCGGGGCTCCTGGCTGGGGTTTCGCGGACTTGCTGCCGTATTTCCGGCGCAGTGAGAGGACTGAAGGGCGTGATCCGGCGCTGCGCGGAACCGGGGGGCCGGTCCGGGTGGCCCCGGTACCGGAGGCGGATCGGCATCCGGCTGCGGTCGCGTTCGCTGAAGCCGTGCGCGAGTTCGGCTTCCCGGTAACCGATGATCTCAGCGGCGCCCAGCAGGAGGGCGTGGCCTGGGTGGACCTGGCGATCGCGGACGGGGAGCGGGTCAGCCCGGCCGATGCGTACCTGCAGCCGGTGCTGGATCGCCCGAATCTGGCGGTGCAGACCGGCTGCCTGGTGACCCGGCTGCTGGTGCGCCGCGGCCGGTGCGCGGGCGTCAGCTACCTCCGGGGCGGGGCACTGGCAGAGGCGCGGGCCTGCGGTGAGGTGGCCATATGCGCGGGCGCGGTCGGCTCGCCGCAACTGCTGATGCTGTCGGGCATCGGCCCCGCTGGCCAGTTGCGCGCCTTGGGCATTGACCCGGTGGTCGATATCTGCGGGGTGGGCCGGAATCTGCAGGACCACCCGGTCGTGCTGGCATCGTACGCCTGCGCTTCGCCGCTGCCAGCCAGCGGATACAACCACGGGGAGGTGTACGCGGCGCTGCGGAGCGGGCTGGCGGGTGAATACCCCGACCTGCACTTGTTCCCGATCCTGCTGCCGTTAGCCCCGGCCGGGTGCCAGCCGCCCGCGGCGGGGTTCGCCCTCGCAGCGGGGGTGGTGGCCCCGGATAGCCGGGGTTCGGTCCGGCTGGCTTCGGCCGACCCGCGGCAGAGCCCGCGGATCGACCCGGGTTTCCTGCGGGACGGCACTGATGTGGACCGGCTGGCCGAAGGGCTGGACCTGGCCCGCCGGGCCGGGGCCGGCCTGAAGTTGCCGCTGGCCTGGCCGGCCGAGGTGTGGCCCGGCCCGGAGGTGCGGGCCGGCGCCGGGCTGCGCGCGTTCATCCGGCGCACGGTCGGGAGTTACTACCACCCGGCGGGCACCTGCCGGATGGGGTCGGACCCTGGCGCGGTCGTGGACCTGCGGCTTCGGGCGCGGGGCGTGGCCGGGCTGCGGGTGGCCGACGCGTCGGTGCTGCCGGTGATCCCCAACGCGCATCCGAACGCGACCGTGCTGGCGATCGCTGAGCGGGTAGCCGCGCTGATCAGCGGCCGGGATACCCCGGAGCCATGAACGACACCTGATCAGGCGTGCCGGGCAAATTTTCTCCGTCAGAAAGGAAACGAAGTCATGTCTGAGACCGCGGCGGCTAGCGAGCAGTTGCGCCGGTATGTCGAGACGCACCACATTGACATGATCCCCGCCGCGGCGCGGCACGGGAGACCGTGGCACCAACTCGCGTTCTGGTGGGGCGGCAACGTGAACGTGTTCAACGTCGTCCTCGGTGCCGTGGTGGTCTCGGTCGGGCTGCCGTTCTGGTGGGCGCTGGCTGCGATCGCCGCCGGGACGCTGATCGGGGCGCTGCTGATCGCGCTGCACGCGACCCAGGGCCCGGTGCTGGGGGTGCCGCAGACGATCCAGTCCCGGGCGCAGTTCGGGTTTTATGGGTCGGCGTTCTTGTTCCCGTGCGTGCTGCTGATCAACGTCGGGTTCATCGCCGCGCAACTGGTGATCCAGGCCCAGGCCATGCAAGGGGTGGCCGGGGCGGTGTCCGTCCCGGCGTGGATCGTGATCCTGGCCGTCCCGGCGGTGGTGATCGGGATCTTCGGGTACCGGTGGATCCACCGGGTGATGCAGGCCACCGCCGTGGTGGTCGGGGTCTCGCTGGTGGTCATGTTCGTCCAGGGATTGCGGTACGGGTCCCTTCCCGCGAGCGAGATGAGCCTGGCCCGGCCGCCGGCCGGGTTGTTCCTGGCCGGGGTGGCGCTGCTGGTGATCGACATGTTGTCGTTCGGCCCGTTCGTGTCGGACTACACCCGGTACCTGCCCGCGCGGACGGACGGGCGGAGGCTGTTCTGGGCGATCTACGCCGGGAACGTGCTGGCCACCGTCTTCTCCTGCGCGATCGGCGCGTACCTGGCCGCGCTGCTGCCCTCGCTCGGCCCGGTCGCCGCGGTCGGGAGGGTGTCCGGGTCATGGGCGCTGGTGGTGATGGCGTTTAGCCTGGTCAACGCGGGTACGTTCAACGCCTACACCGGCGCGTTCCAGGTGCTCGCGTTCGGCAACATGTGGCGCCGGTTCACGTCGGCGTCGGTCATGGTCCGGCTGGTTCCCTTCTGCTGCGTGATGGCCGCCGGAGTGGCGGTCGCGCTGCTGGGCTACCGGTCGTTCGTCGCCAACCTGTCGAACTTCCTGGGCCTGCTGCTGGTCCTGTTCATCCCCTGGTCGGCGGTCAACCTGGCCGACTACTTCATCGTCCGCCGCGCCCACTACGACGTCGCCGCGTTCTTCAGCCCCGGCGGCACCTACGGCAACTTTGCCTGGCGGGGCCTGCTGGCCTACGCGGCTGGGCTGGCCGCGGAGTGGCCGTTCGTGTCCCAGCCGGATTACACCGGCCCGCTGGTGCGGGCGCTGGGTGGAGCGGACATCTCCTGGCTCGTCGGATGGTTCGTCTCAGCCCTCGTCTATCTGCTGGTGATGCGCGGCGCCAACGGTGCTGACCGCCGCAGCCGCCATACAGCCGGTGCGTCAGCAAGAACCCGGCATTCCCCGGCCCCGGGATTCGGAGGCGGGCAGTCCCCGGCGCACATGGACGGTGACAGGTAAGCGTTCATGGACAGCCAGGAAACGACTACAGGGCCCGTGGCGCCGCGGATCGGGCGCGTGAGCTGGCCGGTTCGGTCAGGCGCGGCACCGCCGCTGGCCGATTGTTTCAGCGCCCGGCCGGAAACGGCGCCCGACCTCGCGGCGACGGTGGTTCCTGGTGCCGTTGCCGTGCTGGTCCCCGGCCCGGCTGCGGAAGGGCCGCGGGGCCCGCTGGCCTCGTCCGGCAAGACTCAGCTGGCGGTGCACGCTGCCGGGTCGTTGTGGCAGTCCGGCGGGCTGGACGTGCTGGCCTGGGTCTGTGCCGCCAGCCAGGCGTCGGTGCTGTCCGGCTATGTCCAGGCGGCGGCGGCGATGGGAGCCGATTTCGCAGGTGCCGCTGAATCGGTGGCAGCCCGTTTTGTCAGCTGGCTCGGCGAGACTGGCCGGCCGTGGTTGGTGGTGCTCGATGATCTGCGTGATCCGGCTGACCTGGACGGGCTCTGGCCAGCCGGTCCAACGGGCCGGGTCCTGATCACCACCCCAGACGAGCAAACGGTCTCCGGTCTGCGGCGGGTACAGGTTCTGCCGGTCGGGGCGTTCAGCCGCCGCGAGGCCCTGAACTACCTGCGGGGCCGCCTGACGGCCGACGTGGACCAGCGGCACGGCGCCATCGACCTCGCTACCGAGCTTGGCTGCGAGCCGTCGGCGCTCGCCCAGGCCAGCGCGGTGATCGCCACCTCCAGGCTGTCGTGCCGTGAATACCGCGACTATTTCGCGCAGCGGCGGGCGCAGCTCACCGGGCATGCCCGCAGTGAGGGATCTGCTGCGGGGGTTACCTGGACGCTGTCCGCCGAGCACGCCGGACGGCTGTCACCAGGCGGAGCCACCCAGCTCGTCGTGGCACTCGCTGCGGTTCTGGACGGCCATCAGATTCCGGGCACAGTGTTCACCACGCCGGCCGCATGCCAGTACATCGCCGAAGGCGACACGGCGCTTACGGCGAACCCCGGACGTGCCTGGGATGCGGTGCTCATCCTGGAACAAGCCGGCCTGCTGGCCGTCGACCCGGCGAGCGCGCCGCCGGCGGTGCGGATGAGCCCGGTGGTTCAGGCGCAGGTCCGGGCGGCGCTGCCTGGCGCGATGTTCGGCCGGGTGGTACGAGCGGCGGCGGACGCGCTGCTGGAGGCATGGCCAGACGATGAACCCGTGCCGTGGTTGGCGGCGGGCCTGCGGTCCTGCGCGGTCAGCCTCCAGCACGCCGCCGGGGACCGGCTGTGGGCTGCCGATGGCTGCCACCCGCTGCTGCTGCGAGCCGGGCGGAGCATGGACCAGGCTGGCCTGACCGGCCCCGCCGCCGGTTACTGGACCCAGCTGGCCGCCGGTAGCGACCGGAACCTCGGGCCCGGGCACCCGGGCACCCTGATGGCGGGCAGCCAGGCGGCCCGTGCGCTGCTGGCCGCCGGGCAGGCGACCGAGGCTGTCGCCTGGTCGCAGTGGGTCCTAGTCGGCCGCAGCCGCATGCTCGGCCCCGACCATCCGGGCACCATCGCAGCCCGGGTGAGCCTGGGCCGCGCCATGGTGGCCGCCGGGCAGCCCGCCGCCGCGGTCACCGTCCTCGACGCCGCGCTCGCCGATTGCGAGCGCGTCCGCGGCGCTGACCACCCCGGCACCCTGAGCGTGCGGGATGAGCTCGCCGGCGCGTGCCAGGCCGCAGGGAAGGCCGCTGACGCCATCGGCCAGTACCAGCGCATTCTGGCCGACCGCGAGCGGATCCAGGGACCCCGGCATCGCGCCACCATGAACGCCCGGCAGAAGCTGGCCGGCGCCTGCCTGGCAAACGGCCGGGTCCAGGAGGCCATTTCCCACTACAACCAGGCCCTCGCCGACCGGGAACGCGCACAGGGCCCCGATCATCCGGACACAATCGCGTCCCGCGGCCACGTTGCCTCCGCCTGCCACCTGGCGGGCAAGATCGGCACCGCGCTGCAGCTGTACGAGCAGGTATGCGCGGACTCCGAGCGGGTCCTGGGCGTCGATCACCAGGACACACTCATGCGCCGTGCGGACCTGGCACGCGCCTATTACGCTGCCGGCCGGCTGACCGACGCCACCACTTTGATCCGCGATGCTGCGGCCCGCTTTGAGGAGGATGTATCATTCGGGGCTCCGCTGACGCAGGCGCCGCGGGGAACCATGACGGATATCGCGGGGCGATGACGGGACGTCAGCTCACGCGGGGTCCGGCAGGAAACCATTGCGCCCTTGCCCGCGCCGGGACGGGCGCGCTGGCGCGGCTGGAATCACGCTGCGACCCGTCTGTGCGGGGTCGGCGTGCGCCGGTGCTGACCGGTTCCTGGATCCGGTCAACCGCGGCCTCATTGCCTGCCCCTGCCGGGGGCAGTGCCAGGACGTACCGCCGGATCAGTGTCCTGCCGGCAGTAACTCGCGTAATCCCGTGTTGCCGGGTCATCCTGCCTGATCAGGGAAGTCATGTGTCCGTCGCAGCGTTCCGGTCCACAGAGCGAAGGACCATTCCCATGTCCGTCCGCAGCCGGACCCGTCCTCACGCAGGAACCGCGTGCCGCCACCCTGATCCTGATGGTCGGGCTTCCCGCAGCCGGGAAAACCGCCCGGGCCTAAGAACTCGCCGCAACGCACCGGGCGCTGCGGCTGACCCCGGATCACTGGATGATCCCGCTGTTCGGGGATTCGATGGCCGACGGCAAGCGCTGGGTGCTCGAAGGCCGGCTCATCTCGGTCGCCCTGCAGGCGCTGCGACTGGGGACCAGCGTCGTGCTCGACTACGGCCTCTGGGGCCGCGATGAACGGTCGGCACTGCGCTGGCTGGCCCGCTCGGCCGGGGCAGCATGCCAGGTGGTCTACCTGCCCGTGGACAAAAACGTCCAGCTCGCCCGCATCGCACACCGCCAGGAAACGGCACCGCACCAGACATTCCCGATGACCGAGGCCGACGTGAACGCGTGGCGGCAGCAATTCCAGGTGCCTGACGCCGCCGAACTCGACGGCGCAGAGATCCCCGCCCCGCCAGCAGAGTGGCCGGGCTGGCCAGAGTGGGCAGCAGACCACTGGCCCTCATGCAGCGACAGCTAACCCAACTGTTCTGTCGGCGTTCGTGCTGGTCTGCTGAGACAACAAGCAGATGCGTCAGATTGGCTGAGACTGCGTCACTTCAACTGAAATGGGACAACTCTGATCTGGCCCCGCTTCGCGGCTTGGCCGGCGGATCTTTGTGTACGCCGGAGTGGTTGCGGGGCAGGCGGGATGTCTGGGTGGATTGTTAGTTACATCCGGCTTTGGTCCACTTACCGTGTGGGGCCGGGATGGGGTCGAGGGTGGAGCTGTTCGCCGCGATCCGCTGGGATTACCAGCGGGAGGGGCTGGGCATCCGGGCGCTGGGCCGCAAGTACGACGTACACCGCCGGACGGTGCGCCAGGCGATCGGCTCGCCGCTGCCGCCGCACCGCAAGAAGCCGGTGCGGGCGGCGCCGGTGCGGGCGGCGGTCACCGGGTGGATAGATGCGATGCTGCGCGAGGACCTGGAGGCGCCGCGCAAGCAGCGGCATACCGCTAAGCGCGTCTTCGAGCGGCTGCGCGATGAGCATGGCCACCGGTAGCGGCGAGCGGATGGACCCGGTGCTAACCAGCCTGCTCGGCCGCGGCCTGCGCCTTGCTGCCCAGCGCCACCGAGCCCGCGCCGCACGCCCGGGCTGGCTGGTCTAGCTCCCGCCCGCACCCAGGTAGTCATGCGCGATCCATCCGGCGGGTTGTTCTACGCTGGGCAGGTGGACCAGCCACGGGAATGGCGCCGCCTTTCCGGTTGCCGAGGCCAGCAGAGCTGCTCATCGGCGGAGTCGGCCTCGGCGCCGGCGGGCCGGGCAGCCCGGCCGGGCACCTTGCGGTGCTCGCCGACGCCGCACGGCGCGGCGGCTGGCTGGGGGACACCGTCGCCGTCCGCTGTGCGGGCGCCGGCTCGTCGGCCAGCCGACGAATGCAGGCACTAGAGCACGGGTGATGCGCTGCCGTCAGGCACTGGCAGCTTCCGCTGGTTTGCGGGCCAGGCCGCAGAAGTGCGGCACGTCGGCCATCTCGCCGTAACCGGTGACATCAGGCCGCCAGCGCGGGCACGAGACCAGGCCGGGCTCGGCCAGCTCCAGCCCGTCGAACAGGCGGGTGACCTCCGGGCGGGTCCGCAGGACCGCCGGGGCGGAGCCCCGCTCGTTCCACAGCCGAACCGCAGCGCGCATCGCCCTGCCGCTGACCTCGGCCGTGGGGTGGCAGATCACCAGGTGGCTGCCGGCCACGGTGGCGCGCATCAGCCGGCGCGTGATCGCCAGCGCCTCGCCGGTGTCGGTGACGAAATCCAGGACGTTCAGCAGCATGATCGCGACCGGCTCGGTGAAGTCGAGGGTCGCCGCCGCGCCGGCGATAATGTCGCCAGGGTCACGGACATCGGCGGTGATGTGCCCGCACTGACCCCGCGGGCCGCTGGTCAGCAGCGCGCGGGCGTACGCCATCACCAGAGGGTCAGCGTCCGCGTAGACGACCCGCGACCCTGGCGCCACCCGCTGGGCGATCTCGTGGGTGTTGTCGATGCACGGCAGGCCAGCGCCGATGTCCAGAAACTGGCGGATTCCCTGGCCGGCCAGATAGCGCACCGCCCGCGCCAGGAAGTACCGGCTCGCGCGAGCCGAATCCGCCAGTTCCGGGACCAGCGACAGAATCTGGTCACCGATCTCCCGGTCGACGGGATAGTGGTCCTTGCCGTCCAGCCAGTAGTCCCGGACTCGTGCCGGGTGCGCCACCGTGGTGTCGATCGCCCGCGACGGCGCAAGGCCGGGCAGCCCGGAGTCTGCTTCCGTGCAGGCCACCTCGCGCTGCCGGTCCGGCGCGGGGCGCGGACCGGGGCTAGCCCGAGTTTCCGATGATCATGGCCTGGTGACTCCTGAGCGGAGCCGGGCCTGACTCATTTTCGCTGGTGGCACGCCGTGGTGGTGCTCGCCTGGCTGCGCCGGAAGGTGTATTGCCCATATATGGCATCGATCGTGGGGAAGAAGCGCGGCAGGGCCACGTATTACTACCTGGTGGAGTCCGCTCGCGTGGACGGGAAGCCCCGGATCGTCTCGCAGGAGTACCTGGGCACCGCTGATGAGCTGGCGGCGGCGATGCGCGGCGGCGGGCTGGGCCTGCCGGACCGGACCGGTCACAAGGACTTCGGCGCGGTCGCCGCGGCGTGGGGCGTGCTGGAGGATCTCGGCGTGGCGGCGGTCATCGATGAGGTGGCCGGGCCCGGCCCGTCCGGGCTGCCGCTGCCGGCGGGCACCTACCTGGTGCTGGCGGCGCTGAACCGGCTGGTCGCACCGTGTTCCAAGGCCGCCTTCGCGGACTGGTGGAAGACGACCGCCGCCGGCCGGTTCACCAAGATCGGCGCGCCGGCGCTGGACCACAGGCGTTTCTGGGACGCGATGCACGCCGTCACCCTGGAGCAGCTGGAGGAGATCTCCGGCAAGATCGCGGTGCGGATCGTGGAAACCTCCGGGGTGGATGTGTCCTCCGTCGCGCTGGATATGACCAACTTCGCCACCTTCATCGACACGGCGAACGGCAAGGCGCCGGTCGCCCAGCGGGGCAAGGCCAAGCAGAAACGCGCCGACCTGCGGCTGGTCGGGCTGGGCCTGGTCGTCACCCGGGACGGCGGGCTCCCGCTGACCTGGCACGCCTACCCCGGCGACCGGCCCGACGTCACCCAGTTCCCCGCCATGATCGATCAGCTGCTGGCCCGGTACCAGGCGGTCACCGCAGCGGCCGGGGTCGCGGCTGGCGACCCGGACATGACCGTGGTCTTCGACGCCGGCCAGAACTCCGCCGCCAACTTCGCCCACCTGGCGGCCACCGGGCTGCACTACATCGGGTCGGTCCCGGCCTCGGACTGCCCGGACCTGACCGCGCTGCCCGCCAGCGTGCGGGCCGCCGTCGACGAGGACCGGTTCGGCGGCCTGACCGCCCGCGACACCCGCCGCGAGGTCTATGGCGCCGATCGGCGCGCTATCTTGACCCATTCACCCGAGCTGCACAAGAGCCAGGCCCGCGGGTTCGACGGCACCACCTTGGCCAAGGCGGCCAGGAAACTGGACGAGCTGGCCGCCACCCTGGCCCGCGGCAAGACCCGCCGGCCGCGGCAGAAAATAGAAGCCGAGATCGAGGCCATCACCCGCAAGCCATGGGTCCGGCGCGTCATCACCTGGCAACTGGACGGCGACCAGCCCAGGGACCTGCGCCTGACCTGGCGCATCGACCAGGATGCCCGCGCCGCCCTGGATGAAGAACTGTTCGGCAAGCACGTGCTGATCACCGACCACGACGACTGGCCCGCCGCCGAGGTCATCGCCGGGTACCGGTCCCAGTCCGAGGCCGAGTTCTCCTTCCGCCAGATGAAAGACACCCACGTCGTGTCGTTCTCACCGATGCACCACTGGACCGAGCACAACATCCGCGTCCACGTCTTCACCTGCGTCCTGGCCCTGCAGATCGCCCACCTGATGCGCCGCGCCGCCGCCCGCGCCGGCCTGCCGATGTCCGTCCGCGAACTGCTCGGCCAGCTCGCCGGCAAGCTCACCGAGATCTTCGACCTCGCCCGTTACGCCCCCAGGCGCTGACTTGGGTAATACGCGGAAACCGCCCCCAGCGCCCCAGCTGACCAGCGGAAACGGTCAACCCGCCCCATGATCATCGGAAACTCGGGCTAGGACCCCGGCAGCGCTTTGCACGTCTGCGAGAACATCAAACCGGGCGGCACTGCCCGCTAACGGGCCGGCGCGGCGTTCTCGCGACCGCCGGAGCCGGGTCTGGTTGGGCACGGCCATGTGATTCGGGTTCGTTATGACATGACTGAGCCATAGGCTACGGCGCGGCCGATGAGGTCGAGGCCCTTGTTGAGGTACTTGTCCGAGTAACCGAGCAGCTTGTTCGGAGCGGGGGGTTTCCCGATCGAGAACAGGGGTATGCGGGACGCCGCGATGGCGTATCTGGCTGCCTGCTTGAAGTCGATGCAGGCTCGCCTGGCCAGGTGATATAGCGGACGGAGCTGGCCGGCGGGCCGCCCGAGCCTGGCCAGTTCCGGCAGGCAGCGGCGCAGCGTCCTGGCCTCCTGGAGCAACGTGTCCGATGTGATGGTTCCCGCGTGCACGGCGTGGTTCATGTGCGCCTGCAGCAATGTCAGGCCGTTCAGCCATCGCCTGGTCCTGGTCAGCGGTGCCGGGGCAGGGCTGCGGGCGGGCGGTGCGGTGGCGGTCGCGGCGGGCGCGGCGGTGCCGGGCCGGGTGGCCGGCGCTGGCGCGGTGCCGCGGGAGCTGAGCAATGGCGCGAGCAGGATCGCGATCCCGGTTGCGGCCAGCAGATACAGCAGCCTGGTGCGCGGGCGTGACCAGCCGGGCAGCCCTTGCCGGCTCGGGAGGACAGGCGGTCTCCTGGCTGGCCGCGGCGGTATTGCCGCTTCCTCTGCCCGCCGTGGCTGGGGAGATGGAGCCGGCGCGTGGCGTCGTGGCGGCGGTATGGCGCTCGCGGGCGCCGGGCCCGGCGGCGGCGCGCCGGGTATCCGGGCAGGGCCGGGTTCCGCCATCGGGCTGGGCGGCAGCATCGGGGCGGGCGGCAGCATCGGGGCGGGCGGCAGCATCGGGGCGGGCGGCAGCATCGGGGCGGGCGGCAGTATCAGGCCCGGGAGCGGCGTGGCCTGCGAGCTGCGCGCTGGGCCGGCGTGGCCGGGGACAGCGCCG
>WNFX01006925.1_pt1 | contig 21426 bp, 20 predicted proteins | sample 5400111 | NCBI WGS metagenome assembly WNFX01 (sample SAMN13153363, study PRJNA577476) | soil metagenome | isolation source: 40 cm soil or saprolite under grassland replicate 1 | place: USA:California | collected 2016-06-15 | reverse complement strand
GAAACCCAAAGCATGTCAGCCTCTCCTTGTGCTCGACAACAATATGCGAGATCTTCTCATCCCGTAGCAGAGCCAACAACTTCGGACGGCTCTCATTGACGCCAGAAGCGATTTCAGTCACCACCAGAGCAATCTGATAACCTTTGGCCGCACAGTAATCTTCTAAGCGCTCGACTTGCCGTTTGAGGTTGGGCCGATGCTCATGAGAAGAGACACGGGCATAAATAGCGACCCGGCGCTCACGTTCTTTGGGTGGCCCTTGTCCACCCTCCGTGACCACAATGGTTCCTGAAGGGAGTTGATAGCCCTGGATCTGTCCTGCCTGCCACCACCGAAACGCCGTTCGGTAGGTGACTCCCTGTTTCTTCGCATACTGACTCAACTTCATGCCCGAAGTATAACAGATTCATCACTATATGTCAATATATATCATGATTTCGGGGAACCGATTCTCACACTTAAAATCTGTGCTGTAGCTAAAAACCTCGTCTCGGATCAAACTATTTCTGAGAATGGCTCCGTGGCCCATTGTATCATGTTCGAAGTGGGAGTCAACGCGAACATACTTCTCGCGTCGATTCTTCTTTCACCATCGTTATTTTAGAAAATAAGTTCTAAAAACTCTTGACTTTCGCCTAATCTCATGGTAATATTCATCGTGTTGAAACAAATGTTCTAAAACTAAATAAGCTCTCCCTCACCCCTTTACTTCCTCTTATCTTTCCTCTATCTGGCGGTCGGGTGTTCTCCTCTCTCTCCCTCTCCCGACCGCTGTGGCGGGGAAGAAGTATCTGACTTGACGCCTTTTCTCCCAGTCGTTACAATGGAAAAACTAACGAATCATGTTTTTCTATGAGAAGGACGTTCAAATATGGATATAACAGTATTGAGGTACATCGTAATTATTGTTGCTGCCCTCATTCTTATCTGGGCTGCCTTTGAAGTAAGATCGAGACTTGTTCGCCGTAGGAAGCATGATGTTAGAACCTTCAATACCTGGGTGAGTTTAGATTCCAGGGCCGTTTCTCATAACATAGAAGAAGAATCGAGACCGCTTTCAATTGAAGAGAATAGTGAGCAAGAAGAGCCGGTCGATCAGACAGATGTCCATTCAAGGGCACAACAGAATGGACACTATACACCTAGCAAGAAGACGCTTTAGATAATTGGCATCAGCCTGGACTTCGAGGGGTGAAACCGATCGAGCAGGTTACTCTTTGCGCTCTTCCAACATGCGTGATATCTCTGCCAGTACATCATTCACGTCCAGTTCAGCTGCAATTTCGGGCTCAGTTCCCTCTTCCTTCTCGGATAGGAGCGCAGCTTCGTCGATAGTAGCAGAGTTGTGTTGCACAGTCCCCTCAACCTCCTGGAGAAATTCCAGTTCACAAGTACTAAGCGCTTCAAGTACCGAGAGATTTCCGTAGACGATACGCGGGAGCAAACCGTGGTACATCGCCACTGTCTGCATCATTGCGCCCAGGGCAAGCTGGAACTGTTCAAAAGTGATCGAGCCACCGGCAAGGGGAATTGCCTCTTCTAATCGCACTTCACCATCCTCTAGATCAATGCCGAATTTTCCCATAGCGATACGATAGTTTACGGCCATTAATGCTTCGAGACATTCAAGGCGCTTCTTTTTGTTCACGACGGCGATATGCGGAGCAATGAGCATCAACTTCCGTACTTCTCCACTCTGTTGAATACCTACGATCATTCGCCACTGTCCATGGTTACCATGAAATGCCAGTTCGATGATCTCCTGCTCTAGATCAACATTGGCCAGGCGCAAACCCATTCTCGTCAGATATTCCTTCAGATGAGGTATGCCGAAGCTTTCAGCCATGCAAAGGTCCTTCTATTGTCACGATCTAATGAGTTGATGATGGCATAAAGAATACATGTGTATGTACTTTATTTCTACAGAGTAATTATACCATATCGTTCTTCGGCCTTTTGCTGAACAAAGAAACATGCGAATAGCCGTTCCAGGCGCGGCTATTCACACGTTCATCGATGTTCTAGATACGAAACCGCATTCCCGCCTTTTTGTATTCCTCCTGGTCTGTGCGAAAACTATCGGCGTTCGTTCCACGCGCTGTTGCTAGAAAATCTGCCAGGAGTTGCACAGGCAGCGCGGCGACTATTGGCGTCAATTCCTCTGGCAAATCAACACCGATGCAAATCGGGAAGTGTGCCCACCCATCCCTAGGGAACAGCTCTGCCGTCTCTGCGCCTGGCGCTTCGCCAATCAGCCAGACACGAGAACCTATTTCGCTGGTAGCCAGCAGGAAATCGGCCATGCGTGGCTGTGCTGGTCCTTTCACTACAATAGGAATCAACAGATCTTCACGCTCAAAAGCCACCTGCGGGCCATGGATTGCCTGCTCTAACTCAAATCCTTCAGTCGTCACATACGCTGCTTCTTTGGCCTTCAGCGCACCTTCAGGAGCGGTTGCCGCGTTTGGTCCCGCGCCTAAGAAGTAAATACGCCGTTGTTTCGTCACTGCCTCCTGCGCTATGCTGCGCGCCTCATCTTCTCGGGCCAGAATTTTTTCCATGAGTGCAGGCAAATGTTGAAGTCCTTGTTCCAGGAGTTGCGCCTGCTCAGCATTTCCAAGTTTTGCTGCCAGGCGGGCAGCAACCTGGCCCAGACGTGTCAAAGCGCCGGTATAGCTTATAGAATGTGTAGAAGAAGGGTCCTGTTCTACCGTCTCAATCACTATATCAGGCTCTTGCATCTTAGAGCTTTTACCGGTAATGCCAATCGTCAGTACCTTTGCATCCAGGGCGCGTTGTACCGCCTGGTTGCCATGAAGCTTGCTGCCCCGGTGACTAATAACAATCACTCCATCATCTGAGCGCAAGGGACGGGGATAATTGACGAATTCAAACGATCTCACCGCCCAGGCATCTGCGCCTGCCCGGCGCAGCAAATATTCGCCGACTATAGCTGCGTGGAAGCTTGTACCGATCCCCGATAGCAAGATACGATTGACCTGCGCCAGTTTCTCCGCCGCCCGGGTGGGACCATCCCAATCTGTCAGGAGCTGGCGCACCATTTCAGGTTGTGCATGGATTGAACGATACAATCCTGTAGTTTCGATTGTCATCTGAAAAAGATACCTCCATATAGATATTTGTCTGAAAAGTGTAACTCATTTCAAAGAGGATGAACACAGCCAAGGCCAGTTCGAGGTGCAGCCAAAGAGGCTATGCCATCTCTCAAGTAATAAATTTGACCATTGACAGCTTCCTATAAATCTTGCTAGAATCAAACAGGTTTCTTCTTGTATCACCGCAAAATTTTAGATCCCAGGCATTACACTTGCTCACAGACTCTCGCATGTAGGGAATTGAGAGGTTTTCTAGCATGACAACGACCAGGGGACAACACCTAATCGGTAAAGTGCTAGGCTCATGCGTCATAGAAAGATTATTGGGCTATGGAGGAACCAGTGCCGTATTCCTGGCCCAACAGCACACACCTGAGCAGAAAGTCGCTATAAAAGTTTTTCTGCCACGTTCCCATTTGAACGCGCAGATGCAGAAAGATTATTATAGCCGTTTCTTGCTCGAGGCGGAGGCTGCCAGCCGGTTAGATCACCCAAATATTCTACCAATCTACTCCTATGGCGAACAGGACGGATTACCTTATATCATCATGCCCTATATGCCTGGGGGCACCTTAAGCGAGTATGTGGCCAGTAATGGTTGCCTGACCCTGCGTGAGGCACAATGGTATCTTGAACAGATCGCGGCAGCGCTAGATTATGCGCATCAGCACGGATGTGTACATTGTGATGTAAAACCGGCTAATATCCTGCTGGATAGCGATGGTAGCGTCGCTCTCTCCGACTTCGGCATTGCTCACATGATGCGTAGAGACATTATTGCTGATCAGTCTCCTACCAAGTCTCCGGGAACGCTGATGGGAACACCCGACTACATCTCGCCGGAGCAAGCATTGGGCCAGCCACTAGATGGTCGCTCGGATATCTACTCACTGGGCATTACACTGTTCTATCTCCTGGTGGGGCGCCTCCCTTTTATTGCTGATTCTACCATTGCCGTTGCGCTCCTACAAGTGCATGAAAATCCCCCCGCGCTCGGTTTATTGCGAGGGGATATCACACCTTATACTGATAGCGTGATCCAGAAAGCTCTTGCTAAACGACCAAAAGACCGTTTCCAGACGGCGGGTGAGTTTAGTGTTGCCTTTGCTCAATCCATCCGTATCGCTGATCAACTTTATCAAATCGATCCCAACAACAATCTTTCTGATGGTATGAAGGCTACCTCTAGAAGCTTAAGTAGCGGCGCGAAACGTGCTCTTTCTACGTCAAAACCTGTTGTTCGTGTGAAACCAGAAGCGATACGTTCAGTCGATCTCCTGCGAGTCATCGTGGCCATTATTCTGTTCTTTGCCATAGCCGTCGGAGCGATAGCTGCAGGTGGGTTGATCACTTCTCACTTTAGCGACTCTCCAACTAAGACACACCTGCAGGTCGCTGTTCCAGCAAACGCGCTGTTTGACGATCTGTCGAATAGTTCTGACTGGCCAACAGGTGGTACCTTTTATTTCGCTGATCAGCAGTACCATATTCAAAATAAATCGGATCATAACGTTGCCCTGGCTCTCTACGCGAATCATCAATATGCCAACTTTCACCTCACGGTATCCATGTCTGAAATCCATGGCTCGTTGGATGGGGCCGATTACTATGGAGTTGCGTTTCGCGGAACTGCCGATCAATCTCATTACTACCTTTTTGAAGTCGTGGCATGGGGTGGGGGACAGTACCAGTTCTCGCGCTACGATGGCGATGCACGCTGGAAGACACTGGCTGGTGGCCCAACCAATTTACTGCTGACTGGTATTGGTAAAAGAAACGCTATTTCTGTGGAGGCTGTCGGCGACACATTCAACTTTTTGATCAACGGGAAAGCAGTGGGACCTGCTATTACGGACTCTTCATCCGCGGCTCTCTCATCAGGAGAAGTTGGTTTCTCTGTGGAGGAGCAAGGTACCGAGATTGTATTCTCACACCTCTACATCAAAACCTCCAAAGCGTAAGCAGATCGATAATAGCTGCCAGTGTTGTCAACATTCTCATCACTCCTCATGGGAGGATAAGGACAGCCAATCCCTTTTGTCAAGCACAATCAAGGGAATTGACAATGTTTGCCCAACCCACTATACTGAAACAGGCCGAAAAAATAACTTTGCCGCCGCGTACTCGATTTCTACATGGCGTGCCAAGAGGAGGATAACTGAAACATGACATACGTAATAACTCAGCCTTGTATTGGTGTAAAGGACGCATCCTGTGTGGATGTATGCCCTGTAGACTGTATTCATCCTTCGCAGAACGAGGAGGAATTTGACACGGTTGAGCAGCTCTATATTAATCCTGATGAATGTATCGATTGCGGAGCTTGTGAGCCTGCATGTCCCGTGACTGCTATTTTTGAGGAATCCGCTACTCCAGACGAGTGGAAACACTTCATCAAGATTAACGCAGATTTTTTCAAGTAATATAGAGAAAAGTTAAGTTGTGACAAATTGTATGCGGGCTTGGCGCCGCTTGATGCCAGGCCCGCATACAATTTGTCATTCACAATCTTAGACTTTTTTCCTCTGCTGTGATATAATGCTGCTTGCAAACGCAGTACACACACAACTTCTAAGGGAGCAGTCTCCTATGCCAATTACACGACGCAGACGCGCTAATCCGCCTGATCAACCAGAAAATAATAACAATCACCTTGCGGAACAAACGGAAAATGCAGCAGCATCGCTTGCTTCAGAGCGAGATTCTGCCGCATCCGCAGTTGAGGGAGAGGCTGCAGATACAGGAGTACCCAATACGGATCAAACTGTAACCTCATTTATGCCGCCAGTTCCTCCTACTCCTGTGAATGGTGCAGATCAGCAAAACTCTACGCCTCCAATCGAAGGCGGTCGACGGACTTCTCGTGGCGAACTCTTTCGTCGCCCACCGCAGCAGCCGCCATCCCAGATACAGTCACTTGTGCCGAACGCGGCTAATGCGCCTTTATCTGCGCCCTTGCAGCCGCCAACACATGAGATCTCTCTGCCATTAGGGAATCTGCTGCATCTTGCGTATAACCCCGGTTATACTGGGGCTGAAGAGGCTCGTAGCGCCTTATTGCAGCAGTTAAAATTTGTGGCGTTTGGAGTGTGCTCTAATATTTGTTGCATCTTGTGATACAGTCGGCTAGAACTGTTGCAGGAGGGCCAGGCATGATAGAGGGTCAGGGAGAACTTACACCTCGTCGCTGTCCACGTTGTGGTGGTCTTATGATTAAACCCGCTGGAAGCCTGTACTACTGGCATGCTGATTATAATCATCCGCCTTGCGATATAACGAATATCGTTGATCCCCCTTTAATTGTGCAAGCTCTTGATGAGCCGGTTGAGCGGGATGAGCCACCGAAGAATAAACGTCAAAGGAAGTAACCGGCTGAGATCGTACTTCTCAGCCTGGGGAAAATAACCGGCGGAATTGAAAATCAACCCGGATAAGGTAGCCCGTTATTTCTATTCAGTCTCACGGAAGAGATCTTCTTTTCATCCGAAGAATGCAACCTTTCACCCTTATTTTGCGTAATCACAAGTGATAAAAACCCTCTGGTAAAGCTAGAGGTTTATAGTTTAAGCACGAGGTTTAGCATGTACAATCAAAGAAATAACGGACCGTTCGGCCGGAATAATGGCATGTTCGGTTCCTCTCGCTATCAATACCAGACCTTGCCATATGGGTATGAAGGGACACAGACGAGTGGTCTCATGAGTAAAGTCATGGGATTGCTGGCATTCTCCTTCCTTTTTGCTGCTCTCGGTACCTTAGTTGGCTTCTTCTTGAATATTAGCTTTGGCACCTATTGGATTATAGCCATTGCAGGTCTGGTCGTTCTCATCATTCTTCAATTCGTCATTCAGAGGCCAGGGCTGAATCTCTTTTTGCTCTACCTCTTTACCTTCCTGGAAGGGATGTCACTTGCTCCGCTCATTAGCTACTACCTGTCGAACGCAAGCAATATACTGGGCGAGGCTTTCCTGATAACTGCCGTTTCTGCGTTTGGATTAGGAGCGTATGCCTGGATCACAAAGCGCGATTTCTCGCGTCTGGGTGATTACCTTTTCTTTGGCCTTATTCTGCTCCTGGTGACTTCCCTGTTAGGCCTTTTCTTCGGCAGCTTTTTTCATACCACCCTCATTCAGCTAATCATCTCTCTCTTTGGCATAGCTCTCTTTTCTGGCTTTGTCATTTTCAATGTCCAGCGTGCGAAATATGCGGCTGATACCATACCTAACGCCATTGGTTTAACCATCTCCATTTTCCTTGCCGTACTCAACCTGTTTCTCTTCATTTTGGAACTGCTCTCCATTTTGCAGGGAGGTCGCCGCAGGTAGCTTAACCAGCATTGTATTCCTGTTTACCTTTCGTCAGATTTGAAAGTATCGAAACTAGTGACTGAAAATAGAGCGAAATCTAGACTTTTATAGCGTTTTATTCCAACCACTCTTTGTGGGAAGCTGGCCTGGAAGGCTGGACGTATCACCGGCCGGATGCAGGCCCTCATTGAGAACGTCCCGCACACCTTCAGGAGGTTTCTCATAGAGGAGCGTATGACCGTTTTGCAAGAGGCGTAAAAGAAGGCATCTCTAGATACAGGGAACAGGCACTCCATTCGCCTTTTCCCAGTGATGAAGGGAAAAAGTGCAAGGAATACCATCATGAAGCAGAAGCGAAAGAAACGACCAAAGCCAGGCGAACCACAACGCATCACCAAAGCGGTCACCCCTATTCGTTTGCTTGAGGCCAATGCAGGCAAGCTTGTGGCCCTCGATACCCTGGCTCCGGTGTACCTGGCACTCTGTCAACACTATGTCACCTTCTTTTGCACTGAGGAGCGACCCAACAAGCTTCGTGATCCGCTCTTTCAAACACCACTTTCCGAACGCTGGCAGCGGGTAGCCATTCAACAAGCGGCAGGCATTGCTCAATCCTGGCGCAGTAATCGGACCACCGCCTATCAACAGTACCAGGATGATCTCTTGCGTTACCAGAAACAACAAGCGGATGCTACCTTAGACGCAAAAGCCAAAGAGCCACAGTGGCACGAATGGAACGTGCCTGTGTTGCGTACACCGTGTATTCAGGCGACTATCAATGTGGTCAAACTGGAACCGTCCCGCGATTCGACCTATGACTACTGGCTGACCATCAGCACACTTGAGAAGGGTCAGCCCATGCAGGTCCCCGTCAAACTGTCGGCATACCACAAAGAACAGCTTACGGATCCACAAACCCATCAAGCGAAGCCGCTCAACAGGGGTGTGCAACTCCATAAGCGTGAGGGAGTGTGGTGGCTCACCTTCTCCTATGATGAGGAAGTGACTGTCCAGACACCACCCGATGCGCCGGTGGTGGGCATCGACGTAGGCATTGCCAATTTCGTCACGACCAGCACGGGCAAGCACTACGGGGCCTTCTACACAAACCTGCGTGCCCGTCACAAGCGTGATCGTGCCAAGCGCCGGAGGAAGGCCAAATTGCGGGCGTGCTTGCAGAAAAAAGGTGCCAGCAAACTCCCATCAACCAGCAGTTGCACGGGGCAACGGCTCATGCGGCATGTCAAGCAAGAGATCAATCGCGCCGTCAATCAGTGTTTCATCGATCCAGAGCACACAGAGGTACAATTTGCCTATGAGCAGTTATCGGTGGCTTCGATGCGGTTCAAGGCACGGGCACAAAATGCCCTTTTACGGGCGTCCAATTTAGCGCATATTCCGCAGCGGATTGTATGGAATGGTCAGAAACGTGGGGTGGTGGCGACCCCGGTCATCAGTGCGTATTCGTCCCAGGAGTGCAGTGTGTGTCACTATACCGACCGCAGCAATCGACCGAACCAACAAACGTTTTGTTGCAAGGTGTGCGGTTTTGAGGTCCATGCTGATCACAACGCGGCGATCAACCTGAGTCGTCGCGTTGGGGACACCCAATTGCGCGCCTGCCGTGACCGAACAGCCATCAAAGCTGTGCTCATGCAGCGTCATGAAGCATGGAAACAGCACCATGCATCAGAGAACTACGGCCCGGTGATTCGCAGGAAGCGAGTGAAACCCTCGTCTTCACGTGTTTACATCTGACACGTGTATCATGATGCAATGGGATAGGTTGCCCGTAGTGTAACCTGCCGCCTAGTCGGTTGTTTCGTAAACAGGCGTAGCTGAACGCGAGGAATGTCGACAACATAAGCTCATGCGATATGTGTCTATATTTTTCGTAACTATAATAATGGAGAACCATTGGAATAATGATGCCTGTTGATTTGTTACACTAGGTGAAGGAACAGTATCTCAAGCTACTTTAAACAAAGGTGTTAGATACATTTTCAGATAAGAAAGAGAGTGAGAACCTATCATATGGGTACGCATGCCAATCTTGTTCATGTCGGCGACCAGGATTTTGAGACAAAAGTCCTCAAATCAGATTCGCCAACTGTTGTTGATTTCTGGGCTGCATGGTGTGGCCCCTGTCGATCTATCGCCCCTTATTATGAATCATTGAGCGATGAATATCAGGGCAAAGTGCGTTTCGTTAAAGTGGATACAGACGAAAATCCAAACACTCCAACTCGCCTGGGTATCCAGGGAATTCCTACCTTTATCATCTTTAAAGGCGGTCAGGAAGTTGGTCGTGTCGTTGGTGCCGATCGCGCACGCCTGAAGAGAGAAATCGACCGCGTGGCAAGCAATTAATCATGCCAGTCCATCGACTGTGGAAATATATAGCGCATCATCTTGAGACGTCAGGATGATGCGCTATTTGCTATTCTCTCCCCTCTCGACTATTGATCTCACATGTGATATATTTTTCCCAATACATTTTGTTGTGTTATTTAGAGTTGTCTGGACATAAGGGAAACCGCATATGCCTACGTTAGAACGTACAAATCCTCTACCTCTCTATTATCAGCTCAAAGAAGTGCTGAAGCAACAGATCCGCTCTGGCCACCTCGCGCCTCATACGGCCATTCCATCCGAACCCGAACTTGTTGCAAACTACCATGTCAGTCGGGCCACCGTGCGTCAGGCTCTCTCAGAACTTGTCCATGAAGGGTTGCTTTATCGCCAGCATGGTAAGGGTACCTTCGTGTGTGAGCCGCGCGTGCAACAAACACAAAGCGAACTGACTAGTTTAACGGAAGAGATTCAGCGTCGGGGAAAACGCCCTGGTGGTTTACTCCTCGTCAGTGAGCTGATCCGTGGGTCAGAAGCCGTGCGAAAACAGCTATCTTTGATAGATACCGAGCAGACTATTCGCTTAGAGCGCCTTCGTACAGCGAATGACATTCCCATTGCCTACGAAGTTGACTATTTACCCTACCCCCGTGCTGCAAGTATTTACCAGCGAGCAAAAGAGCTATCGGATGGTTCACTTTACAACCTCATGAATAGCGAAGGCCTCAATCCCTATATTGTAGAGCAGAAAATCAGGGTAGGCACTGCTACCGTGCGAGAAGCTGAACTGTTACGGATACCTCCTGGTGAAGCCGGGTTACACTTTACTTCAACTGCCTTTGACCTGACCGGATCACCAATCGAATACTCCGAAACATTTTTTCCAGGTACTCAATACGACTTTCACGTTACGCTGCGTGTCACGAAATAAAGAAAACGGGAAAATCCCAAAGCTGTGCTCCGGAGGCGAAAGGTCCTGAACAACGCATGAAAATACTGGTAGAAGCGCCGGGAGCATGCTATACTACCCAAGGACTAACAGCTTATTTTTCGAGTAGAAAGTATTCTTGGTCTGTGTAAGCAATTGTATCCATGATAAATGAGACATATTAGAGGAGGAAAGAAAAACATATGGATGAGATGCAACAACCAGAAATCAACAATACCAATGGAACCCTGCAACAGGCGAGTAATCCTGAGGAGCAAGCCTGGACAGACAAGGGCAACGCAGCAGCCCAAAGCGGAGATTTTGAGAGTGCCGCTGAAGCTTTTGAGCAGGCAGTATTAATCAGCCCCGACGACGCGAGGGCACGCTATAACCTTGCATTGGCCCAGCAATATCTTGGAGACTCTGAACTTGCTATTGCTGGTTATCGCAGAGCTATTGACCTTGATCCCCAACTGCTCGACGCCTATGTCAACCTTGGCAACCTCTATGGAGAGCTGGGTTTGAACGAGGACTCGCTAGAGACATTTCAGCAAGCGCTGGAATTGAATCCTGAGAATGATGAGTTATACCTTAATGTCGGCGACGCCTATCGAACTCAGAACCTGTATCAGGACGCAATTCAAGCTTATCGACAGGCTCTTATTCTTAATCCCGAGAACCCCAACGCGCGGGATAACTTACTCGATGTTCGTGAGCGTGTAAACGATCAGTTGCGCCGCCTGATGGAACAGGAGCGACGCATAGATGATGACCCAAGTAATGCATCTCGTTATGCCGAACTCGCCAGCCTCTATCTTGATATGCGTCGTTATGATGAAGCTCTCTCAATAGCAAATCAGATGCTGGCTCTCGATCCTGCAGGTCGTACCGGCTATGATATGCTCGCAGCCGTCTATGAGCAAATGGGTGAGCGTGACCAGGCAGCAGAAACTTATTCTCGAATCGTCGAATTGTCACCCAATGATGCCGATGCCTGGGAACACCTGGGAACATGGAGAGCTCTACAAGGAAATGCCAATGATGCCATCGCTGCCTATAATCGTTCGCTAGAGCTTGATCCAGATCGCATTACCGCTCGTTTCAGCCTGGCAGAGACATACCTTGAAGCTGAACGCTTCGAAGAGGCTATGAACGCTTATCAAGCCCTTGTTCAACAAGGCGAGGAGCTGCAAAGTGATGACCTTGCTGCCGCCTATGCTGGCCTTGCCGACACCTACAATTCCCTCGAACGCTATGATGACGCTATCGCGACAGCAAAAACATTGCTGGAACAGTTTGAGGATGACCCTGAAGGGTATTACCAGCTTGCTACCGCCTATGATGCCCTTCATCGCTACGATGAAGCCATTGAAAACTATCAGAATGCCATTGATAGTGATCCCCTCAATGCCGACTACTACAACGACCTGGCCGATACATTCCGTGAAGTGAAACGCTATGATGAAGCTGTCGATTCAGCTCAACAGGCCATTGCCATGGATCCCTCTCTTATTATCGCCTATGAAACCCTTGCGCAGATCTATGATGAGATGGGTCGACCAGAAGAGGCTGCGGCCACCAGAGAACAGGCTAATGCGCTCAGTCTGGTAACAGAATAGCATAGCTGATCCGATAAAAAGAGAAAGCTGGTATCTACAAAGGTACCAGCTTTCTTGTATGAAAAGTATCTACGCCTGTTTCTCTTCTACCGTATCCGCGAATACCTTCAGATCATCCAGCCGTTGTTGTATATGGTCATAAAGCAGATCGCGATTGAGCGTACTGGGATCATGGACCAGCGCGTCACGCAGGTTCGTCAGAACTTCCAGGCGATAGGCAAGGGTTTGTGGAATGATTTTCTGTGCAGCTACAATACTCAACAGTTCATGATACCCCTCAGGACGGCGCAGTCCAAAAGAGGCTACCAGGGTTCCGCAGATTTGCAAGCAGGCCTCAATGGCCAGCTGTAAATATCGTTCTGCCAGGCCGTAGATACGATAGTCGGAAGTAAACTCTTCGCGTTTCGTTTCTCCCAGGCTGCGGAGAATAGTTACCGCTTCGCGCAGTTGTATCAGGTGTCGTTCGATCAGCGCTTTATCAATAGGTAGCACCTGGCCATAGAGGCGACGGCTCAATGCCTGGTTCTGAATCTCGTCGAACTTTTTGAAATCCAGGTAATCCATTACCGCCTTCGTCTCAAATAAGACGCGCTGCTTGTCATCACGGCTGAACAGAATCTGACCGTACTTAATGACCTGCAGTTTGAGCAGCAAGGAAGCCTGGTTCAAAATCACCACATCGATGCTTTCGGATTCAAGTCTTTTAGCCAGTTCGCTAAAGAAGTAAAGCTGGTAATCAAGAAACTGATCCGACTTGATCTGGTCCATCAACAGGATCGCGATATCCACATCACTAAGGTGACCAAAAGAGGTACGATTTGAAAGAGAGCCAGCAAGATAGGCAGCATTGACGGGACTTTGTGTGAAGAGTTGGTTGAGTCGAGATTGCTTTTCGAATAGGTTCATCCACAACCTCCAGGGGAAAAGGAGTAAAGGAGGTCTAATCCTTTCAAGGAGCGAGAAACTTTCCCGTATCCCTCCCCTTTCAGGGAAAAGGAACAACCACTATTACATGATGTAACTATACCATATTAAACGCTAACCTTCTACCCATTCTTCACCATCGGTGGCGACTTCTTTCTTCCATATGGGGACGGTAGCCTTCAGCGTATCGATAATATAGCGGCAGGCATCAAAAGCCTCTGCACGGTGTGGTGTAGCCACCACAATAACTACGCTCGCCTCGCCAATCTCTAAGCGACCATAGCGATGTGCCACAGCGATACGTTCTACTCCCCAGCGTCGTTCAGCCTCGGCCACTATCGCCCGAATCTGCTGTTCGGCCATCTCTGGATAGACATCATACTCGAGGTAGCGCACCTGTTTGCCTCGTGCAGTATCGCGTACTACCCCTTCAAAGGTGACAATGCCCCCCGCGCCCGCATGCGCAACGGACGCGATGAGGGCATTTCTATCCAGGGGTTCGCGGGTAATTTGAATTATTGGATTCATAACAAAGCCTACTCCTGCGTTCAACCACCGCCCATGGGGGGGATAAACACCAGCTCATCATCCTCGTGCAAATGAGTTTCTGCCGCCACGTAGCCTCGGTTGACTGCACATACTGATCGTTCCATGATTGGCTGCAGCCGCGGATAGCGATCCAACAGCATCTCACGAACTTTCGCGATTGTCGTGCCTTCCTGAACCACCAGTATTTCCTCATTCAGACCCGTAATCTCACGGAATGAGGCAAAATAACGAATACGTATCTTCATATGAAAAGTATAGCATAAATTCTGTACAAGAGGAGTGGAAGCTAGCTCTACTCTGGCCAACACCCCTTCTCCCTCAGCAGCTTCTCAATATACGGTGTCACCCCCCAGAAAGCCTTCAACTCTTCATATTCCTGCAAGAAATGAGAATCGCCCGGTTTGGTTCGTTTTACAGCTCGAATCATCAGGTTCCTATCGGTATGTTCAGTCGAGATAAACTCAATCACATCGGTCTTATACCCCATGATCCGTAGCATCAGTGCACGGAACGCATCAGTCAGAATATCGGCCATCCGCTTCTTCAGTATTCCATGTTGCAGCACCGGTTTGAATGGAGCCACAGTGTGAATTTGCCGGTGCAGTTCATGGTGACAGCAAGGAGCAGCCAGGATCAAACCTGCATTTGCTACTATGCCTTGTACAAGAGCATCGTCGGTTGCCGTATCGCAGGCATGTAAAACCAGAACGATGTCAGGCGCTACTTCAGGAACATAGTCAATGATCCGCGATTGCTGAAAGCATATGTTCTCAAAGCCCAGCTCCTGGCTATGCAGGTTACTCTTCTCGACGAGCTTCCCATTGGTATCGATACCCACCATAGTAGCGGGAATCCCTCGTACATCGTTCAAATAGTGATACATTGCGAAACTGAGGTAAGCTGATCCAGAGCCGCAGTCTAGTATATGCAAAGGTCTCTTCTCGAAATGCTCAAGCTCACCAGTATGCTCCAGCAGCTTCAGAAACTCATTGATCTGGGAAAATTTGTCCTGCATAGAAGGAAGGACGTTTCCCTGTTTATCCATAATGCCAATGGCCTGCAAGAACGCATCAGCTTTATTCGCTGCTAGAGGCCCATGCTTACTTGCATCGTGTCTTAGATCAAGTGTCTTATCACCCTGCGTAGCCTTGCTGCGAGAGAAGATAGCCTTTCCCTCTCTGGTTACCTGCACATGGATATCCTCCAACGTGGATTGTACTGTTAAGCTGCTGAATGGCAGTGTCAGTACCTCATCCAATTTTTCTAGCGCCTCTCTCCCCTGATAGTTCTTCGTAATATCTTGCTTCTCATCGAAGTAAGAGAATTGCAGGTGCCTTGCCTGTTTGATCAGCACTGGTCGCACAATCACTCTGCGCCACTGTAACTCTTGCTCTCGAAGTTGGCCCTTGAGCGTCATACGCACAAAGGTCCCTTCATCCAGTACCTGTCTCTTAATAAGCTCTTTGTAATTGCTACTCATCGTAAAGCACCAGCATGAGACATCCCGAAATTTACCGATAGGCATGAGAAGAGGCTTCAGCAAAAATTCGGGATGTCTCATGGGAAACGCTACTTCTTCCTACGCATAGCAAGCTCTGCGAGTGTGCGTACAGCCATACCTGTCGCGCCCTTCTCCTGATACGGCTTCTTGCTATCCACGTAGCTTGTACCCGCGATATCCAGGTGTGCCCACTTCGCATCACCTACGAAATGTTCCAGGATTTTTGCCGCCGTCACCGAACCGGCCGCGCGGCCGCCTGTTTGTTTGACATCTGCTATATCGCTCTTGACCTGTTCGCCATACTCCGCGTCCATCGGCATTGGCCAGAACTTCTCACCTGCGACTGTGCCCGCGGCAATTATCTCGTCGCTGAGTTCAGTATCATTTGAGAACAGTCCTGCCGAAGTGTTACCCAGCGCAACGACTATAGCCCCGGTCAGCGTTGCCACATCAATCATCGGTGATAGACCTTCTTTTGACGCGTAAGACAGTGCGTCGGCCAGTACAAGGCGTCCCTCCGCATCTGTATTGACGATCTCAATCGTTTTGCCGTTCATGATGCGCAGGATATCACCAGGGTGATAGGCTGTGCCACTTGGCATATTCTCTGTAGTTGGTATCAGCGCGGTCACATTGACCGCCGGTTTCAAAGAAGCTATAGCTTGCATTGCTCCAATTACCGCTGCTGCTCCTGCCATATCGCCTTTCATCTCGTCCATACGCTCGGCCGGCTTGAGCGAGATACCACCTGAATCAAACGTGATACCCTTCCCAACAAGAGCCATTCCTTTGTCTGTGCTCATCGACGCACCCTGGTAACGCAGTATAATGAATTTAGGTGGCTCAGCACTGCCCTGTGATACACCAAGTAACCCTCCCATACCCAGCTCTTGCATCTGTGCGCGCTCCAATATTTCGCACGCTAGTCCGAATTGTTTGGCCATTGCGCTGGCACGGTTCGCCAGCTCAGTGGGCGTTAACACGTTCGGCGGCTCATTTACCAGGTCGCGGGCAAAGTTCGTAGCCTCCGCCAGGACGCTTCCCTTATGCATTGCCAGCTCTAATGAAGCGGTAGATGCCTTAGCTGCAACAAGCCAAACCTGTGTAATACCACGTCCATTATCATCGGAGTGGAGGTACTTCTTGAATGCATACGTTCCCAGTAGAGCACCCTCCACTTGAGCCTGTGCTGCCAGCTCTTCCTCGACAGGTACGTCGTCCAGAAATAGCGCCAATGCGACTTGCTGTGCTCCTGTTTGTTGCAGGTTGCGTGTAGCGATTGCGCTGGCTCTACGCAAACTCTGTACGTTCAATGTATCCTGAGGTCCTAGCCCAACCACTATGACCCTCTTAGCCGTAAGCTTTCCCATCGTATAGATCGTCGTCATATCGCCCAGGCTGCCCCTGAACTCTCCGCCCGAACAAATCTCGCTGAGTAAGCCACCTAAAACAGCATCTACCTCCTTCGCCGCTTTAGAAAGCACGACGCCATTGGTATTCTGTTCTGCCTTTGAGCGAATTGCACCCACGACAAGCGCATCGCAAGCTACCTCTTTGAGCGCTTTATCTGTTATTTGAAGATCCATTCTTTCACTCCCAATATTCTAGATATACTGCTGATCTAAAGACATTGACCGACCAAAGAAAGTATGGTCGGTCATGCCATCGCCTACGCTAGTGGGTATCATAGCAAAATCTGCAAGAAATAGCTATCTCTAAGGTTAAAGTCCTGCGGAGATATCAACTGTATCTGTCAATCCTTTGCAGCCAATCTGTAACGCCGCCTCATTCTCATCGTTTAGCGCATATGCTGTGACTGCGACTATTGGGACATTTACCAGCGCTGGACGCGACCGGATCAATTGTGTCGTACGGTAGCCATCCAGAACAGGCATCGAGAGATCAGTAAGGATAAGATCGACACGTTCTCGGTCAAGTATCTCCAATGCCTCTCGACCATTTGAGGCGCTGAGGCAGTAATATCCACGGGTAGATAAAACCCTTTCAATCAAAATACGATTAGAGACTTCGTTCTCAATCACCAGTATTGTCGGTTGGCCCCTGCCAGGTAAAGGTGTATCCATCTTCAAAATACTCTTTTCAATTCGATAATGCGTGGGTTTGCATGCTAAGAGGAGACGACGGGCAAGGTAAATGAAAATGTAGATCCCTGTCCCAGGATACTCTCTACAGCAACCTCACCACCTTGTAATTCAATCAATTTTCTCGCAATAGTCAGGCCAAGTCCTGTGCCACCGAAGCGGCGTGTAGTACTGCCATCAGCCTGTCGAAACGCTTCAAAAATATAACCCAGCGCCACAGGCGAAATACCAATACCTGTGTCATGCACAGAAATGCGAATTAACTCATAATCTTCCAAAAGTATACAACGAATGGTTACTCCACCTGATTCTGTGAACTTCAGGGCGTTCGACACTAAATTGAGTACAATCTGTCGTATGCGATGGCTATCCGCCAGCACCATCAGGTGTGGATCCACCATCTCAAGTGACAGATTGAGTCCCTTGTTATTCGCCAGTGGTTTGAGCTGATTCAGCACATCTTTCAAACATGGTTCCAGGCACAATGGTTCAACCTTTACCTCGAGCCGGTCTGCCTCGATCTTTGAGAGATCAAGCATATCATCGACCAGGCGGGTAAGATCTTCTGCCCGCCTCACCATAAACTGGATATGTTCTTCCTGTTCATTTGTGAGTTCTCCATCCAGGAAACCCTCTAAAATTAATGCGCCATAACTGATAATACTATGTAACGGAGTACGTAATTCATGCGTAACTGTGGCCAGGAATTGTGATTTTAGGTGATTGACACGTTCAAGCGCCGCATTTTTATCCTTGACCTCCGCGAATAGAAGCGCATTTTGGATCGCAATTGCCGCCTGCACGGCCACGTTCTTCAGAAGGAAGGTATCCTCGCTTGTGACTTGATGGGATTTATCGTCATAGAGAATAAAGACGCCAATCGACTGCTCTTGCAAGAGCAAGGGTACCGCCATCACCGAGCGAAAACCAACTTCGAGTGCCATACGTGCCCATGTATCACCCTGCTCCTGATGGATTCTCGCGATATCCTCTCCGTAGACAATCTTTTGTTTCTGCATCGTGATGTGTGCCAGGTTTTGATCCAGGTCACTCAGGGCAGGGCGCGGTAAACGAGGCCGTCGCAAACCATACGGAATGCTGGCCTGATGGGATTTAGCTGCGTTAACAGCATTTCTCTTATCACTGTTTGTACCAGGTCGCGTGGCAGGTATAGCGGTCATTTTTGTCGTCACCGCCAGTGTGATATCACTGTCGGGGTCTGCGTGTACCGTTACCTCTCCCTGCTGGCGGAATGGCTGCTTATAATTAGCGCTGGTGAGATTCTGGCTTGACGCTTGATCTGACCAGTAGGCAACCGCCCATGGTTCTAACATCTCGCGTCCATACAGGAGCAAGGATACATTTTTCACTTGTGTAATAGTACCCAGGCGCGACACGATTTCGCCCAGCAGATGTTCCAGGTTAAGTGTAGAGATGAATGCGTCGCTCATAATCAGCAAATCTCTCATCTGCTTTGTCATTGCCACGCTCTCGCTCTTCTGGACGGAAAGCGACTCAGAGAGTAGATTAAATGAGCGAGTCAGCATACCTAGCTCGTCAATTGACAAAGATTGTGCATCTGTTCCTGCATTACTGGTATCTGCTACCAGAGATCTCGCGCGCACTTGAATACTCTGAAGAGGGCGAATAAAGAATATGCGGGTAATAATTGTGTAGGCTATGACCCCAAGCGCAAACACGAAGATTCCGCTTGCCAGCAGGATCTGTACGTAGCGTCCGGTATGAGCGTTCAAAGTGTAAAGCGGTTCAACATCCACTATCACCAGTGATGGTGAAGACATTAATTGATTTGTTGTTTGAGCAGAATTTGCAAGAGCCAGAAAATGTTGTGGTCCATCTATCACATTGACTTTATCAATCGTACAAAGAGCGTTCCCTGACAAGAACTGGTTCAGGGAACTCTCCCTCATAGATGATCCAAGTATGTGTGTTCCCTGGCACAAGACCACTTTGAACCCCGTCTTTTGTTCCAGGCTAAGTGCGAAATCATCATCAATAGCTTGTGTTGCGGTCAGTACACCAATTGGTGTGTTTGCTCGGCCCAGGATTGGTACAGTAACACGTAACACCCAGATAGGTGAAGAACTGGAAGGTACTGGAATTAATTGTAAAGTTGTGACAGCATGTCCATCCAATGCCTGCTCTAACGAGGTTATCTCTGCAGCAGCAGGGCTATCCGTTGAAGGTTGTACATCTTCCAATTGGCCCACGATGTGGTGATCCTTAGCAACCACATCAAGTGTAACCAGGAAGACATGGTATTGTGCTGGCACATGGGCCACCACATCTTTCAGGTGTTGCTTTGATAGCGCTGATGGGGGCTGAGATAGCGTGGAAATCAGGTCGCTACTCCGTGCGACCTGATTTAAATCTTGTATCAGCGTGACAGATTCTGCCTGGTATGCCTTCTTAAGATATGAGAGGTGTAAAGTGGCATCACTTCTTGCTTCATGCTCGGAAAGATATTTCAGCAAGCCCCAGGACAAAGCTGAAAAAATTATCATGCACAGCAAAAGCGTTAGTGCTGCAACAATTATGAGTTTTCCCCCCAATGATCGCACTTTGAACCTCATGCGAACCTTTCTCGCAAGATAAAAGTAAGGGTAGGACGGGGTGCCAACTCGTCCTACCCCTACCGCACGCATGCTAGAAGCAACGTGAGACTCTAAGAGGTGCGCGTGCAAACCCCATGGGGAAAAGGTTGCACGTAAATCCAGATGAACGCTACAAGCTGCTCGTCGAGGTGGATCTGCTTGCTCACGGACATCCCGCCTTCCATCCTAGGCCTATGTATTATAACGTACAATTGGACAAATTGATATCACTTTTAGGAGCAATTTTCTCAGCAACAACAAAATGTGTAAAAAAGGCAAGTTCATTGAGAATTTTTCTCTTTTTACGTAACTTTTCGCTTCATCCTCCCTGGCTTCTTGTATTCTGCGCTGCGGCCCATTCATCGCTCAAAATGCCCATGTACACAGAATCTACGTATTGGCCATTACTCCACACGTGCTTGCGCAATCGCCCCTCCTCTACAAATCCACATGCACGATATGAGCGGATCGCTCGTTCATTGTTTGCGTTGACTCTCAACCAGACTTTGTGCAGATTGCGCTGGCGGAATGCATAATCGAGTAGCACACGTACAGCGTCACGTCCGTAACCATGCCCCCAATACGCCTTGTCACCGATGCCTATCCCCATTTCACAGGTATGTGCGGCCTCGTCGAAGTGAAACAGCCCGCACATACCTATATACTTCCCGTCGGCCTCTATCGCGAAATTCGGGCCATCACGTCCGCCCTTGCGTATTTGTTCATCAAACTCTGCTTCTAATCGCTCCAGCGCCTGTGGTTCTGGCGGGTCACCGCCGCCCATGATCTCCATTTCTATATCGTTGTTAAACGTCCACTGACGTTGTAAATCCTCACGTTTGAAGGCACGTAAAAAAACCTTCTCGCCTCTAAGCATGGAATGAAACTCCTGTTTTTTGCTGGTAAGCAGATCTACAGAATAGATTACCTGAAAAGGGAGCCTGAATGCAATAAATCAGGCATGTACAGTGGCCGCACTCAAGGAATTTCCGTCCAGAAAATCGGGCTATCAAGAGCTTGTTGATCCAGTTGCAGCGCTGAGTTGCGCTGTGTGTCTACCAGGTAAACTCCTGTTTGCTCATCATTCAATGCAATAACAAGCTGATGCTGAGAAGAGACAGACCAGCTAAAGAAAGAGGCGAGCCCATGTATCTTGAGAGGATGTAATGTTAGGCTTCCTTGTACGTCAACGATAACGGACTGTTGACCTGTACTATACACCAGTTGCTGGTCATCCGCCGACCACGCCGGCGTTGGTTCGTTTGTTACTCCTCTGGCAACAAGCATATCAGTAGCCGTGTTCACGTTCACGACATGAAGCGTTCCTACGCCCGATGAGATACTATCGAGATAGTCGACATATGTGCCATCCGGTGACCACTGAGCAAAATTGACCTGTTTCCCCCTTGTTAA
>WNFX01001859.1_pt1 | contig 21432 bp, 24 predicted proteins | sample 5400111 | NCBI WGS metagenome assembly WNFX01 (sample SAMN13153363, study PRJNA577476) | soil metagenome | isolation source: 40 cm soil or saprolite under grassland replicate 1 | place: USA:California | collected 2016-06-15 | reverse complement strand
CTGCTCGGCGGCCTGGCGCTGGTGCTGGCGGCGGGCGCCATCCTGGATCGGTACGACCTGCTGTTCTCCCACAACGGCGTCGTCTGGGGCGCCGGCTACGCCGACGTGTACGCGCGCACCGGGCTGGCCCTGGCCAGGGTGGTGGTGGGCGTGCTGCTGGCGCTTCTGCTGTTCGCCAACGCCGTGCCCAAGCGGGCCGGCCTGATGGTGGCGGCGGTGACGATCTGGCTGGCGCTCGCGCTGGTCTCGGCGATCTACCCGGCGCTGGTGCAGCGCCTGGTCGTCCAGCCCTCGGAGCCGACCCAGGAGGCGCCCTACATCCAGCGGGAGATCGAGTTCACCAGGAGGGCGTTCGCCATCGGCGAGGCGAAGGGCCAGGCGTACACCGGCGACACGCCGCTGACGCGCAAGGCGGTGGACGACGACCAGGCGACCATTCAGAACCTGCGGCTCTGGGACAACACCCAGCTGCAGGAGACCTACCAGCAGCTCCAGTCCATCCGCACCTACTACACCTTCCACGACATCGAGCTGGACCGCTACCCGATCGACGGCCGCACCGTGCAGCTGGAGATCAGCGCGCGCGAGCTGGACCCTGACCGACTGCCCCAGCAGGCGCAGAGCTGGGTCAACCAGAAGCTCGTGTACACGCACGGCTACGGCGTGGCCGCCAGCCCGGTCAGCGCCGTGGTCGGCGAGGGCCTGCCCGACTACGTGGTCAAGGACATCCCGCCGACCGGGCCGCTGAAGGTGGACCGGCCCCAGATCTACTTCGGCAACGTGCAGAGCGACTACGTCCTGACGCCGACGGCGGCGCAGGAGTTCGACTATCCCAAGGGCGACGAGAACGTCCGCGCCAACTACACGGGGACGCATGGCGTCCGGCTGGACGGCGGCAGCCGCTTCCTGTGGTCGCTCCGCACCGGGGACTTCAACCTGCTCATCTCGAACCAGATCCAGGACCGCTCGCAGATCCTGTACCGGCGCAACGTGCAGGACCGGGTCAAGGCGGTCGCGCCGTTCCTCCAGATCCGCGACAACCCGTACATCGTCGTCGTGGACGGCAAGCTGTACTGGATCCAGGACGCCTACACCGGCGCCAGCACGTACCCCTACTCGCAGCAGGAAGAGATCATCAACGGGCAGAACTACCTGCGCAACTCGGTCAAGGTCGTGGTGGACGCTTACGACGGGACGATGGACTTCTACATCGCCGACCCTTCGGACCCGATCGTCCGCGCGTACGCGGCCACCTTCCCGGGCCTCTTCAAGCCGCTGCGGCAGATGCCGGCCGGCCTCCAGGCCCATCTGCGGGTGCCGGTCGCGATGTTCACGGTGCAGGCCGACATCTTCAGCGTCTACCACGTCACCGACCTGCGGACCTTCTACTACCGCGAGGACGTCTGGCAGATCGCCCTCGACCCCTACTACGTCGAGATGCGGCTGCCGGGCCAGGCGCAGGCAGAGTACCTCCAGATCATCCCCTTCACGCCGTACAAGAAGCAGAACCTGGTGAGCTGGCTCGCGGTGCGGAACGACACGCCGAACTACGGGCAGCTGGTCTCCTTCGTCCTGTCGAAGGACAAGGTGATCCTCGGGCCGGCGCAGATCAACAGCCGGATCCAGCAGACGCCGGAGATATCCCGTGACCGCACGCTGCTGAACTCGCAGGGCTCGAGCGTCATCGACGGCAACCTGCTGGTCGTGCCGGTGGGCGACTCGTTCCTGTACTTCCAGCCCTGGTACCTGAAGTCCACGACCAGCAACCAGAGCCTGCCCGAGCTCAAGAAGGTCATCCTGGCCGACGCGTCCACCACGGGCAGCGTCGCCTACCAGAGCTCGCTGGACCAGGCCTTGACGCAGATCGTCGGCGAGCCGGTCTCGACGGGCACCAGCGGCAACGCGCCGCCGCCCTCGCCAACCCCACCCCCGTCGGGGACGCCGCCGGTCGTGGCCGACCTGGTCAACCAGGCGATCCAGCACTACAACGCGGCCCAGGACGCGCTCAAGGCGGGAGACCTGGGCACCTATCAGCGCGAGATGAACCAGGTGGGCCAGCTGCTGCAGCAGGTCCAGGCGACTCAGAGCGGCACGCCGGGCGCGTCGCCGACACCCTCGCCGTCTCCGCGCCAGTAGGTGACGCCCCCGAGGATCCATAGGCTGGACCGGGGGTTCCAGGAGTAGAATCGGGCCACTTGGCGCGCACCCCGATCGCTTCAGCGGACGCGCCGGCGAACCTCCGCCGGCCGGTCAAGCAACGTTCTCGTCTCCTGCGCCGCTCCGGGCCGCCGCACACGCGCGTCGCCTTCGTCCATCCCTCGGAGCTGGAGTTCGCCCGCTTCCTCGACCACTACCGGATCCGCTGGGCGTACGAGCCGGTCGCGTTCCCGGTCGCCTGGGAGGCAGGCAGGGTCACCGAGATGTTCGCGCCCGACTTCTACCTCCCCGAGCACGATCTCTACGTCGAGATCACCACCATGAAGCAGAGCCTGGTGACCCCCAAGAACCGCAAGGTCCGGCGGCTCCGCGAGCTGTACCCGGACGTGAAGGTCACGCTCCTGTACCGGAAGGACTACGAGCAGCTCCTCGCCCAGGCCGGCTACGCGCGGACCGACCTGCAGCACCTGCGCAAGGACCAGGTCCAGGAGATCCTCGTCTCGCCGGTCGAGCTGGAGACCCGCGTCCGCGCGCTCGGCCGGAAGATATCGCGAGACTACCGCGGCAGGTCGATCGTCCTGGTCGGGGTGCTGAAGGGCATCACGTTCTTCCTGGCCGACCTGGCGCGGCAGATCAGCGTGCCGATGGCGATCGACTACCTCAGCGTGGTCCGCTACTCGCGCCACGGCCAGCCCGTGCCTCGTCGGGTCTCCATCCAGCGAGACATCGACTACCCGATCGCCGGCCGGCACGTGATCCTGGTCGAGGACGTCATCAACACGGGACTGACGCTGGACTACATCCTGGGCGTCCTGCGCGCGCGCGGCCCGGCCTCGCTCGAGGTGGTCACGCTGCTGGACCGGCCGTCGCGCCGGATCGTGCACGTCCAGGCCACCTACACCGGCTTCCAGATCCCCAACGACTACGTGGTCGGCTACGGGCTCGACTACCGGGAGCTGTTCCGCAACCTCCCGTTCATCTGCACCCTGAAGCCCTCCGTGTACGCCGAGGACGCCACCGCGCTGGCGCAGGCCGTGGGGCAGACGGGGCGCTGACACCCGCGGAGAGGGAGCGCGACGAGCGCCTGCGGCTGCTGACCTGGATGCGGCGGCTGGACTTCGATCGCGTGCGGTCCCGGCTGCTGCCCGAGGTCGAGCTGATCGTCGTGGCCGAGCACCGCGCGCTCCATCGCGACGTGCTCGGAGAGACATGGTCGCGGCCGAGCGCGTACCGGTGGATTCGCTACGAGCACCCCGATCCCATCGGTCAGCTGATCGCGGCGACCCGGCGCCTCGCCGGGTGCTGGTCGGCAGCGGCGGCGGCACCCGGAAGCGCCCACATACGGGATCGCTTCACCGCTGAAGCCCTGGACCACCTGTCGCGGGCGCTCGAGATCGCCCGCGAGCTCGGGTACGGAGACGGGTGAACGCCAGGCCTGGCGAGATCGCGACGTTGGCGGCGATTTTGCCCCAGCCGACCTTCCTGTGTACCGCTGAAGTCCCCTATGCGTTTTTCGGCTTCCACCCCCCGCCAACGCCAGGGCTTCTACCTACTCGACGTTCGGTATCCTCAGGTTTACCGTACTCAGCCGGGTGGGGCGACGACCAAGGTAAAGCGCGCGAGACCGAGGGGTCAACGGCGAAAAGGTTTTCGCCGCCTGGCAACTTTGTCCAGGTTCGGGAGGCAAGCTCATGCGCGAGGTGGTCATCGTCGAGGGGGTCCGTACCCCGTTCGGCAAGCGGAACGGCAGGCTGAAGGACTTCCACCCGGTCGTCCTGGGCTCCAAGGTGCTCAGGGAGCTGGTCCGGCGCACCGGCATCGAGCCCGGCCAGGTCGAGGACGTCGTCTTCGGCTGCGTGGGCCAGGCCGGCGAGCAGAGCCTCAACATCGCCAGGAACGCCTGGCTGACGGCCGGCTTCCCGGTCGAGACGCCGGGCACGACCGTAGACCGGCAGTGCGGCTCGAGCCAGCAGGCCATCCACTTCGCGGCCAACCTGATCCAGAGCGGCGTCGCCGACATCCCCATCGCGGGCGGCGTCGAGAACATGTCGCGCGTCCCGATGGGCTCCAACGCGGCACAGGGACCGGGCCACCCATTCCCGCCTGAGCTGCTGGAGCTGTACGAGATGGTGCCCCAGGGCATCTCGGCGGAGCTCGTCGCCAGGAAGTACGGGGTCGATCGGCGGGAGATGGACGAGTACGGCGTGCGCAGCCACCACCGCGCCGCCGAGGCGACCGCGAAGGGTTACTTCGCGTCCCAGATCCTGTCCATCGACGTCCCCACCAACGGCCATGTCGAGACCATGACGGCGGACGAGGGCATCCGGCCGACGACCACCTACGAGGCGGTCGCCGCGCTGCAGCCGGCCTTCAACCCCGACCACTCGATCACGGCCGCGAACTCGAGCCAGATCACCGACGGCGCGGCCGCAGTGATGCTGATGAGCGCGGAGCGGGCGCGGGAGCTCGGCATCCGGCCGCGGGCGAGGATCATCGCCCAGAAGGTGGTCGGCTGTGACCCGGTCCTGATGCTGGAGGGCCCCATCCCGGGCACTGAGGCAGTGCTGAAGCAGGCCGGCCTGAGGCTCGAGGACATCGACCTGTTCGAGATCAACGAGGCCTTCGCTTCGGTGGTGCTGGCCTGGGCCAAGGCCACTGGGGCCGACCTCGAGAAGACGAACGTGAACGGCGGCGCCATCGCCATCGGCCATCCTCTCGGAGCCTCGGGCGCGCGCCTGATGAACCACCTCCTCTACGAGCTGGAGCGCCGGGACCTCCGGTACGGCCTCGAGGCCATGTGCTGCGGCGGGGGCATCGGCACCGCCACGATCATCGACCGAAACGTCTGATGGCCGTCTTCGACAGGCTCGACAGGGTCCGTCCCTACCGGATCTGGGACGGAGCCGAGGCGCGCGCAGTCCTCGGCGAACGGATAACCTTCGCTGTCGTGGACGTCGATCCCAACGTGGCCGTGCCCGAGCACCGTCACGGCAACGAGCAGGTCGGGATCGTGCTCAAGGGCACCATCACGATGGTGGTGGACGGCGAGTCCCGCACGCTGGGCGTCGGCGAGACCTACGTGATCAGGGGCGACGTCCCCCACTCGGCGACGGCGGGACCCGAGGGTGTGACGGTCATCGACGTGTTCAGTCCCACCAGGGCCGACTGGGAGCAGCTCGAACGGCTCGAGCCAAGCCCGGGAGCGTGGCCATAGGGGCGAGCAGGAACCAAGGTTCCCCATCCGAGGACCAGGAGCACGAGGCGGCCGCCCTCCCCTCGACCCGCCGCCGTTCGATCAGCCCCGCCGAGCGGGCGCTTCGGTCTGCCGTGGCGCGTGAGCTCGGTGTGGTGCAGTCGCGGCTCGCGTCCGTGGACCTGGCGCTGGTCGAGGCGATAGAACGGCGGCTGGAGGAGCTGAAGGAGGCCGCGGCGGTAGACGAGATGACCGGCGCCCTGCGTCGCGCGGCCGGCCTGGCGGCGCTGGAGCGCGAGGTGCGGCGCGCCCGCCGCTTCGACGACCGGAAGCTGGTGGTGGCCTTCGCCGACCTGGACGACCTGAAGGCGGTCAACGACAGGAGAGGCCATGCCGCCGGCGATGCCGTGCTCCGCGAGACCTCGGCCGCCCTGCGGCGCCGGCTGCGGGCCTACGACCTGGTGATCCGGTGGGGGGGCGACGAGTTCGTCTGCAGCCTCCCCGGCGCCGGCGTGGAGGCCGCTCAGCGGGCGCTTGACGACATCTGCGCCGAGCTGCTCGCGCGGACCGGCTGCACCTTCTCGACGGGCTTCGCGGATCTCGGCCCGGACGGTGATGCCGAGGCTCTGGTCGCGAGAGCGGACGCCGACTACTACGAGCGCAGGCGCCGCGACAGGTGGGGGCTGGCCAGGCAGAACCGCCAGGGCAGCTCGGCCCACTCACCCGCGTATCCGACCCCGATCCGCGCGGTGCGGACGATCTCGCCCGGGTCGGCCCGATAGCCATCGTCCACGACGTAGAGCTCCGGGGGCCGCAGCGGGCAGCCATTGAGGGAGCGGTCGATGTCGAGCGCCCGGCAGACGAGCCCGGGGCCCGAGCAGCGGCCAACGCCGGGCCCCGGCTCCAGCGCGCGGACGAGGATCGCCTGCGGACTCCCCTCGGGCCGCGTCACGAAGTTGAGGCAGTGGTGCATCCCGTAGACGAAGTAGACGTAGGCGTGGCCCGGCGGCCCGTACATGACCCGGGTCCTGGGGGTGAGGCCACGCCAGGAGTGGGCGGCGCGGTCGTCCGGCCCGCAGTAGGCCTCCACCTCGACCAGCCGGCCCCAGCGGACCTCGCCGCCGGCCTCCCGGACGATGAGCTTGCCGAGCAGGTCGGGGGCTACCTCCAGGGTGTCGCGAGCGAAGAAGGCCGGACCGACCACCTGGCCGCAGGGGGCTGATTTCATCGACACGTGTGCACTATATGAGGAGGCCCCACGTATCCCTCGTGGGCGACCGCTGCCTCCGCAAGTCACCTGAGATCACAAGAAGAGAGGAGCTTCAAGACCATGGCTACCGCCACCGTGACCTCGCTCAGTCAGATCGAGGAGATCCTGGGCGACCAGGCTCGCAGCCTGCTCGAGCACCGGAGCGAGACGATCCCCAGGGATCAGCTCCACCTGCCGGGGCCGGACTTCGTGGACCGCGTCTGGTCCGGCAGCGACCGCAGCCCGCGGGTCCTCCGCAGCATGCAGACCCTGTTCGACAACGGGCGCCTGGCCGGAACCGGCTACGTCTCGATCCTGCCCGTGGACCAGGGCATCGAGCACTCGGCCGGCGCGTCGTTCGCGCCCAACCCCGAGTACTTCGACGGCGAGAACATCGTCCGCCTGGCGATCGAGGGCGGCTGCAACGCGGTCGCCTCCACGTTCGGCGTGCTCGGCTCGGTCTCCCGCAAGTACGCCCACAGGATCCCGTTCATCTGCAAGATCAACCACAACCAGCTCCTGAGCTTCCCCAACGAGCACGACCAGATCCTCTTCGGCAACGTGCGCCAGGCGTGGGAGCTCGGCGCGACCGCGGTCGGCGCGACCATCTACTTCGGTTCGGCGGAGTCGAGCCGCCAGCTGGTGGAGATCTCGAAGGCGTTCCACGAGGCGCACGAGCTGGGCATGGCGACGGTCCTGTGGTGCTACCTGCGGAACTCCGCCTTCACCAAGGACGGCGTCAACTACGAGGTGGCCGCGGACCTGACCTCGCAGGCCAACCACCTCGGGGTGACGATCGAGGCGGACATCATCAAGCAGAAGCTGCCCGAGAACAACGGCGGCTTCAACGTGCTCAACTTCGGCAAGACTTCGAAGCTGGTCTACGAGCGGCTGACGACGGATCATCCGATCGACCTGACCCGCTACCAGGTGGCCAACTGCTACATGGGCCGCGCCGGCCTTATCAACTCGGGCGGGGCGTCTAGCGGCGAGACCGACCTCAAGGAGGCGGTCACCACCGCCGTGGTCAACAAGCGGGCCGGGGGCATGGGCCTGATCTCGGGCCGGAAGGCGTTCCAGCGGCCGATGCGGGACGGGGTCCGGCTGCTCAACGCCATCCAGGACGTGTACCTGACCCGGGACATCACGGTGGCGTAGACCGGGCCAGCCCACCTCACTGAACGGGAGGCGCCGAACGCCGGCAGGGCAGGCCCCCGCCCACCCTCGGGGGGCGGGCCCACGATAGCCCCGGCCGGCGGCGGCCGCAACCGTACCTGTCAAGGAGCGTTGGGTGGTTAGAGTTAGCCGTCAGTGTCGGCGCGTGGACCCGCGCGGATCGTCACCGGCGGCCACCCCACGACCGGGCGCCACGACCGGGCGCCCGGTCGGGCCGGCAGGCACGCACCAGCGCTGCCGGCAGCACGGCCGACGCGGGAGAGGAGGGATACCGGAGACCCGAATCGGCTCCAGGTCTCCGGGCACAGGGGGTTGAACGGCGCTTCTCGTCCCGAATCGGTTTCGGGAAGGATAGGCGAACGAACGTTCGGAGCGCAACCGCCGCCGCACCCAATCCCCTGCGGCCTCTACCCTTTCCGCCCTGATGAGACTCGCCTTCCTCGGCACCGGCGCGGCCTTCTCGCTCGATCGCTACAACGGTGCGGTGGTGGTGGACGGCCGCATCCTCCTGGACGGCGGCGCGCCGCTGCTGCCCCACATGCGCCGCCTCGGCATCGATCCGGGCGCGATCGAGGTCGTCTTCCTCACCCACTTCCACGGCGACCACGTGCTCGGGCTGCCTCCGTTCATCCTCTATCGCGCCTACCTCCCCTCCGGTCCGCTGACCATCGTCGGTCCTCCCGGCATCGAAGCCCGGCTCGAGGGCCTGCTAGGGATCGCCTGGGGCGACGACTGGCCCAGGCACCGCCAGAACCTGGACCTGACCTATCTGGAGGCTGCCGAATCCGGGGATGCGGCCGGCGTTCGGTACGAGACCGTGAGGCTGGATCACGGCGCGATGGACTGCCGCGGCTACCGGCTGCTCCTCGACGGCAGGGTCCTGGCCTACGCGGGCGACACCATCGCCAGCCCGCCGCTGGACGAGCTCGTGCGGGGCGCCGCGGTCGCCATCACGGAGGCCACGGCACCGGAGCCCTCCACGATCCACACGAGCTGGGAGGAAGCCCATGCGCTCGCGGCAAGGCACCCCGACACCCGGTTCCTCTTCAACCACGTCTTCTCCGGGACGACCCCCGGCGCCGTCGAAGACCTGGCCACCGTGGATGTCTGAATCCGAGTTCCCGCGTTGACTGTCCAACTGAGGCGAACGACAATAGCCAGACGCCCAGACCTGCTCCACGTACCATCGGGCGTGAGAGCTGGCAAACCTAGCGATGGAGTGACTTGCATTGGACGACCAGCGACGAGAAGACTGGGAGCGCGTCATTCGCTCGCTCGGCGCGGGGTTCCTGGTCCGGTGGGACCAACACGATCCGGACGCGCTCGAAGAGGAGGTGGGCCCGATGACCCGGCAGCGTGCGGAGGAGCACGAGCTGGAGGAGGCCTGGTTCGGATAGCCACCCCGGCGGGATCGATCGTTCCCCGCTCCGGGCTCTACCGCGCGGCGCCCACGTGACCGGACGGCGCCTGGGCGCGACCCTGCTCGCCCTGGTGGCAGGCGCGGCCGGCTTCGTCGCCCTGCTGCTCGTCGGCTACCTGATCTACCTCCGACTGTGGGGCGATTCGCCGCCCGCCCTGGCGATCATCGGCGCGCTCTTCGGCGCGGCCGGCCTCTACGCCGGCTGGATCCTGGGCATGCTGGTCTTCTCGGCGGTCCGCGGCGCGCGTGACGGAGGCGGGGAGATCCTCTGACCGTGGTCCGGGACACCGGCTCGGGGCGGCCTCTGCTCGACAAGCTTGGCGTCAAGCCGGGGATGCGCGTGGCGCTCGTCGCGTTCGAGGACCCGGCGTTCAGCGACCAGCTCGCCCAGCGCGGCGCGGCGGTCGGGACGCTGGAACCGGGCCTCGACCTCGTCTTCTACCGGGTCGTCGCGCCAGCGGACCTCGCCCGGATCGGGCAGCTCCGGCCCCTCATCCACGATGCCGGCGCCATCTGGGTGCTGCGGGAGAAGGGTGCTGGCAGAAGGGTCCGGGAGGTGGACGTGATCGACGCCGGGAGGGCATTCGATCTCGTGGACAACAAAATCGCGAGCTTCTCCGATACCCTCGCAGCTATGCGACTGGTAGTGCCATTGAACCAGCGCCGCAGCTGAATCTGGAGGAGGCGATGAGGAGGGTTGGGTTCCTGGTTGCGTTCGTGCTCTTCTTGAGCGCCTGCGGGGGCGGGGGCGGTACGACCGGCGGCACCCCGGCGGGGACGCCGAAGACGGGTGGCACCCTGAAGGTCGCCCAGGAGAGCGAGATCAACACCCTCGATCCCGGCGCGTCCGGGCTCCTGGTCGAGCGGGAGATCTACTACAACCTCTACGACTCGCTGCTCGGCATCGACAGCAAGCTGAACTTCGTGCCCGAGCTGGCGACGTCATGGAAGTACACCGACGACAAGACCCTGGTCTTCAGCCTGCGAACGGGCGTGAAGTTCCATGACGGCACCGACTTCAACGCCGACGCGGTGAAGTTCAACATCGACAGGTACGTGACGGCCAAGGACTCGGCCCGAAAGAGCGACCTCGCGTCGGTGCAGTCGGTCGAGGTCCAGGACCCGAACACCGTGGTGTTCCACCTGAAGCGCGCCGACGCCACCCTGCTCGCTCAGCTGGTCGATCGGGCCGGCATGATGCTGTCGCCTGCCGCCGTCAAGCAGCTGGGTGACAAGCTGAGCCTGACCCCGACGGGGGCCGGTTCGGGTCCATTCGAGTTCGTCGAGTGGAAGCGCGACGATCACTTGAGCCTGAAACGGAACGCCAGCTACTGGCGGAAGGACAAGGCCGGCCGCCAGCTGCCCTATCTCGACGAGCTGGTCTACCGGCCGATGAACGACCTGAACGCGCTCCTGGCAGCCCTGAAGACCAGCGACGTTGACATGGCGCGCACGGTGGCCGGCAAGGACGTGGACGCGATCAAGGCGGATTCGAACCTGCAGTATCGTGACACCCCCGGGCTCGGCTACCAGGGCTTCGAGCTGAACCGCAGCGCGCCACCCTTCAACGACCCGGCCAGGGCCAAGGCGGTGGCTATGGCGGTGGACCGGGCGCAGATCCTGAAGAACGTGGCCTTCAACATCGGCGTGGTGTCGAACGGGCCGGTCTCTCCCGCGAGCTGGGCCTACGACTCCTCGCAGAAGCTCTTCGAGAAGCCCGATCCCTCGAAGGCCAAGACGACGGCGACGGGCTTCAGCTTCACGCTGAAGACGGGCAACACGCAGGACGCCCTCCAGACGGGACAGCTCATCCAGGCCCAGCTGGCCAAGGCCGGCATCACGGTCAACCTGCTGCCGGAGGACTTCGGGAAGCTGACGCTGGAGACGCGAGTCCAGCACCAGTTCGAGGCCGCCCTGGCGGGCTGGTCGGGCCGCATCGACCCCGACGGCAACCTGTACGCCCAGTTCCACACCGGGGGCAGCTTCAACGACGGCCTGTACTCGAACCCTCAGGTGGACAGCCTGCTCGAACAGGGTCGAGCGACCACCGACCAGTCCAAGCGCAAGCAGATCTACCAGGAGGCGGTGCGGACGCTCGTCGATGACGCGGCGTACATCTTCGTGTACGACCCGAACGTGGCCCAGATCAGCTCGAAGAAGGTGCAGAACTTCACGCTCGTCCCGGACGGAATCAACCGTCTCGCGGAGGTCTGGAAGAGCTGAGCTCATGCCGGACAAGGGGCGGGGCTCACCGCCTCGTCCCCCTGCCCTCACCGCTCAGGGGCGGGTGCTGACGTGACCGAATACCTGCTCCGCCGCGTGGCGCTGATGGTGCCGACCGCGTTCCTGGTCACCATCGCCGTGTTCCTGCTCATCCACCTGACACCTGGTGACCCGGCCGCGATCATCCTGGCGGAGTCGTACACGCCCGAGGCATCCGCGCAGATCCACAAGGACCTGGGCCTGGACAAGCCGCTGCCGGAGCAGTACGCCATCTACATCGGCCGGCTGATCCATGGCGACCTGGGTCGTTCGGTGCGAAACAGGCTGCCGGTGACGCAGGCGATCGGCGAGCGGCTGCCCGCCACCCTGGAGCTCGGCTCCGCGGCGCTGGTCTGGTCGCTGCTCCTCGCCATCCCGCTGGGCACCCTGGCCGCCCTGCGCCGGGGGCGGGCGATCGATGTGATCGCTTCGGGGCTCACGGTGGCCGGCATCTCCATCCCCAACTTCGTGCTCGGGATCCTGCTGATCCTGTTCTTCGGCCTCGTTCTGCGCCTCCTGCCGGTCGGAGGCTTCGCGGCGCTGACCGATTCGGTCCCCGACAACCTGAGCCGGCTGATCATGCCGGCCATCGCGCTGGGCACCTTCGGCGCCGCCACGAACATGCGCTTCACCCGCTCCTCGATGATCGAGGTGCTGCACCAGGACTACATCCGCACCGCCCGCGCCAAGGGCGCCGGCTGGATGCGCGTGGTCAACCGGCATGCGCTGAAGAACGCGCTCATCCCGGTGGTGACGATCGTCGGCCTGCAGGTGGGCGCCATCCTCGAAGGGGCGCTCGTGACCGAGACCGTGTTCAGCTGGCCCGGCGTCGGCAAGCTCGCGGTTGACAGCATCTTCACCAAGGACTTCCCGATCGTCCAGGGCATCGTGCTGATCTCGGCGCTGTCCTACATGTTCGCGAACCTGCTCGTCGACGTCGTCTACGCCTGGTTGGACCCGAGGATCTCGTACACGTGAGCACCGCCGCCCCCGCGTACACCGCCGACGAAGAGCAGAGCGTCCCGATCGAGGAGCGGCAGCCCACCAGCCTGCGCCAGCTGGTGCTCGACCATCCCCGGATCATGGTCGGACTGATCCTGCTGCTGGTCCTGGCGCTGATCGCGCTGCTGGCACCGTGGATCTCGCCCCACGACCCGTACGCCGTGGACGCGGACAGCGCGCGTCTCGCCCCCGGCCCCGGGCATTATCTGGGGACCGACGAGCTCGGCAGGGACATCCTCACGCGGGTGATGTGGGGCGGCCGGATCTCGCTGCCGGTGGCCTTCGTCGCCGTGGCGGTCGGCCTGACTGCCGGAGGGCTGATGGGTCTGGCGGCCGGCTACCGGGGCGGCGGAACCGACCTGCTCCTGATGCGACTGGTCGATGCGATCCTGGCCTTCCCGGCGCTGATCCTGGCCATCGCCCTGGTCGCGGCGCTGGGCCCCAAGCTGCAGAACGCGATGATCGCGATCGGCGTCGTGCAGATCCCGGTGTACGCGAGGCTAACGCGAGCCCAGGTGCTGCAGCTCAAGTCGCTCGACTTCGTCACGGCCTCTCGCGCGCTCGGCGCCTCGCCGGTGCGAATCATCGCCCGGCACATGCTTCCCAACCTGCTCAACCCCCTCATCGTCCAGGTGTCCCTGTCGGCCGCCTTCGCCATGCTGGCAGAGGCCACCCTGTCCTTCCTGGGACTCTCCGCGCCGCCGCCCACGCCCGACTGGGGCTTCATGATCAACAGCGGTCAGCGCTTCCTGGTCAACGGCGACTGGTGGATGACCGTCGCGCCCGGGGCCGCCATCTGCATCGCCGTATTCGGCTTCAACTGGCTGGGCGACGCCCTGAGGGACGCGCTGGATCCGCGAGTCCGGAGGTAGCGGCGACGGTGCCGTCCGGCGCTCGGGTACCCTGGCTACCATGTCCGGCGTGGAGGTTCTCGGTCCCAAGGGCCCGGCACGTTTCGGCGGTGCCGACATGCTGGCCTGGGCTCGCAACCAGCTGGACATCGCCAGCCAGATCGTGGACAACCCGGGCGGCGGGCTCCTGTTCGCCACTCAGACGATCGGCCAGGTCAAGGTCGTGCTCGGCGACGCAGACCCCGGCCGCTGGCAGGCGGTGATCGGCCTGCTGGAGGACGCGGAGGATGAGGCCGTGCGCCGCGGCTTCGTTCGCGCCCGCAGCCTGCTGAACCAGGCCCGCGAGCAGCTGGAACGGGCCTGAGGGCAGGTCCGAGGGCCCTCCGGCCGCGGTGGCCGATCTCGCCATCAGGCGCTGCGACCCGGCCGGCAGCCCGCGATCACGCCGGACCACGGCGTCGCAGCTCGTTCACGCGGACGAGCGCCTCTCGCAGCTCACGGATCCACTCCGCCTCGTGCCTGCCGACGAGCCGGACGCACCAGGCCAGGGCCTCGCTGCGGCTGCGCGCGACGCCCGCCTGCACCAGCGTGTCCAGGACCTGCCGCTCCGGAAATCGGAGTCGGGTCATGACGGGAATCGAGAGCGTCGTGAACAGGGTGCGCTCACCCCCGATCTCCACCCCCCACGCTACCCTGCGTCCGAAATGGCGCTCCGCCTCATGGGCGATGCGCATGCGCTGCTCACGAGTCTCCTCACGAAAGCGCTGGATGCTGGCCGCCCTCGCGGCCCGGACGGCGTCCGTTCCGGTCCCCTGCGACAGGTCCGAATCGTCGAGAACGCCGATGATCAGGATCTCGTCGTCATCGGCCTCCACCTCTGGTGGTCCGACGAACCAGCCGTCAGGTAGCCGGCGGCGCACCCAGCCGCGGATCTCGTCTTGCATCGTGGAATTACATTCTTACATTCGCGCTCGACTTCGACGTCCACGCAGCAAGCTCTGGCCATCCCGGGACGTCTGCGCCCGAGGGTGGCTGCCGTCTGGCAGCCGGACTCGGCCGCCAGCGTGGCCGGCGGCGCTCGCCCGGCCGGGGGAGGATGAACGGGCAGACGGGCGTCCCCGACCGAAGTGGTGAGCTCGTTCCCGCTCTCGTTCACTGAGATGCCTCCTGCGACGTGGGCTTCGGTCCCAGCATCTCGAACTTGTCCACGACGACCTCAGTCGTGTAGCGACGCTGTCCCTCGCTCGTCTCCCAGGAGCGTGTCTGGCTGCGCCCCTCCGCGTAGAGGAGGCGGCCCTTCTTCAGGTGCTCGGCCGCGATCTCCGCATGGCGTCCGAACAGGACGAGGTTGTGGAAGTCGGCCTGCTCCCGCCAGGTGCCGTCCTCCTCACGGCCCCGCACCGTGTTGGTGGCCAGCCGGAGGTTGGCGACGTGGGAGCCGGCTGCCGTGGCCCTGACGTCGGGGTCGGCAGTCAGCCTGCCGATCAGGATGACCTTGTTGACCATCTGCGTGACCTCCTGTCACACGGCCGGCAGCCAGGGGACCGGATCCACCGGCCGGCCTTGACGGCGGACCTCGAAATGCAGGTGCGGTCCCGTGGACAGACCGCTGGAGCCGATGCGGCCCACCTCCTCGCCGGCGGCGACCGCCCGCTCGCCACTCAGCGGTGTGGACTGGAGATGCCCGTACAGGGTCGCCACGGCCCCGCCGTGCTCGACGATCACGTAGAGGCCGTAGCCGGCCGGGTTCTCGGCGACTCGCGCCACGCCCGGCGCGGCGGCATAGACGCCTGTGCCGGCCGGTGCCGCCATGTCGATCCCGGCGTGAAAATGGCCGGAGGAGCACCACGACGCCACCGGCTCGAGGAGGAAGTCGGTGCAGCCGTACGGCTGGGTCAGCACCCATTCCTCGCGTAGCGGCCAGGCCAGGTGATCCGGAGGGGCCGAGGCGGTTCCCGAGACCGGCTGGGGTGCGTGGGCCCCGGCGACGGCCATCAGGCCGAGCGCGACCAGCGGGAGGACGACGAGACGGCCGATCATGCTCTCGCCGCGGCATGCACCGCGTGCGTGATGTGGCGCCGTGCGAACCCGGAGGCCTTGGAGCCAGCCAGCGTGGCGCTGCGCAGGGCGCCCGGAACCTTGAAGGTGATGAAGACCGCCGCCAGCGCGAACACGTGGCGCACCGAGACGCCCGAGGAGCGGTCGAGCGCGAATCCGACCGCGAGGATCAGCAGCTGGAGCGGCTGCATCAGCAGGGTCGTGACGAACAGCGACACCCACTCGCGCCCGTAGCGCTGGGTCTCCGGCAGGACGAACAGGAGAGCGGCGACCGGGGCGAGGATCGTGAGCACGACCAGCAGGGCGTACCGCACGACATAGGCGAATGCCAGCACGCCGTAGGACGCGAAGAGGACGATGAGCGTCACACCCTGCAGCCCTGCGAACCATCCGTCGCCGGAGAACTCCCCCACGTCCGCGAGGATCTGTGCCCTCGTGGCGAGCATCACGCCGTCGGAGAGCGCGTTGCCGAAGTCGATGGCGAGCTGGACGAATGGGACGGCGAAGTTGATCAGGAGCGTGGCGAGCAGCAGCCTCGGCAGCAGGAGGCGCAGCACGAGCTGGCTTCGCAGCGTGGTCTGACCCCACAGCATCCGGAAAGCCGCCCAGGTCAGGATGGCGGTCAGCGCCGAGTCGGCGGCGACCTGGACGAGCGGTGCGAAGGTCTGGATCGGCCCGACGGTCGTGAAGGGAGCGTTCGGAGTGGTGGGGTTGGACGTCCGGAAGATGAAGGTGCGCAGGGCGTCGAAGACGATCTCGACGTTGTGCGCCACGAACCACTCGACGTTCGCAGCCAGGTCGAGCGCCTGGCGGATGGCGTTCAGGGCCTGGAGCAGGTCCGTCATCTCAGTGCGTGGGAACCGAACCGGTCAGGACGTGCACCAGGGTGCCGGCCATCTCCACCCCGATCGTGCCGATCACGATCCGCTGGATCCACTGCTTGGCCTGCAGGACGGACTGCGGCTGCACGGCCAGCATCTTCCAGAGGAACGCCACGACGAACGCCAGAGCGCCCACCGAGCCGACCAGTGCCTGGCCGATGAGGATCCAGCGGTTGAGAATGTCCTGGATGGGCTGAACAGCTTCGGGCATCGCGAGTAGGACCTCCTGCGTTTGTGACTCCGGGCCACCCACGCTAGGGCCGCGGCGGTCGCTCGGGAACCCAGCCTGTTAAGGCCTTCGCCGCCCACCTGGCCGCTCGCCGGAGCAGTGCCGTTCGGCCTTAACAGGTGGGGATGGCAGGCGCGACGAGTGGGCTCAGCATGGCGTGACGGAGGTGTCCCGACATGCAAGCTGCTCCCATCCGTCCCGCCCCCTTCACCGGCTTCCGAAGCGATGCCTTCGAGCTGCTGAGGCTGCTGGGCGAGAACAACGACCGTCGATGGTTCGCGGCCCACCGTCCCGCCCTGGAATCGCTGCTGGTGCGGCCGGCCCTGGCGCTGGTCATCGAGCTGAGGCCTGTGCTCCGACGTCGCGTCTCGCCGCATCTCCGCGCCGAGCCGAGCGTCGGTGGGTCGCTCCTTCGGCTGCAGCACGACGCCCGCCACGTGCGAGCGAAGCCGTTCCGCACGCACCTGGAGCTCTGGTTCTGGGAGGGAGAGGGTCCGAGCCGCGATCATCCCGGCTGCTTCGTCCGGCTCATGCCCGAACGCCTGGTCCTGGGCGCCGGCATCACCACGTTCCCCGCCGACCGCCTGGATCGGTACCGGGACGCGGTTGACGCGCCGCGCTCGGGCCGAGCGCTGGTCGCCCTGCTGCACCGCCTGACGCTGGCGGGCTGGTCGATCGAAGGAAGCTGCCTTCGCCGTGTGCCGCGACCCTACCCGGCCGATCACGAGAGAGCCCACCTGCTGCGCCGGCGGGGCCTGCGTGTGGAACGGAGCCAGCCCCTGCCGGCCGCCGTCTTCGGTCCACAGCTCCCCGAGCTGCTGGTCGCGACCTTCTCGCGCCTGCGGCCCCTCCATCACTGGCTGGTCGGCATCGAATGAGGGAAACCACCGTGCTCAGGACCAGGCGGCCCCCACGGGACGAGTACCTTGGTGGTGATGGGCAAGCTGCGCTCATATCGGCAGAAGCGCGATTTCCAGGAGACTCCGGAGCCGGCCGGGCAGCCCGTGCCCTCGGAGGCCCCCGAACAACCACGGCTGCGATTCGTGATCCAGGAGCATCATGCCCGGCGGCTCCACTGGGACTTCAGGCTGGAGCGGAACGGCGTGCTGGTGTCGTGGGCTCTCCCGCGGGGGGTCCCCGATGACCCCAAGCGCAACAATCTCGCCGTCCATGTCGAGGACCATCCACTCGACTACGGGGACTTCGAGGGCGAGATCCCGAAAGGCAACTACGGAGCGGGCAAGGTGAGCATCTGGGACCGCGGCCTGTACGAGACACACAAATGGCGCATGGATGGTGCCAAGCAGGAGGTCATGGTCACCCTTCATGGCGAGCGCGTGCGCGGCCGGTACGTCCTCTTCCAGACGCGGGACCAGAGCTGGATGATCCACCGGATGGATCCGCCAGCGGATCCCGACCGAGACGACATGCCGACCGAGGTCAGGCCGATGCTGGCCAAGCAGACGGAGGTGATCCCCCGCCCCGATCGCGACTGGGCCTACGAGTTCAAGTGGGATGGCGCGAGAGCCGTTGTCTTCATCGACCACGGCGCGGTCCGTGTGGTCAGCCGCACGCAGGAGGACCTGACCAGGCGGTATCCGGAGCTGCGGGGCCTGGGCAACGCGCTCGGTTCCCGTCGCGCGATCATCGACGGCGAGATCGTGGCCCTTGCCTCCGACGGTGTGCCGCGGTTCGAGGAGCTGCAGCAGCGGATCGCTCTCCGCGGCGAGGCCGACATTCGCCGGATGATGAAGGCCGTTCCGGTGTACTTCTTCGCGTTCGACCTGCTCTACCTCGACGGTCACGACCTGATGGAACGGCCCTATGTCGAGCGGAGGGAGATGCTCGAGAACCTGCAGCTCGTCGGACCCTCGTGGCAGACCCCCGAGCACCAGGTCGGCAGCGGCGCCGCGATGCTCGACGCCAGCCGCAGCGCGGGCCTGGAGGGCCTGCTGGCCAAGCGGCTGGACAGCGCCTACGAGCCGGGCCGGCGGTCGGGCATGTGGCTCAAGATCAAGAACCGGCTCCGGCAGGACCTGGTGATCGGTGGCTGGATGGAGGGCGAGGGCAAGCGCCTCGGTCTTCCCGGTGCGCTGCTGGTCGGCTATTGGGACGGCGACCAGTTCGTCTACGCGGGGAGGGTGGGTACCGGGTTCACCGACCCCACCCTGGCCAGCCTCGCGGCGCTGCTCGCGCCTCTCGAGCGCCGCGACAGTCCCTTCGACAGCGGCCGGCCTCCGGCGCACGCACATTTCGTCGAGCCGCGCCTGGTGGCCAGGATCGAGTTCGCCGAATGGACACGCGCGCGCCAGGTCAGGGCGGGCGCCTTCAAAGGCCTCAGGGACGGCACGGATCCACGCACCGTCGTTCGGGAGGCGCGTTCGTGAGCCCATCGGACAGGCCGGTCGAGGTCCGGATCGGCAAGAGGACGCTCAAGCTCAGCAACCTGGAGAAGGTGTACTGGCCGGAGGTCGGCTTCACGAAGGCGCAGATGATCGACTACTACACCCGGATCGCACCGGTTCTCCTGCCCCACCTGCGGAACCGGCCCCTGACCCTCAAGCGCTATCCGGACGGGGTCGATGGGCAGATGTTCTACGAGAAGAACTGTCCGAAGCACCGGCCGCCGTGGGTCGGCACCGCCAAGATCTGGAGCGGCGGCAACAACCGCTACATGGACTACTGCATGGTCCAGGATCTCCCAACGATGGTGTGGGTGGCTCAGCTCGGGACGATCGAGCTGCACACGTCGCTCTCCACGTATCCCAAGGTGTCGCAGCCGCGCGCGCTGGTCTTCGACCTCGACCCTGGCCCACCGGCCACGATCGTCGAATGCTGCCAGGTCGGCATGTCGGTTCGTGAGTGGTTCCAGGAGCACGGCCTGCAGACCTTCGCCAAGACCTCGGGCTCCAAGGGCCTTCAGCTCTACGTTCCCCTGAACACCCGCATCGACTATCAGCAGACGAAGCACATCTCGAAGGGATTGGCCCAGAAGCTGGAGAGGGAGCGGCCGAATCAGGTGGTCCACATCCAGCGAAAGACCCTGCGTGAGGGAAGGGTGCTGATCGACTGGAGCCAGAACGACGAGTACAAGACGACGGTGAACGTGTACTCGCTGCGGGCGCGGGCTCGGCCGACCGTCTCGACGCCAGTCACGTGGGAGGAGGTCGAGGGCTGCCTGGAGGCCGGGGATCCCAACCTGCTGGTGTTCGAGTCGGAAGCGGTGTTGGAGCGCGTGGAACGACTGGGAGACCTGTTCGAGCCGCTGCTGAAGCTGAAGCAGAAGCTGCCGGATTCGGTATGAGCGAGGTCCGGCAGCACGTCGTGATCGTCGGCGCGGGCTTCGCGGGCCTCACCCTGGCGCGGGCGCTGCGCCGTACCGCCGTGACCGTGACGCTCGTGGACCGCAACAACTACCACCTGTTCACCCCGCTGCTGTACCAGGTCGCGTCGGCGCTGCTGGGCCCCGGTGAGATCGCTCAGCCCGTGCGCAAGCTCGTGCGGCCGATCGCCAACTGCGAGTTCCGACTCGGAACGGTCACCGATCTCGACCTTGCCGGGCGGTGCGTGGTGACCGACCACGGAGCGCTCGCGTACGACTACCTGGTGGTCGCCGCAGGCAGTATGAACAACTACTTCGGCAACCGCTCGATGGAGGAGCGCTCGCTGGGACTCAAGGAGCTGCCCGAGGCCATGACGCTGCGCAACCAGGTGCTGGAGCGCTTCGAGCAGGCCGGCTGGACGACGTCGGACGAGGAGCGACGGCGGCTGACGTCGTTCGCGGTCATCGGCGGTGGGCCGACCGGCGTCGAATACGCGGGGGCGCTCTCGGAGCTGATCCGGCTGGTGCTCGGCCGGGACTTCCGCGACCTCGACATCTCGGTCGCGCGGGTCCTCCTCCTCGAGGGCTCTGACCGTCTGCTGGGCGCCTTCGATCCGTCGCTCAGCGAGGCTGCGCTGCGTTCCCTCCGACGCAAGCAGGTCGAGGTGTGGCTGAACGCCCTGGTCAAGGAGGTGCGGCGAGACGAGATCGAGCTGACAGACGGTCGCCGGGTCAGGACCGGCTCGGTCATCTGGACCGCCGGCGTCCGAGGCTCGAACGTCGGGCGCATGCTCGGCGTCGAGCCAGACCGCCAGGGGCGCGTGCCCGTCGAGCCGACCCTCCAGCTCGCGGGTCATCCCGAGGTGCTCGTGATCGGCGACCTGGCCGGCCGGCCGGGCCTGCCGATGCTCATTCCGGTCGCGATGCAGCAGGCGAAGCACGCGGCTCACGTGGTCGCCGCGCTCGTCAGCGGCCGCCAGCCCGAGTCGTTTCGCTACCGCGACCCGGGTGTGATGGCGACGATCGGCCGCAACGCTGCGGTCGCCCAGCTCGGCAGGATCCGCCTGACAGGATTCCCCGGCTGGGTGATGTGGCTGGTCGTTCACCTCGTCAACATCGTCACGTTCCGAGCCCGCCTGATCACGCTCCTCAACTGGGCGTACGACTACTTCTTCTACGATCGCCCGGTACGGATCGTCGTCAGGGCGGAGGACCCGCCCCGGGAGGCGTCATGACGAACGGAGGGCGGCAGCCGGCCTCGCGCCCGCGCAAGTTCTGGGGATGGGGCTACGAGGGCGACGGGCTGGGCGCCGACGAGATGGAGCAGCTGGCCGGGATCGTGGCCAGGCGGTTCGGCCTGGCCGAGCTTCACGCCGCCGAGCCGCCGTCGATCGCGGAGATCGAGCTTCGAGCGCCGCGGCTGGAGCCGCCGCCGAGCATCGGTGCCTTCTCGTCGGCGGATCCCCGCGATCGGGCCGAGCACACGCTCGGAAAGTCGTTCCGCGACCTCGTTCGCGGGCTTCGCCGCGAATACGCGAACCCGCCCGACTTCGTCGCGTACCCGGAGAACGAGGAGCAGCTGACCTCCGTCCTCGGCTGGGCCACCGACGCCCGCGCCGCCGCCATCCCCTA
>WNFX01001856.1_pt1 | contig 21452 bp, 16 predicted proteins | sample 5400111 | NCBI WGS metagenome assembly WNFX01 (sample SAMN13153363, study PRJNA577476) | soil metagenome | isolation source: 40 cm soil or saprolite under grassland replicate 1 | place: USA:California | collected 2016-06-15 | reverse complement strand
GCGGAGCTTTCACCAGGAGCCGGAAGCGATGGCGGCCGCGCACGACCGCGAGCGGCGCTTCCGCTGGTCCGAGCACGCGCACCTCGTCCCCCCGCGGCGCAGCGGCGGCGAGCCGGCGCGCAAAGGATTCGGCTGCGCTGCGTTCCCCCGCCGATACGAGCACACTCGCAAGCCGCCCGAACGGCGGATAGTGCGTCTTTTCGCGCAGCTCAATCTCACTCGTATAGAACGCGTCGCGGTCGGCTGCCACCAGTGCGCGCAACACCGGATGCTCGGGCTGATGCGTCTGCAGATAACCAATGCCGCGCCCCTCCTCGCGCCCCGCGCGGCCGATCACCTGATGCAGCAATTGAAACGTGCGCTCGGCCGCGCGTGGGTCCCCGTTCGCGAGCCCCAGGTCGGCATCGATCACGCCCACCAGGTTAAGCTTGGGAAAGTGATGTCCCTTGGCCACCAGCTGCGTTCCGATGATGATGTCGAAACGCCCTTTGGCAACGTCGTCGAGTTCCTCGCGCAGCCGCTCAACGGATTCGACGAGATCGCTCGACAGCACCAGGATGCGGCTGCCCGGAAATAGCTCGGCCGCCTCCTGCTCCAACCGTTCGACGCCGGGGCCGACCGCGACGAACGAATCGGGCGCCTGACAGTGCGGGCACTGCGCCGGAAGCGGCATCGAGAACCCGCAATGGTGGCAGACGAGCCGGCGCCGGAAACGGTGGTCCACCAGCCAGGCGTCGCAATTCGGACAGGCGAGGCGAAAACCGCAGCGGCGGCAGAGCGTGAGCGGCGCATAGCCCCGGCGATTGAGAAAGAGGAGAGCCTGCTCGCCGCGTTCGAGCGCGGTGCTCACGGCTTGAGCCAGACGCGGCGCGATGAAGCGGCCGCGCGGCGGGCCTTCCGCGCGCAGATCGATGGCTTCGATCACGGGAAGATGCTGACGCCCGAAGCGCTCGGGAAGATGCACGCGGCCATATCGGCCGCGCCGCGCGTTGACCTCGGTCTCGACCGAGGGCGTCGCCGACACGAGCACGATTGGGATGTTGGCCTCCCGCGCGCGCACGACCGCCATGTCGCGCGCATGGTAGCGCACGCCGTCCTCTTGCTTGTAGGCGGGATCATGCTCCTCATCGACGACGATCAGCGCGAGATCGGCATAGGGCAGAAACAGGGCGGAGCGTGCGCCGACGATCACGCTGACGCTGCCCGTCGCCACCGCGTGCCACGTCCGCGCGCGCAAGCGCGGCGACAGCTGCGAGTGCCACTCGGCCGGTCGCACGCCGAAGCGCTGCGCGAAGCGGTCCAGGAACTGGGTGGTCAGGGCGATTTCGGGGAGGAGCACCAGCGCCTGTTTTCCGCGTCGAATGATTTCGCCGACGGCCTCGAAATAGACTTGCGTCTTGCCCGCACCGGTGACGCCGTCGAGCAGCGTGACGCAATAGCCGCCGCTAACCACCTTGGCGCGCAGGAGATCTGCCGCCTCGCGTTGCGCCGGCGTGAACTCGGGCCGCGAGAAATCCGGATCAGGCGCACGCGCTACCGGATCGGGCGCCAGCACCAGGGTTTCCAGCGCTCCTTCATCGATGAGCCCATCGACGACCCCGGGTGAAACTCCCGCCTCTTCGGCGACATCGCGCTTCCCTCGCGCAAGCCCGTCGGCGAGGACTGCGAGCACCCGCTCGCGCGCCGCGGTCATGCGCTTGGGGGCGGCGCCGGCAAGCCGAACGCCGATGCGCTCGCGCGCCGGACCGAGATGCTCGCCCATTCGCAGCGCCATGCGCAGCACAGTGCCGCGCGGGCTGAGGGTGTAAGCCGACACCCACTCGATGAACTTGCGCAGCTCCGGCTTGAGCGGTGGGAGGTCGAGCTTCGCCTCGACATCCCGCATGCGGTTGTCGAGCCGGGGATTGGGGCTGGTATTGTCCGCCCAGGTCACCCCCGTCGCCATGCGCGCACCCAGCGGCACCGTCACCAGATCGCCGGGCGCGAGCTCGAGCCCTTCCGGCACTCGATAGGAGTAGGCCTGGTCAAGGGCGACCGGAACGAGGACATCGACGACGCGTTTGGCCATGACTGCCGGCCGGCTCGGGGCGCTTAATGAAGAGTGAAGGAAGGGGTGCGATATCTTCTTTCATGTCAAGCACAACGCTCGAGCCGGATTTCACCTTTGCGGCCAGCGAGGTCGCCCGCGAACTTGCGCGCTGGCTGGCGCATCTATCCGCCGAACGGCGGTTGTCACCGAAGACGGTTGAAGCCTATGAGCGCGATGTTCGCCAGTTCTTCGTCTTCCTCTGCGAACATCTCGGCAACCGGGTAACGCTGTCGGCACTCTCGCGCCTTAAGCCGCTCGACGTGCGCGCGTTCATGGCGTCACGACGAGGCGAAGGTGTCAGCAGTCGCTCACTGATGCGCATGCTGGCGGGGGCGCGCTCCTTCGCCCGCTTTCTTGAACGGAACGGCAAGGGCAAGGTGGGCGCGCTGTCTGCCGTGCGCACGCCGAAAGTCGCGAAGCCGCTGCCGAAGCCGCTCGCGGTCGCCGCCGCCAAGCGCATTGCCGAGACCGACTTGCGCGCCGGCGAGGAACGCGAGCCCTGGATTCTCGCCCGCGACGCCGCAGTGCTGGGTTTGCTCTATGGCTCGGGCTTGCGTCTCAGCGAGGCGTTGGCGCTCAAGCGCCACGACATTCCCGCGTCCGCAGGGGTCATCACGGTCACCGGCAAGGGTAACAAGCGGCGCATGGTGCCGGTGCTGGAGCAGGTCACGAGCCTCGTCACCGAATATCTCGCTATTTGCCCCTATGATCTTCCTGCCGAAGGCCCGTTGTTTGTCGGCGCGAGAGGCGGCCCGCTATCCCCGCGCGTCGTCCAGCTTGCGATGGCCCGCGTGCGCGGCGCACTCGGGCTGCCGGAAACCGCGACCCCGCATGCGCTGCGCCACTCGTTCGCGACGCATCTGCTGGCCCGTGGTGGCGATCTGCGCGCGATCCAGGAGCTGCTCGGCCACGCCTCATTATCGACAACCCAGCTGTACACGGCGGTCGATACCGAGCGGCTGATGGAAGTCTACCGCAACGCCCATCCTCGCGCATAACCAAGGTCCCCTTGCGCAAGTCGGCGAGTTCGATACATCGTCCGCCCAACGACGCTCGGAGGGTGACATGAGTCATGGCGTGCACGCGGTCCAGCATGAAGTCGAACACCAGATCGAACACGAGGAGCACGCACACGGCGGCGGCCGTGGAAAATCCGGTGGGGAAAGCAGGAACAAGAAGATCGCGCTGCTGATCTCGGTGATCGCGCTCTTCCTCGCGCTCGCGGAAATGTTCGGCAAGAGCGCGCAGACGGAAGGAATTTCGGCCAATATCAAGGCGTCCGACTCCTGGAATTTCTTCCAGGCCAAGACCATCCGCCAGACTACGCTTCGCACGGCCGCTCAGGCCTTGACGCTCGAAGCCGCCACGGTGTCCGATGAAGCGAAAAAGGCAGCGCTGCTCAAGCAGGCCGACGATTGGATGAAAACCGTGGCGCGCTACGAGTCCGATCCGGCGGAGAAGGACGGTCGCAAGGAATTGCGCGCGCAAGCCGAAGCATACGAGCACGAACGCGACACGCACTTGGCGCGCTATCATCATTACGAATTTGCATCGGCCGCCTATCAGATCGGTATCGTGTTGGCATCGGCTGCGGTCATTACCGGCATGATGGCGCTGGTCTATGGGGCCATAGGGCTCGGTATAATCGGTCTAGCCTTCATGGCGCTCGGGTACTTCAACCCGCACTACCTGCACTCACTGCACTTGATCTAACCGCCGATCGCACCACGGCACGCGCCGTCTGCGGGGAAATTCCGCAGACCCCCGGGGCGTACGCGTTTCACCGCTCACATGTGAATGGCGCGCTTTTCGACCGCCAGTGCCGCCTCCTTCACCGCCTCGGTGAAGGTCGGATGGGCGTGGCAGGTGCGGGCGATATCCTCGGACGCGGCGCCGAACTCCATGGCAACCGCAGCCTCGGCGATCATGTTGCCGGCGTCCGCGCCGACGATGTGTACACCGAGCACGCGATCGGTCTTGGCATCGGCAAGGATTTTCACGAAACCGTCGGTCTGAAGATTCGCCTTGGCGCGGCCATTGGCGGTGAAGGGAAATTTTCCGGCACTGTAAGCGATGCCGGCCTCTTTCAGCTCCTCCTCGGTCTTTCCGACCGAAGCGATCTCGGGGTAGGTGTAGACGACGTTCGGAATGACGTCGTAATTCACCTGGCCGGCTTTTCCGGCAAGAATTTCCGCAAGCGCTACGCCCTCGTCCATCGCCTTGTGCGCCAGCATCGGGCCCGCGATCACGTCACCGATGGCATAGATCCCCGGCACGCTGGTGGCAAAGCGCGCATCGATGATGATGCGGCGCTTGTTGTCCATCTTCACCCCGGCGGCTTCGAGCCCAAGCCCTTCCGTAAACGGTACGCGGCCGATCGACACCAGCACCACGTCGGCGTCGATCGATTCTGCCGAGCCGCTCCCCGCTGGCTCGATGGTAACCTTGTACTTCTTTCCCTCTCTCGCGATGCCGGTAACTTTGGACGACAGCTTGAACGTCATGCGCTGCCTTTCGAAGATGCGCTGCACCTGCCGGCAGACCTCGTTGTCCATTCCGGGCAAGATCCGGTCGAGCAACTCGACCACGATCACCTTGGAGCCGAGACGGCGCCACACCGATCCGAGCTCGAGCCCGATGACCCCGGCGCCGATGACGAGCATTCGCTCCGGCACCTCGTCGAGCACCAGTGCTCCGGTCGAGGAGACGATGCGCTTTTCGTCGATGTCGATGCCGGGCAAGCGCGCCACGTCGGAGCCGGTGGCAATGACAATCGCCTTACCCTCGATGGTCTCGTTCTTGCCGTCGGCCGTTTTGACCTCGACTCTCCCGGGCGCGGCGATGCGACCGGTCCCCTGGAAGGTATCGATCTTGTTTTTCTTGAACAGGAAGGCGACGCCTTTGACGTTGCCGTCGACGCCCGCGTCCTTGAATTTCATCATGGCTGGAAGATCGAGCTTCGGCTGGCCGACCTTGATGCCCATCTTGTCGAGCAGGTGGCCGGCCTCTTCATAGCGCTCGGAGGCATGCAGCAGCGCCTTTGAGGGAATGCAGCCGACGTTGAGGCAGGTGCCGCCGAAGGTGTCATCCTTCTCGATCACCGCAACCTTCATGCCGAGTTGCGCTGCGCGGATCGCGCAGACATAGCCGCCCGGCCCGGAGCCGATGACAATGAGGTCGTAGGGCATGATGCGTCACATCTTCCTTGTCGCGCCTAGGCGGGGCGCCCGGGCACGTCCCGAGCTGCGGCGTTTAAGGCTGGGGCCCCGGCAGATAGAGGTCCCTTCCCAATCGGTCCTTTTGGCGAGCAAGATGGATTGCCGGCACGAGCCGGGAATGAAAAGGCATTTACAGATCCACCACCAGCCGCGTCGGGTCCTCCAGAATCTCTTTCACCCGCACCAGGAACGTCACCGCCTCGCGGCCATCGACGAGGCGGTGATCGTAAGAGAGCGCGAGATACATCATCGGGCGGATCTCGATCTTACCGGCGACGACCACCGGCCGGTCCTCGATCTTGTGCATGCCGAGGATGCCGGACTGCGGCGCATTCAGGATCGGCGTCGACATCAACGAGCCGTAGACGCCGCCGTTCGAGATCGTGAAGGTGCCGCCCTGCATCTCTTCGATCTTGAGCGTGCCGTCGCGCGCGCGTCGGCCGAGATCGGCAATCTCTTGCTCGATTTGCGCGAGCGATTTCTTATCGCACTCGCGCACCACCGGAACGACGAGGCCCTTCTCGGTCCCGACCGCCACGCCGATGTGATAGTAATTCTTGTAAACGATATCGCCGCCATCGATTTCGGCGTTGACCGCGGGGATTTCTTTCAGCGCCTGCACGCAGGCCCGCACGAAAAAGCCCATGAAGCCGAGCTTCACACCGTGCTTGCGCTCGAATAGGTCCTTGTAGTGGCTGCGCAGGTTCATCACCGCGCTCATATCGACCTCATTGAAGGTCGTCAGCATGGCCGCGGTGTTCTGCGCCTCCTTGAGGCGGCGGGCGATGGTCGCGCGCAGCCGCGTCATCTTGATGCGCTCTTCACGCGCCGCATCGTCCGCCGGCGACGGCGCGCGCGCCTGTACGGCAGCGGCCCGCTGCGCAACGGGAGTAGGGGCGGACGCGGCGCGCTCGATCGCTGCCATCATGTCGCCCTTGGTGACGCGGCCGTCCTTGCCCGAGCCGGGAACAGTCGAGACGTCGATATCGGACTCGGCCGCCATTCTGCGCACGGAAGGCGCGAGCGGCGCGACGTCCGCCGGCTTCGCGGTGGTTTGCGGGCGGGGCCGCGGCTCCTCCGTCGCGGCGTTGATGGGTGCGCTCGTGTCGGTTTTTTGATCGGGCTGACCCTTCGGTGCAGGCGATGTCTTACCGGGCGCGGCTGCGCCTTCCTTAATCTGGCCGAGTAGCGCCCCGACCGCGACCGTCTCGCCGTCCTTAGCGGCGATATCGGCGAGCACCCCGGCGGCAGGGGCCGGAACCTCGATCGTCACCTTGTCAGTCTCAAGCTCGACCAGCGGCTCATCGACCGCAACCGGATCGCCCGGCTTCTTGAACCATTTGCCGATGGTCGCTTCCGTCACGGATTCGCCGAGCGCAGGCACGCGGATATCTGCCATAGTCTGCACTATCCTTCCGTCACTTGGCACGCTCGGGCGATCGGCGGCGGATCACCGAGCACTCGGCTTTTAGCCGAGCGCCTCGTCGAGCAGGGCCTTGAGCTGCTTGAGGTGCTGCGACATCTGTCCGGTCGCCGTTGCCGCCGAGGCCGCGCGCCCGGCGTAAATCGGCTGCTTGTTCTTGGCCCCGATTTGGCCGAGCACCCATTCGAGATACGGTTCCATGAAGGAGTAGGCGCCCATATTGCGCGGCTCCTCCTGGCACCACATGAATTGTGCATTCTTGAAGCGGCCCAGCTCGTTCACCAGCGCTTTCAGCGGAACCGGATAGAGCTGCTCCACGCGCAGTAGATAGATATCGTCGATGCCGCGTTTCTCCCGCTCCTCATAGAGGTCGTAATAGACTTTGCCCGAGCACAGCACCACCCGTCGGATTTTATCGTCGGCGACAAGCTTGATCTTCTCGTCCGGGAGCATCTGCGCTTCGTCCCACAGCAGACGATGGAACGTCGTGTCCGGCCCCATGTCGGCGAGCCGCGACACCGCGCGCCGGTGGCGCAGCAGAGACTTCGGGGTCATCAGGATGAGGGGCTTGCGGATGTCGCGTTTGAGCTGCCGGCGCAGGATGTGGAAGTAATTGGCCGGCGTCGTGCAGTTCGCAACCTGCATATTGTCCTCGGCGCACATTTGCAGGAAGCGCTCGAGCCTTGCCGAAGAATGTTCCGGCCCCTGCCCTTCGTAGCCGTGCGGCAACAAGCATACGAGGCCCGACATGCGCAGCCACTTGCGCTCTCCCGACGAGACGAACTGATCAAAAACCACTTGCGCGCCGTTGGCAAAATCGCCGAATTGGGCCTCCCACAGCGTGAGCGCGTTCGGCTCGGCGAGCGAATAGCCGTATTCGAACCCGACCACCGCCTCCTCCGAGAGCATCGAATTGATGACCTCGAAACGGGCTTGCCGCTCGCCCAGATGGTTGAACGGAATATAGCGATCCTCATTTTCCTGATCGACCAACACCGAATGGCGCTGTGAAAAGGTGCCCCGCTCGGTGTCCTGGCCGGACATGCGCACCGGACGGCCATCGAGCAGGAGTGAGCAGAACGCAAGCGCCTCGGCCGTCGCCCAATCGATACCTTCGCCGGCTTCGATCGCCTTGCGGCGGTTTTCCAGGAAGCGCTGGATGGTCCGGTGCGCGTGGAAACCTTCCGGTATCGCCGTGATCCTCTCTCCGATCTTCCTGAGCATCGCGAGTGGGGCTCCGGTGTGGCCGCGGCGCGGATCATCCGCATCGCGCGCCGCTTTGATGTCGGCCCAACGACCGTCGAGCCAATCGGCGCTGTTCGGCTTGTAGCCCTGGCTCGCTTCGAGCTCGGCATCGAGCTTGGCGCGCCAATCGACGCGCATCTTCTCGACCTCACCCGCGGTGACGACGTTCTCGCCGACCAGCTTCTTGGCATAGATCTCGGCAATGGGAGGATGCTTGCGGATCGCCTTGTACATCAGCGGCTGAGTGAATGACGGCTCATCGCCCTCGTTGTGCCCGAACCGCCGATAGCAGAACATGTCGACGACCACGGGGCGCTGGAATTTCTGCCGGAACTCGGTCGCGACCTTGGCTGCAAACACCACCGCTTCCGGATCGTCCCCGTTCACGTGAAAGATCGGTGCCTCGATCATCTTGGCGACATCGGACGGATAGGGCGAGGAACGCGAATACCGGGGATAGGTCGTAAACCCGATCTGATTGTTGACGATGAAATGCACCGAGCCGCCGGTGCGGTGCCCGCGTAGTCCCGACAACCCGAAGCACTCGGCAATCACTCCCTGCCCGGCGAAGGCGGCGTCGCCGGAAATGAGCAGCGGCATGACCATGGTGCGATCTTCGCGGGTCGCGCCGAGCTGATCCTGCTTCGCGCGCACCTTACCGAGCACAACCGGATTGACGATCTCGAGGTGGGACGGATTGGCGGTGAGCGAGAGATGCACGCGGTTGCCGTCGAACTCGCGATCGGAAGAGGCGCCGAGATGGTATTTCACGTCGCCGGAGCCCTCGATCTCGTTCGGCGTCGAGGAGCCTCCCTTGAACTCGTGGAAGATGGCGCGATGCGGCTTGCCCATCACCTGCGCCAACACGTTGAGCCGGCCGCGGTGAGCCATGCCGATGACGATCTCTTTCACTCCAAGCGCGCCGCCGCGCTTGATGATCTGCTCGAGCGCAGGGATCATCGATTCGGCGCCGTCGAGACCGAAACGCTTGGTGCCGGTGAACTTCAGATCGCAGAATTTCTCGAAGCCTTCGGCCTCGATCAGCTTGTTCAGGATCGCGCGCTTGCCTTCGGGCGTGAAGGTGATCTCCTTGTCCGGCCCTTCGATGCGCGCCTGGATCCAACCCTTCTGCTCGGGATCCGAGATGTGCATGAACTCGACCCCGAGCGTCTGACAGTAAGTGCGGCGAAGGATGGCGAGAATTTCCCGCAGCGTACCGAATTCGAGGCCGAGCACGCGGTCGAGAAAGATCTTGCGATCGTAGTCCGTTTCCGTGAAGCCGTAGGAACGAGGATCGAGATCCTCCTCGTTGTGATGGGGCTCGAGGCCAAGCGGGTCGAGATTGGCGTAGAAGTGCCCGCGCGCGCGGTAGGCGCGGATCAGCATGAGGGCGCGGACCGAGTCGCGCGTTGTCTGCTGGACCTCGGCAGCGGAGAATTCGACGCCAGTGGCCTGCGCCCGCGCCTTGACCTTGTCGCCGAGCGTGCGCTCGAGCTCGCGCCAATCGCCGTCAAGCGCGGCGACGAGTTCGCTGCGCGCGGGTTGCGGCCAGTGTGGCCGCTTCCATGACGGCCCCCGCGCGCTCGCCATCACGTCGGCGCGCTCGTCCTTCAGGCTCGCAAAAAATGTCCGCCATTCGGCATCGACCGCGGCGGGGTCCGCCTCATAGCGGGCATAGAGATTCTCGATGTAATCGGCATTGCCGCCGTAGAGGAAAGAGGTGCGGGCGAAGACGGCGTTGGCGTCCTGACGAGACATGCTCAGGTCCTGTAACTTCGAACGGGGTGGTCGGTCGCAAATCGCCGGCCGGGGAGGGTCAGCGGCAAGCCTATACTATTTATGCTGCATCCGCGTTGCGGCAACCAGCAAACTATGAATCGTTGTTCACTTTATCTTAGGAAGAAGCCCGGAACGCGCGCTCATACCCAAACAAAAGGGCCGCTTGCGGCTGCGAGCGGCCCTTGGATGAGATCGTTCGAATCTGCGATCAGTAGCCTGCACCCCATTTGTAGTTCAGACCGACGCGAACGATGTTGTCGGTCAGGCGGCTGTTAAAGGTTGCGGCGACGCCGGCGAGAGGCAAGGTCACGGTCTGCTGCAGCTTGCCGAGATCGATATAGAGATACTCGACTTTCGCGCTCCAGCCGCCTCCAAAGGCTCCTTCGATGCCGGCGCCGGCCGTCCACCCGGCCTTCACGTCGTCGACGGTTGCCGTGGCCACCGTCCCAAAGCCGGCTACGGCGGCAGTATAGCTGTCCTTGACCTGTCCAAAAGCGACGCCACCCGTTCCGTACAGCAAGAGATTGGGAGTCGCCAGGACGCCAAGACGTGGGCGCGCGGTACCGAACCACTCGAGCTTGTGGTCGGTGGTGAGCGTTGCGGTAGGAAGCCCCGAGACTTGGAAGGTCGAGCCACCTTTCTGGCCGGAGGCTTGAATATCGGCTTCCAACCCGAGGACCCATGCGCCGAACTGATAGTTGTAACCGGTTTGCGCGCCGCCGATGACGCCGTCCATGTCTTGGGACTCGGTGGCAGTGACGCCGAAGCCAACCAGAGTGCGGTCGTTCTTCGACTGGCCCCAGCTGTAGCCGACGTTGCCGCCCCAATAGATGCCCGTCCAGCTGTAGACGGGGACGGGCGCCACCGGCCGCGCCGACATGTCCGCAGCCCCCGCAGAAGCCGCCGCAAGCACAACAAAACCAGTCGTGGCTAGGAAGAGTTTTTTCATCGCAAATCCCCTGTCCGAAGTTCGACCAGGTTCGACAAGCCGCTGCTGTAACGCTTCCCCGGCAGCAACTCGAACCCTCGCACGCCGGCGACCGGACTAGCGCCACCGTGCGTATTAGTCGTGAGTCTAGTCTGGTGGCCGGAAATAAGCTGTGACCCATTCGCCACAGTCCGCCGGCAAAAGCGGCGCGAGAGGCACCAAGGTAGGTCATCAGACCAATTTTTTTCCGAGCAGGCCGGTTATGCCGTGGCAGCGGCTTGTTATTTTACCGCCGCATCAACGCAGCCAAGGTGTTGCCCAAACGCGCCGGCGATGGTGCGACCTTGATGCCAGCGGCTTCCATGGCCGCAATTTTGCTTTCCGCATCGCCCCTGCCGCCGGAAATGATGGCACCGGCATGACCCATGCGGCGGCCGGGCGGCGCGGTGCGACCGGCAATGAATCCGACCATGGGCTTCGTGCGGCCACGTTTGGCTTCATCGGCAAGGAATTGAGCGGCGTCCTCTTCGGCCGAGCCACCAATCTCGCCGATCATGATGATCGCTTCCGTCGCCTTGTCGGCCAGGAACATCGCCAGCACGTCGATGAACTCGGTGCCCTTGACCGGATCGCCGCCGATGCCGACGGCGGTGGTCTGACCAAGCCCTTCGCGCGTGGTCTGATAGACGGCCTCATATGTGAGCGTGCCCGAGCGGGATACGATTCCGACCTTGCCGGGCGCAAAAATGTTGCCGGGCATGATTCCGATCTTGCATTCGCCCGCGGTCATCACGCCCGGGCAGTTCGGCCCGATCAGCCGCGACTTTCCTCCCGACAGGGCGCGCTTGACCTTGACCATATCGAGCACGGGGATGCCTTCGGTGATGCAGACGATGAGAGGAATTTCCGCTTGGATCGCTTCGCAGATCGCGTCTGCCGCGCCGGCCGGCGGAACGTAGATCACGCTTGCGTCGCAATCCGTCCGCTCCTTCGCCTCTGCTACCGTGTTGAACACGGGCAGGCCGAGATGGGTGGTGCCGCCTTTGCCCGGCGACGTGCCCCCGACCATCTTGGTGCCGTAGGCGATCGCCTGCTCGGAATGGAATGTGCCGTTCTTGCCGGTGAAACCCTGGCAGATAACTTTGGTATCTTTGTCGATAAGGATGGACATGCTTCAGCAGCGTAGCTCACTCGGTCTACCTCTCCCAGAAAGGGGGAGGTCGGCGCGCCAGTGTCAAGGGCGGATCGCGCTGGGCGACTCTTCCAACATCAGGTCGTCCCCTTCACTGCCTTGACGATCTTCTGCGCGGCGTCGTCGAGATCGTCGGCGGAGGTGACGTTAAGGTTGGATTTCGCGATGATCTCTTTGCCGAGCTCCACGTTGGTGCCTTCGAGCCGCACTACCAACGGCACCCGCAAGCCCACCTCCTTCACCGCTGCCACGACGCCTTCGGCGATGACGTCGCATTTCATGATCCCCCCGAAAATGTTGACCAGAATGCCGCGCACTTTGGGATCGGCGGTGATGATCTTGAAGGCGGCCGCAACTTTCTCCTTGCTGGCGCCGCCGCCGACGTCGAGGAAGTTCGCCGGCGCTTCGCCATAAAGCTTGATGATGTCCATGGTCGCCATGGCCAGCCCCGCACCGTTGACCATGCAGCCGATCGTGCCGTCGAGCGCGACGTAATTGAGATCGTATTTCGAAGCCTCGATTTCCTTTTCGTCTTCTTCGGTGAGATCGCGCAACGCCATGATGTCCGGATGGCGGTAAAGCGCGTTGTCGTCGAAGCCGATCTTGGCGTCGAGGCAGATGAGCTCTTTTGCTTTGGTGACGACCAGCGGATTGATCTCAAGCAGGCTCATATCCTTGGCGGTGAAGGCGGCATAAAGCTGTGCCACAAGTTTTTCCGCGCGTTTGGCAAGATCGTCATGCAGCCCCAGCGCCTGCGCTACGCGGCGTCCGTGATGCGGCATGATGCCGGTCGCGGGATCGACGGCGAATGTCACGATTTGCTCGGGGCGCGTGCGCGCGACCTCCTCGATGTCCATGCCCCCCGCCGTCGATGCCACAAAGGCAATGCGCGAGCTTTCGCGGTCGACGAGCGCCGAGAGGTAGAACTCGCGCTCGATGGCCGAGCCCTCCTCGATATAGAGGCGATGCACCTGCTTGCCTTGCGGACCGGTCTGATGCGTGACCAAGACCGCGCCGAGCAGACGCTCCGCCTCCTTGCGCACCTCCTCGTTCGATTTCACCAGCTTGACGCCGCCGGCCTTGCCGCGTCCGCCGGCGTGAATTTGTGCCTTGACGACGAGCACCGGCACGCCGAGCTCGCGCGCGGCCTTGACCGCCTCCTCGACCGAAAAGGCGGCGTGCCCGCCCGGCACCGGGACGCCGAATTCCCGCAGCACCGCTTTGGCTTGATATTCGTGGATGTTCATGCGGACCTTTTGCCTGCCCCGGCTCCGATGCAGCACCTAATCGTGTCATACCTGGCAAGCTTGACTGCGCTGCTGCACGTCATCCGCACGAGCTCCGTGCCGCGCTTCGCCCGCGACATGAGCGCCGTCACTTCGCCAGATTTGGTGCGATCTTCTTGCAAGCCTCGACCAGGGTGGCGACGGCCTCGGCTGACCTTTCGAACATGGCACGCTCGGTGGTGTTCAACTGAATCTCAACAATGCGCTCGATTCCCTTGGCGCCGATCACGGCGGGCACCCCGACATAGAGGTTCTTGATGCCATATTCGCCGTTGAGATAGGCGGCACAGGGCAGCACGCGCTTTTTGTCCTTGAGAAAGCTCTCCGCCATCGCGATCGCCGATGCAGCCGGCGCGTAGTAGGCCGAGCCGCTCTTGAGCAGGTTGACGATTTCGGCACCGCCATCGCGTGTGCGCTGAACGATCTGGTCGAGCCGCGCCTGCGTGGTCCATTTCATCTTGACGAGATCGGGCAACGGAATGCCGGCAACCGTCGAATAGCGGATGAGCGGCACCATGCTGTCGCCGTGGCCGCCGAGCACGAAGGCAGTCACGTCCTCGATCGAGACGTTGAACTCGTCGGCGAGAAAAAATCGGAAGCGCGCGCTGTCGAGCACTCCGGCCATGCCGACAACCATTTGCCTGGGCAGGCCGCAGGCCTGTTGCAGCGCCCAGACCATGGCGTCGAGCGGGTTGGTGATGCAGATTACGAAGGCGCCCGGCGCGTATTTTCTGATGCCGGCGCCGACCTGCTCCATCACCTTGAGATTGATGCCGAGAAGATCGTCGCGACTCATGCCCGGCTTGCGCGGCACGCCCGCCGTCACGATGCAGACCGCCGCACCGTCGATCGCATCGTAGGAGTTGGTCCCGGTGAAATGCGCAGCAAAGCCCTCGACCGGCGAAGACTGCACGAGGTCGAGCGCCTTGCCTTGGGGGATGCCTTCGGCGACGTCGAACAGCACCACGTCGCCGAGCTCTTTGAGGCCAATGAGATGCGCGAGCGTGCCGCCGATCTGGCCGGCGCCGATCAATGCAATCTTGGGGCGTGCCATGCGGGGGGAGGAACCTTGGATCGAGAACGGCGGAAGCCCGGTGAAATCGGTCATAGACCGTTTCCGGTCTGCCGTTCAAGCCGCCCGCCGCACCCCATGACCCCACCTCCACAGCGAGCGAAATTGCGTCACGTCTCCACCAAGCCTTCGATCGAGCCCGACGCGACGGCATGCCCCCGGCCGTGCGGCAACGCGAGGTAAGCCTCAGAGCGCATCTCGATCAGACGCGAGGCGGTGCGCTTGAACTCGGAGGCTTCGAACCCTTCATCCGCGCGATAGAGAGCGTCGGGCTCGGCTTCGGCGGAAGCAATGAGCTTCACCGCGTTGTCGTAGAACGTGTCGATCAGGATAATGAAGCGCTTGGCCTCGTTGCGTCGCTCGTAATCCATCACCGCGACACGATCGAGCAGGACGGTATGGTATTCACGTGCAATCTTGAGGTAGTCGGCGGCAGCGAGCGGTTGTTGGCACAGATCGTGAAACGAGAACCGCGCTACTCCCATGGTCGCGCGCGGAATGCGGATGGTGTGGCCTTTTACCAGCAGATCCTGCGGTTCTCCCGCATGCCCGGAGGTCAAGCTTTGCCAAGCTTGGTCGAGAGCGGCTTCTGCCGCACGATCGGCAGGAACGTGCCATACTGGCACGCCAGCGAGCTTTTCCAGCCGGAAATCGGTGCGGGCGCCGAGCTGCCGGATCTCCATGTGCTCTTCGATGAGCGCGATGAACGGCAGGAACAACGCGCGATTGAGGCCGTCCTTGTACAGCTCGGTCGGCGGGACGTTCGAGGTCGCGACCACCACCACTCCGAGCTCGAACAGGCGCTTGAACAGACGGCCGAGAATCATCGCATCGGCAATATCGGTGACGTGGAATTCATCGAAGCAAAGAAGTCGCGTTTCTTGCGCAATGGCGGAGGCAGCGACGCCGATGGGATCCTCGGCGCTGATTTCACCCAATTTCGCCCTCTGCCGCAGTACGTGGACGCGCTCGTGTACTTCGGCCATGAATTCATGGAAATGGACGCGGCGCTTACGTACGACCGATGAGGCTGCGAAGAACAGATCCATCAGCATGGTCTTGCCGCGACCGACGTCTCCAAAGATGTAAAGGCCCCTGATCGGCTCGGGCTCGCGCGATCCGAAGAGCCAGCCGAGCGAGGATGACTTGCGCGCAAGCCGACGCTCGGCGAGCTCCCTTTCGAGCTGGGCCAGCCGACCCACGATCGCCTGTTGCGCAGCATCGCGCTCGATTTTTCCAGCGGCGACGCGCGCCGCATATTGCACTGAGACGGAAGGGGACATGAGCGGAGGGAGGCAGGCTTTAGGGCTGCGATGAATAGCGATCTTGCACCGCAAGCCGCAAGCCGCCTTCGAGCAGACGACGCAACCCGCAACATCGCTCGACCGAGACCGGCACGACGTGGGGCAATTCGCCGGCGCCGATCAACTCGCCGCAAGGGAGCATGCGGTGGCGCGAGCCGGATAGCCCGCCAAGCGCAGGCAAAGCACGCTGAACCTCCGCGCGTGCACAGGTACCGTCATAGTGCGTTGCGGTAAGGGGCGCGCCATAACCATCCAGCAGGCCGGTGCCCCGCATGGCTGCCATGTCCGTTTAGCATGATAAATCATTAACTTAATTGTGATCCCTCGTCACCGGCATGCCCTTGTCGGGGCTCTATTGCATCGCAATATGGAACTGCTTGATTCGGCAACCGTCCAAAGGAAATGGCTCATGCACGAACCGCTCCCTCGCGGCGGCCTGATTCGGAAGCTGTGGATCAGTGAAGCCGACCAATACCGCGACCACCTTTTGCGGCTCGATCCCACCAGCCGCCGCAACCGCTTCGCCGGCGCGGTCTCGGACCAATTCGTGCGCGACTATGCCGATCTTTCGTTCGGCATTGATGCGCTCATTCATGGCTTCTTCGTCGACGGCACGCTGCGCGGCGCGGCGGAACTACGGCCGATCGGAGGGCCGGTGACGCGCGAGGCCGAGGCCGCATTCTCGATCGAGAAGCCATGGCAGAGCCACGGCGTCGGTTCCATGCTGCTCGAGCGCACGCTGCTCGCGGCACGCAATCGCGGGCTCAAATTTCTGCACTTGGCCTGCCTCGCCGACAACAAGCGCATGCAGCAGCTCGCCCGCAAATACGACGCCGAGCTAACCTTCGATTTTTCGAGCGTCGTCGGCGAAGTTGCGGCCCCCCGGCCGACACCGCTCTCGCTGATGCGCGAAATCCTGGCCGACGGTCATGGCTTTGCCACCGCCATTTTCGACGTGCAATCGAGACTGCTGAAACCGGTGTGATCAGCCGCCGCGGAACGAAGGACCACGCGTTACGCCGCGAGCGGATAGGCGGCTTCGACGACGTATGGCCCGCCGCCGACCGCCGCCCGCGACGAGAACAACACGAAGCGCGATACCTTGAACGGCGGCGAGCGGAACGGGGCACGCAGCGCGAGATAGTCCGCAACCTGCCGGCTCGACGATTCGCGCAGCCGCGCAAGAGAAACATGCGGCGTATATTTGCGTCCCTCCGGCTCCAGCCCGACGCGCTGCATCAGCCGCTCGTGCTCGGCCTGGAGCTCCATCAGAGCCTGTGCCGGTCCGAGCGTGGCCACAATCTGACGTGGCTTGTGCCCGCCGAACGACTTGAGATCCTCGATGCGTAGTTCGAACGCCTCGCGGCGCACGCGGCCCAGCATGGACGCGATCTCGTGCGCGACGACGTCGTCGACGTCGCCGATGAAGCGCAACGTGACGTGATAGTTCTCGGGATCGACCCAGCGCGCGCCCGGCAAACCGCCGCGCAGCATGGAGAGCGACTGGCCCACGTCGGAGGGAATTTCGAGACCGGTGAAGAGGCGGGGCATGGGGAACGACTGCGGGGCTGGATCTTGCATATAGGACAAGTCGCGGAGATTCGCACGCCCCTCGTGATGCTCACATGACGCGCTTGTCGCGGACCCGGCGGATAAGCTCCTCGAGCTTGGGCAGGATGCGTGCCACGATCGCGTCGACCCCCATGGCATTGGGATGCAGTCCGTCGCCTTGATTGAGCCCGGCTTCGCCGGCAACACCTTCGAGGAAAAAGGGATAGAACAGCAGATCGTGGCGGACGGCGAGTTCGGAATAGATCGTGTCGAAGTCGCGCCTGTAGTCGCTGCCGAGATTGGCCGCCGCCCGCATGCCGGCAAGCAGCACGACCACGCGTCGTTCCGCCAGGCGACGCACGATCGCGTCGAGCGCTTGGCGGGTGACCTTGGGATCGATCCCGCGCAGCATATCGTTGGCGCCAAGTTCGACGATGACGGCATCCGTCCCCTCGGGGACCGACCAATCGAGGCGGGCAAGTCCGCCGGAGGCAGTATCGCCCGACACTCCCGCGTTGATGACCTCGACAGCGAGGCCCTTGGCCTTGAGCGCCCGCTCAAGCTGTGCCGGAAAGGCTCGGTCGACCGGCAGCCCAAGGCCGGCCGTGAGCGAATCGCCCAAGGCCACGATCCGCACCGGCCGATCGGCGGCTGGGGCGCGCACGGGAAGCGCCAGCGCCAGCGCGATCGCGACGAGCGCAAATGTCTGGACCCGCGCCCCGCAACTCCCATATGACCGGGGCAATACCGACCGGCCCGCAAGTGAACTCACCAAAGAGCACCAGAACATGCAGGACACCTCACGGCGCGCACAGCCGACGATCGCGCTGAGCGGGGTCAATCTGTCGCTCGGGCGGGGCGCGGCCCGTGTTCATATCCTCAAAGATATCGATCTGCACGTAGGGCGGGGCGAAGCGATCGGCTTGGTCGGTCCCTCGGGATCCGGCAAGTCGACTTTGCTCATGGTCACGGCCGGCTTGGAGCGCGCCGACACCGGCTCCGTCGTGGTCGCGGGCGAGGACCTCGACACGCTCGACGAAGACGCGCTGGCGCGCTTCCGCGGGCGCAATATCGGCATCGTGTTTCAGTCCTTCCACCTCATCCCGACCATGACCGCGCTGGAAAACGTTGCCGTGCCGCTCGAACTGGCCGGCCTCGACGACGCCCATGAGCGCGCGGCGCGCGAGCTTGCGGCCGTCGGCTTGAGCGAGCGCCGCCAGCACTATCCGGCCGAGCTTTCCGGCGGCGAGCAGCAGCGCGTAGCGCTTGCCCGCGCCCTTGCACCAAACCCGGCCATCCTGATCGCCGACGAGCCGACCGGCAATCTCGACGAGGCGACCGGGGCGGAGATCATCGATTTGCTTTTTGCAGGTCACCAGCTACGAGGCGCCACGCTCGTACTCGTCACGCATGATCCGGCGCTCGCTGTCCGTTGCGATCGCATCGTGCGATTGCGCTCGGGGCGAATCGAAACTGTCCCGGACCGCGCCTCGGTCGAGACAAAGCCGTGAGGCGCCGCGGCTCGCTGTTCCTTTGCCGGGATAGGACACTCCGGGCCTGCGGAAAGGAAGCTCAAGCGTGAACCACCGGTTACCGGTTTCTCACCCAGGCAGGGGCCGGCTATTGCCGCTGCGCTTCGCTGCACGCGAATTGCGGGCCGGCTTGCGCGGATTCTACGTGTTTATCGCCTGCATCGCGCTTGGCGTCATGGCGATGGCCGCTGTGGGCTCGCTCGCATCCGGGCTCGCCGAGGGGCTCGCACGCGAAGGCCGCATCATCCTCGGCGGCGACCTGGCGTTCACTCTCAGTCTGCGCGAAACCAATGCCGATGAGCGCGCATTTCTGGAGCACCGAGGCGGTGTATCGCTCGCCGCCACCATGCGCGCCATGGCGCGCGCGCAAGACGGGCGCACGGCACTGGTCGAGGTCAAGGCGGTCGATGCCGGCTATCCGCTCTACGGTACCGTGGCGCTCGATCCACAGCAGCCGCTCGCGCAGGCGCTGGAATACCGAGACGGAGCATTTGGCGCCGCTGTCGACTCGGCGCTGCTCGCACGGCTCGACCTGAAGCCCGGCGCCCGCATCACGATCGGCTCCGCGGCGCTCGACATTCGGGCGGTGCTGACATCGGAGCCCGACAGGCTTGCCCGCGGCCTCGGCTTCGGCCCGCGTTTGCTCGTCAGCGAACAAGCCCTGCGCGCAAGTGGTGTCGTGCAACCCGGAAGCATCGTGCGCTGGCACTACCGTCTGCGCCTCCCCGACAATGCCGCGGCGGATGCGGCCGTGCGCGCAGTGGTCGCCGCGGCGCAAGCCGAATTTCCGCAAGCCGGTTGGGACATCCGTTCACGGGCCAATGCCTCGCCGTCCCTCGAGCAGAATGTCGAGCGGTTTCGTCAGTATTTGACGTTCGTCGGACTGACCGCATTGCTGGTCGGAGGCGTCGGCGTGGCAAACGCGGTCAAGAGCCATCTCGACGGCCGACGCGAGGTGATTGCCACGTTCAAGGCGCTGGGCGCACCCGGCACACGCGTTTTCACGATCTATCTGGCGCAGGTGCTGGTGCTCGCCGCTCTGGGCGCGCTACCGGGCCTCGCCATCGGCGCGGCCTTGCCGTTTCTGCTCGCATGGGCCTTCGGCGCTGGGCTGCCGCTGCCGCTCGCGCCGGCGCTGCATCCGGGGGAGCTTGCACTTGCGCTCCTATATGGGCTGCTGACCGCCGCCGCTTTCGCCTTGTGGCCGCTTGGACGCGCCCAGGACGTGCCTGTCGCGGCACTGTTCCGCGACGGAGTCGCTAGCGATCGGCGCTCGCCGCGCCTGCCCTATGTCGTGGCAACGGTCCTTCTCGGATGCATGATTCCGGTGCTCGCGATCGGACTCGCTTACGACCGGCGTATCGCGGCGATCTTCGTGCTGGCGGCAGTCGGCGTATTCATGCTGCTGTGGCTGGTCGCGGCGCTGATCATGCTGACTGCGCGTCGCCTGCCGCGGCCTCGCTCGCCGGTCGTTCGACTCGCCATCGCCAACATTTACCGGCCGGGCGCGCTCACGCCGAACGTCGTCCTCTCACTCGGCTTGGGGCTAGCCGTCATGGTCGCCGTGATCGCGATCGAGGGCAATTTGCGACGCCAATTTCTGGCGGCGTTGCCGGACAGGGCACCGTCGTTCTACTTCGTCGATATCCCGGCCGCCGACGCCGAAGCATTCGACGCCTTCATCCGCGCCCGCGCCCCGCGCGCCACGCTCGAGCGCGTGCCGATGTTGCGTGGTCGCATCGTGGCGGCGAACGGCGTACCCGCCGAAAACTTGAAGCCCGCTGCAGACGCCATGTGGGTGCTCAACGGCGACCGCGGCGTCACCTTTGGGGACGAGGGTTCGCGCCTGGTCGAAGGACGATGGTGGCAGCCGAACTATCAAGGTCCGCCTTTGGTCTCGTTCGAGAACCGCATTGCGGACGGGCTCGGCCTCAAGCTCGGCGATAAGGTCACGGTGAACGTTCTCGGCCGCAACGTCACCGCTACGATCGCCAACCTGCGCACGGTCGATTGGCAGAGCCTCGGCATCAATTTCGTCATGGTCTTCTCGCCGGCCACGTTTCGAGGCGCGCCACACAGTCATATCGCCACCCTTGCTTATCCCGGCGGCAGCATGACCGAAGAGGAAACCGCTCTGCTCAAAGCAGTAGCTGAGGCATTTCCGGGGGTCGTCACCGTGCGTGTGCGTGATGCCCTCGATGCGGCCGGCCGGGTCGTGTCGAATCTGGCGCTGGCCATGCGAGGGGCGAGCGCACTCACTTTGCTTGTGGCTGTGCTGGTGCTTGGAGGAGCGCTCGCGGCGAGCCACCGGCAGCGCGTTTATGACGCCGTGATCCTCAAGACCGTCGGCGCAACGCGCATGCGGCTGTTGTCTGCCTACGCGCTCGAATACCTCACGCTCGGCGTCGCAACCGCCGTCTTCGGTGTAGCGGCTGGCTCCGCCGCTGCCGCCTTCGTCGTCCTCAGGGTGATGAAGCTTCCATTCGTCTGGCTGCCCGGGCCGCTGCTTGCCGCCGCTGCCGCCGGGGTCGCCGCGATGGTGACAATTGGTCTCATCGGCACGTTCAAGGCGCTCGGCCAAAAACCGGCCCACGTCTTTCGCAACTTATAGGGCGCATTTACCCAAAGGGCCAAAACACTCGAGCTCGCGCCGACGGATCGGCGCTCCGGGTCTGTTTGGCTCGAAAACGCGCGGAATGCGCGGGCATAAGCGACAACACGCCGCGCCCGACCAGCGCGTCGCAGCGCCGTCACATTGCTAGAGTGTAACTTGTCAGGGGATCGCTGCGAGGCGAGTAGCGCCAACAAATCCCGCTTATGGCATCTGGCGCGG
>WNFX01002467.1_pt1 | contig 21454 bp, 17 predicted proteins | sample 5400111 | NCBI WGS metagenome assembly WNFX01 (sample SAMN13153363, study PRJNA577476) | soil metagenome | isolation source: 40 cm soil or saprolite under grassland replicate 1 | place: USA:California | collected 2016-06-15 | reverse complement strand
CAATCTCAGCCTTGCCTTTGGGGAAAAGGTTGGAGAGTTCACGCCCAACCATATGCTTAATGATCTCTTCGGTAGTCATTTTGCTGACAGGGGCGGTAATGATATGATTGCCATCGCGGAAGACAGTCAGGCGGTCGGCGATCGTGAAAACTTCTTCCAGGCGATGGCTGACGAAAAGTATGGCCACACCGCGCTCGCGCAGTTGCTTCACAATGGCAAATAATTCTTCGACCTCATGCGCCGAGAGGGCCGCAGAGGGTTCATCCAGTACTAGAACGCGAGCCTGCAGGGAGAGAGCCTTGGCGATCTCTACCAGCTGTTGTTCAGCAACGGAGAGTCCTTGAACCGGTGCATGGGAACTGAGCGAAACATCCAGTGATGCGAGCAGTTGATCGACCTCGCGATACATGCGCTTCCAATCAACGCGCCCAAAGCGATCACGAGGGTGACCGCTCATGAAGACATTCTCGGCAACATCTAGATCGGGGAAAAGCATCGGTTCCTGCTGGACAACAGCGATGCCAAGGGCCTGGGCTTGCGTAGGCGAGTGCAGATCTACCACCTCGCCGCCAACTTTCACTATACCTGCGTCCGGCCTGTAGATGCCTGCAAGGATTTTCACCAGTGTGCTTTTGCCTGCGCCATTCTCGCCTACCAATGCATGCACTTCGCCAGGAAACAAACTAAAGTCCACTCCCCGCAGAGCCTGCACACCGCCAAAATGTTTAGCAATCCCACTGAGTTCAACGATAGCCTCAGGAAGGTGCGTCATGCTCTCATCCCTCCTCATGGATGTACTTGAAGAATTGAATCCTACATAGTACAATTACCGATGAGATGAAACGTTTCAATTAAAAGCGGATTGTTTCTCGAAATTGTAATATCAGGGTAAGGCATTTTTACTTTCATTGAGCTATTTATTCGCTTGCATATTATAGGTAAGAAGGTATTGGAGAATTGAAACGTTTCAATAAAAGCAAGTATATATTCTCATTACTTTGTTGTCAAGAGGTTTACGAGGGAAGTTCAGGACAGCTGCATAGAATTTTACATATAGCATGGAGCGCAGGCCCGCTCCATACCATCTCATTCGTATTGAACAGAGGGGAAAGAGTTCGAAAATGGGGTCAATAACGGGTATCCTTGAAGTGGCAAAGCGTGCGGGTGTTTCACTCGGAACTGTATCGAACGTGCTCAACCGACCTGAAATAGTTGCTGAAGAGACGCGACGACGTGTGCAACAAGCTATCGAGGAGATCGGCTTTGTGCGTAACGGGTCTGCTCGCCAGTTACGTGCTGGCGATAGCCAGTATATTGGTCTGGTTATGCTTGATGTGGCCAATCCTTTTTTCACAGAGGTAGCGCGTGGCGTTGAGGATGCGGCAAGCGAAGCTGGTTACGTCGTTATCCTTTGTAACTCTGACGATTCCCTGGCTAAGGAAAGTCATTACCTTCAGGTACTTGAAGAGCAGCGTGCTCGAGGAGTATTGATTACCCCGGTCCAAAGTGATGCCAGTTATCTACAGCGGTTTCGAAAGCGTGGAATTGCCGTCGTCCTGCTGGACCGCCCAAGTAGAATAAAGGACCTTTGCCTGGTTGCTGTTGATGATGTGAAAGGTGGCGAACTAGCCACCACCCATCTTCTCGAACAAGGCCATGAGCGAATTGGTTTTGTACATGGCCCGCTCAGCATTCGCCAGTGTGCAGACAGGCGACGGGGAGTGCTGCGGGCAGTGAGAACTGCTGGCCTTGATCACGACCAGGTAATTGTTGACATCACCACTACGGCTCAAAATGCCAGGGAGGGCGAAGAGAGCTTAGAGAAGCTATTACGCGCCAGGATAAAGCCAACTGCTGTTTTTTGCGCGAATGATCTCCTTGCGCTCGGATTGATGCGTGGTCTGATCAAAAATGGGATCTCCATTCCAGGTGATCTTGCTCTGGTGGGCTATGACGATGTCGAGTTCGCGAGCGTCCTTTCTACGCCCCTCACCTCAATTCGGCAACCCAAATACGAACTCGGGCGCGCAGCCGCTGAGCTTCTGCTCGACGAGGCTAAAAATCCAACCTCTCACCAGCACAAGCACATTGTGTACCAGCCTGAGCTGATTGTGAGAGAATCGAGCCGCTCTTAGAGAGACTTCTCCACAAAAAATTGTAGTTTCGTGACTTTCTTCGATCACTAGCACGCGGGAAGAACTTACGCGGCATCGGGAGGGGGTGAATCAACATCGGAGAGGTAGCGTTCTCAAAGCGTTTGGTACCTGAAAGGAGTGTGTAGACGATCAGGAGCGTCCACACATCGCCGAGCAAGCGCAGGGCGCGACCAACTGGGTGAGTTGCGCACGTTTCGAGCTGTTCAGTTGTTGATGCCAGATCAGGTGTATCCATAGCTCTAGTGTACCATATTTTCTGCTCACGTACAACTTCCTTGACAAGAGAAACTGCATAATATATACTTACTTCAACAAAGAAAGTGTCTTATAATTTGGAAAGAGAAGGAGAAGGTTTTCATTCCAAAGAGTATCTAGCTATTTCGTTTACAAGGAGAAAATGATATGACAACACAGAGTGAAGCAGGAGCAGGAACCCAAAGTCGCTGGCAGTTTGACCCTTATCACACGCAAGTCGAGTTCTCCGCCAAGCACCTGGGCATGATGACGGTGCGCGGCCTCTTTCCTGAACTCACTGCGACCGGCTTTATCGACCCCGACCATCCCGAAGCGTCGTCGGTGGAGGTCACCATCCAGACGGCCAGTATCCGCACCCACAACCCCCAGCGGGACAATGACCTGCGCTCGTCGATTTTACTGGAAGTCGACAAGTATCCGACGATGAACTTCAAAAGCACCAGGATCGAACAGACCGGACCCGATCGCTACACCATGACAGGCGATCTGACCATCAAGGGCAACACCCGACCGGTGACACTGAACGTGGTGAAGTACGGGGAATTTAATGATCCGAACATGATGGGCCATCGCATCGCCTACAGCGCCGAGACCCAGATCAACCGGAGGGACTTCGGCTTGACATTCGACATGATGCTCGATGGCAGGTTGATAGTTAGCAACGAGATCAAGATCTTTATCGAGGGCGAGTTCGTCGAGCAAAAGTAAGAGCGGGGCTTGCCCCCCGCTCTGTTGGTGTTATTCCTCTTTTCTCATGAGGGCGCGAAATGCTCGCGCGGACTCCTCGTCCATATGGTAACTCTCGGCGTTAGAGGGGAAAGCCCCTGACTCGACATCAGCGAAGAAGCGTTCAAGGGCGTCGGTAGCGATATCCGCCAGGTGTGTGTACTGGCGGACAAACTTCGCTAGCCTGTCGTGATGCAAGCCCAGCACATCATGATATACAAGTACCTGCCCATCACAATCAGGCCCCGCGCCGATGCCGATGGTGGGTACCGGCACCTCCTGGGTTACAACCTGCGCCACTAAATCAGGTACGCCTTCCAAAACTATAGCGAAGACGCCAGCAGCCGCTAACGCTCGTGCATCCTCCACCAGCTCGCGAGCAACCTCGGCCTTTCTACCCTGCACCCGGTAGCCACCCATGGCGTGGATTGATTGCGGAGTAAGGCCAAGGTGCCCCATAACTGGGATCTCGGCAGCCAGGAGAGCTTCAACCATTGGTAACCGTTTCCGTCCTCCCTCTATTTTCACCGCTTCTGCTCGGCCCTCGCGTATGAGGCGTCCCGCATTGCGTACGGTCTCTTCGACTGAGACGTGATAACTCAGCCACGGCATATCGCCCAGCACCAGGGCATCTGGTTTTGCGCGGGCTACAGCAGCCGTATGGTGAATCATTATATCTATCGTGGCAGGAAGTGTGTCTTCGAAACCCAGTACCACATGAGCGAGCGTATCGCCTACCAGGATAATATCTGCTCCTGCGTTATTAGCAATGTGTGCTGACGGAGTATCGTAGGCGGTTACCACCTTGAGCCTTGGTCCACCCTTGCGAGCGAGTATCGCAGGTACTGTAACTTTGTCCCGCATAATATATTCCTTTCACTTCGTTGTGTATGTAGGTGCAACGTTCGCGGTTGCCTGTGCCCTTAATGCTCGTTGACAGGGATACCAATATCCCAGGTGCCATCCGCACGTAATAAGAAATTGTCAATCAAACGGGCCGGACCGACCTTTGCCGCCATGAGCAGCAGCGCCGGGGTACGTAGTACCTCTAATTGTAGAAAACTGTTGGGATCTCGAACCTCTGCATAGTCCAGGTACGCGGCTGGCTCCGCCAGGACCGTACCGATCATCGCTTTGACTACCGCTGATACTCCTTCATTTGAGAGAGTTTTCGAGTGCTCATCGAACACCATGCGGCCAGCCTGCAATGCTCTGTAAAGCACGGTTGCCGTGGTGCGTTGTGCTGGGTCAAGATAGGCATTTCTGCTGCTCAATGCAAGGCCATCAGCTTCGCGTATCGTAGGAAGGACGCGTAACTTCACGGGGAGGTTGAGGTCTGTCACCATACATGAGATAACTGCTACCTGTTGCGCATCCTTCTGACCAAAGTATGCCTGGTGGGGCTGCATAATTTGAAATAGTTTCAATACTACAGTCGCCACGCCACGAAAATGCCCGGGGCGGCTAGCTCCCTCAGCCTCTATGGCAAGTGGCCCTGTTGGATCAATATAGGTCACGAAGCCAGGAGGGTAAATCTCATTCGTAGTTGGAACGAATACAATGTCCACACCAAGTTGCGCGAGCATCCGTAGATCACCTGGCAGGTCACGGGGGTAGCTTGCCAGGTCTTCGTGCGGACCAAACTGAGTTGGGTTAACAAAGATACTCGCAGTAAGGATATCGTTCTCTTTTCGCGCCTGGCGTACGAGCGAAAGATGTCCCTCGTGGAGATATCCCATCGTAAGGACAGCCCCAACTTTTTTGGAGCTAGCGCATCTCGAGCGCTCAGCCACCATCTCCTGGATTGTGGTGATTACTCGCATCCTTGTTCTGCTCCTGCTTTAGGCACATCATGAATACTTCCCAAAGTATACCATCGGTGTAGGCCTTCTGCAATTGCAATGTAGGCGCGACCCTCGCGGTCGCCCGGTACTTCGCCTGACTCACATATACAAGTTCGCTTCAAAGAAGCACTTTAACACCCTCTGGACCGCCAATAATGGCCCGTTCTGCCATATTCAAAAACAAGCCTGTCTCTACTACACCAACGATGCTGTGGATATGAGTGTCCAGGTCTGTTGGATCAGCAATACCACCTGCGAAGAAGCAATCAAGAATAATGTTGCAGTTCTCGGTGAAAAACACGCTTTCTCCTGACCGTCGCAATCGCACTGATGCGCCGAGAGCCTCTAAACGTTTACTTACAGGTGTTGAGGCAAAGGGGACTACCTCGACAGGTAAGGGAGTGTTCCGGCCCAATTGCGCTACTTGTTTTGTGGCGTCTCCGATGACAATGAAACGTCGTGCAAATGAAGCAACAATCTTCTCGCGCAGAAGTGCGCCTCCGCCGCCTTTAATCAGGCGTAACTGACCATCGATCTCGTCGGCACCATCGATAGCTATATCAAGCAATGGGTGTGTATCCAAATCAGTAAGAAGAATGCCAAGTTTGCGCGCAAGTTCTTCGGTTGCATGTGAAGTGGCGACCGCGCCGGTAATTCTCAGTCCCTCCTGGATACGTCGGCCTATAGCATAGATCAGTTGTGTTGCTGTTGTACCGGTACCGAGGCCAAGTACCATTCCATCTTCTATTAAATTTGCTGCTGCCTCTCCCGCCAGGCGCTTCCATGTATCTTGCTGGGTAGTGTGTTCCATAGCTTCTCCTCTATTTGCTCTATCAGATCAGGATGGCTATCAAGTTGCAAAGCCGTTTGCATTTTTCTGATGTATGTACATTTTATCTCATGGTCTACTCCTCTGTTTTGTACTTGTCATCCAGACTCTATCGTGATAAACTCTCCTGGTAGCAAAAAATCGGGCCGTTTTTTCCTTTCGACTTGCCTGACTGCGCGGCGTTGGATAGGTGCTGTATTGTTATTTGGTGGTAGCAAACATGTCTAAACAGTGGCATATTCTTATAGTTCTAGACGACGAGTATCTCAACTGGAACATCGTTAATTCGCTCCAAATAGATGGATATTTTGTTAAAGGGGTGAACAGCGGAACAGAAGCTGTACATCTACTCTGGGCTGAGGAATATGATGTCGTCATCAGTGATCAGAAAATGCCCGATACAGATGGCTTTGAACTACTTCAATGGATACGTACCTATCGTCCAGGTACACGTATGATAATGGTAGGTATGCCTGGCTCTTCTGTCACGCGTACCCAGGCTCTAGAAAATGGGGTTGTCAGTTACCTGGAAAAACCACTTGATCTCCATACTCTCAAAGAAGAATTGCGCCGACTGCTGCAACAAACAGGATTTTCTGCCAGCCTCGACTCGTTCGATTTGTTGGACGTGATTCAAATCGTCAACATGAGTCACAAAACTATCGCAATGGTGGTCAATACCGGATTGGAGGAACAGGGACTTTTGGGATTCCAGGCAGGAGAACTGGTCTGGGCGGAATACGGTATATTGCGTGGAGAAGAGGCATTCTTCGCTCTCGCAGCACATAAAAATGGGACGATCACCCATCAGCCCTGGAATGTAGAGATCAGGCCCAATGTTACACAGCCTCTTTCGCGTCTCATTTTCCAGGCTCTCCAGTACCGTTCAAAGTATGAAGCGTTTCACCAACTCACGGGAGAACAAGCCACGCTGGCTCCAGCAGCCATGTCTCCAGCAATTCAATTGCCAGACGATGATGATAGTCCCTTTTTATTTGTAGAACCAGCTCTTGCTGAAGGCCATCAACAGGCAGTTTCAAGTTACGCACCCGAAACGCCTACGCCTGTGCAATTGGTGACAAACGAAGCAGTCGAATGGTGGAAGGAACCAGCTCCACCTGAACGCCCGAATAAAATAATCGCTGCGCAGCATGTAAAAGGTAGTGTAGCCTCATCGGTTGCGCAATCTCCCACTAACGGTCGCCAGGTGGTCAACACCTTCAATGGCTCCGGTGCTGGTATCGCCCCGGTGAACGCCCATAAGACACCTGCAGGCCAACGTGTTGATCTTCCATCCTGGCTGATGGATCAACCGACCCAGTTTGAAATGCCAGCAGTGCCCCCATCCTCGCTTATCGGTACAGACCAGGGTTCTGCTGAGTCAATTGTTAAAGCATCACCAGCAGAGTGGCAATCAACTCCATCTGCAGCCAGGGTAGTTGAGCAATCTTCAGTTAAACAACACTCCGGTGTCCCCTTACATCAACAAAGTTCCCCTGAATGGCAGCTACCAGAGAACCGGAGTGCGAGTCAACTGCAAAGCCTGACCTTAGCCAGAAAGACAGATGATTTTTCTGCTGTCGCAGGTACCAATCCTCAACGTGAGCAGAAACGCAACTACTCTGCACTTATTGCGGCGTTGCAAACGTTGGGCTACTCTCTTCCAGGCTTCGTTGCTATAGCAGTCGTAAGTATGAACGGACAACCTGTTGCCCAGGTGGCTATGGACGATCTTGATATTTCTCCGTTGTGTGGATACTTCAGCAATATTATGCATGGCACGCTTCGCGCTCAGGATCAGGGCGCCTTTGGTCATTATCAGGATACTATCATTACGAGCCTGACACATTTTATTCTGCTCCGACTCGTGGGCAGTGACAGAGATACATTTCAGGTTCTCATCACTACTCGTGACGCTGATCCGGTGGAAAGCCTGGAATTAATGGCAAATATCGAGCCTGCTCTGGAATCTGCTTTATAAGCGGGGTGCTACTCTTCCATTAACTTCTTAAGCTGCGCAATATCCAGCTCCTGCGCGCCGGGTTGGCCTTTTGCTGGTTCGTCCTCCTCTGACTTTGCACCAGTGTGCTTCTTTGCTGGCGAAGTATTTTGCGGTTGAGTTGGTATGAGTGGCGAAAGATGAGGTTTGCCCTCGTGAAGTAGAGGAGTCTCCCTGGTGGGATGCTTCTTTGCTTTGAGTTCATTCAACTGCTGTTCAACAAGCCCTTCCTTAGATAATTGCTCAAGCTGAATATCCAGGTCGCGCTGATGCAAGTCTGCCATTGCGCGGGCTCGAGCCTCGGTTTCCATTACGGCATCCTGCGCTCGATTGGCTCGCTCTGTTTCTTTTACACTGCCTGATTTTTTGATCGCATCGAAGACACGTTGTTGCAGCAATGCATTTCGCTTGCGTGCGGCAAGCAATTCAATAGTGGTCTCAACTTCAGAAATCTTCTCTTCAAGTTGCCGTAGTACGCTTCTCATCGTCGAAACTAACTGTTCCTGTTCCTGCTGCTGTTGTTGATAGCGTTGAGCCTGTCTCATAACCTCATTGTAGCGACTAAGAGCGCTGCGAGCTGCTATATCATTATTATACAGGATCGCCTGCTCCGCCTTTCTTTGCCAGGCTTCTGCTTCAGCTTTCTTCTCTTTCATACGGCTTTGAAGCTTACGACCCTCGGCAATGGCTGTGGCAACTTGCGTCTTCACTTGCATCAATTGATTGCGCATGTCAAGCTGAAGTTGCCGCAATACCTTCTCTGGGTCATCTGCTTTCTCTACCATTGTATTGAGATTAGCCCGCAGTAGAGTAAGCACACGTTCCAACAAATTCATCTACATTCTCCCCCAAATAAAAGATTCCCGCTCTGCTTGAGGGCGACCACAAGGGTCCATACATTTCAAACAAGGGGATTGTATTCCCACATGGCAGAGATAAAATCCCTCAATGTGTGCTGAAGTATCTGCCTTGTTTGACTCGCGAAACTTCTTATTTGAAATGTATTGACTACAGGGTGCGCCCGGTAGGTGTCAAGTTAAGCTAAGGCCAATCAGGTCACCGATCGAGTCATTGATCAGATTACCGATCGAGGACGGAGCAAGCCCCGTCCCTACGATACACCGGTATCCTGGTCAGGCCGTACGGCGCTTCTGGCTTATCGAGGACGGAGCAAGCTCTGACCGTCTTATCGAGGACGGAGCAAGCCCCGTCCCTACTGTACACCGGTATCCTGGTCAGGCCGTACGGCGCTTCTGGCTTATCGAGGACGGAGCAAGCCCCGTCCCTACTAAACACGGTCCTGGCAAGGCGCAACACAAACACAAACTAAGACTCAGTCGATGATGTATCAACGGTAGCGCCAGTGCCATTGGGGCTTGCATTCTTCATTACGCTCGGCTGTTCTTCCTGATTAGACAAAGCAGGAACGCGGTTCATCAAATCACCTATGCGTGTCCCGCTGAGCAATTCGAAGAGCGCTGGTACTTGAGCTACCATATTCACGATATCGCCGGTGAGGCGACTGGCACCGAGTCCGTTAGTACCGTTGCTGCTACCGGTGGAGACGATAGTTACTTTGTCCACCTTGCTCAGTGGCTCAGCGATGGCGCGAACAATCTCGGGCATACCTGTCAGCAGCTTGTCCAGGACGGCCGCCTGGTTGTATTCGTGGAATGCCGCAGCTTTGACCTTCATGGCGTCGGCTTCGGCTTCACCCTTGGCCCTGATTACCTCGGCTTCGGCCAGGCCCTTGGCCCGGATCACCTCAGCTTCGGCCATACCGCGTGCCCGATTCGCATCAGCATCACCAAGGCCACGTGCTTTGGCCGCATCTGCTTGACCCTGCGCTTCAAGAATCAGACGCTGGCGTTCGGCCTCGGCAACAGTCTCGATACGCCGGCGCTCAGCTTCGGCGGCTTTCTGGATCGTTGCTTGCAGTTCCAGTTCGCGGCGCTGAATTTCAGCCTGCTGCACTTTGATTTGCGCGTTTTTCTCAGCCTCGGTTACTTTAACGGATTCGGTGACAACCTGCTGCTGCATCAAATTGGCTTGAATGTCGTAGGTTTTATCAGCGGTGGCCTGCTGTTTCTTCACTTCGGCATCAAAGGCAGCTTTTTTCAAAGCCAGGTTACGCTGTGACTCCGCCTGCAATGCCAGCGATTCTGCCTCGGCCTTGACTCGCTCTTGATCGGCGGCAGATTTGGCGACGGCTGCTTCGCGGGAGGCGTTGGCTTGCTGAATCTGTGTATCCCTTTGCGCCAGGGCCGCAGCGATGTCAGCCTGTTTCTTGATTTGGGCGATCTGCGGTCGACCCATGTTTGTGATGTAATCGTTCTTGTCGCGTACATCTTTAATGGTGAACGAGATGACTTCCAGGCCCATCTTCTCCATATCTGGAGTGACGGTCTTGAGCATCTTCGCGCCAACGTTCTCCGGGTCTTTTACCAGTTCTTCAACCGTAAGCTGACCAACGATACCACGCAGGTGACCTTCCATTACCAGGCGGATGAGGCTTTCGCGCTCCTGCTGGCTTTTACTGAGAAACTGCTCGGCGGCGGTCTTCACGCTCGCTTCGTCGGAGCGCACTTTGATCTGTGTGACGGCCTCGACATTTACAGCTACTCCCTGAGACGTATAGAGGTCCTGTGCGGGTGCAACGTCGAAAGACATCAGCTCGAGTGAGAATTCTTGGGCACGCTGGTACAGTGGAACCACGAACTTTGAGCCACCCGTAATAACTTTGGTGCCCCCTGGTACAGCCCCATAGACGATCAATGCCTGGTTGGGTCCAACCTTACGTAGCAATCGTCCCCAGGTTTGGATTAAAATGAAAACAACGGCAACTAAGGCAACAACGCCTATGACTAAGGGAATGAGAGAATCCATACAATTTTACTCCTTTCATTCCTCCTGACTGCATAGCAGTAGACGCGACAGCGGCGTTGGAGGAATGAGTACTAATACTACTCCTTTTGTCTTGCCTGACTGCGAAGCAGTAGCCGCGCCAGCGGCGTTTGCAAGACGGGTAGGTGCCTACTCCTTTTGCAGGTCTTTTCGCATCACTAATTGTGAATCTGGTTTTCCTTGCATCTCACCTGACTGTGTAGCATTAGACGCGCCAGCGTCGTTGGCGAGATGGAAAGACGCCTTACTGGATTCGTCGAGCAAGGTGCGCAATTTGTCAAGTTCATCGGAAGCTGATGCCCCTGATGGTGTCTCATCCTCGCTAATAAAGTGCTCCCAGGTATCGACTTCTGCTATGCCATGCTGGTAGTTCACGACAACGACCTCCTGATCGCGCTCCAGTCGGCGGCCGTCGATACTTCGTGCCGGAATGCTCTTACGCATTCCGGCGGGTGATACGTAGATGATCTCACCTAAGCTGTTCTCCTGAATGGTAATACTGACTTTTCCCAGTAGACCCGTGCGATCAGAGACATCCTGCACCGACGATTCCTCGCTGTCACCGAAAAGACGGCTGAGCATAATCAGTAGCAGAGCAGCAATAATTACCCCGCTTATACCCGCTAAGGTCAACGTGAGTGCAGCTACCACTTGAAGAGTATTATGGAAGAGGTAGCCGAAAAAGCCAAATCCGAGCAGGAAAAGCATAATCGAAGTCGGGTTGAAGAAAGAAGACAGAGACTGGTTATGTCCTTGTGCTCCCCCATGGGCTGTACCATGTGAGCCTGTTGTGTGAGTGGTTCCATGGCCAGTGGTATGCGCAACATGAGTACCAGTCGAATGCATAACACTACCCTGATGTGTAGTGCTATGAGTGATACCATGCCCCAGGTTCCCCAAAAGGGCTGTTACAATAAAAAATACCAAACCGGTCAGAAAGCAGGCTATGAATAAAAGAGACAATGGGTCAGTTGCGATCATGAGCTATGTTGCCTCCATTTCCTTTCATCTCGCCTGATTTGTTGAGTAGCGACGTTAGCGAGATGGATGGGCACCAACAATTGTGACAAACATATTGGCGTGTAAACAAGATCAGCGTTCATCTAATATAGACGTAGAGTAAACACAAAATTACAATCTCAAGCATTTTCGACTGTTTTGATCGCTCGGACAATGTTTTCAAGTTTATCTACTGGCAGATCCATCAATTCATGAAAGAGTGCGATATAGCGACGTGGATCCTCAACGTTCGCAAGACCCGTAAAGAACTCCTGGATGAGCTGCTCAGAGCGCCATTCTTCAGCGCTCGCCAGTAACCAGGTGCCCAAACGATCTATATCGTAGTCCATATCACTAAGCAAGTCAGTACTATAGTCAGGCAGGTCACTTACAAGGTAACCAGGTTGCACCTTAAAAAACCGTGAGAGTAAGTCACGACTAGATGCAGTCAGGTGGACTCTTTTACCATTTTCCAATTGCGATAAGTATGCCTGGGTGATGCTCTCATTCAATTCCTCTTGCATGGCCTTAACGACTTCGGTTTGTGTCATTGGCCTGTTAAGCCCACGCAGCTCACCCTCAACTTCACGTAAATGTTTGATTTTTTCTGAGAGATACATACCTTCCTCACATAACTATCTGCTATACTCAATATAACTGTTTGCTATCAGTTTGTCAAGTAGTGAATCGCCAAACCATCAAAGCTGTTGTATAATGCGTAGTACTAGATGGGCCACATGAGCAAAACGTATTCGATATATCAGGTGTTATGTCTAACATTAGTTTAATGGAGCTAAAAGCGCTCGCCGGGTAGTTATGCCTGGTTGAGCATGTAGTTAGGAAAGTTCAATCTTGAAAGAAACCTCCATCAGTTGCAGCATCTCGGTGATTTTGCCTGCGCATAACGAAGAGGAGGTAATTGCTACTACTGTACACGACGTTATTGATGCTCTATCTAAATGGATGTTAAACTATGATGTTATCGTAGTTGATGATGGAAGCCAGGATCACACCGGCGCAATCCTTGATACTATTGCCATAGCTCATCCATGCCTGAAGGTCATTCACCATCCTGTAAACCGGGGATATGGTGCGGCCCTGGTTAGTGGCTTTGAAGCAGTCACTAAAGATCTGGTCTTTTTCATGGATTCTGATGGACAGTTTGATATCCATGACCTTGGGCGCTTCTTCCCGCTGATTGAAGAATATGATGCCGTGCTGGGGTATCGTGTTGATCGCCAGGATACGTGGGTGCGTAAGGTCAATGCCTGGGGTTGGAAAATATTGGTCGGTATGGTTTTCGGAATCTATGTACGAGATGTTGATTGCGCCTTCAAACTCTATCCTGCCAGCTTTTTCCATGATCACAAACTAGAGACTCGCGGGGCCATGATTAATACAGAGATTCTTTATAAGTTCACCCGTGCAGGTTATACCTACACCCAGGTCGGCGTCCGTCATTTACCAAGGCTTGGGGGGAGGGCCACAGGCGCAAAACTCTCAGTTATTCTGCGCGCGTTTCGAGAATTATTCATTTATGCTCTCAAGTGGCATCGTGAAGAGAAATTGCTTGAGAAAAAATCGGTGCGCGAAAAACCGCGCGTGCGACAGGCAAAGCAAGCTGTTGCACATATAGAACCTGAAAAGACCCCAAAAGCGTAACTATCCCACAAATTGCCCATTCAATCTACCTGTGGTACCATCTGCATGATACCCTCAGCATGTTCCTCGATCATGGTGCGCTCGAAGAGTTGCGGGTGATGCTCAACATTCAGCCAGGGTTTGATAAAATCTGCATAGTGCTTGCTGGCAGGGTGACCAGACTGTCCTGGTGCATGTCCAGAGAGCGATGCTTTCAGATCTGCCAGGTTGACAATCTGGCGATATGAGGGTACGGTTACTACCGTTTCCGGTTGGTTTGGCAGCGTGGCTCCCATATTGACGGTATCAATATCACCACCCACGGGGTAGGGTCCGCGATTGAAAAATTTATTGAGTGGCTTGATTACACCCAAAGGATGGCTATAGGTCATTGTATGAATCGCGCCGTACTTCCAACGTGAAATATCGCTTCCAAGTTTTTCTTGCAGCTCTTCGATTGCGGCCGTGAATGCTCTGCCAAGCGCCTCATCCCACGAGTTTGGACCATTCGGCACGACAGAATCGGCAAACCAGCTATCGTCGTATTCGTTCAGTAAGCGGATCAACAGTGGTTTATTCCGGCTGGTGTAGCCGTTCTGCAAAGCCAGGATGGTTGAGCCAACACCCAGGTAGCTATGCATTAGTGTTTCCTCAGCGCCAAGCATGGCGCTGAAGACAATGCGCTCTAGTTTATAGAGAGAGATGCTATAGATTGCCGCACCGATGCTTTCCGGCGCGAGGATATAATTCCAGGTTTGAAGCCTATCCAAAGCAGCCTTTTCAAGCGCAGAATCGCCCTGGAGTTTCAGAATATGTGGCACGATCTCGACCGCAGGAAGTGAGTACTGGTCGGCCTGAATGCTTGCCATGTCCGAAAGAGCAAGCTTTCCCTTGCTCATCAGCAAATCACGTATGCGCTGTGCGCGATAGCCGTTCAACCATTCATTCGTTATATAGTAAGGGTAGGAATCATCCACCACGCGGTTGTTAGCCGTGACGATAAAGTGTTGCTCTGGGTTAAAGGTCTGAGGCAGCTCATCGAATGGAATAAAGCCTGTCCATTCGTATTCACCTGTCCAGCCGGGAGAAGGAAGTAACGCCTGACCCCTGGCTCGTATAGGAATAGCTCCAGCCATTACATAGCCGATATTGCCCTGGATATCTGCATAGACGACATTCTGTGGCGGTTGGTCCCAATCACGCACGGCCTCACAAAATTCTTCCCAGTTCGTGGCACGATCCAATTTCTGCACAGCCGAGATGACGTCGTACTTTTCTAGTCCCGTCCAGCGGAGTGCCAGTGGTAATTCAACCGGCTCGCTACCTGTATTCCCATTCTTGCCCGTTGTGTCTCCTTGCAAAGGATGCGGTATGCGAGTCAGGATTGGCCCGTGACGGGTAATGAGTACTTCCTCAATTACAGGAACCTTAGCCCCTTTTACTTTGATCTCTTCGCGCACCACTTGCGCGTCTTCCCATTTATCCATATACTCGTATTGATAAGGATTCTCCGGATTGAATTTTTCGATGTACAAGTCTTCAACGTCGGAGACTGCATTAGTAAGTCCCCAGGCAATATACTGGTTATGCCCGATAACAATACCGGGAGTACCCGAGAAACTTGCACCGATCACGTCAATGTCTCCAGCTACCAGGTGGCACTCATACCAGATTGATGGAGCGGCCTGCCCCAGGTGAGGATCGTTACAGAGAATGGGCATACCGGTGGTGGTCATTGTCCCATCAACCACCCAGTTATTGCTGCCACCCATCATACCAAACCCGCTCAATTGCTTTAGCTGCTCATATTGTTCCAACATACCAAGGTTGATGCCCTGATATGCAACTCCAGGCGGGATAATCAATGGGTGGCTGGGATCATACCCTGCTTCCAGTTTTCCAGCTCGTTCGGGGCCAAGTTTGGCAACGATAAGGGCACGTATGACCTCGGTTTCCCAGTTTCCGCCCAGGTTCCAGCCCATCATCTTGGACCATTTAATGCTGTCTTCGATCTGCCAGGGTTCTGGCTTGAAACGCAGCAGGGTAAATTCAACAGGAAGATTGTTCCGGTTATGTTCGATATAAGCAGTGACACCCTGCGCATAGGCCTCCAGGATGCGCTTACTATGTTCAGGTAGTTGCTGAGCCGCTTCAGTCGCCGCACGATGCATTCCCAGACGGCGAGTGAACCGGTCAGTTTCGATCGCTATCTCGCCAAAAACCTCGGAGAGCCGACCTGACGCAATACGTCGATTGAAGTCCATCTGCCACAATCGCTCTTGTGCATGAATATATCCCTGGGCAAAAAACAGGTCATCTTCATTCTGGGCATAGATATGTGGCACACCATAACGGTCTATGATCACTTCAACCGGCTCATGCATCCCGTGCAGATGCACCTCGCCTTTTTTCCTGGGAAGTGGACGACGCATTAGCATGTAGTATGTCCCGCCAGCCAATCCTGCCAGGCCAGCTACAACCATAAACGTTTTTTGCCACCAGGACGCCATTGTTTATTCTCCTTTTGTTGCTCGGCTACTATTGGGAAGTGTTGTTATCTCGTTTGGAATCTGGGTTCAGATCGATTCTCAGTGTTATAAGCAGTAGTATATCACAAAATGCTGCAGGCGTTGTTTAGCTTCGGCTCTCTTTTGTTGCTCTCCTTGATCTTTTAATATAGCTCTCATGATATTATGGTATTGTATTCATCAGGTCTTGTTCTTCGTATTGCGCGTATAATTCTCATAGAGGTGTGAAAAAATGCCGCGGCCGCTTCCCAGATGGCTATTCACGCTGTTTGGTTTATTAATCATAGCTGTTGTAGGTAGTGTTGTATTCTTCTCTATCAATGTCATAAGACTGGTAAGTAATAGTACAACTCCTGCTGGTCTGTCTTTCCCTAGAATCGCCACAAACAATAAGACAATCTTTCTGATCGTGATGGAGAATCACAACTGGTCAGACATCAAGAATAATCCCTCGGCACCCTACATCAATAATACCCTGCTTCCAAGGGCATCATACGCTAAACAGTACTTCAATCCACCCGGTAACCACCCAAGCGAACCGAACTATTTGTGGCTGGAGGCCGGAACCAATTTTAGCATCAATAATGACGCTGGTCCATATGCAAATCATCAAAGCACGACGGAGCATCTTGTTACGCTCCTGAACAATGCCCACATCTCGTGGAAATCGTATCAAGAAGGTATCGGTGGTACTCATTGCCCGCTCATTGGAAATGGTTTATACACTCCCACGCACAATCCGGTGATCTTCTTCGATGATGTCACGAACACCAACGATCCGAATTCATCCTACTGCATTGCCCATATACGACCCTACACCGAGTTAGCCACAGACTTACAACACAATATCCAGGCACGCTACAACTTCATTACGCCGAATCTGTGCCATGACATGCACAACACCTGCGCACCTCTCAACGATGCTGTGAAGCAAGGTGATAGCTGGCTGGCACAGAACATCCCAATGATTCTCAACTCACAAGCGTACAAGGATGGTGGTATCGTCTTCATCACCTGGGATGAGGCTGAAGATGGGGATGGTCCAATTGGGATGATTGTGCTTTCTCCTGACGCGAAAGGTGGAGGCTACTCGAACACGATTCGCTATACCCATAGCTCAACACTACGTACACTGGAGGAGATTTTTGGGGTGGCGCCACTTTTGAGCGATGTGGCCAATGCCACCGATCTGAGCGACCTCTTTAAGACTTTCCCCTGAGTCCCTTATCTCTATATGAACTTTCCTACACCTTTTCCTGCGTCGTAACGCTCGTTGCACTTCCCCCTTTTTCGAGGTCGGGGAGCTTCTCTCCGACCTCAACAACTCCTGGCGTGTCTCTGCAAGGCCAGTTCAAGAACGCATATTGTGGAGATGGAAGGCGTACACTCTGCCATCCTGTAAGCCGGTATAGACCACGCCATTGACTACTACTGGAGAGGAGTCGATAGGACTTCCCGTGGCGTAGCTCCATTTGAGTGTGCCGGTTGTGGGTGGTAAATAAGGTGAAAAGTGAGCAGGTTTCATGGAATGGACTCCTTGACAATCGAGCATGTTTCTGGTAGACTATAGTCAGTTAGTTAACCAACTTAATTCTAAGCGAGGGTACTATGCGTACAGCGGAGGAATTCAAGAAGGGAGAAAAAAGAGCGCGCTTGACGGAAGCTGCCGAGACTCTTTTCTATCAACAAGGCGTCCACCGCACAACGCTGGCTGATATCGCCCAGGAAGCAGGGGTTCCCCTTGGCAATATCTACTACCACTTTCGGACCAAAGAATTGCTGATCGAAGCCGTCATTGAGGCACGCCTTCGTGAGAACCAGGAGAACTTTGCCGCTTGGGAGCAAGACCCTGATCCTCGCCATCGACTTCTTTCCTTTATACGAGCTGGGCGGGCAGATGCTGAACAGATCGCGGTCTATGGGTGTCCTTGCGGCAGTCTCAGTCAGGAGATGGGCAAGAGCGATGATCAGTTAGCCCACAAAACTGCAGAGATCTTTCGCTGCCAGTTGGAGTGGGTCAAGCACCAATTTTGTTTGCTTGGGAAAGGTGAAGAGGCAAGTGACCTGGCTGTTGATCTCGTAGCCTGGCTGCAAGGGGCATCGTTGCTCACCAATAGTTCTCACTCGCCTGACCTTCTCAAGCGGAAGCTCGCTCGCATGGAAGACTGGTTGGCTCACGTCGTTTCCTAATTCTCGGCAACTCATCACAAAGGATGCTTTTATTGCCCTCGTCCCTAGGGACGAGGGAGATCAAATCCAACATCTCAGAGAAAATAAAACGTTCACTAGTTGTAAGGAGAGAATGTTATGAGAAAAGTCATCTCAAAAGATGGCACCCCGATCGCCTTCGATCAGTCGGGTGAGGGACCACCCATCATCCTGGTGGTTGGCGCATTCAACGATAGTTCCACAGGTGCCCCACTAGCTGCTCAGCTTTCAGAACACTTCACTGTTTTCAACTATGATCGCCGGGGTCGAGGCGCGAGTGGGGACACAGCTCCCTATGCCATCGAGCGTGAGATCGAAGATCTCGCAGCTCTGATCACCGAGGCTGGTGGATCGTCATCCGTGTTCGGGTATTCCTCTGGTGCTGTCCTTACCCTCAAGGCGGCAGCGAGCGGCCTCGCTATGTCCAGGCTAGCGTTGTACGAGCCACCGTTCCTGCTAGACGATGGGTTTCCTCAACGAGCGCAGGAGATCTCGGTGCGGCTCACCGAACTGATATCGTCAGGGCGCCGAGGTGATGCGGTCGAACTCTACCAGACGGAGATGGTGGGCATTCCCGCTGAAATCGTTGCCCAATTGCGACAAGCGCCATTCAGGCCGGCACTCGAAAACATTGCGCACACGCTCATCTATGAAGCTACTATCGTGGGCGACATGCCAGTGTTGGCCGAACAACTGCCTTCCATCACGGTCCCCACGTTCGTGATAAGCGGCGAAAACAGCCAGGCGAGGATACGCTCTGCCGCACAAACACTCGCAGATGCCCTTCCCAATGCCCAGCACCGCTCCCTGGAAGGTCAGACGCACGATATCGTTCCGGCTGTTCTGGCTCCTGTGTTAGAGGAGTTCTTTGCCAGCTAAAACAGCACGCTTCCAGGCTCCCTGGTAGGAAGCGTCCCTTGATGGCCCTTGAGTACTCGAATTTACACTATGGTGTAAATGTGGTTACAACATTCGAGTTTAGTTCAATGTTCTAAACTCGTTTACACAGACAGGTAACCAGGAAGAATGCGTGTATCCTCCAGGTTATCTCTCGTGGGCTGGGATTACACTAACTCTGTCCCTTTGGGTGTATCCCTTACCTCAAAGCCAAGCGCAATCAATTGATCGCGCAACTGGTCGGAACGTTTCCAATCGCGGACTGCCCTGGCGTCGTCGCGTTCGCGCACTAAGGCCTGCACTTCATCGCTGATAACACGCGGCTTTTTGGCCTCGACACTGTCGAGGCGCAAACCCAGCACTCGATCGAAGTCAAGGATCAGGCGACGCCGTTCTGTCGGCTCAATTTTGCTGTTACGCGCGACCTCGCGTGTAATACTCAACGCCGCCGGCAAATCCAGGTCGTCATTGATGGCAGTGTGGAAGGCATCGCGTACCTGCTCAGCTTCCTCCGACCATCCATTCTGTAAGTCTGCTGCATCAAGGACAGGCAGCGCTGAAAGATCGTCCCGTAGATTGTTCAGACCATTCTGTGCCGCTGCAATCGACTCATCGGTGAAATTGAGCTTCGACCGGTAATGCGCCGTCAGTAGCAGGTAGCGGTAAGCCATCGGGTCAATACCGCGCTCTTTGAGTGTGCTTACCAGAATGACGTTACCCTTTGAGCGTGACATCTTCAGGCTGCCGAAGATCAGAAATTCGTTATGCATCCATACCTGTACAGGCTGTTTACCAGTCGCGCCCTGGCTCTGGGCGATCTCATCCTCGTGATGCGGGAAGACCAGGTCGATGCCGCCGGTATGAATGTCAAACTGCTCGCCCAGGTACTTTGTTGCCATAGCGGAGCACTCGATATGCCAGCCTGGGAAGCCTATGCCCCAGGGACTGGGCCAGTTCATCTGCCGACTGGCCTCTCCGTGTTTCCATAGAGCGAAATCTTCAGGCGCATCCTTATCCTCGGCTATCTCCATCTGCTGGCGACCATGGCCACCTGCCCGCAGATTCTCAACCGTGTTGCCCGAAAGTTGCCCATAATTGGGGAAGCGACTCACATCGTAATAGACATTTCCATCTACAGCATATGCCAGTCCCTTGTCTACAAGTTTCTCGGTCATGGTCTGCATCTCTGGAATATGCTCCGTTGCCTTAGGATTGACGTGAGCAGGCAGAATGTTCAGTTCTGCCTGGTCTGCCAGATACTGCTGCGTATAGGCGGAGGCTATCTCATAGGCAGAGCGACCGGTCGTACGTGCCTCGTGCTCCAGTCTATCTTCGCCACTCTCCTCGGTATCGTTTTGGAGATGCCCAACGTCGGTGATGTTACGCACAAGGTAGACATCATATCCGTTGTACTCGAGCATACGACGCAGCCAATCGGATGTCATAAAAGCACGGAAATTGCCGATATGGATATCTCTGTAGACGGTAGGACCGCAGTTATAGATGCCCACTCGCGGGGGATTAAGCGGTTTGAACAAATCTTTACTTCTTGTCAGTGTGTTATACAGGTAAACCGGTTTCGTCGAAATGTTGGTCACCAGCGTATATCTCCTCTTAAATGCATGTTGATGCGTTAAAAGTTGTTGGTGCGAGGTAGTAGCCCAGACTGGGAGGGGACGTGCGGGTGGACAGATGTGTTACTGTATGTTCGAGGGCACGCCAATACGTTCGCAGGGGGCTGAGCTACCCACATTGCCTCTGCGAACGCCAGGACAGGTGCAATAATTCATTTGATAACTACGGTAGTTCACTATCTTCTCCAATAGCTCAGGCTTATGAGTGGGGATGGTGCGCCACAATCGCAGCAGTTGATTGCTCGGGTACTAACTGGAAAGACTCAGTCAGGTCGACACCAATTGTGCTGCTAACAGGCAACAAACGGAAGACTTTTTCATGATCTGCCAGGTCAGGAATTGCCGGGTAGCCCCAGCTATAGCGTCGGCCACTTTGACCTTCAAGGCCTAGTTCCTGGCGAATCAGCCGGTTCGTATATTCTGCAAGTCCCTCTGCCATCTCAACCGCCAGTCCATGGGTGTAATATGCTTCTGCATAATTGCCCGCTTCCTGGAAACGTTGTATCGTATCGCTGGCAGCCTGACCCATCGTCACAACTTGAAATACTACAACATCTACCTTGCCACTATCTACTAAAGCGAAGTAGTCAGCGAGACATAAGCGTTCGCGTTCGTGTTGTCTTGGGAAGCGAAAACGCGCAATTTCTAGCCGTGTTCCAGTCCCTCCATCATATTCCTGCGGATCATAGATAATGAGTTCATTGCCGCTGGATTGGCATGGGAAGTAGCCATAGATCACTCTGGGTTGCAAGTAGCGTTGTTGGCGAGCCTCTCGCAGCATACGTTCCAGGCGCGGGCGAAATTCCTGTTCTACCAGCCGTGTAAATTCTTCAC
>WNFX01001855.1_pt1 | contig 21454 bp, 18 predicted proteins | sample 5400111 | NCBI WGS metagenome assembly WNFX01 (sample SAMN13153363, study PRJNA577476) | soil metagenome | isolation source: 40 cm soil or saprolite under grassland replicate 1 | place: USA:California | collected 2016-06-15 | reverse complement strand
GCGCGACAAAACGGCGGAAAAGTGTTGCGGGCGAGGCAACAAATCGGCGAGCACGGCTTTCGCGCCGTTCTGATCGATTCGGAAGGTAATCGCATCGCGCTCCACACTTCGGCGGCGGCATAAGCGACGCACCGAAGATGACATACAACCGGCAGCTCGCTGAGAATCGTGTATTAATTGATGGGAGACCCACGAAACGTCGCGCACGCCAAGAAAGTCAGCCAAGAGAAGCATCACAAAGGCGACACCGCTCATTCGCACCAGCAAGGGAAGAAGGTGCAACCGGCCAAGAAAGATCAAGCCGTCGCCGAAAAAAGCTCCACCGCTAAGACAGCAGAAGTTGCCAAGCCGGAACAAAAACCGGACTCGGCAAAACTGGAGAAGTCGCTGGCCGTTCTCGCGAAGCTCAAGGAATTGGAGTTTCACTCGCGTAGCAACATCGAAAAGCTCGCTGAACTGAGCTTGACGATCGAGGACGAACTCAAGCAAAAGGCTTTCGCTGAACCCATCGGAGATGTTTACTCCGCGCAGGAAGCTTTCCACTCCAAGGTCTCAGCGCTGATTGAAGCTTACCAGGCGGAGTGTGACCGTTTGAAGCCGGCGGGATAAGTTTCAATCTACAACCAGAATTTATAGATCAGTCCGAGCAATCCGCTGGCGAGCACGACCGGGATGATGTCGATCTTGTAACGCAGCATTGCGATGGACGCCGCTGCGCAAAGAACGATCGCGAACCAGTCGATAACTCCGGCGCTCGGGAAGAAAACGCGCAGCCCAAACCAGACGGCGAGATTCAAAATAACGCCGACGATCGCAGCAGTTACCGCCGAGAGCGCATTCGTTAGGGTCGCATTGCCGCGGAGTCGCTCAATGTGCGGACCGCCGACAAAGATCCAAAGAAAGCACGGGGTAAAAGTCGCCCACGTCGTGAGCAAGGCGCCTAGAGTCGCCGCGAGCAGCGGCGGCAAACCTTCGGGATGCTGCCATGCGCCGACGAATCCGACGAACTGCAATACCATGATCAGCGGACCGGGAGTTGTTTCGGCGAGCCCGAGTCCATCCATCATCTGACCGGGCTTGAGCCAGCCGTAATGAAACAACGCTTGCTGCGCGACGTAAGGGAGCACGGCATACGCGCCGCCGAATGTCACAACCGCCGCTTTGCTGAAAAATAATCCTTCCTTGAAGAGCGTGCTGTCCCAGCCGCGAAGAATGCCGGCAACGATCGTCGGCGCGAGCCACAAAATCAGGCAAACAATCGATACTCGGACGGCGCGAGGGAAATTTGGTCGCGTGTGCGGTGGTGATTCCTGTTCATCGCTAAGAACCGACATTGTCGCGTCCGTTTCGTGACTCGAACTCGTTGCAAATTTGCTTTTCCAGAATAAGCCGCCCAAAAATCCGATTGCGCCCGCGCCGAGCACGATCGCGGGAAACGGAACTTTGAAAAAATAAATCGCGACGAACGCGAGCACCGCGAGCGTCCACATCACTTCGTTCTTGAGTGCCTTTCGACCAATTCGAATGACCGCAACCAGCACAATGGCGGTTACGGCCGGCTTCAATCCGTAAAAGATGGCAGCGATCCACGGCAAATTTCCAAATGCTGCGTAGATGTAGCTCAGCGTCCAGAGAACAAAGATCGATGGAATGACGAACAATGCGCCGGCAACGATCCCGCCGCGGATTTTGTGCAGCAACCAACCGATGTAGATCGCGAGCTGGATCGCTTCCGGGCCGGGCAGCAGCATGCAAAAGTTCAACGCATGCAAAAACCGCGACTGGCTGATCCATTTTTTCTTCTCGACCAGCTCCGTCTGCATAATCGCGATCTGCCCGGTTGGTCCGCCAAACGAGATGAACCCGAGTTTTAGCCAGAACCGAAACGCATCGCCAAACGACGGCGCACGGTGTCGATCTTGTTGGCCGACTGTCGGCTGTAAATTCATCGGCGCTGCAAAAACGCGTAGAGCGCGTCAAAGCACTCAAAGCCGCGACGTAAGATTTCTTCATCGGGCAGTCCCTCTTTTGCCCAGCCTTTCAGTACGCGGTCGATGCCAACGCATTCGACCCGCTGAAATTTCGCGTCGTCCAAATCGGCATCATGAATCATCTCGCCAATTTTCGCGACGGCTTTATCCGAGATGGCGAAGCGCTTCGCGAGCGTTTCAAAGGTACAGCAATCGCCGTCGTGCGAAAATTCGGCATCCAACATGTCAAAGGAAATAGCTTCCGGCACAGCCTGAGCAGTCGCCGCGAAGACAAACTTTGCTTCGGGGTCGATGAACTTTGAAATCAACCACGCTGATCCTACGCGATCGATCTCCGGCCGCGGACGAGTTAGCCACGTTTTCTCGCGATATTCCTGCGCGTCTAGAGTTTGAAGTTTCGGCGAGCGCTTTGGTCCCTCGGCGCGACGAAGTAACATCGCCACTTCGTGCCCTCGCGCGCTGTCGAAGAAATCGATCTGTCGAAGGTCGCGGAACTGTTTAGTCATTCGCTCGAGCTCTGCCGCTGCGAAGCCCGCGTCCGATTTGCCGCGACGCCGCGAAATGAAACTCTGCAGCGCCTTTTTTAGATCGACATATTCTTTGTCGCGCGCCGTGTCGAAAAGAGAGACAACTTTCTCTCTGGTCAGGCCTTCGATCTCTTGGGCGCGGACTAGTGTCGAATCGCCCCCGTAATCGCGAATCTGCTTCGCGAGCCATTGGAATTGCTCATATTGGGCCGGTTCATCTGGCAGCAAATAGGTCGAGGTCTTGATTTGCACCGCGCCCATTTTTTTTAATCGACGCCAGACGGCGACGCGTTCGGTGTTGCGATTGGTCGGCAGACTGAAGAGAAGCAGGAGCCACGAAGTCGCCTTCATCACATCTCACGCTGTGTAATGAAATACGTATTGCAAATTGTATTTGCACTTACATCTAATCCGCTTTTCGTACGCGAAAGAACTATAACGTAACAATCAACTAGGAGGTTAAGAGAGGAAACCCGATGAGAAAGATAGTCGCAGCAATATCAATCGCCATAATCGGCAGTTTAGCCTGTCCGGTTTTTCTGACGGCCGCAGAAGAAAACGAACAGACCGTCAAGATGACGGATCTGCCCGCCGCGGTGCAGACGACAATCAAAGACAAGGCTGGCAGTAACAAGATCGTGAAGATCGAGAAGAAGACAGAGGAGGGCAAAACCGTTTACGAAGCCGTCGTAAACAAAAAGGGCAAGGAGTGGAGCATCGAAGTTGATGCGAACGGCAAGTTCCTAAAGCAATACCAAGAGAGCAAAGAAAAGGAAGAGAAAGGCGAGAAGTATTAATCGAAACGCGAGGTGGATCGAGCAGTCTCTTGCTCGATGCTAAATAATGGCGGCGAAGCCGCATTTGTCTAACATCGTTTGCGGAGCGGCCGATCCACCTGCACCTTGCGAATGAAAAGGATTTTTATCTTGGCGGCGATTTTTGCCGCGACAAGCATCAGCGCGCCGGCAACGCTGGATACGGCGAAGATCGACAATCTCACCGGCCTCAAAGGGAAGCTGAACGAGAAGGAAGGCGTGTACAAAGTTACTTTCCCGCGCGACGACGTGAAGGTCGTTGTCGATGGCTGGAAAATGCCACCGTTCATGGGACTCGGGACCTGGGCCGCGTTCACTGAAACGAAAAACGGTGCGATCGTGATGGGCGACACCGTTTTGTTCGAAGATGAAGTGAATCCGGTGATGTCCGTTGCCTTGGATAACGGATTGAGCGTGACCGCGCTGCACAATCATTTCTTCTTCGATACGCCGAAAGTCTATTTCATGCATATCGAAGGCCAGGGAACGACCGAACAACTCGCTAGCGCGGTGCGTAAGGTTTACGACAAGGTCAAAGAAATCCACGCAGCTAATCCGCAACCGAAAGATTCATTCGGCGCGGCCGCGTTGCCGGAAAAAAATTCAATCTCACCGGAACCGCTCAACAAAGTCTTCGGAATGAGCGGCGAAGCCAACAATGGAATGGTGAAATACACGATCGGCCACGCTGCGACGATGCATGGCGTCAAGATCGACAATGCGATGGGCGTCAACACGTGGATGGCCTTTGCCGGCAGCGACGACAACGCAATAGTCGATGGAGATTTTGCTGTCACCGAAGATGAACTGCAATCCGCGTTGAAAGCGATTCGCGTTGGCGGGATTCACATCGTTGCTATTCACTCGCACATGACGCACGAGCAGCCACGTATTCTGTTTTTCCATTATTGGGGCAGAGGTCCGGCCAAGAAACTAGCGGAAGCAATCCAAGGGGCGCTTCTGGCCTCGGGCTTGTCCGGCGTAAGTACATCGGCGGCGAAGTAAAGCTGCCGTGCGTCATTTTGAAACGAGCGAAACAGACAACACGTAACGAGAACCAACAATGAAAACGATACGCACGCTGATGATTTGGGCCGGTTTCCTGTCGGGTACCGCCCTGGCCGAGACGATCAACTTCGATGGAGTTAAAACGGGCGGACCGCCGTCGGGCTGGACTGCGACGCAAACTGGCAGCGGCTCGGCGAAATGGTCTGTCGAGAAAGACGAGTCGGCACCGAGCAAGTCAAACGTGTTAAAGCAATCCGGCGCGGCGACGTTCCCCGTCTGCATCAAAAACGACGCCAACCTCAAGGACGGTTTCGTTGAAGTGAAGTTCAAGCCGGTTGCAGGAAAGGAAGATCAAGCCGGCGGCGTCATCTGGCGCGTGCAAGACCCCAACAATTACTACATCGCGCGCGCGAACGCGCTCGAAGACAACGTTACGATTTATCACACGATCAACGGCAAACGGGTCGCGTTCAAAAACATCAACACAAAAGTGACGTCCAGCGTCTGGCACACGCTCCGGGTGGACTTCGCGGGTAACAAATTCACGGTCACGTTTGACGGCAACAAAGTAATCGAGGCAACGGATGAGAGCTTTGCGAACGCGGGAAAAGTTGGCGTGTGGACCAAGGCCGACAGCGTGACGTTGTTCGACAATTTCAGCTACGGAGCCAAGTGAAACATTTAGCGCTGGCAATCGTCATTGCGTTAGCCGGCAATTGTCTTGCCGCCGCTGAGTCTAATGGCGCGGAGCTGCAACTGAAACAAACGATCCCGCTCCCGGGAGTGGAAGGACGGATCGATCATCTCGATTTTGACGCCGCGAACGAACGATTGTTCGTCTGCGCGCTTGGTAACAACACTGCCGAAGTGCTCGACTTGCGCAAAAGCGAGCGCGTCCACACGATCACCGGTCTCGGATCACCACAGGGTCTCGTTTATATTCCGGAGCTGAACCGCCTATTCATCGCGAACGACAAAGGCGGAATTTTAAAAATCTACGACGCAAAATCATTCCAGTCGGTCGGAGAATTAAACTTCAAAGACGATGCCGACAACGTTCGTTACGATGACGCATCGAAACGAATCTACATAGGCTTTGGCAGCGGCGGTATCGCGATCGTCAACGCGCCAGAGGGCAAACAGATTGGTTCAATAGAACTTTCGGCTCATCCTGAAGCGTTCGAACTGGAGAAAAACGGCAAACGAATTTTCGTAAACGTCCCCAATTCTCGTCAAGTCGCGGTCATCGATCGCGACAAGGGCGAAGTCGTTGCGACATGGAAAACAGATTTGGCCTTTGGAAATTTCCCGATGGCATTCGATGAAGCCAACCACCGATTATTTATCGGATGCCGCATGCCATCGAAGCTCGTCGTGCTCGACGCAGACTCGGGCGACATAGTCGCCAAGATCGACATCTCCGGCGACCCCGACGATGTCTTCTACGACAGCAAACGCCATCGCATCTACGCCATCTGTGGCGCGGGCAAGATCGACATCATCGAGCAGACTGATCCAAGCAACTACAAAGCTGTTACCAAAATCGACACGGCGGACGGTGCTCGCACGGGGCTTTTTGTCCCGGAGCGAGACACTTTATTTGTAGCTGTCCCTCATCGCGGTTCCCAACACGCCGAGATCCGCGCTTATCGTGTCGAATAATTTTGTAATTGAACAATGGATTCGAAGATTAATCGGCGACGTGGGTGTTGTCCTATGAACCGTGGATTGAAATTTACCAAGGTTGGCGTGATCGCATTCATTCACGTCGTTTTGACTTCGAGCGCAACAACGGAAGCACGCGCGGCCGACTCCAATTACGAACTGAAACCAATCTCACTTCCGGGCGCAACCGGCGCGGTCGCGCTCGACTATTTCGCTTACGATCCTGCGACCGGGAAAGTGTGGGTGCCCGCGAGCAACCTCGGCAGCGTGGACGTTATCGATGAAAAAACTGACACGGTGTCGCAAGTCACAGGATTCCAAACCGGCGAAGTCGAGCGGCGTGGACGAAAAATAATGGTTGGACCGACCGCAGCCAGCATTGGTGATGGGGTAGTCTACATCGGTGATCGCGGCGATGCGACGCTTTGCGTAATCGACGCGAAAACTCTCGCGCGCGGCGAATGTGTGCCAGTGGCGTCGAGCTCGGCCGGTGGCAACATCACGCCAGACGGCGTTGTCTATGTTGCCGCGACGCGAGAGCTCTGGATCACGACGCGACCAGCATCGGCCGGCGACGCGGCCGCGGCCAAGTCTCTCCAGGTCTTCGATGCTTCCGATCCGTCCCGTCTAAAATGGAAAGCGAAAATTCCGCTGGAGAATTTAGCGGAAGGCTACGCGGTTGATAACGGGCGCGCACTTTTTTATACAAACGTCGAAGACACCGGGACTACGATCGCGATTGATGCGCGAACGCACAAAATCGTCGCCAAATGGAGTGTCGGCAGTGCGGATTTGGGAGGATTGGCACTCGACACTGCTCGCGGATTTCTGTTCGTGGCCTGCGGAGACCATGTCGTGAGCGTCGATGCAGCTCACGAGGGAAAAGTTATCGATTTACTCCAAACCGGAGCCGGCCTGGACAACATCGATTACTCAAATGATCGAAAACTTCTTTATGCTGCCGCCTCGCAAGTTCCTAGCTTGAGTATCGCTGAAGTCGGCGATGACGGAAAGTTTCATCTCAAGGCGACTGTGCCAACAGTGAAAGGTGTGCGTGGCGTGGTCGCGGGCAAAGGCGAAACTGCGTACATGATCGATCCGGCGGCAGGCCGAATCCTGAAACTAATACGCAAATAACACGGCGCCCTCTTTCTCAGGCGCGTCATTACCTCGCAGCTTTCGTTTCGAAAATGGCGAGCAATGCCGGCAGGACTATTAACACGAGCGGCAACGAAAAGATCAGCCCTGAAATAATCGCGATTGCCAGTGGTTGTTGCATCGCTGCGCCGTGACCGATTCCCAGTGCCAGCGGCAGCAACGCAAGAATGGCAGCGAAGGTCGTCATCAAAATCGCGCGCATCCGATTAAGTCCTGCCAAGATCAAGCGATCCTCACTGGCGGGCAGCGAACGAAATTCCGAGTAATAAAAAATCGCGATCTCGGTGACGATTCCCACAATCATGGTCATGCCCATGCGTGACGTGATGTTGAATTCGGTGCCGGCGACCCAGAGGCCAACGAAAACTCCGGCGACCGCAAACAACGGGACGAGCAACATCGCAAAGGCGACGCGGAAGCTTTCGTAAAGAAAAAGCAGAAGCAGAAAAACGAGAAGGATGGCCGCGATCAAAATGAAAGTGAGACCGCGGAAAGCGATCTGTTGTTGTTCGTACAATCCGCCGAAAGTATAGAGGACATTGTTCGGAATCACCCGCGAGCTCGTGAGTTTCTGTTTCACCTCGCGAACGGTCGAGCCTAGATCGCGGCTACTGATGCGCGCGGTCACTGCAACCATGCGTTTTAGATCGTCGCGCATAATTTCTGGCTGGCCGCTCAACGGGATGAGAGTGGCCACGCGTTTCAGCGGAAAGAGATGGCCGTCGGGCGCGCGCAAAAGAAGATTGCCGATGTTACGCATGGTTTCGCGCGCATCGCGCGGAATCCAAACGCGAACGCCGATTAATTTCGGTCCCTGTTGAACGTGCGTGGTCACGTTGCCGGTCAAGAAATCATTAAGCGCTTTGGTGACCGCCTCTGGATCCATGCCTTCGAGCGCTACCTTGACCCGGTCCACCTGAATGTTGAGCGCATCACCTGCCGGAATGATTCCATTTTTTACTTCGACCACGCCGCGAACTTTCGAAATGGTGTCGGCGACTTGGGGCGGCAACGTGCGCAGGAGTTCTTCGTCGTCGGTATAAAGTTTGATTTCGATCGGTTGCGGCACGCTGGTCAGGTCACCGATCAAGTCCTCCATCAACTGCAACAGTTCGACTTGAAGACCGGGAATATGTTTCTCGATCTCATCCCGGACGTCGTTCATGACTTCTTCAATCCCGCGCCGTGGAAATGGTTTTAGACGAACAAAGAAGTCGCCGATGTTGGCTTCAGTGATGCCGCCGCCGAGCTGCAGTCCGGTTCGACGCGAGTAGGTCTGCACTTCGGGAGTTTCCTGCAAAACCGATTCCACCTGGCGCAACAGACGATCGGTTTCGGCGAGGGAGGTGCCAGGCGGAGAAATGTAATCGAGAATGAAACCGCCCTCGTCCATCACCGGCATGAATCCCGAACCAACATTTTCAAACGCGATGAAGCCAAGCAACAGGAGTGGCGCCAAAAAGATGATGACAAAGCGCGGCTGGCTAAGAAGCCGCGGCATCTTCTCGCGATAAACTTCGTGCACTCGACGTGTGAAAGATCCGCCCTCCTCGATGTCGGCATCTCTTCTTTTCAGGAAGGCGGCGCACAATATCGGCACTGCGAGCCACGCCACGATAAACGAGATGATAAGACTCGCTGCCATTGTCAGGGAAAGGGCTTTGAAAAAGGCGCCCGCGACTCCGCTGAGAAACGCCAGTGGCGTAAAAATGATGATCGTTGCCGCAGAGGAACCTGCCAATGGATTTGTGAATTCGCGGGCGGCATCGAGCACTCTCGAGTGCGGATCGCCTTCACGCGCGCCGCGCACGCGACGCACGATGTGCTCGACCATGACAATTCCATCGTCAATGATCAGGCCAACGGCCGCTGCCATTCCGCCAAGCGTCATGATGTTGAAACTCATTTTCAGGACGTAGAGAAGAACGATGGTAGCGGCGAGCACAGCAGGAACAGTCAGAGTTGCAATCAGCGTAACTTTCCAGTCGCGCAGAAAAATCAACAAAACGAAGGCGGCCAGAACCATGCCGATCAGGATCGCATCGCGCGTGCTGTGTTCGGACGCGACGATCAGATCGCTCTGGTCGTACCAATCGGCGATCTTCACACCTTCAGGAATTTGTTTCTTGATCTGGCCGAGCTTCGCTTTGATCCCACGCGCGATTTCCACCGTGTTTCCCGACGGCTGTTGATAGACCTGGAAAAGAACCGCGTCATGGCCATCGGCGGTTACACGAACCCATTGCGGTTCGGTTGAGTGTTCAATCGTGGCGACGTCGTCGAGCAAGACGACGCCGTCGGGCGTCGAGCGCAACACGGTGTGTTCGATTTGGTCGAACTTTTTGAAACGCGTGTCCGAAACAACGAGATAAAGTTTGTCGTACTGCTCCAGCCGCCCGACCGCGACCAAAACATTCGAGGCTGACAATGCGCTGGCGACTTCAGCCAGTGTCATCTTAAAGGATTGCAACTTATCTGGATCGACCGTGACCCGGTACTCCTCGACCCGGCCACCTTGAACGCCGACGCGCGCGACTCCCGAAACCGTGGAAAGCGCGGGACGCAAAGTGTAAAGCGCGAGATCGCGCAGTTCGACCAATGAATGGGAATCGGAAGTGAGACTGTAAGCGATCACCGGAAACACGGTCGGATCCATGCGTTCGACTTCGAACGAAGTGCCTGATGGCAGGCTCGGGAGAATTTTGTTCACCTGCGACTGGCATTGGAGCATCGCCGAGATCATGTCTTCGCCCCAATTGAAGTTGACCGAGATCTCCGAGGTGCCGCGACTGGTGGTCGATCTTAAGTTGCGCACGCCGGGAATTGCGCGGACTGCTTCCTCGACCGGTGTCGTAACTTCTACCGTCATCTGCTCGGCCGGCCGATCACCAGCATCGAGGGTGATGCGCACGCGAGGGAAGCTCACCTGCGGAAAGAGCGAAACTGGTAGCGAAAAGCTGGCGACCGCCCCAGCCAAGGCTAGCGCACCGAGCAGAAACAAAATAGAACGCGCATGGCTGTGCGCCCACGCGGTGAAGCTCATTTCTTGATCTCGACGGCCATCCCGTCTTCTAGCTCGTAATTTCCAACGGTCACAACCGGGTCGCCTTCGTGCACATCGTCCGCGACCACTTGGATTTCGTTTGGATTCTCCGCGCCGGGTTTCACGGTATGCCGCGAAGCGCGATTGTTGGCCACAGTGAAAACCTCAAACTCGCGCGACTCGTTAGGCAAAACCGCCGATCGCGGCACAACCAGCGCGTCCTTCTCGGTGCGCTCCATTTCGCCGCGCACGTAGCCATCCAATAATAATTTCGTTCCTTGCGGCAACGCGACGTAAACATCGACCAGGCGCGTGGTCGGATCGATCCGGCGCGTAACCAGACGAATCGACCCTTCCACCTTCGCAGCCGTGGGATCGTTCACCGGCACGATCGTAATCGGCGCACCCTCTTGCGCCGCGGAAAGATCTTCCGCTTCGACGCCGAGTTTTACTTCGATCTCATTCTCGGCAACGATCTCGACCAGCGGACCCCCCGGCGGAACGATCTGTCCATCTTGCGCGTTCACTTTGGCAATCACGCCTGCCATATCGGAGTGAATGCGGTTGTCGCCTCCCGCTCCGGCGCGTTGCAAAGCGCCGAGTTGCGCCTCGGCATCGCGCGCCGTTTTTTCCGCTGCGCTCAAGTCCTGATTTGTCGCGAGCTTCAAATTGAAGCGCTCCTGTGCCTGCTTGAGTTCTTTCCGCGCAGCCTCCGCCGCGTTCTTGGCTTGTTGGAATTGCACTTGCGCGCCCGGACTTAGCTCGATCTCGATCAATGGATCGTTTTCTTGCACAAATTGACCGGGCGCCACCAGGATGTGTCGCACGCGAGTTTCAAAAGCGATCGACACGGAATGCGTCTTGCCAGGCCGCGCGACTACGCTTCCGTAAACGATCACTTTTTCAGTGATTGTTTTTCGTTTTACTTTCGCAACTTGCACTTCCGGAATCGGGCCGGACTTTTTCTCCTCTTTTCCAACCCCGAATCGCTGCGCGACCCAGACAAGCCCACCGACGATCAAGACGAGCGCGATTGCGCCGATGATGATTCGTGTCTTTTTCATCTGGGCTCCAATATTTTGTTCACTGGGAGATAACGCCCGGAAGCGATCTCCAGCGCCGTGTGGGCCTCGAGCAATTGCTCCTGGAGCTTGATCAGCTGGATTCGCTTTTGGAGCAAGTTGCTCCGCGCGGTGTAGTAACTCAGCACGTCAGCATTACGCTGCTCGATCGCCTTTTGCGCGGAATCAACCAGTTTTTCCAGCAGCGGCAGCGCTTCTTCCGCGGCAGCAATTTGTCGATCCAACGAACGAATGTCCGCAATCGCAGTCGCGATGTCGGAACGCGCTTCGAATACGCGCTGGTTGTATTCATCGCGCAATCGTTGGCGTGTAGCGCGTTCGGTCGCAATGACGCCCTGGTTGCGGTCGAAGATTGGGACATCAACCGTGAGGTTGAAGCCTGTAGTGTGCACGTTGCCGGTATCGGTGGCTGGGACGATCGCGACCGACATTTTGGGAAACTGCGCAAGAATGGCCGCGCGCACGGTGGCGTCCTGACTTTCGAGTCCTTGTTGCAATCCAAGAAGATCGAGACGGTGCGATTCAAGATTATCAAACAGGTCGGCTTCGGCGGGCGGAGCTAGACGCGTCGGTAAAATCAGGCCCGCTTGTAAAACAACTTTCATTTCCGGTTCCACTCCCAAAATTTTGTTCAAACCGAGACGCTGTTTGCCGAACTCCTGATCGAGCGCCAACATTGTTGCCCGCGAATCCTGGCTGGCTGATTCCACCGCCGCCAGTTCGAGCACCGTTTTCTCGTGTGCATCAGCCGCTTTTCGCATTGCGTCGGTGCTTTGTTGCAAGCCGTCGGTAGCTTCGCGCGCACGCGCAACTTGGCCATTTAAAGCGAGCACGCGATAAACGGCCGTGCGCGCGTTCATCGCGATCTCCCATTCCTGCCAGGCTACGTCCAAATCCACCGAGTGAAAATTTTTTCGGGCTGCGGTTTGCTTTGGCAAAAAGGGGATGAGCGCACTGAATTCCCAGCCCGCATTGAGAGTATATCCGGTCTTCGTCCCACGAGTATTGCCGCCTGTGACGTAGTCGCGTTCGTAAGAAACGACCGGGTTCGGCAAAATTCCCGCCTGAATCAATTGCGCAGACGCCAGCCGACGGCGATCGCGAATGGCCCGCAACGCCGGATTCGAATAAAGCGCGATGGTGGCGGCTTCATCCGGGCCGATGCCGCGGCGAAGATCAAGCGACAACTGCTCGGGTGACTTATTTTGAAAACGCGAGGCTGGAATTCTGAGCATCGTCTCGACCGCAGCCGTTCCCTGCGTCGGAGACTCAGCGCGAAGCTGAGTCAACATCGATATGCCGACGGAAACGGCCAGCCAAGCATGCAGGCAAACGTTCGCAAATCGCACGATGCCTGTCCTGCGCAGGTACAGCTTTCCTTGGTTTGCTCTAAACTGCTCGGACATGATTGCTGCCGCGTGGACTCTAGCGACGATGGTTACTTCCGCAGCAAAAATAGGCCGCCGATCGCGAGCACGATTCCAAGGAGCCGTTGCCACGACGGTGCTTCTTGAAAGAACAAGATTCCGGCGATGGCCATGATGGCTGCGCCGCCTGCGAGAATGGCAGGCACCGCTGAAAGTGGTCCGCCTTTCTGAAAAAGTAGAAAGAACGCGATCGTGCCCGCACCGACACAGATTCCGGTCAGCAACGAATAATTAAAACCTGCGCCGCTGAATTTTTGGTTCCAATGTCCGCTGAACCAGAGAACCGCCAGATAAATCAAGATCGACAAGGCGGCGCTGGCTTCGACAATAAAGCCACCGAGGCCGTCCCCGATGCGCTCGGCTGCAAGACGTGTAAAAATTTGATGCGCGCCGTAAAGAACAGCGGCAACAACTGCATACCAGAACCACGCTGCCATGGAACCACAGCCTAATTCGCCAAGACCTGGCGAGGAAGCGCAAATCCCACCGGTCAACCACAGACTTGCCCGAGTCGTGGATTTTCTTGGACTGAAGCGCAATCTGGTGGTTCTGCTGCTCGCCATTTTCGTAATCGGCGCGGGCGAAGAGCTCTGGATGCGGTTCGTTCCGAAATTTCTGCAGGCGCTGGGCGCGAGTGTGTTTGTTATCGGTCTCTACGATGCGCTTCGGACCTTGCTCGGCGCGGTCTACGCCTATCCCGGCGGCGTGATTGTCGATCTTTGGGGACATCGCCGTGCGTTTCTCACTTTCAACATCGTTTCGATCGTCGGCTACGCCCTCGTTCTTTTTGTTCCGCATTGGGCGGCGGTCATCGCGGGAATGTTTCTGTTTCTGTCATGGAGCTGCTTTTCGTTACCGGCCACGTTTTCGCTCGTCGCCGCCGCGCTGGAAGCAAATCGCCATTCGATGGGCATCGGCGTCCAATCGGTGATTAAGCGTTTGCCAATCATGATCGCGCCGTTTTTTGGCGGGCTCTTAATCGATCGCTTCGGCGTGATCGGCGGTGTCCGGATCGCGCTCGTCATTTCGATCGTTCTTTCCGGCGCTACGACGCTTGTGCAACGGCAATTGCGCAATGAACCGAAGGAGGAATCAGCGCCGAGGGAGCCGTGGAATTTTTGGCAGGGCTTGCGCGAGTTCAATTCGCCGATGCGACGGCTCCTCTTGAGCGATATCCTGATTCGATTTTGTGAACGGATTCCCTACGCGTGGGTCGTGATCTTCGCGATGGACTACATCGGCGTCAGCGCGAAAGAAATCGGTGTCCTTACGGCTGTAGAAATGCTGGCCGCGACACTCTGCATTATTCCGGCATCGCATTACGCCGATCGCCACGGCCGCGAACCATTTGTCATCGTGACGTTCATCATGTTCACGCTGTTTCCGATCAGTTTGCTCGTGTCGCGTGGATTTCCATCATACAGCTTCGCCTTGCTCGTCGTGGCCTTCATTATTCGCGGTTTCAAGGAATTCGGCGATACCTCGCGCAAGGCGTTGATCATCGGTTACTGCGACCCGGCGCGGTGCGGTCAAATGGTCGGCACGTACTATTTAGTACGCGATCTAATCGTTAGCCCTGGCGCGATCCTCGGCGCTTACCTTTGGAACCTCGGTGCCATCCCGAATTTTCTCGGCGCCGCCGCGGTCGGCATCGCCGGCACCATCTTCTACATCAAGACAATCCGGGATCAGCGCGAAGAAGCATTCGAAGATATGAAAGAGGAGATCTCCCGGCGCCGATTCCAGTAAGCCGCGAGTTCACTTCGGCACTTCGCTCGCATCGCCCAAATATTCCCAGCGCTGGAGCGAAATCGGAACGTTTCCGTTTTTCCAAACGAAATCGTGGAACGCGCGCAGATTGAACCGCTCGCCCTGCTGCAATCGGGCGTCGGCCAGAAATTTCACGATTTGCAGCTTGCCGATTTGATAGCTGATCGCGCCGCCCGGTCCGGTTGCAAAAGCGGTCGCTTCTTCGCGCGCGGTTTCTGCGTCCATCGGCACCTTGTCATGCAGATATTTCGCGGCTTGATCGAGAGTGAAGTGGCCGAGCGCAAGCCTCACGTCTACTTCCACGCGGAGCGCGCGCAGACGCATGAAATTGTAAATGATCTCGCGCGTATGCGGACTGTCGTCGAACAATCCGGCCTGCAACATCATTTCCTCGGCGTAAAAACCGATGCCCTCGTTTGCGGTCGACGCGTAGTAATGACGTCGAATCGGATTCTCGTGTTTCCAGGAAAGACAAAGCTGAAAATAATGGCCGGGAATTCCTTCATGCACGCAGATCGGTCGCGGGTCCTGCGCCGTGGCCCTCCAAAAGTAGCCCAGATTCTGAGAAGGCTCCGTCACGTAACGGATACAGTTGGCGTTCAATCTTGAAGGCGAAGTGAAATCATCTGTTTCGCCGAAACCTTGCAACGCGCGCAGAAATTCCGGCATTGATCGCAAGGTGTAATGTTGAAGCCAATCCGGAACTGTGAGGATGCCGTGCTCGCCGAGGAATTTGCGAATCGATAATTCCTTGGCCGCAGCGTCCTTGACCCAATCATCGATGTTCGCCGCGAGTTTCGGCGGAGGCACATTGCGATTGCGCTGGATTTCAAACGTTTCGAAAGCAACTGCGCGGTCCCATTCCTGTCGGCCCGCCGCCAGCAACTGCTCCGGTGAGTACGGCAACATCGCGACGTTGCGCAGAAAGAAGACGTAAGCATCGCGGCCAAGCGCCGTCTCGTTCGGAAGCGATGGGAGCAGTTGTTGCAAATAGGCCCGATATTTTTCTAAAGCGTCCGCCGCGCGATCTGTAGACGCGTAGAGGTCCTGCTCTTTGATAGTTGTCGATCTTGCCAGAGCGCTGGCCATTTGATGCAGATGTGGCCGGATGTTTTCAAGCGCTTGCGCAGCGGCGCGCGCAAAGGGCGCCGGCGGTCTTTCCAAATTCTGCGCCGCCTGCTCCAGAATCGATGGAATATTCTCGATCCGCGTCAAAATCTCGCGCGACTGTGCTTCGTTGTATGGCGCCGGAACTGTTAACGCTTCCACAATCGGTGTCAGCGTTTGCCCGATATAAAAATTCGGATCGCGTCGCCAGCTCGGGTTGACGTCCAATTCCCACCGCACCCGCGATAATGCGGAGCCGATCAACCGATAATCGACTTGCTTGGCGATCGGCCACGTGTGCGAATCAGTTTTCTTCCAGCGCGCTTCAAATTCGCTCAACTCTTTTCGTTGATTGTCGACCCTGGCGCGCGACCAATCCCGCATCCCGCCCGGGCGCTCTATTCGATTGACATCATCGCCGGTGAACGGCGCGTATCTGGCGCGCCAGGTCCAAAAATCACCGGCCAGTTTGTCGAGCGAGTCGGTTTGCTGCGCGTGAAGCATTTCGCCTCCGCCGACAATGACAAACCAAATTGCGCAAAAACGTTTCATGTTTTCTAGCTAATCCGCATTTTGCCGAATCGTAACTACAGCTGGCGTGCGCTCGGAGCGATAAATCGACGCTCCGTAGAAGATCGCCGCTGCTTTCGGACGCGCGTACCGGATTTTCTGAAGCTGCGCGTCCCAACGTTCTATATAAGAGCAGTTCGCGGTTTTGGTCGTCCCCGGAATCGGCACGTAACGATTTTCCGTGAGCGTAAGAAAGGCGGCTTCACCGGGCAGCGGAACCGGTGCGGCCCAATTGGGAGAGAGTCGCACGAATCGCGGCCCGTTCAGATCGAGCGCAAAAGACGTGTCGCCGTCGGTGCTGTTCAAATGCAAACCGAAGAACGCGACCCGAAGAAGGCCTTCGAACAAAAATTGGCGATCCGGATTCTGTCTCTCGTGCAGGATCCCATAAGCACCGAAGAAGCCGGGCAAAGTTCCGAAATCCGCCTGGATTCCAGTTTTTAGGTAACGCAGCACGTAATGTTTGCCATGCCGCTCACCGTTGACTTGATCGTCAGGATCGCTCGGATCCTCGCGCAAAATCAATTCCACCGATCCGTCCGGTGCTTTGTAAGTTTGTCGCCCACCCATCATTCCCACCGCGCTCGGCGACGATGACGGCTGCGGTGATTCAGCCGCCGGCATCGCTGATTCTGTCGCTTTCGATGTTTCGCGATTTGTAAAATAGGTCGACGTCTTGGTTTGTTCGTACCAGTCCGGAGCCGAATCTAATTTAGTTGGAGTCCCACCCAGAGGATGGACGCTCCAAAACTCGAGCGGGCTGCCAGTTTTCTCGCGCGTGAAGACGATGACCTCGCCGTCCGGCCCGAATCCAGGATCGACATCTTGCCCCGAATTGTCCGCAGTGAGCTGGCGTAAAAATCTTCCATCTTCCCGATAAAGATAGATGTGCGAATGGCTCGTCCCTTCCGCCTGCAAATAGCGCATCGCAATTACAATTTCGGAAGCGGCGCGTAGATCGATCGCGACAAGTGTAAATGCTGCAACGATTGAGACTCGCCAGGTCAACGTCATCAGCGCAACGGCAAGTCGATCGAACTGGCGTGCTGCGCGTCGTGATAAATTTTCACGTGCGCGGTGCGGGCGTCTTTCGCGGTCTCATCGGCTACGACTCCGCCCGAGTTATAATTTTTCTGCCAGAAGATTGAATTAGGCGAATAGACGACCAGGCGCAGACGACTGCCCTTTATCAAACGGCGGGCGACGAATAGACCGGGATCAAAATCACATTTCACAATTTCGCCTGGTTTCACGAGCTTGACTTCGCGAAGAGACTCGCGATAACGCAACCGGCGCACATCGCTCCAAAGACTGATGCTCGTGCCGTCCGGCTGAATTTCGTAAAGATCAGCCTGCAAATCGGTATCGGGCGTATCAATTGAAACCCAAAGCGAGACTTTCGGACAACCCACCAGCGGCGTTTCTTTCGGCAACGGATCCGTGTGATAAACAAGGCCGTCTCTGCCGATGCAGAGTGCAAGACTTTGATCAACGGCGGCAGTCTTATCCTTCGGCTCAACGCCTTCGACATCTTCCCCCCGGCTCGTATCCATCGGATCATTCACGTATTGATCCGCGCCATCATTCGGCTGTTTCTCTGTCAGCATTCCAGAACGGAAGACGCCGTTGGCATCGCCGTTTTTCGAATCGAGATAATAGGTTTTCGGGTTCGAAATTAAAGTCGCCAAACTGTCGGTGTATTTCCATTCACCATTCGCGCCCGAATTTCCCGGAGCGAGCAAATAATAGGCGACCTGATTCTTTAATAACTGCGGCTTCGTGCCGCCCTTCAGCGTCCAATCGTACCATTGGCGATGGAGATCATTAAGATCGACAATCGCCCCGGGCCCGAACTTCACGCCGCCAACTTCATCGGTCGGCGTCCGCGTTCCGGCGTGGTCCCACGGCCCGATGATGAGAAAATGTTTCGCGCGTGCCGCGGCCGCGGCATTCGTCATGTGATCGCGATAAAATGTCATCGCGCCCAACTCATCGCCATCGTATTGGCCGGTGATGGTCAAAATTGGGAGCGATATTTTTTGGAACTGCTCCCGCGTCGGCACCATCGCGTCGTAATAAGCGTCGGCGGTCGGGTGTTTCACAATTCGCTGAAAGTTTTTCGAGGGGTTGCCGACGAAAGAGTCGAGCGTGCTGAACGCGATATGTTTTTTGTAGGCGCTAAGAAATTTTGTCCGCCAGAATTTGCTGTCGCCAAAAAGATTTTGCTGGCTGGCTTTACCGCTGGTGGCAGTGAACCATTGCATGTCGTAAAGGAATCCGACGTTGTCGAGGCTCGGATAATCGTAGGGCGGATGCGCGGCCGCGGCCGGAACGATCGTGGCCAGATGCGGTGGAAATTCTTTCGCGGTCGCCCATTGATCGAACCCGGCATACGAACCGCCCCACATCGCAACCTTTCCATCGCAGAACGGCTGCTGGGCAAGCCATTCGACCACGTCGTGGCCGTCGCGCGGCTCTTGTGCGAACGGCTCGAACTCGCCGGCGGAATTTCCGCGCCCGCGAACATCGACCAGCGCAAAGACATAGCCGTGCGACGCGAAATAAGCAGCACGCGCGTGATAGGTGTCGGAGATGTACGGCGTGAGGGTGAAGACAACCGGTGTTTTGGGCGCGGCGCCGTCGGGTGTTTTTGGGAAATAAAGTGTCGCGTTTAATTCAACCTTGTCTCGCAACGGAATTCTCACGCCCCAGCGTATGTCGTAATCAGTTGCAGCTGGCGGGGTGGGAGTCGTTTCCGCTCTCGGCTCTGGAGAAGGACCTTTCGGCGGGTTTGTTTGGGCGAACATCGATCCGAAGATCGACGTCGTCACCACACCGAGAATCGTGAGCGCGCGATAGAAAGTCGATGGTTGGAGCATCAAAGCATTGAAGCTAAAGCCGATCCGTTAAACAAGACCGCAGGCGGTCCTTCGCGCGGTCTTGCTTTGTGCCGGGGAAGTTTCTATATCCCGGGAATGAACGTCCCAGTTTTGTATCGATTTCCTCTGCGATTTATTTTCCTGATTACAGTCGTTGTCCTTTCCGCAATTCCAATACGCGCCGCGGACAAGGTCGTCGTCCTGAAAGCAGCGCGACTATTCGATGGCAAGTCAAAGACGCTCGTCCAAAACGGCGTCGTCATTGTTCAGGGCAACAAAATCGTAGATGCCGGAAGCAATTTGCCGGCGCCCCCTGATGCACAAGTCATTGATCTCGGTGACACCACCCTTTCGCCCGGTTTTATGGACGGGCATACCCATTTAACGCTCGATTTCTCGGGGAACTACAACGAGCGCCGCCTGAAAGAGGTCGGCCTGAATGTTTCCGAGCAGGCGATCGCGGCGACCAATTATGCGCGCGCCACCGTCGAAGCCGGATTCACGACTGTGAGAGATCTCGGCAGTCGTTTCGTCGGCAGCAAAGAGTTTGTCGATGTTGCCTTGCGGAACTCGATTAACAAAGGCGTGATCGTGGGTCCGCGAATGCTGGTTGCGACTTCTGGAATTGGGGCGACCGGCGGGCATTTCGACCCGACTTCAGGATTTCGCGACATGCTTTTCGGCCGCGAACCCGATTACAGTGAAGGAATTGCGGACGGCCCTGACGCAATCCGCAAAGCGGTGCGCTTCGAAGTGAAGAACGGCGCAGACGTGATCAAGGGTGCGGTTTCGGGTGGTGTTCTTTCATTGGCAGACGAAGTCGACACGCCGCAACTGACGCCAGCAGAAATGGCAGCGCTGGTTGATGAATCGCATCGTTTGCGCAAAAAAGTGGCGGTTCATTGCCACGGCGACCAGGCAGCGAAGGAAGCGATCGCAGCCGGTGTCGATTCAATCGAGCATGGCTCGTTCATGAAACCGGAAACGCTCACGCTGATGAAAAATAAGGGGACATATCTGGTACCGACGTTGATGGCGACGGAATGGATCATGAGCAAGATCGACAATTACCCTCCCGTCCTACAGGAAAAGGCGAAAGCGGCGGCGGCGGCGCGCTCCGACATGTTTCGGAACGCTGTGAAGATGGGCATCAAGATTTCATTCGGCACCGACGCCGCCGTCTATCCCCACGGGCAAAACGCGAAAGAATTTAAATTGATGGTCGACCTGGGAATGCAGCCAATCGATGCACTGAGATCAGCGACCGCGACGACAGCGGAACTTTTCGGAATCGCGCAAAAGACTGGAACACTGGAAAAGGGCAAATTTGCGGATGTCATCGCCATGCCGGGCGATCCAACGAGCGACATCACTGCGAGCGAACGGGTCTCCTTTGTGATGAAAGAAGGAAAAATAATCCGGAACGGTCCGCCGAGCGCACCGCCAGTGGCGGTATCGGAAAACGCTGAGCTGGAGATTCCAGCGGACTAACAGATTTGCATCACCGATTAAACGCGACCGCGACTCTGGCCGAGTAAGTCGTCGCATTTATAAAGTACAGATGCACACCGCCGGCGCCGTAAACCGGATAAAACGTGTAGGGCTGTCCATCGAAAAAGACGGGATCATTCCAATCCACCGCCACCGGTCTCGAAACGGAATAAGAACTGACTGCGACGGTATCGCTGAAATTAATCGAGCGCGTATCGCGGAAATCGCCGCGGTTGTCGTAATCCACGCCGTTGTAAGGCGTGAATCGCCAGTTTCGAACACCGTTCGTTGGAAACCAATCAGAAGTAAACGTTTCACTTGCGCTTTGGCCGCCGGTCGGAATGATCGGGCTGACGACAGTTCTGGTGCCGACGTTGTCAATCAAAGCAGGCTGAATGTGATCTTCGCCAGCGAAGCGGTACGAATAAAACGCGATTTCGCAATCCAGACCGCCCCACTGGCTTAAATTAATCGGACGACCGAAAGCGACGTCGAAGACGAGAACATGCCGACGATGACATGCAGGATGGATCTCGGCTGAAGGAGCGCTCGACTCACGGGCGGCGGCTGATTCAACGGCCGCGGCTTCTTCCTTCGAAGCAACAAGATTCGAATTACGCAACGACTGGATGAGCGAATCGCTGGCGCCCTGGGACTTGAGGATGCCTTCCTGGGGTTGAGTCAAGCCGTGCAAAAGTTTTCGCTCCGCGACTTCATTTTTTATGGACGTCTCGGACTCGTGCATTCGGACCATCAGCGAAACTTCGGTAAAGCCGATTGGTCGGGCGGAGACTTGGCTGACGGCAAAGAGGGAGGCGGCGAGGATCAATAATCTATAATCAGTGGGGTGTTTCATAATTCCCGGGTTTTACCAGACGTCGGCCGGCGTTGACAATCCTAAAATGCTCCCCTACTGTGCCG
>WNFX01001853.1_pt1 | contig 21465 bp, 13 predicted proteins | sample 5400111 | NCBI WGS metagenome assembly WNFX01 (sample SAMN13153363, study PRJNA577476) | soil metagenome | isolation source: 40 cm soil or saprolite under grassland replicate 1 | place: USA:California | collected 2016-06-15 | reverse complement strand
TTTCGCGGAATTGCTTGGAAGGTCCTTTCTTCCGTTTCCGCACTTTGCCGCCGTCGATCACCACATCATGCGTGTAGCGCTTTCCCTCGACCTCGATCTCGCCAAATTTGACCAGTCGTGCTTTCATATCTCAATGTTCCGCTGGCTCGAGCTCCAAGGCAAGAGACAGGGATTCTAAGACCATGCAGGCTTTTGACCGCTTCCGCCTCGGAACGGCAAGAAATAGACGCACAATGTGCGCCTTATTTTACGCACTTTGTGCGCACAATTCTCGTTAGACGCACTCCCACCGCTCTTTTATGATTTCGCAAGCTGTATTCAAGATGGTGCTGCCGATGGCTTGTGCATGGGCCGAAGAACAAGAGGCCGTTATCCTCCGTGATGGCGTTGCACTGACGGCATCGCAGATCGCCGATGCGCGCCACATCGGTATCGCACATCCAGAACGCGTTCGTCTTCGAGTGGTAGAGGAAATACCCTTGCCGCTGCATCCATTGCTACGTGAGGCAGCCGAGATCACCGGGCTGATTTCACCATGCACCGCGGGGCTGACTCTCCGCTATGGGATTTTCATTCGGTCTGAGTCTTGGGGCGAGCGCAGATTGGTTGTCCACGAATTGGCGCACACCGCTCAGTATGAGCGACTCGGTGGTTTCCAACCGTTTCTTGAACAATACTTATATGAGTGCATCATACCGCCGGGCTACCCGTTTGGCCCGTTGGAACAAGAAGCCAGGCGAATCGAGCGTGAGACGTTTGCCTAACCATACGTTGCAGCCAACCGCTGGCCGTCACGATGACTAGCTCACAACACGTTTACGAAGTCAGACCGCGCAAAGATAAACGCGGCGTCACTCTAATATCCGATGCTCTGCCATTTGGTCGCTTGTGGTACGGCGAGCCGGACGCAATCACCAATGCAATCAGCTACGCGAAATTTTACAGCCGTTCACGTGATGCTGTGATTCACGTTTACGATGAAGCGGGCAACGTGACCGAGACAAACGAGCACGCGGGCGATTTCAAAGAGCCGTGAGCGTTTTGGCTACCACGTCGCTTTTTTTGGAGGCGACGTTTGGGCGTCTATCGTGATTTGCTGGTTTGCGCCAATAAAACAGGAGAGCGTCGTGAGAAGAAGATATTTGGTTTGCCGATCGTCTAAGAGAAACAGTCTTGCGATGATGTTTACATGGGACGCTCCAGAAGCCCGGGAAAGGATGTAGTTTTCCAAGTCAGCGGTGCGGATGTAGTGGCTGCCTCCCGGTCCTATGAGACGTGGCGGTTGCATTTCCGGGGAGAGATCGTCGATTCCATAACCAGCCAAATAAATGTTCGTGTGACCGAGGTTGGAGATTACGAGATGCTTTGTCGATGGCTCGTAGGCAAGCACTGCCGACACTGTGTATTGTAGATTTAATAGCTCCTCATTGATTTGGGTTTGCGTGGAAGCGATTTCGTTTTGCCTCAGGCCGATCATATAAGCAAGGGCTGCCGCCACGATTAGAGCGATGGTTTGGATGCCAGTCAGTACTACTTGCCACCATTCAAATGCCTTCATGTTTCAACGGTCGCGTGGATCGCAGATTCAAGTTCCACAAACGCGGTCAACTTTTCATCGGCACGCACAATGAACCGCTGACCGCCGCCCCGATGCGCGTCAGCAACGAAGATTGTTCGCCCGCGAGAATCAACGGTTGACACAGCCCCAACTCCAACCGGCTTTGCTGAGATTTTCAGCGATTATTTCCCAGTAATTCATGTTATGTCGAGCGTGGCTCCTTTTCGTAGAATAGCGTGGTTGAGCTTTATCGTTTTTTCAGCGCGGGCGATGCGGCGAGTTCTTGGAAGCGCGGATCATTCCGGAGCGGATCGAACATCGGATCTAGCCGGAGCAGCGCGGGAGTGAGTGGCGCGTTTGAAGCCAGTGCGCCACCGTACGGGATCGAGAGTAATTTCTGTAAGGCAGCGATGGCGCGGTCAGGCTCTCCCGTTTGCGCCGCCACTCGGGCGAGGATCTCGATCGGAGCCGGACCATACACGGCGTCTTTGTCAGCCGGATTCGCGGCTATGGCCCGCTCCGACAAAGCCAACGCCCCAGCCTTGTCACCGAGACCCGTATTGACGAGTGCGAGATCTCCAATGAGGAAATAATTTTCCGGCTGTTCCTTGAAGAAAGATTCCAGTTCATTGCGCGCCTGTCGCCAACTTTCCTGAGCGGCGGCATGGTCGCCGGCGACTTCCTGCGCCAAGCCTAAATAAAAGCGCAGTTCGCCATTGTTATAACCCAACGCTGGATCAGGCTTCGCCAATACCTCCTTTAGCCGAGGGATGATTGGTGCAGAGCTGCGCTCCAGGATCGCCTGGTAAACTTGTATTTCCAAGGCCTGGGAATCGGCCTTCGGATGCAGCGGAGCTAGTAACGCAGCAGCCCGCGGCAGGTTGCCCTCGGCTTGTGCAATAGTCGCCTTTACCGCGAGGGTATCGATGTCGCCCGGCGCAATATCGAGAACCTGATCAAGCTTCTGCAGCGCTTGGGGAAAACGACGAAGACTCATATAGGAAAGCGCATGCTGGGTGAGCAGGCTAACGTTGCGCGGGTCGAGCCGCTCGGCATCGTTGAAATACGCCTCGCTCCGGTCCCACTGGCCTCGCCTCCGCGTGACATACGCCAGCGATTCAGGAATCCGGCTGCTATTCGGCAGGAGCTGACGTGCTTGCTCAAAGTAATGCACCGCGGTGTCGTAATCCTTCAGACAGGCGTAGTGGTAATATCCCTTAGCCGATACGGCCTCGCCGAGATTGGGCTGAAGAGTGAGCGCGGTTTCGGCGGCCTGCCGCGCCTCTTCACGCAGGGTGAGCGTTGGTTGAAGAGTCAGTGTGAGGTAGCCGACCGCATCAACGTATGACAGCAGCGCCCAACTAAGCGCGAACTTCGGGTCCAAGCGCACCGCTTCTCTAAGATATTTCTGTGCGCCAAGGGCGTTGGCGCGTGTGGTTGAAGCTTTCAGGTCATAAGCCAGGCCGCGCAGGTAGGCATCGTAGGCCTCAGGATTGTCCGTCGGCTTGGCAGCGATGACTTGCTCTTCCTGACCGCTGAGGTGCACGCGCAACTGATCGGCGATGGCTTTGGCCACCTCACTCTCAACCGAAAAGATGTCGGTTAGTTTGCGATCAAAGGTGTCGGCCCAAAGATGGGAGTCATTAGCTGCTTTGATTAGCTGCACGTTCACGCGCACGGCGTCGCCGCTCTTCTGCACGCTGCCTTCCAGGATGTGGGCAACGCCAAGCTGCCTGGCAATCTCAGGCAGGTTTTCAGGCGTGCTTTTGTAATGCTGCGTGGATGTACGCGAGATGACCTTCAGATCAGCGATCTTCGATAGGCGCGTCAGAATCTCGTCCTGGATGCCGTCGGCGAAATAGGCATTATCCGGGTCTCGGCTATGATTTTCAAACCGAAGCACCGCGATGCTTTTCTCAGGCGCAGCCAGCACTGATCTCACGCGATTGCGGGAAAACATTACGATACCGGCGACGATTGCCGCGAGCACGAGCAACGCTGCCGTCATTGCCGCCCAACGTACTCGCGCGGTGTGCTTCTTCAGGGCTTGGAACTTTTTTGGCAGTTGCAGATTGCCCACTTCATCCGCATAGAGGTTCACGATTGCGACATTCACTCCGTGTTTCGCTTCGCATTCGCCGAGCTCGTGCAGGAGTGGCCGCCAGTGTTCGTATTCTTCTAAATCCTCGGCGACGTGTTTGGAGATGAGAATGTGTCCGGCATCTCCGCAAACCATCACCCGTTGCGCTATGTTGAGGCCGGCGCCGGCGAGATTGGCATGACCATTCACGTCAATTACGCCGCTCACCGGACCGCTGTGCACGCCCATGCGAACTTGTAAGCGTGGATGCTCTTTGAGAATACGGCTGATTTCAATTGCGCATTGTACTGGCGCTTCTGGACTGGTGTAAAAAACCAATGCCATGCCGTCGCCCGTTGGAATCCTAATTAAGCGATCCGCGGCTTCAGCCTTCTGAAACTGCTCTGACGTGCGAACGATCTCATTTAGTTCGTCGACCGCCGCGCGTTGCTCGTTGATCGAAAACTTCGAATAAGCAACAATGTCGATGAACAAAATATGAGCGATCTCCAGCTGGATCTCTTTCTTAATCTCAGCGGACATCTTGTGACGCAACTTCGGAAGCTCTAGTCTAGCGACTCAATAATTCCGGTTTTTGCACCGCTTGTCGATAGCAAAGGTGGTGGATCGACCGCTTGAAATCTATCGCCGAGTTCGTCGCCGGAAAACACCGCGCCTCCTCAGGTTGTGCAAGAGTGGCAACCTTTCCGCCCTACCCGGCACGCGAGCCGCTAAATCATGAATTTGCCCAATTCACCTGGGAAAACGCGTTTTTCCACGGAACCGGCCGCGTTCGCGACACACGAGTAAAAACATTGCCATTCTAGCACAATTTTTAGCACACGAATCGGGCTGCGCTTATGAGACGCTACCGAATAAGCTGCCGATCAGATCAGACCGATTTGGATTTCCTGCGAGACGTGTAAATGTGCACGCAATCGAGAGTTCCGAATTCCGATATTCCAAGCTGTGCTTTTTGAAATGCCCAGTCATGGTCGCGTTCTCTCGTGGAACAAGTGACTCTTAACCACGGTCGGTCCGAGGTAAAAGATACGGGGTTACCGAATATGCTACCGATTCCGAGCGACCGTCATGAGTACAGGCAAGAGCGTAAATGAGTTGCGCGCTCGACGGCGCTGCGGCGCGCAACGCGAGCGATTCACGCATCGTCTCAAACAGAATCCAAATGGCGGTCCGCAAACAATGAACTGGTTCGTCGCAAGTATGCGAGCACCCTGAAGCTTTGCCAGCGATCGAATCAGCTCCATGTGGTCTCCTTCTGCGTTGCGCGATAAAGCGTTCCTAAATGCATACCAAAATCTTAATCATAAAGCAATTCGTTGCTTGGAACATCTGACTCCAACCTACTCGCTTCCAAAATCACCTGGCGCTCTACCGTTCGTTTCGACGCGCACGTAGGTTTTCCAATTGAAGAATGAGTTTTTGCGCGGCTTTGCACGCTTTTGTAAAACGTTATTCCACGAGGACAAAAACCGTCAGACCGAATGCATTTCTTTTGGCGACCGAAAACGACGGTCATTCTGTCAACATGCCGTCAACAGCCTCGCGCGTGAGTCGCAGCGAAAATAACCGAAAGCCGGGCGTACTGGTCGATCGTTATTTCCGGCGCACCCGCTCTTCGGACGGCAGCACTTTCGTGTGGATGGCGCAAGTCCGACCGGGGCCGCGGTCCCGGTCGGTCGGGCCTGCGCTTTGATATTGTGCGTGATATGGCGAAGTCAGCCTGAGTGATGTGTGCCCCGCTTCCAAGTGAACTCGGCTTCTGCGGAAAGGGCCTGCTTACTTGATCGCATTTTCCAAAGGGTATAGACTCTCAGGTGGGGATTTGGTAACCGGGCCCTTGGATCTGATCAATGGTGGAATACAAAATTACGATCGGGCATAAGTCGGAAATCCCCGGCCAGCCCGCCCGCCAACCGGGCAAGCGTGAGATGTTTAAGGCGGCCCTCATCACTCTCCTGGCGCTTTCCGCGATCATCGGCATTTTCCTCGCAGCCTTCATCGTTGGATCAATTATCGCCTCCGTATTGCTCGTCCTGTTGGCTGCGTCGCTTATTGTCGGACTGATCCGATGGTTGCTCCTTGGGTTTGGACCAAAATAGAAAACGCGGTAGCTTGCTCTCTTTTTGGAGCAACAAAAACTTGATTGACGTTTCATTTTCTTAGAGATGTGGACGGACGGAACAAAGAACAAGCGCGGGGACATCAAAGCGGTCGATGACAACATCACAACCTTGCCGATCCAACGCGCGAGGATCGTACTGGATTGGCGGAAAGCAGGGACACAGCGGGCAAGCTCTCAAAATCTAAGCAAGAGCGCGTCCATCAACGCCAACTGATGCTTTTGCTCTCAAGTAGCATTCGAAAGTTTTGTACGCCGATTTTGTACACTCGCGAAGTTTTTTGAGAGCATGCGTTGAAATCGTTCATGGTTAGCGCGGAGCGCGTTCGTTAGGCTGGGCGTTTAGCGACTGTTGGGAAATGTGGGCGGTGTTGTTTCGAGGCGGAACACTTCGCCGTACCGACGGAAGCTTTCCTCCGTCTGGGCGAGACCGTGGAAGATCGCGCTGCGCGCGTCGAAAGCGCTTGTGGGCGTTGCGAGGTTCCCACTATGTTCGTCGCGCTGGCTGGAGACCAATTGCTCTCAACGAGACTGACGGAACCGAGCATGACATGGTCACACGCTCTGGCGCGACGAACACAGGCAAGCCATGGAGAAAGCTCCGGTCGGAAAAGTGAGGTGGGGTGGAATGGTGCGCGTCTACGGGCTTTGACGACTTCAGGCCGATCGCGTGGACTGCAAGGCTTGGTCGGCAAATCAGCATGAACCAGGGTTTTGAGGCGAGGCCAATGGTCCTCGCTAACCAGAGAGTCGTGTGGCAAATACCGCAGGCGTGGAGTTTGATCCGCACCAGTTCCGTCACTGGACATTTTGATTACGCTCTTGCGATAGCAAGGTTTATTGCTATCTTCCTAGTTGAGAAAATTTGCCACTTTAGGAAACTATTTCCTAAACGAATATGGCGGGGCGTTACCCGAAGAGAAACGGAGTAACAAGGGTTGCCGGGTATTGAGTTGCCGTCTATGAAGCGAACGGATTCCCGCCGGAAAACGCGCGTGCGTCGAAAACGGGCGGGGAACCTTACAAGGCCTGCGAAGAATCGGCCACTCGCGAAAATTGAGCTGCTGCGCCCGGACGACTTGCTGCATTTACAGATCGAAGGGATAAATCTGCGACTCGACCCGCGGGAGGGCTCGCCCGTTCTCGTCGTCGCGAATCCTGACCACAGCGCGTATCTGCGGGTGATTTTCGCGCCGCAGACGATCGCGGAGACGGCGGTTTTTGAAGCGAGCAAGGTTCCACCGGAAGGTGACCCAAACCGGCCCCCCGATCCCGACGTGACGAATCCTCCCACGCCGCCCGAATCGTTGTTCGCGCCGGGGACGCCAGGTTTGAATGCGACGAGCGTCGCGCAGATCGGGCACTCCGCCCGGCTCGTTTTTAAGGTGCCGCCGCAGACGGAGATTCCGTTTTCGACCGAGGGATTGCTCGACTGGACCAACCTCGAGTTGAGTGTCAACGGCATCGCTGCCCTCGACGACAACCCCACGTCAGACCAGATTGGGAAGGCGCCGGACATTGCCGAGCCGGCCGACACAGAGACGGCGATCGAGCTGCCGTACCGGCTGATCATTTCCCCGACGGCAGAAGTGGCGTGGCTGCATCGGCGCGCGCCGTTCACTTCCGGCGGCCAGACTGAGCTCTGGCACACAAGGCTGGCGCTGAAGGTCTCAAAGACGCCCGACACACCGGATGGTGTTGCCGAGCTTTTGGACACCAACCCGGCGCCGCTGCGCTCGATCCGGTTAGGGTTGCCCGATTCGGCGCCGCTGCGTGCGATCTGGTCGCCCGATTTTGATCCGCAAAAATTGCCCCAGCCGCAGCCCGACCCGGACCTCGGCCGCACGCCGATGGACAATAAAGACCGGCACCAGATCGTCGTGCTCACATCCGCATTCCATGGATACGTGGCCGATTACACGATCGAACTGTCCATCGGGCCGCTTTTTGGTGCCGGCCGCGGGATCGGTGCGATCACGCATGCTGGCGCGATCTCGATTGTGTTGACGGGGCCGTACGTGCCGCAGCCTTTTCACGCGACGGAGCTGATGCTCAGCGCGCTCGGCGGCTGGATGCATTCGCGCGGGCACTGGGACCCGCTGCCGCGGCCAGCGCCGGCGGTGATTTTCAAGCCGCCGGATTTTAACGAGATTTTTAAAGGCCTGGCTTTTCTGAGAGAGCCGCAGCCGCGGGAAAGAATCGCGCCGGGCATCGCGATCAATCCGGCTATCATTCCCGGCTTGTTTCAGCCGGAGAGCGAGTCGGTGGACCTGTCGGAATGGGTTCACATCGCATCGCAAGGCCGCGATCATTACGTCCGGATCGTTTACGAGGGCGAGCTCTGGCCGTTCCGCAATCGCGCGTCGCTGATCAAGGTGACCGAGCGCAAGTTCGAAGAGAACAACGGCATCGTCGTCGCATATTTGATACAGCGCATGTTCATCGTCGTGCGCGAGCCGGAGAAGAGGTTCGCCGATGACGACTTCGGCAACCCGTTCAAGCGCGTGCGGCTCACGACGCTGGTCACGCCGGACATCGCGCCGCCGGACGCGGAAAAGGTTGACGGAACCAAGCGGACGTTCTGGGTCAAAGTTTTCACTGGTCCCTCCTACGTGCCACCGGATTTTTTCCGATTCCACGCCGTCGGCACTGACATCGAGGGCAACGCGGTCGATTTCACCGTGCCGATGCTGTTTGTCTCGGTTTCGGATGTGACCTCGCCGACACCGGTAAGCGAATACAATACGCCGACGAAAGCCCCGGCCGACGGCAAGTTCCGGGCGTGCATCGTGCCAGGGCAAAAGGTCGCACTCGCGTCGGCGAGCAAAACACAGCCCAACGAGAACACGCATCTCGCCACCGAGTCGCTGAACTTCGTGATGGACGCCGCACGCGTTCAGCCGGCGCTGCTCAAAGCGACAGTGCGCATCCCGCAGGTTCGCGACCTGCTGGGCGCGGATTTGCCGACAACGGTCCGGCTTTTTCCGAGCTTTGTGAAAAGCGCGCAAGGCCTCGACGATCCGGCGAACAAGACCGGCGTATTCGCGCAAGTCGTGGACGATGCGACATACACCGCGATCGATCCGAGCGATGTCACCGCCGCGCTGGACAAGCTCGACGTAAAAATCAACGCCGACCAGGCCGGCGGCTTTGCGACGCCGAGTCTCGGCGTGACGACGCTCTCGCGCGCGCTCGGGCCGCTCGCCGGCGATGTCAAGGACGCGGTCGCGGACACATTCAATCCGGCGCAGTTTTTTCCAAAAGACAGCACGCAGCTTTTTGGCGCATTTGATCTGCTCGATCTGCTTTTGGCGACCAGCGCCAGCGAAAACGCGCCGAAGATGCACACGGAAACGCAGGACGCCGGCGGCGGCGCTAAGGTGCTCGTCACAACGTTCCACTGGAATCCCGCCATCGATAATGTCCCGAAAACGCCCGGGTTCGCTGTCGCCAGATTCACCAAAAAGAACAACACGCACCTTGTCGTCAACGGCACGATCCGCAAGCCGATCAATCCGCCGGCCGGCTCGACAGGCGATGTGACCTCGGAATTCACCGGAACGCTCAACGACTTTCAAGTTGGCGTGCTGGATTCGGTGGTGATCAACTTCGTCCAGTTCAGTTTCACCAAAAAGTCGAAGCAAAAGCCGGACGTGACCGTGCAGCTGGATCCGGAGACGCCGGTTGAATTCAACGGCGATCTAAAATTCATCGAAGAGATCCGCCAGGCGATCCCGCCGGGGCTCTTCGGCGACGGGCCATCACTCGACCTTATCGACAAGCCGCTCGGCATCCGCGCCGGCTTCGCCTTCGCGCTGCCGCCGCTGACAGTCGGTGTCTTTTCGTTAAAGGATGTAAAACTCGACGCGGCGCTCACGCTGCCGTTCATCGACGGCAAGCCGGTTTTCGATTTCAATATCTCGGAGCGGCCGCATCCTTTCCTGCTCGCGGTTGCCATCTTCGGCGGCGGGGGCTTTTTCCATCTCCAGCTCGACACCGCCGGGATGAAGGAGCTCGAGGTGGCGCTCGAATTCGGCGCGACTGCGGCCCTCGACATCGGCGTCGCCAGTGGCGAGGTACACGTGATGGCCGGCATTTATTTTTCGCTCCAGCGTAAAGAAAACACGACCCAGCTCGCCGCGGTGCTCTCTGGCTATCTGCGCATGGGCGGCTCGCTCCAGGTGCTCGGGCTAGTCAAGGTTTCCGTCGAGTTTAACTTAAGTTTTACATACGACACTGAGCACGACAAAGCCTATGGCCGCGCCACGCTCACCGTGCACGTTGAGGTGCTCTTTTTCAGCGCGTCGGTCGAGCTGACCGTCGAGCGCGCATTCGGCGGCAGCGGCGACCCGCACTTCATCGATTTCTTTCCAAACCCCAAACCCTGGCATGAATACGCGCTGGCGTTTGCCTGAAAAAACATGGCCATAGAGCAAACGATCCTTTTTACCATCATGCCGCGCGGCATCAGCGCGAACGGCAAAACGATGCCCGTCTCCGTGTTCGTCTCCCCGCGACTCAACGGCGCGGACAATCTCGGCGCTTTCGACGACTGGGTGGACTGGACGCGCAAACTGCGCGAGCACGGCCTGAGCCTCAGCATTCAATGCGGGGCAAATCCGCCGCGCGATTTCCCGATCGACCAGGCGCCGCTGCGTCCCAAGCTGTGGGAGCAGCTCTTCAACGCGCAAACCTATGTGCGCTCGCACGACACGTTCGACGACTACTCGGATCGCGCGGTCATTTCGTTTTCAATGCGGCAGACTTTCAGCGCGCTGAAAACGATCTATCAGCTGGCGGGCGTGGCACTCGCGCTGCCGGACAGGTTCCCCATTAGCGACGTCGCCGTTAGCGGGGTCGGCACTAGCTTCATTAGCGAGGTCGCTCCTCGCTTCATTAGAGACGTCTCGAACCGGGGGCTCCTGCGGAATTTGGTGGACGGCTTGCAGGTGCATTGGGTTGGAGAAAGTGCGGGCGAGCGGCGCGAAAAGGAGCGCCTGACGCCGCAGTCGTTCGGTTTTCCAGGAACACAAGGCATCGATGAGCCGCTGGACAACGAAGGCGCGATAATCCGCCGTATCGATCCGGGCACTGTCGCGATGCCGTTTGCGGTTTTTCATCACATGCCCGCGCTGCCGGACAAGAAGTATCGACCGCCGGAGCTGCCTGATCCAAACAAACTCTTCGATTTCCACCAGGCGCTCAGCTCGCTGAATTCCTACCCCGACCTGCTGCGCGCGCTCGGCATCATTTTCGATCTCGATTTGCCGAGCAAGTTCGTGCCGGACACGACGAACACGCCCTTTGGAACGATCTCTGTCCGGGGCGCGACTCCGGGCGGGCAATGGGCGATCCAGCCGCAATTCCACCCGCTGACGACGGCTTACATCAAATTTCACCTCGGGCAAAAAACGCTCTTTTTTACAGCGCCGCGCGCGGTAAGCGATCAGTCTGCGCCGCCGCCGGTGATCGGATTGCTCGATCTCGATCCGCAGCATTTCGGGTTGGCACAAGTTGATATCGACGGCGCAATGCATAAGGCGATCATGCTTGCCGAATCGCTCAATCCCTCGGGCGCGCAGAACGCCGCGGCGGATGCGCTCCCGGAGGCTGCACCGCATCCGGAGGTGTTCGATCCGGAGGCGACAGTGCCGTCGCTGCGCTCGGGCGGCTTTTCGCTCTACGCCGACAATCGCGGTCTGCAATTGCTCGCCAGTTTGCAGGACACGAAGAAGTTTAACGATGCGTTAAACAACCAGCCGCGCCCTTTTTTTGCCGAAGACCTCGTGCGGGGCTACCGGCTGGACGTGTGGGATTCGCGCACGGGGCAGTGGCACTCGCTGCACCGCCGCAAAGCAAAATATAAAGTCGGCGATCTGCCTTTCACGCCGCCGGTCGAGCCGGAGGAAGGTTTCGTGCAACTTGCCGCCACGCAGCCGCCCCCGGGCGCGCAACCAGAGACGAACGACCTCTATCTGCACGAGGCGATCGCACGGTGGGTCGGCTGGAGTCTGAGCGCACCGCGTCCGGGCAAACATCTCAGCCGCTACGCAAACGCGGCTGACGCGATCCCGCGTGACGACGAGCCGGAGAAGTTCGCCGAGGACCAGCCGGAGACGCCGTTCAAGGTCACGGCACAGTACCGGGTGGCGAAAAACTCTCTGCCGGAATTGCGCTTCGGACGGCGCTATCGGTTTCGCGCCCGCGTTGTGGACCTCGCCGGAAACAGTCTCGCATTGGAGGATTCGCTCGCCGATCTGCTCGCGAATATTTTCGCGCTGCCGCGCGACCCAGAGGGTTTCGCTTATCTGCGCTTCGAGCCGGTGCCGGCGCCGCTGGTGGTCATTCGCGATGCGAAAGCCGTCACCGATCGCGGCTCGGCGGTCGAGCGCTTGGTCATCCGGACGTTTAACACCTCGATAGACAAAGATCACGAGTCCGCTGACACGACCGCGGCGGATCGGCACATCATCCCGCCGCGGACTAGCATAGAAATCGGCGAGCACCTTGGCATTTTTGACGACGCCGACGGCAAGCTCATGGGCGACGCGGCGACGTGGAAATTGATCGCCGACCGCGACGCGGGCGAACTCAATACGCAGTCGATCGCCATCGCCAGCGGCCCGCCACAAGACTACCCGGTCGAGCCAGGCGACAGCATCGATCCCCTGTCCTATTTTCCCGATCCCCTCTCGCGCGGGGCGGCGATTCGCGACCTGCCCGGCACGCCCTCGGGCGCGATCGGACGAGTCGTCCCGGACACTGGCGCCGCCACAGCGGTCGCATACGATTTTTTGAGCGATCCAAATCCGCGGCCCGGCTCCGCAACCCTCATCAGCTTTGGTGAAAGCGGCGACTGGCAGAAAACGCGCGGGTTCCGTTTCGTGCTCGCCGAGCCCGCGAAGAACCAGATGGACCTGCGGCCGCATTGGGACCCGATCGGACGCGTGCTGACCGTCTATTTGCCCAAAGGCCAGACCGCGGTCGTTCCGCTAACGAGTTATACAAGCGTTGACGATCTGAAAATTATGGGCGTCTGGCAATGGCTGCGCCAGTTCATTGAGCAAATCACCGTCGCCCAGGCCGCGCCGCAGCGCCTCGAGTTCGATGCCGACGAGATCGCGCATGTGCTACAGCGCGCCGTCGAAGGCGGCCACTGGATGCTGACGCCGCCGCGCTTGCTGACACTGGTGCATGCCGTGCAGCAGCCGCTCGGCCGGCCTGCTTTCACGGCGTTAAACATTGTTCGACAAAATGGCGACACCGATTCGGCTGCGCTTCAGACCGCGCCCGACCGCGGCCGGCGCGACCCGACCGAGCTCGCGCCGATCACGGCGTGGAGGCGCCTCGGCGCGACCGAAGCGTATCTGCTCGGAGCGCTGAAAATCCACGGCGCGAGCACCGCCCGAGTCGATCTGCTGGCCGCGTGGGACGATCCCGTCGATGATCTCTCGCAGCCAAAACCGTCCGTCGTTCATCACACCGCGCCCGTGGACGAGCTGGCGCTGCCGTCGGTTTTCGAGGGCTATCTATTTGCGCCTGGAATAGAGAATCGCGCAGTCGGCTACTACGATCTCGATCACGACCAGATTGCCTTTACGCGTGGCGGTGACAAATCCGCGGCGAACGGCGACCCGTCCACGAGTCTGCCCTGCACTTTTCACGATGCCGCCTGCACTTTTGACGATGCCGCGCCGCGCCATCTTTTAAACGACACGAAGCGGCATATCGTCAGCTACCACGCGGTTTCCACGTCGCGGTTCCGCGAGTATTTCGATCCAAAGCTCCACTTCACGCGAACGAGCAAGCCGGTCGTCGTCGATGTGCCGGCGTCCGGGCGGCCGCTCGCGCCGGACGTCGTTTACGTCGTGCCGACCTTCGGCTGGGAGCGACAGACCGACACGAATCTGAAGCGCAGCGTGCGCTTCGGCGGCGGACTCCGTGTCTATTTGCGCAGACCGTGGTTCTCGTCCGGCGAGGGCGAATTGCTTGGCGTCACGCTCTGGAGCTTTGCGAACGGCTCACTCGACACGGTGTCGCGCGACAAGTTCAAACCTTTTTTCACCCAGTGGGGGATGGACCCGATCTGGCAAACCGACGCACTCGGCGGCGCGCCCGATTTTTTTTCCCACAATTTCGTCGGCTTTGCAGAGCAGGATCGGGATGTCTCGCTGGAGGAAAGTCCCGGGCGCGTCTCGGTCGTCGGCTTCCAGCCACAATTCGACGAAACGCGCGGCCTGTGGTTCGCCGACGTCTCAATGAACATGCCGACGGAAACCTACACGCCGTTTGTGCGGCTCGCCCTCGTGCGCTACCAGCCGCGCGCTCTGGCCGACGCCAAGATCAGCCGGGTCGTGCTCGCCGATTTTGCCCAGCTCACGCCCGATCGTTCTGCGATGGTTACATCCGATCCGCATCATCCGCGCACCATCCGCGTCGTCGTCAGCGGCATCGCTCCCCGCGGACCGAAGCCGACCGTGCAAGCCGAGCCGCCGCCGAAAGACCTCAGCGCCACGCCCACCCAAATCCGCGTGCGTGTCCAACAGCGCGATCCCGCGATCGAAAGCGATCTGGCGTGGAACGACGTAGCCGACGCCGTCGCGCAGGTAACGGAGTTTTTCGATGGAGCTTTACCTACCGATCAGGATTTGGTGCTCTGGTTCGGCACCATCACGTTCACCGACAAACCGCAGCCGGGTCAGTTCCGTCTTGTCATCGAGGAGCGCGAATTCATTTCCGGGAAATATACCGTCATCGAAAACAAGGTCCCCACTCAGCCCAGCCGGCTCATTTACGCGGAAATCTTGGAGCTGGATGCGGCGATTGTGAGCGAGTAGTCTGGCCAGTGCTGTATCATTGTTATCTCTGCCGCTTTCTGCGCGTCCGCCGTGTTCTCCGCTGTACTGCTCGTGCAAAAACAGCGCTGGACGCCGAAATCAAAAAGGACGATCAGCAAGCGACACAAAACCTAGGAACTAACCATGATAGACACCATCATTGACGTAAATCACGACAACTCGCTCAACTTCACGAAGCTCCAAGAGGCTGGAATCGTGGCGATTGTCCACAAGGCCACCGAAGGCAAAACCTTCAAAGATTCAAAATACGAAACCCGTAAGAAGCAGGCAAGGGAACTTGGCTTTCTTTGGGGCGCCTTCCACTTCTCCAGCGGCGTCGATCCCGTCGCCCAAGTGAAGAACTTCCTATCAGTTGAGGATGCGCAAGACCCCAACATTTTCATTGCTCTTGATTGGGAGGACAGCACATCTGGTGATAATATGACACTTGCGCAAGCGCAGCAATTCGTGTTGGAGGTTAAGGACCGCACAGGTCGCTTTCCTCTTATTTACGGAGGACACATGATTCGCGAAAACGTAAAGAAAGAGAACAAGATTCTGAAAAACTGCCCCCTTTGGTATCAACGATACAGGGAGACGCCCCTTGGCATTCCCATGCACACATGGCCCAAATTCACGTTATGGCAATATACTGATGGATCACATGGACCCGAGCCCAGAAAAACGCCTGGGGCATCCGGTGCTGACAGAAACCGTTTCGATGGCACGGTCAAGCAGCTGCGTGCGGCTTGGCCATTTCCCGCGGTAGCCCTAAACACCTAACAAACGGGTGCAGCCAACCGGCAGTGGCGGCGGTGCCCGCCCTAATGTCACTCGTAAAATTGAACCCTCCATCTGCGCTCGACGCTCGGATGGTTTGCGCGCGCTGTTTTTATTGATTGTTGACGACCATTTGCGGCGCAGGTTCGCCCACTTCAAGCTGGGCGCTCATCTTTTGGATTCGCGCTGCCTGCCCTCTCACAGTCGCAGTCAAACTCTTGCACCTCTGACAAGTCGCGGTATTTCCAGCAACGAACTCGATGATCGGCGGGCAGTTCGCCATGCCAAAAGCGACGAACTCGCTTTCGAGCGTAGGTTTGTTGTAGATATGCGAAGCGAACGTTGTTACTGCGAGACACTTCGATTCTAACCTGCTGATTAGGCTGTCGCTCTACAACAAAGGCATGGCCGTAGTGATTGCCGTGCTTTGTTGTAGGCGGATTGTCTCGGAGATAAATTCGCGTCAGGGTGATGCGCCGCTTCTCTGCCCCCTTGCCGGCGGCAATCTCGTGGTTTTCGAGCCGATGATGTAAAAGCGCGATGTCCGCACGGAACTGCTCCGCCTCCTCGCTTGCGACTTCGAGTAAAGGTCGCAGATGTCCTGAGACGGGATTTGGGTTCCACTTTATCTCTTCGATGATCGCACGATCGGCTGGCGCTGCGTAAGCGCTCCGGTACCAGGCATTAAACGCCAGCCAAGTCTTGACGAACTGCCCGATATAATCGGTTTCCGACAATCGCAACCATGCGTCTTTATTATCGATGAAGGTGTTAGGCATACTTCATAAAGACTAAGAATTGTTGCCGAGGCTGCGTAGTGCCGCCGAATCGCCTTGTTCGATTGCGATCTCAACCGCGCGCGCCGCGGCAGTGAGAATGTCGCGCGCCCGTCGTCGAGCAGCGCGGGCTGCTAAGACGTTCTCTCGTGTTTCGTTGGTTATTCGTTCCATCACATCATCGTTAAACCGTGGAACCAAAAGCTTTCGCACATTCGACAGCCCTAGAAACGGATTGATGCCGCCGGTGCTTAGTTGCTCAACTTGTAACTTGCCGAAGGGGCTATTTAGGAACGTTACAACCCACCAGGGATCGAGACGGCTATTGAGGCGCAAAAGCGCGACGTCTTGATTGATGTTAACCGGCTCCGGCACATTCTCGGCAATCGCGAAATTACCGACGCGGCCCTTAATTGTCAGCAGTACGTCCCCTTCATGAATCGCCGTCCGCGCGAGTTCACCTTTGTGGTGCGAAAGAAGAATGCGCTTGTCGCTGTCGTAATGGCATTCGAAATCACTGACGTGCTCGGCGCAGAGGAAAGGGACCTCTCCGATGGTGAGGTCGTGATGAAGTGGCGTGTGGCCGTTAGTAAGTGTTTTCTGGAGTTTATCGACAGAAATAAATTCGAGCGCGCCTGCACCAACGATTGCCGCACGCGCGGCGACAAATTTTTCGCGAAAAAATTCTGCATCGAAGCGTCCGGCGCTCAACACCTCTGATGCTCGTCGCCGGTAGCTCAACGGTTCCGGCGGTTGCCATTCGTGCAGTTCTAGCACAGCGGAGAGGGTCGCCCTTGCAGATATTAGCAATTCCTTAGCACTGCGTAGTTGCGCGTCGGCGTCCCGATAGCCCCGATCAGTCTCGTCTTGCAGTCGTTCGCGGAATTTCGGAATCGCGACCTTGCGTCCGTCGGGCAGAGACAAGTGAGATTGCACGTTACCTTGGAACTGACGACTCATAAGCGCCAGTCCGTAACGGCAGTTGAGGTATGCTGCGATGAAACCGGTCTTGAACTGGGCCGCGCCGTCGGTTGAGAGACGGACGGCGATTGTGTCCTGACTAACGTTGCACTCCGCGAGATTCACGAATGATGCGGCAGCGTAGGCGGTTTTCGATAGCACAAGATCGCCGTACCGAAGAGCGGTCGCGCTCTCCCTCTCGTGGGCCTCGGGCGTGATGTATGTCAAGTCTGCATCATCAATGAGCCCGTCGCGCAAATTGCTGATACGAACGAAAGGAATACCGCTGTCGACGTATGTGTCTGCCTTTATATCGAAGATGCCTTTGCGAAATACTTCGCAAAGAGTACCTAGTCGCGCGTGAGGTATCGCTTCGATCTTGCGCTGAGTTTGCACCGGCAGCTTGGCGAAATACCCGTCGTCGATGCGGAATTTTTCATTGTCCGCAAGAACCTCATTCAATTTGAGGATCGTGATATCCAGCCCCTCCAACAGCGTCTTGAACCGTTTGCTGTCGAAGGGGCGGCTTAGAAAAAAGAGAGTTGCTCTCGAGCGCCGAACTCGGTGAACGCTTCAGCGATGCCGTCGCGTGTAAGCCCTTCGTGGTTGAAGAAGTCATGTTGGATAACGTAGTGGCCATGCGCGTCGCGCAGGAATCGCCCGCCGCCGTTGCGGGCGATGATCTTATCCCCGCTGGTGTCCTTCGATTGGAGCCGTTGAGTAGCGAAAAAAATCTCGTAGTCGAGCTGGGGTTGGTCGGGATGCAGTCTCGTAAAAATCTTTTCCCAGTCCGCCTGCAGTTTTTCGATTAGGTACCGAGCGCGGTAGTATGTTTGGTTCCGACTATCGGATCTAGTCGCAAGAACTGCGATTAGCTTCGTGATTCGACCCTGTACTCCATAATAAGGCTTTCCGCGCAGACCGGGTAGCTTCGTTTCTAGGTCTTGAATCTCTTCCTCCAAAGCGAATGTCGCCTTCTCCTCCGCTCCAACGTCGGATTTCTCAACCTCTTCATCAGACTCTGAGTACCCAAGTTTCCCGGCTAGCGTTTGCTCAGCGGAAGTCGATCGCGTGATAGAGCTCTGCCTTTCCTCAACTGCGGCTTGGAGTTCGTCCCGTTCCTTCTCCCAATCAGCTTTGATTCTCGCTAAGATGGCGGCGCGGTGTGCCGACTCCTCTTCGGTCCACTTTTGAACAAATAGCACGCTGGTCTTTGTACCGGTGTGTGGTTTGAATGTGTTCGGATGCAGGCCGACGACAGCGAGGAGTCGACACCGTTCCGCGACAAATTCACGCACGCGCTGGTCGCTAGCGTTGTTGAACCGCCCCTGCGGCAAGACTACAGCCATGCGTCCTCCCGGCCGGAGAAAGTCGAGATTGCGCTCAATGAAAAGTAGGTCGCGCCCGACAGCACTTTCTAATTTCCCGCTGGCTTTGTGTGCAAGCTCGTATGGCGAAAGCATGTCGCTTTGCTTGATGTCACCGGCGAAGGGAGGATTTGCCATCAACACGTCAAATTTGAAAGAGCGGAAATCACCGTTTTCTGCACGAAGTTTGCGTAAACGGTGCCATCCGGGGCCGTAAGTTCCCTGCCATTCGGGATCTTGAGTAGTCTCATCCCATTTCTTCCAGTCCAGCACGTTTAAGTGAAGGACGTTCGTTTGCCCGTCTCCTGCAATAAGGTTAAGACAGCGCGCGACACGCACGCTCTTCTCATCGAAATCAACCGCGAAGACTTTCTTGTTAACGTAGTCCTTACAACGCTGCGGTTTTTCCTCCATCGTGAAGAGATGACTTTGATCCTTACCCATATCTGCCAGGATCGCTCTCCACACGTGAAAGATGGCGTGCACCGTAAATCCCGCCGATCCACAAGCGGTGTCAATAAGTGTCTCGTGCTCCTGCGGGTTAAGCATCTTCACACACAGATCGATGACCCAACGAGGAGTGAAGTACTGGCCTTTCTCGCCCTTAGACGATTTGTTGACGAGATATTCGAAGGCGTCGTCGATAACGTCGAGGTTCGAGTTGAAAAGCTTCCACTCTTCCAACGAACCGACGCATACCTGAAGGTGGTCGGCTGTTAGCCGGATTTTGTCGCCGTCCGCGAAGACACCTGGCCATTCCGCTTTTGCGTCATCAAATAACTTTTGGATGCTGGCTTTAACCTTTGCAGCCGAGTCCTGGTTACGAAAACGGAGATGCGGGTACCTTTCGCGATAGCAGGCGAGCTCGTCGTACAACTTGGTGAAGATAAGTTTGAAAACTTCTTCAAAGACATCAACTCCGGCATTGGCGAGCACTTCGTCCTCCATGTCCTCGATCAAGTCACGCAAGCTACGCGCCCGAGTCCCCTCTTTTTCCCGCTCCTCTTCTTTCTCTATGAGGGTGTCTACGGTCCAAGGCTGTCCGGCGATATCTTCGATAGTTTGCGTCGCGGTAGGCAAATCGGGAATTTCGACGAAATAGTTCGGATTCTTCCGGTGCCAAACGACCGGCATCGTTCCGTTGCTCCAAAGAGCTAACGGCGCACCGGTGGCGTGCGTGTAACTCTTCAGTTGATCCTTTCCTGCCTTTGCATTTGGTGCTTTGACTTCAATCATGCAGTAGGCAACCGTAGGGCGATCGGCATCCCAAATAACAATGTCTGCTCGTTTTGAAGTATCGCGGCCGAACGTGACTGGAACTTCGACGGCGAGCCGAGTTGCAGGATACTTGTAATGCCGAACAAGATGTTCGAGCCACAACTGTCGAACAATCTCTTCGGGCTTCGCCGCAAACCATCTGTCTCGGATTAGGCAACGAACAAATGGTTTGGCATTTCGGATCTCAATCCGCTTTTCGACCATCGAAATCGTTGTTGCCGGAAAGATGTCGAACGTGTGAGTTCTCGATGACTCGAGTATATCAGTGAGGATCATAATAGTGTTGTTCTAAGCTAGACGGTGCCGCGATTCGTGCCACGCAAACAGCGCGATGCCTGTCTCCTCGTGTTGTTCGCGCCTTGCGGTAAGCATTTTCAAAAAAACAAAAACGAACTCGCAGAGCATGGAGTAAAGGCGCTGGATGGTGGAGATGCAGACGCGGCTGACGCGGTCGAGCTGGGCGGATTGCAGGTGCTGGACGTTGTAAAGCTCGGTGAACTTGCGGTCGTCGTCGGGCGTGACGAACTGCTGGAATTGATTCGCGCTGCCGGCGCTCACCCTTCGGGCCTCTCCTTCGGACGACGTCTTGTCGCTGCTGCTCCAATCTTTCAGGGTCTGGTCGCCGAGGTTGCCGCGGTCGACGAGGAAGAGGATGCGGCGCGCGCCGGCGAGCTTGATGAGGCGGTAAACGAAGTTGACGGCGGTGTAGGTCTTGCCGCTGCCGGTGGCCATCTGGATGAGGGCGCGGCGTTTGTTGGCGGCGAGGGATTTCTCAAGGTTGCGAATGGCTTCGATCTGCGCAGACCAGAGATTACTTTTCGGCATCTGATCCGAAGTCAGAAGGTTCGCGAGGCGGGTGTTGAGTTGCGCGTTGGGCTCGAGGCATTCGAGCAGCGTTTCTGGCTTGTGGAAGGCGAAGACGTTGCGGCTCTTCGGCACCGGGTCCAGACAGCTCGTAAACTGGGTTTCGATCCCTGTGCTTTCGTAGGCGGACGGGAGCGGTTCGCGCCATTTCGGGTAGATGTCGAGCAAACCTTTTCCGTATTTGCCTGATTGCTCTTCAACACCGGTCAAGGTGTAACCTTCGGGCTTCGCTTCGACGGTGCCAATGGCTTTCTTGTCGACGAAGAGCAGATAATTGACTTCGTCGCCGCGTTTCAGAAGCGCTTCTCGAACTGCAATACCGCGACCTGCAGAAAGATTGATGGATCGGCGATCTTGGACTTGCCAACCGCACCTCTCCAAGAGCGCATCTATATTCTGGCGAGCAAGCTCTTCAGGGGAAGGCATTGGCGGGGGTTTTATACGGAGATTTCCTGAAAATGCTAGATGATTTCCAGGCCGTTTGCCAAAGGGGCGGGTTCCTCTCTCCCTTGGTAGATAACTTTTATCTTCAACACCTTCCACGCGGTTGTTCCAACTTTCGTCGTTTTCACACGCGATATGCGAAAAACAAGTTCCCATGAAAAATTCAAATTTTGTGCAAAGTTGTGCAACAGCTCTGTTGCGAATTTGTATCGAAATAGCTTTAGCTCTCCAATTATAGAGAGCGGAGCCTACGGGGCTCGAACCCGCAACCTCCGCCGTGACAGGGCGGCGCTCTAACCAATTGAGCTAAGGCTCCTAGCGAAAAAACTGTAGCGGCAGCTGTCCCCAGCCGCAAGCAACGTGACGTTGCATCCCGCA
>WNFX01002634.1_pt1 | contig 21466 bp, 26 predicted proteins | sample 5400111 | NCBI WGS metagenome assembly WNFX01 (sample SAMN13153363, study PRJNA577476) | soil metagenome | isolation source: 40 cm soil or saprolite under grassland replicate 1 | place: USA:California | collected 2016-06-15 | reverse complement strand
AACACTGAAAAGGCAATGGGAACAGCTAAGCCCTTTGAACACTTTGTACTCCGGTTTCAAAGACGAGCTAGTTCATCATCCTACGCGGCGCCATCTCCGCGCGACCATTAGTTTGAAACAGATCAGCTCGGCTGGCTTAGCACGGCCTCATTTTCTCATCGAGTTCGAGAACTTGCGGCGTAGTGCCGCGCCGAAGGGTGAGATAGCCGGCACTCGTTTGCCGCATCTCGTCCGCTTAACAAGACGGGAGCAGGAACTGGCGTGGCTGGTCTGTGATGGGCGCAGTAATCAAGAAATTGCTGACGAAAGCAGCCTGAGCCTGGAAACCGTGAAAAAACATCTGCACAGCGTGTTCCGTAAACTCGAGGTCAGCAGCCGCAGCCGGCTCATGGCGCTGATGCGCTGAGGCGGTTGAGCAGATTAAAGTTCGCATTTAGAAGTTGGATGCTTTAACGCTGCAACGATTCAACCGCGCCATGGCCGATTATGAAACTGTTCAGCACGATGTCTTGGTGATCGGCGCCGGCGGCGCCGGATTGCGCGCCGCGATCGAAGCATCGGCTGCGGGCGTTTCGGTCGGACTGGTTTGTAAATCGCTTTTAGGAAAAGCCCATACCGTGATGGCTGAGGGCGGGATTGCCGCGGCGCTGGCGAATGTCGATGAACGCGACAATTGGAAGGTTCACTTCGCCGATACAATGCGCGGCGGACAATATGTAAACCAGTGGCGGATGGCGGAGCTGCACGCGAAGGAAGCGCCTGATCGGGTGCGGGAGCTTGAAGCCTGGGGCGCAGTTTTCGACCGGACACAGGACGGGCGGATTCTGCAAAGAAATTTTGGCGGCCACAAATATCCGCGCCTCGCACACGTCGGCGACCGAACCGGATTGGAAATGATTCGCACGTTGCAAGATCACGGTGTGCATCAGGGAATCGAAGTGCATATGGAGCACACGATATTGTCGATCTTAAAAGCCGGCGATCGCGCTGTCGGTGCGTTTGGTTACGAGCGCGAGCGCGGTCGTTTCAAGATTTTTCGAGCGAAAGCAATCGTGCTCGCGACTGGTGGTATCGGGCGCGCCTACAAAATCACGAGCAACAGTTGGGAATATACCGGCGATGGCCACTCACTTGCGTACGAAGCTGGCGCGGAATTAATCGACATGGAGTTTGTGCAATTTCATCCGACCGGAATGGTTTGGCCGCCGAGCGTGTGCGGGATTCTTGTTACCGAAGGCGTGCGTGGCGAAGGCGGAATCCTCACGAACAAAGAGGGCCGCCGTTTCATGTTCGACCAGATTCCGGAAAATTACCGCGCCCAAACCGCCGACAATGAAGAGGAAGGCTGGCGTTATTGTCAGGGCGACAAAAACGCGCGGCGCCCGCCTGAATTACTGACCCGCGATCACATTGCGCGTTGCATCGTACGCGAAATCAAAGAGGGCAGGGGAAGTCCGCACGGCGGCGTTTATCTCGACATTGCGTGGATCAAACAAAAACTTCCAAAGGCCGCCGATTACATCAAGCGCAAGTTGCCGAGCATGTATCACCAGTTCAAGCAACTGGCCGATATCGATATCACGGAGCAGCCGATGGAAGTGGGACCGACAACGCATTACATCATGGGCGGCATTCATGTCGATCCGGACACGCAAATGTCGCGCGTGCCAGGATTGTTCGCCGCGGGCGAATGCGCTGCCGGGATCAATGGCGCCAACCGCCTGGGCGGCAATTCCCTTTCCGATCTGCTCGTATTCGGAAAACGCGCTGGAGAATTCGCCGCGAAGTTCGCAAAAGACAACTCGTTGGGCAAGATCGATCCGCATCAGGCGGACAAGATCGACATGGCGGCCCGCGAGGCGCTGCAGCCATTCGAGCGAAGCGCCGCGGAAAACCCATACCTGGTGCAGCGCGATCTGCAGGAGATTATGCAGGACAAAGTCGGCATCGTTCGCAATGAAACGGAAATGAAATCCGCGCTCGAACACTTAAGAACGTTTTGGGAGCGAGCGAATCGAGCCGGCGTGACCGGCCATCGCGAATTCAATCCGGGCTGGCACACCGCGCTCGATCTGAAGAATCTGCTGACGGTCTCGGAAGCGATTACGCGCGCCGCGCTCGAACGAAAAGAAAGTCGCGGCGCACAGTTCCGTGAAGAACATCCGAACAAGGATGAACGTTTTGCAAACGTGAATACGATGATTTCAAAAGCTGACGACGGTTCCATGAAAGTTCGATTGGAGCCGTTGCCAGAAATGCCCGATTATTTGAAGCGGGTAATTGAGGAGAATCGGTGAGCACTGCGACCTTCAAAATCTGGCGCGGCGATGCGAACGGCGGCGCGTTCCGTGATTACACGACGGAAATTTCCGAAGGCATGGTCGTACTCGATGCCGTCCATGACATCCAGCGCACGCAGGCCGGCGATCTTGCCTGTCGGTGGAACTGCAAGGCGGGGAAATGCGGTTCGTGTTCGGCGGAAGTGAATGGGATGCCGAAGCTGATGTGCATGGCGCGCATGAGCGATTTGCCAGTCGACAAGTCGATCACGATTGAGCCGATCAAGGCGTTTCCAATCATCAAAGATTTGATTACGGATGTGTCGTGGAATTTTGAAGTGAAGAAAAAGATCAAGAAGTTCAAGCCACGGCCGCCAGATGCACGGGACGGCACGTGGCGGATGGCCCAGGAAGACATCGATCGTGTTCAGGAATTCCGGAAATGCATCGAATGTTTTCTTTGTCAGGATGTTTGTCACGTTCTGCGCGATCACCAAATGCATGACAAATTTATCGGGCCGCGCTTTCTCATTCACGTGGCCGCGCTCGAGATGCACCCGCTCGACACGGAGGATCGCATCGAGGAACTGCGCAACGCGCAGGGGATTGGTTATTGCAACATCACGAAGTGCTGCACGAAAGTTTGCCCGGAAAGCATTGAGATCACCGACAACGGGATCATTCCGCTCAAGGAGCGCGTGGTGGATGACTTTTATGATCCGCTCGGCTGGTTGTGGCAGGCACTGAAGAATCTATTAAATCGTTAAAAGGTTACAAAGTTACAAAGTGAAGATGGTTACTCTCCGTTTTAACGATCTAATTCTTTTAACCTTTTTAACTCTGCGAAGCCCATGTCCGAACTAAAGTCACTTTCCAAGGAGGCGATTCCGGCCGCCCTGGAAAAAGCGATGCGCTATCGTTTGTTGAACGAACCGGCCGAGGCTGAGAGCATTTGTTTAGATGTTCTCAAGACTGATCCGGAAAATCAGGAGGCAATCGTGACGCTTCTGCTTGCGCTGACCGATCGGTTCGAAAAAGGCTACGGCGTAAGTGACACACAGGCGAAGGAATTATTATCTCGCATCACGAGCGAGTACGAACGGGCTTATTACGCAGGGATTTTCAACGAGCGCCGCGCCAAAGCCAAGTTGAGACAAGGCATACCGGATTGCCGGTTTCAAGCTTACGATCTTTTTCGCGAGGCGATGATCTGGTTCGAAAAGGCGGAAGTAATCCGTCCGCCTGGCAATGACGATGCGTTGCTGCGCTGGAATACGTGTGCGCGAATCGTCGAGCGGAACAAACTCGTTCCGCGCGAGGAAGAAGAGCGAACCGAATTTCCTTTGGAGTGATCAGGCGATGCCGTCGCGAGCATGACCAGAATTGAGGACGAGTTTGCCCGATTCGAACACGAAGGTTGGCAGCGGGTGGCGGACAAATATGACTCGGTGTGGTCGTCACTCACGCGACAGTTCATTTCGTATTTGATCGACGCTGTGCAGATCGCGCCAGCCATGTCGGTGCTGGACGTGGCGTGTGGGCCTGGCTACGTCTCCGCTGCAGCCAGGCAGCTCGGAGCGATCCCGACCGGTGTGGATTTCTCGAGCGAGATGGTCGCAATCGCGAACCGGATCTTGCCGGAAATTGATTTCATCGAAGGCGATGCGCAAAAGTTGCCGTTCGCGGGCGCGAGCTTCGACCGTGTTCTGATGAACTTCGGGTTGCTCCATCTTTCTCGACCTGAGAAAGCGTGCTCGGAAGCATTTCGCGTCTTGCGAGCTGGCGGAAAATTTGGCTTCACCATCTGGGCGGAGCCGCACGAAAACCCCGGCGGCAAAATTGTGAACGACGCCATCGAAGCTCATGCCGATCTAAATGTCGATGTGCCGCAGGGCCCTTCGAGGTTTGTGTATGCTGAAAAAGAAGAATGCCGAAAAGCTTTGCAGCGAAACGGATTCGATGGCGGGTCGATGATTTTTCAGACGCGCTGCGTGGAATGGAATGTTCCAACGCCGCGGTATCTCTTCGAAGCCGAGCGCGATGCCGGTGTTCGCACGGCCGGGTTGCTGGCGCGTCAAACATCGGACCGACTCGATGCGATCATGCGAGCAATTGAAGATGGCGTGAGACACTACGCAAAAGGCGACCGCTTTGTCATCCCGATGGCTGCGCACGTCATCGTGATCTCGAAATAACCTCGTCCCGCGATTGTAGCCGCCTCGCTCTGTCGAGGCGTTTTTGTGCAAAGCGCCGTGGCTACACCAGCGCGCCACCGCAGCTTGAGCCGGTGCCAGCCGTGCAGCCAAAGCAATGTTCACCGGTCATGATCTCGCGATTGTTGATCATGTCCCGATCGACATCCCACAAGAAAAGCCCCGACTCGTCGGAATTCTGCCATTGCATCCCAAGCTGCTGGTTGAAATCGCAATCGTAAACTTCGCCGCGCCATCCCACGCTGATGGTGTTGCGGCACATAAGTCCATCGATCGTTGCTGGATTGAACGCGGTGATGAGCAGCTCCATGTATTTCTCGAGATTGTTGTTGTGTCGCAGATAAGCGGCAAAGCGCCCGATCGGAAGATTCGTGATCGTGTAGAGATTGTTGAACACGATGCCGAAATTTGCCGCGAGCTCGCGCTTGAAATCCGCCTCCAGGTCGGCTTGCGGACCCGGTAGAAAAGCACCGACCGGATTGTAAACGAGATGCAGAGGCAGATCGACATCAACTCCGTAGCCTAACGAGTTGAGTAATTGCAATGCAGCGATACTGCCGTCGAACACGCCCTCACCGCGCTGCGCGTCCACGTTTGCCGCCGAGTAGCACGGCATCGAGGCGATAATCTCCACTTGATGTGCAGCGAGAAATTCCGGCAGATCTTCATAACCGGGCTCGACCAAGATCGTGAGATTACAGCGATCGATCACGTGCCGCGGCGGATCGAGCGCTTTGGTGCGTTGGACGAAATACCGAAAATCCGGAATCATCTCTGGCGCGCCGCCGGTAAGATCGACAGCGGGGATATCAGTCTTAGCCAGCCAATCGATGATCCGATCGATCGTTTCGCGAGTCATGATCTCCTTGCGCTTCGGCCCGGCGTTCACGTGACAATGCACGCAAGTGAGATTGCAAAGCTTGCCCACATTGACTTGAAGAATTTCCGGACGCGCGCGACGCAACTCCCGGCCTTCAGCAGTCAGTCGATCGGAAAAACGATTCATGAGTTCACGTGAGTTGCAGTCCAATAAACGGCACCGGCGGCAAATGCGGCGCAGGGTAGCGTGACGATCCACGAGAGAACAATCGCGTTCACCGTCCGGATGTTTGCTTTTCCGGTCATCACGCCAATTCCGAAAAGGGAGCCGACTGAAACGTGCGTGGTGGAAACGGGCAGGCCGAACAAACTTGCCAGCACGACGAGAATCGCGGTCGTTAAATTCGCGGTGAAACCCTGGCCATGATTCATCACGGTGATTTTTTTGCTCATCGTCTCGGCGACTTTTCTTGCGTTGAGCAATCCGCCGATGGCCATCGTCATCGCAACCGCGGCCAGCCCGCAGCGAATATCGAACGCTTTCCACAAGAGCAGCAGCGCCACAATTTTCGGCGTGTCGTTCAAGCCACGTGCAAAACTCACCGTCCCGCCGCTCAGAAAATGAGCAGCATCGACAACTTGCTGCGAAGTGAGGCCGAGGAAATTACCGCCGTAGCGTTCGCGGCAGTTCTCCACCTCGTCGACCGTCAAGTGTGACGGAAAAGAAACGGCGCGGAGCGCGAGCGACGAGTTCGGTTGTGGGATGGCGATGACGCGTTCGCCTTCAGCGATGCAGATGCACCACTCCTTCTTCAAACCAAGCGCGATGCGCGCGCCGTGAAAAATCACATACAGCAAGCCTGCGATCGCCATGGCGAGAACGGGACTAAGCAGCAGCGGAAGAACAAAACCTTTACTAAGTGACGAAAAGTTTATCGCCGGTCCGACGGCGACGGAACTGCAGCCGATGATTGCGCCGGTTAACGCATGCGTCGTTGAAATTGGAAAGCCGGTGAGCGTTGCGATGATAACGGTGAGACCGGCCCCGAGCGCGACCGCGAGCAGAAAATATTCCGAGCCGGCGAAGTGTTCGGGGACGATGCCTTTGCCACCGAATTTTGTGAGCAACGTCTGGGCAAGAAAGATCGACATCATCGATCCGGCAAATGTGGTGACCGTCGCCCACGAAATCGCAGTGCGATAATTGCACGTCCGACTTCCAAAAAGCGACGCCACCCCTTTAAAGTTATCGTTCGCGCCGTTGGAATAAGCGAGAAAGCAGGTCGCGAGAAAAAGAAAAACGAGCGTCATTTCAGCAGCAGCTCCCGCCGTCACAACATTTGTTGTTCGCTTCGGACGTGGCGTTGTAATCCTGGCCTTTGGTTTCCTTTGGATGGCGCAAGGCAGTTCGTGAACAATCGAACGGCTTGGCCGTGGCCAGCGGCAGATCGTTAATCGGATCGACAAATTCGAAAAACTCGCGGTAGGGCGCTTTCTTGTAGAGATTGTAAGTCTTGTCGCAAGCCGCGTAGCGCCGGCCGCGTTCCATCCGGTGATTGTCGTCATCGAGAACTTCCTTGAACGGGCCGCGATAAATCACCGCCTGATTGCGCTCGAAACATTCGCCCTGTTTCCCCTTGAACGCCTCGATCGTAACGGAACGAAACTCGATTCCTTGCACTGTCCGCCACGGCTCGGCATCACGTTTGAGAATTTGAATTCCGTAAAAACCGGCGTTTTCAAACGCGGCGAGAAAACCTTCTTCGGTGAGCGCGCCGGAAACGCAGCCGCTCCATAGCTCGGGATCGTTCTGCAACTCTTCTGGAACCTCTTCATCGCTCACGATGTCTGAGATGACGGCGCGTCCGCCTTTCTTGAGAACGCGAAAGATTTCTTCGAAGAGTTGCCGTTTTGATTTCGGGTCGACGAGGTTGAGCACACAATTGGAAACAACCACGTCGATCGAATCGTTCGCCACGAGCGGGTGTTTAACGCGCAGCTCTTCGGCCAGCTCATCGGCGGCAAGAAATGACGCCGCGTCCGTGATTGGGTGCTGTTTTAATTGTCGATCCAGCAATTCCAGGTCGAGCGCCAGGTCCTGGATACGGCCTTTGCGGAATTCTACGTTCGCGTAAGCAATTCGCTCGGCGACGATCGGCGCGTTACGTCGCGCCACCTCGAGCATTTCATCCGTCATATCGACGCCGATCACTTTACCTTTCGCGCCAACAATCTGCGCGGCGATGAAACAGATTTTTCCGGTGCCGCTGCCAAGATCGAGAACGGTTTCGCCTTTGCGCAAATAACGCGACGGATCGCCGCACCCGTAATCGCGCTCGATCACTTCCTGCGGAATAACTTTGAGATATTCAGGCTCGTAATCGATCGGACAACAAAGTTTCGATTCCGGGCTTTTTGCTCCGGCGGCATAACGCTGGCGGACGGTGGTTTCAGTGCGATGGCTTTCGATCATGTTGATGCGAAGCTTCAGCAGGCCGTTTTATTCCTGAAAAGCCTCCAGTTCTGTGCCCTTGATTAACTCGCGCCTTGAGTCTCGTTGATCTCAGTTTTCTTTAGCGCATCCCGCGCGATCTTCGTCACCCAAATCGTCACCGCAACGGTCGCAGCGAGACCGACGCCCAAGAACGTCCAGTATTGCCAGCCGTGCTTCATCGCTTCGCCACCGGCGGCGGCTGAAACAGCGGCTCTGCTTGCAGCTCCGATGTAAACGTAGAGAAATGTGCCGGGCATCATCCCGATCCAACTGGCCAGCACGTACGGCCAGAATTTCACGCTCGTCAGCCCGTAAAAATAATTGCTCAGATTAAATGGAATCACCGGGCTAAGCCGGAGCAGAAAGATTAACTTTGCACCCTGTGCTCCGATAGCGTTGTCGATCTTGCGAAACTTTTCGTTTCGTCTCGTGATCGCTTCGATCTTGTCGCGCGCGATGAATCGCGCGACAAGAAATGCCAAAGACGCGCCGAGCGTCGCGCCCGCGGAAACGGCGAGAAAGCCTTTCCATAGACCAAACGTGAATCCGGCGCCGATAGTCAGAATTGCGCCGGGCGCAAGCAAAACTGTGGCGACGGTGTAAACGACGATGAAAATGAAAATGCCGGCCTCGCCCATTTGGCCGACCCAATCGTTGAAGCTTCTCAACCATTCTTGGACAGGCAGAAATTTCATCGCGAGAAGAAGCGCGATGACAATCACGATCAGCGCAATCAGCCGACCGATTGCGTTTTTGGGCCTGCCTTGTTGCTCGTTACTCACTTGCGTGCGTTCCGGTAAAGCCAGGTGAAGATTTTCTTAGCCCGCGGTGTCAGCCGAGTTTTGTTGTATTTGTCGCCAGCCTTGCGGGCGAGCTCGGCGAAGGTTGGGTAAGCGTGAATAGTCGAGGCAATTTTGCCGAGTCCGATTTTTGCGCTCATCGCCAGCACGAATTCGTGCAACAGGTCGCCTGCATGCGGCGCCACGATGGTCGCGCCGAGAATCTTGTTGGAACCTTTCGCGGTCAAAATTTTGGCAAAGCCTGTCTCTTCGCTCTCGACGACAGCACGATCGACATCTTCGAGCGGAACGACGAACAGATCGTATTCGATACTTTTCTGCTTCGCTTCCTTTTCGCCAAGGCCGACATGGGCAACTTCGGGATCGGTATAAGTGCACCACGGCACAATCGCGCAAGCGATTTTCTGCCGCAGAAATTGAAACGGCATCAGGATATTTCGAACGACGACGCGCGCGGTGAAGTCCGCGGTATGCGTAAACTTGAGACGGTTGGCGATATCACCGGCCGCGTAAATGTGCGGCTGGGAAGTCTGCATGTAATCATTCACCTCAACCCCGTTTGGCGTGTACCTCACACCGGCCACGTCGAGGTTTAATGCTTTCATCATAGGACAGCGACCCATCGCCAGGAGCAAAGCATGACCGCTGAACTTGGCGGGCGAACTTCCCGGTGCGCCTACGGGTTTGTAATTTGCTTCGAAGGTGATCACGCCATCGCGCAAAAAGACGCGCTTTGCTTCTGTGCATGTGTGCACGGTTACTCCTTCCGCCTCGAATCGCTGCTGCATGAGCTCGGCAACATCGACATCTTCCGGCGCGAGAATCTGCGGACCGTACTCAACGATCGTTACCTTCACTCCCAACCGGCTTAATGTTTGCCCGAGCTCGCAACCGATCGGTCCGCCGCCGAGCACAATCATGCTTTCCGGTTTTTCTTTCAGCTCATCGAAAATGGTTTCGTTGGTGAAATAAGGAATCGTATCGATGCCTTGAATTTCGGGAATGACGGCGCGGCTGCCGGTCGCGATGACAAAATTTTTGGCGCGAAGTCGTTGTCCGTCGACCTCGACTTCGTCCGGCGAAATGAAGTGGGCTTCGCCGCGAAAAACATCCACGCCTAACGATTCGAACCGTTCCTGTGAATCGTTCGGCGCAATCTTGGCGCGGCGCGCCCGCATCCGGTCAAAAACTCTTTCGAAAACAAACTGCGGTGCTTGTCGATCCAAGCCCCATTTTTCTGCGTCGCGGATTTGCTGAATCAATCGCGCCGATGAGATGAGCGCCTTGCTCGGCACACAACCGAAGTTCAGGCAGTCGCCGCCCATCTTGTTGCGCTCGATCAGCGCGACGCGTCCGCCCAGTCCCGCCGTTCCGGCCGCCGTCACCAACCCGGCCGTCCCTGCGCCGATGACCACCACGTTGTAAACGCCTTCACCTTTTTGCTTTGTCATTATTAGATCGAGAAAGACGGATCAATGTTCCAGATTCCACGGCCCGGGATTAGCCGTGCCAAGCTTCCTTAGATTCAATTATCGGCTTTCGCCGCTTGCTTGTTTTCGTTAGGGCCGTCCAGCAGTTGGGCAAGGCGCGATTCGTATGACTCGCACGTAGGGCAATCGCCATTGGGCTCGACCCACTCCGGATGTTGGATGCGCAAGTCAGCGTGAATCTTTTGTTTGAGCTCGGTGTAGATGTTGATCTCGTCAGGCATGGCAGCTGCGGAAGGGATTGATTTCGTCATGCTTCAGTATGAGGAACTGGCGGAGAGATTATTCCGATTGTTCCTGTGGGATTGGCTGACCAAAGGAATAAACAATCTCGGTAAGCCATCTTATCAACGTTACCGGTCAAAGCCGTGTCGATTGGCCGATGACCATTCGAAGTTAAAACTGCATTACAATGCTCTGGGTAAAGACATTTTTAAGTGAGTTGCACGCGTGGCAATGGCTTGGGATTATCGTGGCGCGCGTCGCAGTCGGTTTGCTGTTTTTTCTTTCCGGGCGCGGCAAACTTTTCGTGCCGGAGCGTCGTGAACAAATGCGTGAAACGTTAGTCGCGGCGAAGATTCCGTTTCCCGACTTTAGTGCTGTTTTCGTGTCGACTGTGGAGTTCGTCTTCGGTTTTCTTCTAGTCCTCGGCGCGGTCACGCCGCTCGCATGCGTGATGCTTGGCTGCGTGATGATTGTCGCAATGGCCACCACCTCGATTCGAAATATCAAGGCACCTCCGCTGCTCGGGTGGCTCTCGGAATTTTTGTACCTGCCGGAGGCGCTCTATCTCGTTATTCTCTTTTGGCTGTTCCTCTCGGGTCCCGGATGGTTCAGCCTCGATCATTTAATTTTGTTTCATGCTTGCTTCTAGCTCCAGGTCGTAATGAGCGATGATAACAATGCGTTGAAGGTCGGCGCGGTTGCCAAGGCGGCCGCAGTCGGCGTGCAGACGCTGCATTATTACGAGCGCGTTGGTTTGTTGCGAAAGCCGAAGCGTTCCGCAGCAAACTATCGTCTGTATTCGCGAGAAGCGATCCGTCGTGTGCGCTTCATCAAGAAAGCGCAGGCGGTCGGTCTGACGCTCGAGGAGACAAAGCAAATACTCGATTTGAAAGATCGCGGGCGCGCGCCGTGCCGCAGGGTGGCCGAGCTTGGAGAAAAACATTTCACGGAAATCGACGCGCGTCTGGCCCAGTTGCGCGCCTACCGTCGCGCACTTGGGAAAGCTCTCGGTGAATGGCGAAAGGAAAACATGACCGAGCGGAAATGTGCGGGCGAGTTTTGCGATCTGCTCGAGCGATTGCCGTAAGATCAAATTTTTTTAAGAAAGCCGTTGACCCTCTACCAAGCTAGAGGGCTTAACGTCGATGCATGAAGGCAAAACAAGCTGGAATCTTGTCGGCGATTCTCGCATCGACCTGTTGCATCGGGCCGTTGCTGCTGGTGGCGATCGGCCTTGGCAGCGGCGCGGCGTTCGTCGGGCGTTATCACTGGCTCTTCCTCGCCGGCGGTATCGCTGTGCTCACGTGGGCGTGGGCGAAATATGTGCGAGAGAAGACAGTTTGCGATTGCGAGCATAAGCCAATGCCGGGGAGACGAAGCGGAATCCTCACGCTGCTCATCGCCACCGTGATCGTGCTCGGTTTCGCCGCCTTGAATATCAGCCGCTACGTGATCGCGAGCGCGCCTGCTTCGGGACCGGCACAGACGCAGCTCGCTAACGGACTAAATCGCGTTGTAATTCCGGTAGAGGGAATGAGTTGCGCAACCTGCGAAATCGCCGTGCGCCACGCGCTTAAGCACGTGGACGGTGTTGAGAACGCGCGCGTCAGCGTCGCGACGAGAAATGCGACGGTAGATTACGACTCTGCGAAAACGAATCAGCAACAGCTTGTTAACGCGATCAATTCCACTGGATACCGCGCTTCACTGCCGCAAAGATGAACAAGCACTTTGATCTCGTAATTCTCGGCTCAGGCTCGACCGCATTCGCCGCGGCGTTGCGTGCGCAGGAATTGGGGAAGACGGCAGTGATGACTGAGGAGCGCACCGTTGGAGGAACCTGCGTGAATCGCGGCTGTCTGCCATCAAAAAATCTGATCGAGGCGGCGAAAATCATTCACGACGCGCGGCATCCGCGTTATCCCGGGCTCGCACCCGCGAAGATCGACATCGATTTTCGCAAACTGGTCGAGGAGAAGGACGCCGTGATCCACGGCTATCGCAAAAAGAAATACGAAAGTCTGACCGGCGGGAAGTTCAGCATCGAGAAAGGTCATGTCGAATTTGTCGACCCGCACACTGTGGAAGTGGACGGCAAACGGCTCAGCGGTGAGAAGATTCTGATCGCCACGGGTTCGCGGCCGGTTCTGCCTGAGATCGACGGCCTGCATGACGTGCCATTTCTGACCAGCGATCTTTTAACTAACGACGAACTGATGGAGATGCGCGAGCTGCCGCGATCCCTCATCGTCATCGGCGGCGGTTACATCGCGCTCGAGCTGGGACAAATGTTTTGCCGATTTGGGGTCGAGGTCACGATTCTCGAGCGCAACGATCAATTATTGGCTCACGGCTACGAGCCGCAAATAGGCAAAACGATCGGCGAAATTTTTGAAGACGAAGGAATCAAAGTGATCACCAACGCTTCGGTTACTTCTGTTCGGCAGGACGCAAGCGGAATTGTCGCCAGCGTTCGCGGCGCCGACAAGACCGGTGAGCTGCGCGCAGAGAAGTTGCTGGTTGCCACGGGGCGACGCCCGAACTCCGATAAGATCGACATCGAGAAATCAGGCGTCGAGCTAAGCAAACATGGGGAGGTGCGCGTCGATGAATTCCTGCGCACCAACATTTCTCACATTTTCGCCGGCGGCGATGTGATCGGAAGCCAAAGCGATAGCCAGATGGCGACTCCCGTCGGAAGTCACGACGGCGGCGTCGCCGCGCACAATGCGTTTTCCGGTGAATTGCGCGCTGTCGATCATCGCGTCATTCCGCGCACGATTTTCACTGATCCACAAATTGCCGTCGTGGGCATGACCGAAGAGGAAGCGATTGCCGCCGGTCACAGTTGCTGGTGCAGCACGGTGCCGATGTCGCTGGTACCGCGCGCCGGCGCGATTCGCGACACCGCGGGCATGATCAAAATGGTCGCCGACGACAACACCGAAGAAGTGCTCGGCGTCTCGATGGTCGGCAACAGCGCTGCGGAAGTGATTCACGAAGCCGCCATGGCGATGCGTTTCCACGCGAAAATCCAGGACTTCATCGACATGTTGCACGTTTATCCAACCATGGCCGAAGCACTCAAGATCGTAGCCATCTCGCGCCGCAAGGACCCAGCAAAACTTTCCTGCTGCGCGGAATGAAGATCGACAAATCGAATTACAATGAGAGGAGTTCAAACTGCTTCATGCTGTAGCCGCGCCTCTGTGAGGCGCGTGTGCACGGCCACGGGGCCGTGGCTAGAAATCAGAATAAGTCTTGTAAAATAAGCGAACAGGAGAAGGAGGTGAATAAAAATGGCGTTTAAACAAGGTGAGAAGTATCGCTGCCCTGATCCGGAATGCGGCTGCGAAATTCAAGTGACGAAAGGCGCCGCCCCGGGCAAAGGCGGCAATCAGAACCCGCGTTGTTGTTGCGGCAAAGAGATGGAGAAAATCCAGCAATGATCATCGAGCTGTGCGGGCGGCGCGATTGCCACGGGAACTTGACGGCTTAAAGCCGTCAAGTTCCAACGAGAGATAATCATGACGAGGAGTTTTTGGAAAAGACACACCGACAAAGTCGGCGTGGTGGGTTCTGTGTTCACCGCGCTCTGCTGTCTTGGCTTTCCCGCGTTGTTGTCGATCTTGTCTGCAATCGGACTCGGCTTTTTGATTAACGACGCGGTCCTGCTGCGGTTGCTGATTATTTTCCTGCTCGCGACTATCGTTGGTTTCGCGCTCGGGATGCGCGAACATCATCGCGCCGCGGCGTTCGTGATCGGTCTCATTAGCGCCGCCGGCCTTTTCATTTTCATCTTTCTCGCGTTCAATAAAATTCTGGCGACGATCAGCGTAGCTGGCCTTGTAATTGCCAGCGTTCTTAATGTATTGCTGCGGCAGCGCGGTTGAGCGTAGGTTTTGTTCTTTGCAATTCGCTGCGATCTTACCGCTAGAAAGATCCGGCGAAACTTTCCTGCTGCGCGCAATGATGGAATAGCTTTCCGCTTCGCCACTCCAACAAACAGACAACGGTGATGAGAATTTCTCCAAAGGACGAATATCCGTGGTGGCTTCGACTGTTCTTTTGGAAGCAGAAGAGAAATTACGGACAAGTGCTATTGCCGGCATTGCTTTGGGCGAGAGTGCCGAAGCTGTTCGCAGCCGTTGCGTTGCTTTATGGCGCTATTGATCGAAGGAAGTCGCCGCTGAGTCCGGTATTGCGATCGCTGGTTACAGTCAGAGTCTCACAGATTAATTGGTGCCGCTTCTGTGTGGACATTAACTCACTCACCCTGGCAAAGCGCACAGGCTCTATGGAAAAGGTCGAAGCGTTGGAGCATTGGAGAGAAAGCGATCTCTTCGACCGGAAAGAGAAAATCGCACTGGAATACGCGGAAGCGATCACGTATTCCGACCGGCAAGTAAATGATGAATTGTTCGCCAGAGTCAGAGCAGTGTTTGATGAGGACGCGATCATCGAGCTCACCGGACTGATCGCGTTTCAAAATCTCTCCAGCAAATTCAATAACGCGCTGGACATTCCGGCGCAGGGCTTTTGCAAAATACCCACGGTATCAAAACATACTCAATTCGCCGTCGGCACAGACTGATTGCAAACACGCAGTCATGACGCGCAACTTTTTAGTAGGATGGCGCCGCTGCAAGCGCTGGCTGTGGAGATGTATGCGGATCCTGCCGGTTTCCGCGCAAATCGATCCGCGCGATGTCGATTAATTCTACATTCATGGTTAAGTCCGGAGTGATAGTGAGCAGATGATTCGGCGCGACTCGAACCCAATCCTTTGGATCTGTAGTTAATCGCTCGGATGCGATGATGATAGTTCTTTCGCATGCGGGCCCTTCGCAAAATTTGCAAACACCATCGCTACTGCATTCGTACTTCCCGCCTGTGGAATAATAAAGCGAGGCAGGTTCGATCGTGGCGTCCGACACGTAGCGCACTGCGGCTACGCTGGCCCCGTCGGTCACGGCGAAGTTATAGTAAGATGGCTCGGAAGAACCGGCCTCCGCGCTCCATCGCTCCAACTGGGCGATCGTTTTAACAAGAGCTCGTCCTATTTCTCTTGCGGAAGAAATCCGGTCGGTCTCTCCAAGCAGATGAAGAAAAACGGCGAACGCATGTTCCGAGTCGGTTGTTCCTTCAATGCTATGGTAGAGGTGGTCCGGTAAAGAGGCGCGCAGCCGGCGTTTGATACGACAAAAGTCTGTCATGACGCCGTTGTGCATCCAGAGAAAGCGCCCATACTGAAACGGGTGACAGTTTGCGTCGGACACAGGCATTCCTGGCGAAGCAGCTCGGACGTGAGCAAAGAAGCAACTCGATTTCACATGCTCGCTCAGTCGGCGAAGATTCTGATTGCTCCAAGCTGGAGTAACGCTGGCAAATACGCACGGTGTCGAACTGACCTGAGGCGCGTACCAACCGACACCAGATCCATCTCCGTTGAGAGGTTCGGACCGCTCTTTGGCCTTGAAGCTTTGTCGAATCAGCGAGTTCGCTGGCCGATACAGCAAATCCGCCAGAAGAATTTCCGGCCCCCTGTAGCAGATGAACCTACACATGCTTCCTCTCCTTCGGCCCGCACCGAGTCAGTACGCGACCGTCATCGTACCTTTCATGCCCGACGCGAAGTGTCGCGGGAAAGTGCATTTTTCCGCACGCGCCTAATCTGTCGACTAACTGAGTAACCATGCGCCCAGAAATCCGACTATTAAGCCGATCAACGGGCTAAGCATGGCGAACCAGAATGGAATCGACGTTGTGCTCATTGATGACGTTTATTTTGAGGCTGGAAGAGTCGAGCGAACCGAATCATGCCTGTCATCGGTGATGATGGTGATTGTGTCCGGCGCAGTGGGTTTGCGCGGATAAGGTGATCTGATCACGGCAAAGGCGTTTGAGGCCAAGACCGACAACGCGATTAATGCGATCGCTGAAGATTTAATTGTTTTCATCTCTGCAACCTAACGATGCGTCAGTACGCTACCGTCATCGTGCCTTTCATGCCGGAGGCGAAGTGTCCCGGGAAAGCGCAGACAAAATCGTACGACGCCGAGATGCGTGGGGCCGCGAAGGTGATGGTGTCGGATTCGCCGGGGCCGAGCAGCTTCGTGTGGGCGAGGACCTTGGATTGTTGCTCGGGAGCAATGAAATCAGTCTCCGGGTGTGCCAGGCCGTCCTCCACGAACTTGGCCACGTCCGTATTCCAAGCGAGCACCACCACTTCATGCCCCATCGATTCTTTCGGCAGCTTGCCGATGTTCTTAACTGTAAGCTGTACCTTTTGGCCCGGTTTCACTTCAAAGCCAGTTAGATCGTATTTCATCTCATCCCTGACAGTGATCTCAACTACCTTCGGCGGCAGTTGCGATTCGGGACTTTCACGCGAACAGGCGACCACGATCAGCGCGGCTAAAGTTGTGATTGAGAATTTAAGTAGCTTCATAGTGTTTGCTCCAGAAATAAGAGGCACGGAATCATTGGTTATTCCGTCCGCCAGGGAGCCAGCTCTTCTCCCTACTGTGCTTCGAGCGATTGGCGGGTGGATACTGGGAACAAAAAAGGGAAGGGATAAAAGCATCCCTTCCCTTTCCGAAGTCAACTTACTTCACTTACATAGCCATGGGATAGGTAAGCTTCACTTCTTTCCACTCTTCGCCTTTTTTTACTTGCAGCTTGTCCACATGGAACACCCCACCCATCTCTTGTCCGTCAATTTTGACCTCTTGTGCCATGTAATCAGCTATTTGATTGGCCGGCGCAGCCAGCACATGCGTCTTCCCGCCTTTTTCCAGCAGAGCCACCGGAATGCCCATCTTTGCGCATAGCTTGGCGCAGTTTTTCACTTCCATCATTTTCCCATCCATCCCCATTCCCTTATGGTCCAGACCGGCATTCATGTCTGGCATCATGGTATAACATTTGGTGTCAACCAAGGTGCCTTCCAGATGAGTGCCTCCCATACCTCCCATAGGATGTTGGGCCGACATCACGAATACGCCAAGGGCGCTTCCCACTACTAACGCCACAAGGATTTTCATTACGTTTTTCATTTTACTAATTTCTAATTGTCACCGGTCTGCACGGAGACCGTGGAAAATAGTTTAAGGAGCCGTGCCTTGAAATTCTTGAGTAGTCGCTTTCCCTTACCTTGGATCTTCGCAAGCTACGGCCGTAAACTTTGCAGGTTCGCTGAAGTTGCGCGGTCGTTAACGAAGTCATCATCCCGAGAAGTTTCACTCTAACGGTATGAGGGCTGAAAGAACGGGATTATTCCGACGCGCGTTTTGCCAGATAGTCTTTGACGAAAACTGAATCCACGGAATAGCGCGCGCTGGCGAGCATCTGATCGTTAACGTGCGCGCGTCTGATGGCGAAATCAGGCAGTGGACAGCCCAGTTCACGGTTGTCGCGAATTGTGGTCGGCATTACCGCTCTGGCGATGTTCGGCGCGGTGATCGCGATGTTTGTTTTGTAGAAAAGCGACAGAAGGTTTGTGCTCGCGCTTTTCGAAACACGCGGTACACACTTCCGGAATGAATTTCACGCCGTCTCAACGTTTTCATCGTTCCAGCAATATTTTCATCCGTACCAAGGACCGAACATTCTTTTCTTCGCCGCTTGGCCGATGCTCGGCGCCTGTTTCGCGCTCTATTATCTGCGCGATCACGATACGATCGGGAGTGTCTGCGGCAGGCAGGCTTGAGTCTGATAACGCGCGCAAGATCGACAACGAATGTCTTTTCTCAAATCGCTGCCGGCAAACGCGGGCTTGCTGCAAATTTTTCAAGCTTTTCCGGAAGCCGCCCGTCCGCTGCTGGAGTATCACGAAGTTTTGTTGCGCGGCGGGTCACCTTTCACCGCGGCCGAACGTGAACTCATCGCCGCGTATGTCTCAGGCCTTAACAGCTGCAACTACTGCCATGCGGTTCACTCGCAGACGGCCATCGCGCTCGGAATCGGCGGGCCGGCAATTACACATTTGTTTTCGAGTTCGCGAAACGAGCATGTCGATCTTCGTATGCAGCCGGTTCTGGAGTTCGTGCAGAAACTGACGGTTTCACCTAACAAGATGACGCGCGCGGATGTCGATCCCATCTTCGCCGCCGGATGGGATGACCGTGCGGTGCACGACGCAGCCGCGATCTGCGCGCTTTTTAATTTGATGAACCGACTGGTGAACGGTCTTGGGATCGAAGCGCCGGAAGCGTACATGAAACTTGCGGCGCAACGGCTCGCGGCTAGTGGTTACGCGCAGCTACTCGATCTCGTTTCCAACCGATCCGCATCACCGGCTAAAGCTTCGGAATAAATGCGACGCGGTCTGCTCACGTATCATGTTCTGATGAAAATCCGTTCGCCATCGCTGCGACTTATTGTTGCAGCGGCGCTTCTGGTAATCGGTGCGATTTGCATGACGCCACATGGCGATTTCACGGGAACGGGCGCGACGCGGCAATTCCAGATCGCAGTTCTGCTGATGGCGGCCGGCTGGCTGCTCGCGGTCACGTTGTGCGCGATTTCCAGCCGGACGTTTTGGATTTTGGCAGTGGCACTGCGACTCATTCTCCTTCCGATGCAACCAGGAATGGATCTTCACCGATACATTTGGGAAGGGCGAATTCAGACGCACGGCTTTGATCCTTACCGCGACGCGCCGAATTCGGAAGCGCTGCACACATTGCGGGATCAGAATTGGCAACAGGTAGAATTCAAAGACGCGACTGCGATCTATCCACCTTTGGCCGAAGTCGGATTTCGGCTGTTGGCGTTGGCGTCACAAACGACGCTGTTTTTCAAATTGGCCTTCGTCGCTGTCGATCTTGTCGTTTGTTTTGTTCTCACGAGACGATTCGGTTTTGCGCGTTCGCTGCTGTATGCCTGGAATCCGTTAGCCATCTACTCATCCGCTGGCGGCGCACATTTCGATAGCTGGTTTATTTTTGTCTAGTTGCAGGCTGGCTGCTTTGGGAAAAACGAGGATCGACGACTGCCGCGGCGCTGTTCGCCGCGGCAACAGCAATAAAATGGATCGGACTGCCGATGCTCGTCTGGTCGCTATTCAGAATCGCGCGATCTGCCGAGGTGCGCGAAGCGGTCATCGGTGGTTGCGCGGCGCTGGCGGTTTTTATTATTCCGTGGCTGATCGTAACGGGCGGCGACATTCACGTCCCGCTGTTTCCAAGAGATTTTGTTCGTTATGCGACAAGTTTTGGTCTGCTTCGAACTGTGTTATCTGCGGCATGGCCAGCCGCCTCTTTGCAAAACGATGTCTTTCTCGCGCCGTTCGCGCTGGCGCTAATAATCGTGGTGCGATCACAGTCTGTCACGCTTTTGTGCGAGCGCGCACTCGCTGTCACACTTGTGCTGTCGCCGATGGTACACGCCTGGTACTTCACATGGCTGATCCCGCTTGCCGTCGGAACGCGGAATGCCGGCTCCATTGCGGTCAGCATCTCGGCCTTCGCGTATTTCGGAATTTCTGCTGTACCGGGAATACCTAAACACGGCTGGGTAGCTCTGTTTTTTCAGACAGGAATGCTGTGGCTGCCTTTTATTTGCGGCTTTGTCTGGAGCGAATACCGCCGCATCCGTGGCAAAGTTAAAGAAGCCTGCGAGGTTCCGGAATACACGGACAACTTGCGTCTCTCACCACCGTGAGCGCCACGCCACTCGAATACGAAACTGAAGTTCGAACGCATGTGGATGCCGTGCGGCAGTCGTGTCTCGTCGTCGTTCCTGCCTTAAATGAGGCAGAAACAATTGCCGATGTCGTGCTGAATTTAAGGGCGCATGGCTTGAAGCGGATTCGCGTGATCGACAATGGCAGCACTGATGCAACCGCCGTTCGAGCTCGCGCCGCCGGCGCCGAAGTACTGAACGAACCGCGCTGCGGATATGGGCAGGCCTGCCGGCGCGGATTGGAGAATATTCCGCGCGGCATCGCCTGGATTCTTTTTTGCGATGCCGACGGCAGCGACGACCTGAACGATGTCGATCTTATGATTGCCACAGCAGCGGAGGAGGACGCCGATTTGGTTATTGGTAACCGCTTCGCTACCAAGAGTGGACGTGAAGCAATGACGCGCATTCAGCGTTTTGGAAATCGGCTTGTCAGCAAACTGATCGAGCGCGGCTGGCGATTTCGCTTTGCTGATTTCGGGCCGCTGCGGCAGCGGGATTGAAAATCAGGGAAGTGGCAGTGGGGTATCGGCCGCGCCAGGGAGGGCGGTCGAAGATCTCTGGAAATTGTTTCGCCGCGGTTTGCGCGGGCTTTGGCATATTGCAGGCCGTGGCGAGACTTTACTTTGCTCCGAGGCGAGCCGCTTCGATATGAGTGTCACGGTTGATTTTCAGCAACTAGTGGATCAACAATATGCGCCGCTCTACCGTTTCGCACTCAGCCTTGCGAAGTCGGAAGCCGACGCAGCGGATCTGACCCAGCAGACGTTTTTTCTTTGGGCGTCAAAAGGCGATCAGCTGCGCGATCGCTCGAAGGCAAAGTCGTGGCTGTTCACCACATTGTACCGTGAATTTCTGGGCAGACGCAGGCACGAAGTCCGGTTTCCCAAGGTCGAATTCGAAGAGATTCCCGAGGAGGAGATGTCGATCTTGCCGAACGTGAATGCGCTGGACAGTGGGACCGTGTTGCAAGCCTTGCATGAAGTAGAAGAGCCCTTTCGCGCGCCGCTCACGCTTTTTTATCTGGAACAATTTTCCTATCAGGAAATCGCGGACATGCTCGAAGTGCCGATCGGCACGGTGATGTCGCGCCTCTCGCGGGGCAAAACGCTGTTGCGTCAGCGGCTGCTGTCAAAAGAGGAAGTCCTCGGGAATAAAGTCGTTGCCTTTCAATCAGACAGAAGAGAGGGATCACATGGATAATCAGGAAGCGAAATTCATTTTGAACGCGTATCGGCCGGGAGGTCAGGATGCGAGTGACCCGCGTTTTGCCGGAGCGCTTGAGCAAGCGCGGCGCGATCCAATCCTGGACCGCTGGTTCGGCGAATCTGTTGCTTTCGACGCGGCGGTTTCGCAGAAGCTGCGCGCCGTCGAGGCGCCGGCTGATTTGCGCGAAAACATTCTCGCCGGCGTAAAGGTCAGCCGTGCATCGCGCTGGTCTAATCCGCTAATTAAATGGGCG
>WNFX01001851.1_pt1 | contig 21471 bp, 28 predicted proteins | sample 5400111 | NCBI WGS metagenome assembly WNFX01 (sample SAMN13153363, study PRJNA577476) | soil metagenome | isolation source: 40 cm soil or saprolite under grassland replicate 1 | place: USA:California | collected 2016-06-15 | reverse complement strand
TGGGCGATGCCGTCGCGCAGGGTGTCGATGGGGATGCCGGCGCGGATGGCGAGGGCGGCCTGGTGGATCCATTCGCCGGCCTGCGGCGCGATGGCCCAGGCGCCGATCAGGACGCGGCGGTGGCGGTCGGCGAGCAGGCCGAGGGTGCCGGTGGGGTGGGTCTGGTAGGTCCAGGGGCGGGTGATCGCCTCGGCCAGGTCCACCTCGGTGCCGGTGACCGTGATGCCGCGGTCGCGGGCCTGGCCGGTGGTCAGCCCGACGGCGGCGATCTCGGGCTGGGCGAACACGACCCGGGGGACGGCGGTGTAGTCGGCGTGGCGGGGCCTGCCGAGGATGGTGTCGGCGACCACCCGGGCCTGGTATTTGGCGAGGTGGGTGAACAGCGCGACGCCGGTGACGTCGCCGAGGGCCCACAGTCCGTCGGCGATGCGGCAGTGCTCGTCGACGGGCAACGCACCCCGAGGGTTTGGTGTGATGCCCAGCTCTTGCAGGCCCAACCCGGCGGTGCGGGGGTGCCGGCCGGCGCCGAGCACGATCACATCGGTGCGCACGGTGGCGCCGTCGTCGAGTTCGACGACGGTGTCGGCGCCGTCGCGGTGGGCGGCCCGGACCTGCCGGCCGGTCCGGATGTCGATGCCGTCCCCGCGCAGGTTGGTGGCGACGAGGTCGCCGACGCGCGGGTCTTCCCGGTCCAGTAGCCGGGGGCCGCGTTGGACGATGGTGACGTGGCTGCCCATGCGGGCCAGGAACTGGCCGAGTTCCACCCCGACCGCGCTGCCGCCGATCATCACCACCCGCGGCGGGATCTCGCGTAGGGTGGTGGCCTCCCGGTTGGTCCACACCGGTACCTGGTCCAAGCCGTTGATCGGGGGGCGGGCCGGCTCGGAGCCGGTCGCGATCACCACATGGTCGGCGGTGACCTGCTGCGCGGCGATCTGCTGGCCGGCGACCTCGACCGTCCATGGGTCGCGGCCGACCAGCCGGGCCGTGCCCTTGCTGACGGTGACGCCCTGCTTCTGGTAGCCGGTGACCTGCGCGGCGTCGTCGAGGTGGCGGATCATGTAGTCGCGGTAGTCGCGCAGCCTCGCCCAGTCCAGCTGCGGGGTGGACAGGCCGGCGGCGTCACCGGCCTCGGCACGGGCCTCGACCGGGCGCAGCAGGGTCTTGGAGGGGATGCACGCCCAGTAGGCGCACTCCCCGCCGATCAGCTCCCGCTCGATCAGGGCCACCCGCAGCCCGCCTGCCAGCAGCCGGGACACGGCGACCTCACCACCGGGGCCGGCGCCGATCACAATCGCGTCGAAGTCTGTGCTCATCCCGCTCGTGCCTCCGCATCGGGTGCCGGCTCATCAGGTGGGTCAACGATCCTGCATGCTGTTTCCCGTTGGCCTGCGACGCACACCAGCCCGGCGGTGGTGGCGGCTGGCCTTAGCAGCAGCCGCCCTCGCCGTCGGCGGTGAGCAGCGCCTGGGTGAGCGGCCCGCCGAGGGCGAACGCCTCGGTGACGGGTAGGACGGTGGCTTTCGGGTGCCGGTCCAGCCAGGGTTGGGCGGCGGCTGGTGAGGCGAAGAAGTGGGCCTGGTTGCAGAACGCGGTGCGGATCGAGGCGCACGCGTCCGGGGTGACGATGGACACGACGGCCGTCGCCGGGTCGACGCTGGTGACCTTGTCCGGGTCGACGGTCAGGTGCACCGGCACGCCGCTGCCGTGACAGGGGGACTGCACCCGGACCGGGTGGCCGAGGACGGCCGGGAAGATCAGGGTGTCCAGGGCGCACCACGTATACAGCTGCCGCCCGTCGACCGCGAAGTGGTGCGGCGTCGGGCGCAGGGTGATGCCATGCCCGATGATGCGGCCCTGCTCGTCGTACTCGGTGTCGGCAAGCCGGGCCAGAGCGTGGCGTACCTCGTCGGCGGTGCGGCCGGTGGCCGCCGCGAGGTCGTCCACGGTGACCGGCTCACCCGAGGCCAGCAGGTGCAGCAGGGGCCGCCACAGCCACGGTGGCATGTTGACGCTGCCTGGCCCCAGCGAGTCGCCGATCCGGGCGGCCAGGTGCTCAATGTCGGTGCTCATGCCTGTCGTCCTCGCGTTCAATGGGTGGTCGGGTTGGGCGCGGGTCAGCCGGCGCAGCAGGACAGTTTGGATACGTCGCGGGTGTAGGTCTGGGCGGCCAGTTTCAGCGCCTCGGCCATGGTCAGGTAGGGGCTCCATTGGTTGGCGAGCTGCTCGACGGTCATGCCCGCGGTCAGCACGTAGACGCCGGCGGCGGCCAACTCACCGGCGGCCTCGGCGGCGGCGTGCACGCCGAGCAGTCGTCCGGTGTCGGCGTCGGCGACGAGCTTGACGATGCCGCGGGTGTCGCGGTTGACGACCGCCCGTGGCACGTATTCCAGCGGCAGGACGCGGCAGTCGCAGTGGTAGCCGGCCGCCACGGCCTGCTCGTCGGTCAGACCCACCGAGGCAATCGCGGGGCTGGTGAAGGTGACCCTCGGCAGGTGCGTGTAGTCCACCGTGCGGCCGGCGTCGTCGAGGGCGTTGTCGGCAACGATGCCACCGTGGGCGGCGGCGACGTACACGTACTGGGGTGCGCCGGTGACATCCCCGGCGGCCCAGATGCGCGGGTTGTCGGTGCGTAGCTGCGCGTCGACGACGACCTCCCCGTGGGGGCCGGTCTTGACCCCGACCGCGTCCAGGCCCAGCGCGGCGGTGACCGGGCGGCGGCCGGTGGCCACCAGCAGCCGCTGGGCCCGCAGCTCGATGTCGTGGCCGTCGCTGCCGCGTGCGGTCAGGATCACCCGGTCGCCGTCGCGGCGGGCAGTGGTGGCCTGGGCGGCGGTGTGCACGGTGATGCCCTCGTCGGCGAACACCGCCTCGATAACCGCGGAGGCTTCCGGTTCCTCGAACGGGGCCAGCCGGTCGAGGGCCTCCACGACCGTGACCCGGGTGCCGAGGCGGGCGAAGAGCTGGGCCTGTTCCAGGCCGACCGCGTTGCCGCCGATCACGATCATTGACTCGGGCAGGGTGTCGAGGTCCATCGCCGTGGTCGACGTCAGAAAGCCCACCCGGTCGAGGCCATCGATCGGTGGCGCCCACGGCGCGGACCCGGTGGCCACCAGATAGTGCCGCGCCTCGACGCTGGTACGGCCGCCCGTATTCAGGTCAACGTCGAGGACCGGCCCGTCTTCAGTGGAAGCGAACCGGGCGGTACCGGCGAGGATCTGCCAGCCGTACTCGGCGGCCAGGTCGACGTACTTGCCGGCCCGCATCGCCGCCACCAACGCGTCCTTCCCGGCGATCAGATCACCGAACGCGACCTGCCCGACGGTGGCGTGGATGCCGGGGAACCGGCCGGCCGACAGCGCCACCCGCCGGGCCTCGGCCGCGGCCAGCAGCGCCTTGGACGGCACGCAGCCGGTGTTCACGCACGTGCCACCCACGGTGCCCCGCTCGATCATCACCACCGACGCGCCGCGGCGGCGGGCCGCGATCGCCGCGGCGAACGCCGCACCCCCTGAACCGATGATCGCCAGGTCGTAGCGCATCGCGCAGCACCTCCGGTCTCCTGGACTCATCCGGCTTGCCGGATGCCTCCTCGTCGACATACATCTGCACAGCCAGATATTATCTGCCTAAGCGGATAGGTGTTGACTGAACGTCCGGAGGCGCCGATGACCTCGGTCACCGAGAGGGTGCGGCTGCTGCCCACGACCATGGGTGGGGTGGACACGGTGGCGAAGTTCTTCCGTGCCCTGGGCGACCCGACCCGGCTGCGGTTGCTGGAGTTCCTGCTGCACGACGAGCACACCGTCACCGAGTGTGTGGCGCACGTCGGGCTGTCCCAGGGGCGGGTCTCCACCCACCTGTCCTGCCTGGCCGACTGCGGCTACGTGCAGGTGCGCCGCATCGGCCGTAACGCCTTCTACACCGTCGCCGACCCGAGGGTCGCCGACCTGGTGATGCTCGCGCACGCCCTGGCCGCGGACAACTGCGCCGCCCTGGCCGACTGCGACCGCATCCCCAACCCGGAGTAGCCCGAGATGCGCCAGATCGACCACCGACGCCTGCCCGCCGTGGCGGCTGGGCTCCTCGCGGCGTGCTGCACCCTGCACTGGATCCTGCTCGCTGCCGGGGTCGGCGCCCCGGCGGCGGCGGGTGCGTTCCTCGTTGTGCTGGGCATCGTCGGCGCAGCGGTGGCGGTACCGGAAGGTGAGACCGCCGAGACCGCACCCCACCCGCCAGGGCTCGCTCGTCATGGCCACTGAGGTTTCCCGGGCCACCAGGCGTGGCCGGCAGATCGGCGTCGCGGGTACCGCCGCCCGGGTTCTGGTCGGGGTCGCCCTCGTCGGCAGCGTCGTCGCGGGGCACCTGCGGGCGTTCCACCCGCTGCCGTGGCTGGTCGGCCTGGTGGTGTTCCCCGCCCTGATGCTGGGCTGGCAGATGCTCCGCGCCCGCCTGGCATCCGGCCGCCTGCGGGCCACCGGGCCGGTCGCCCATCTGGTCAACGTGGCGGTGTTCGTCGCCCTCTACCTCACCCCGTTCTACGCGCCGGCGCTGGCGTTCACCAGCGACGCCGCGCTGCTGTTCTACGGCACGTCGATGCTGCTCGCCGCGGTCCGCGGCTATGCCGGCTGCGAGGTCCTGGCGATCTCCAACTGGCTGCTGCGCCGCCACGACCAGATCGGCTGCCTGCTGTTCCTGCCCGTCGACAGCATCGACAACCATCGACACAAACCAACCGGATAGCTCACCCGGATAGTCCGGCCGATTCCCGGCCGGGAAGGCGCCCGCCATGTCGGAGACCACTCCCGCCGCGCGCGGCGGCACCACGATCGCTTCCGTGGTCGGCGCGTTCGGCTCGGCCGCCAGCTCCCTGCTGGCCACGCTGTGCTGTGTCGGCCCGGTCGCCTACAGCGTCCTCGGCGCCGGCGGGGTCCTGGCGGCCGCCCGGCTGCAGCCGTGGCGGCCCTGGCTGCTGGCCGCCTCGGCGGTGTTCCTCGCGCTGGGGTTCTGGTCGGCGTACCGGCGGCGCACGGCGGTCGTCGACGGGCAGGTCTGCCGGGTGAAGACCAGCCGCACTGTACGTACCACCCTGTGGGTCGCCGCCGCGCTCACCGTCGCCGTGGCGGTGTTCGGATGACCCGCCGCCGCCTCATCTGGGCCACCGCCGCGGTCGCCGCCGTGGTCGGCCTCGGCATCGGCGCCGTGTACCTGCGCGGCATTCCCGGCCAGACCCGCCCGCACCAGCCGGTCGGCCTGCAGGCCCAGACGCTGCGCGCGGCGTTCAACGCCGACGCCGGCACCGTCCGCGTGGTCGCCCTGGTCTCACCCACCTGCGGCGCCTGCCTGCGCGGCGCCGCCGACCTGCAAACCGGCGTCTTCGCCACCATCGGTGATCCCAAGCTGCGCGGCTACATCGTGTGGGTACCCAAACTCGACGGCCACGAGACCAACGTGCCCGAGGCCACCCACACCGTCGCCGACCCTCGCGCCCGCCACTTCTGGGACGCCGATGGGTACCTCGTGCACGCCTACGACCACATCCTCGGGCTTGGCCAGGACGCGTGGGACGTCTACCTCCTCTACGGCCCCGACACCCGCTGGGACGGCCCGGACCCGCCCCAACCGCAGTACTGGATGACCCAACTCGGCGGCGCCGGCGGCCCCACCCTCGACCCGAAAACGTTCGCCGACCACACCCGCACCCTGCTCGGATAGCCGCACGGCGACAGCGGATCAGGTTTCGCTGCGTGCCTGCCCGGGCCGCTGCGGCTTGCCAGGCACGTCCGAACAGCCAGACCCCGGCTTGCTCACAGGTGCCTGGGCGGATTCTTGGGCTCCGGCACCGCAAGGGCCGGGGAGGTTAGAGCGCGACGTCCAGCTCGGCGCGCAGCCGGACCGGATCGATGGCACGCGCCTGCAGCAGCGCGGCAGCGGGATTGACGGCGCCGATGGTCCAGCCCAACTGGTTGAGGTGCTTGCGCCCCCGCCGGCCAAGGGGCGATCCGTACGGGTCATCGAGATCCCGTAGCACTCCATAGAGCAGGTGCTCAGGCGTCACCCCGGCCTCGCTTCGGCTCTCAGCGTAGGAGATTGCGAACTGCACGGCGCGCTTGGCGAAAAACGGTGGTCCGCACAGCGGCGTGTGGCGCCGGCCGCCGCCACGCCACCACGGCCGTCGGCTGGCCCGCCAGACGGCTTCCCCAACCGCCTCTGCCCCGTACGCCGCGACCAGTCGCTGGCGCACGTTCTCCACGTCGATCCCGACCGCCCGCAGCGCCCGAACATCGTCGGTGTGCGAGCGGGGCGTCAGCCCGGCCGCGACCAGCCGCTGCAGCTCGGCGCGGACACCGGGAAGATCAAGGCCGTGACCTCGCAGCAGGGACGACGCCTGGCTTGCTGGCTCCCCGAGGAGGCCGAGCAGCACATGTTCGTCGCCGATGTACCCGTGACCAAGCTGTTCGGACTCCTCCGAGGCCAGGCTCATCACCCGCCGCGCCGCCGGGGTCAGTCGATCCCACATGCCGTTCACCGCCCCCGTGACCGCAACGCGTGCTTGTAGTGAACGGCCTGCTTGGTCACGCCCAGCCGCCGGGCGATGTCCCGCCATGACCAGCCCCGCGCGCGGGCGTTGTCGACCTGCAGCGCCTCCAGCACCTCGACGAGCCCGCGCAGCGCCACCACGGCGGCGAATCCGACCTCGGGGTCGGGGTCTGTGGCGTGCTCGACCAACCGTCTCGCCTCCCCCAACTCAACGCCCACATCGTCAAACTAGCTTGACGATCGGCTGGTCGTCAAATCTGTTTGACGACCAGCCCGTAGCTGCCGCATGATCTGCGGCGGCTGCGTGGCCCTGGCCCGCAGACATCCTGCGCCGCGAAGCCGCCTGACCGCTCGGATCGCTGGCTTGACCTAGCCGCCCGCCGCTTGCGCCGTCAACCGCTGGAGTTCGCGCTTCGGCCAGTCCGCGGCGAGGTCGTAGCGGCGCTGTTCGCACCAGTCGACGATGAATCGCCACTCGCCGGCGGCCTCGGCCAGGCGGCCCTGGCGCTCCAGGAGCGCGGCGGCGCTGTAGCGCATGCTGATCCCGTAGTCGTCCGGGGCCAGCGCGAAAGCACGCTGCCAGCAGGCGAGCGCGTCGTCGGGGCGGCCGGTCGCGGCATAGACATCGCCTTGCTGCTCGATGAGCGACGGGTCGTCCGGGATGAGATCCAGGCCCTGCCGAATCACCTGAGCGGCCCGCTCGTAGTCGTTGGCGTATCGGTAGGCGCAGGCGAGGAACCGGTATCCGCGGACCTCGCCGGGAGCGTCCGCCACCATCTGCCGGTAACGATCGATCGCTTTCTCCGCCTCGCCGAGCGCCGCCAGGGCGCTGACCAATTGCCAGTGCGGTTTGTCGTACCGCGGGTCCACCGCGATCGCTTGCTCGTAACGGTCGGCGGCGGCGCGGATCGCCCGGCGGCCGTGCCATTCCTGAAGGTAGCCGTAGCTAGCCAGGAGGCGGACGTCGGTGGGCCGGCCGGCGAGGGCATCCTCGTAGCGCCGCACGGCCTCGGCGTAGACAGTCTCGTCGCCGAAAGCCTCGTACCGTTCACGAAGCTCATCCGTATCCATCTGACCCGCGCCCTCCAGAAGGCACCGTCGTGGGCGCCGTCTCGGCCCGAACCGCCAGAGGGTGCCTGGACCCTTCCACCGTGCGCGGGCTTCCGGTCGTCGACAACCGAATTGCCGGCCTTGGCGTCGCGATCAGGGACCGGTCGGCGCGAGCACGCGCTGGGCCTCGGCGTCGTCGGTACCGGTCGCGGCGGCGGGTTGGGTGCGGAACTGCCGCTCGTACAACGTCGCGTACAGGCCGCCCCGGGCGAGGAGTTCGGTGTGGGTTCCGGCGTCAACCAGGCGACCCTCGTTGAGGACGAGGATCTGGTCGGCGGCCAGGACCGTGGACAGCCGGTGCGCGATCACGATCGAGGTACGCCCGCGCAGCAGCGGGCGCAGCGCGGCCTGGATGTGGTGCTCGGACACCGAGTCGAGGTTGGAGGTGGCCTCGTCGAGGATGAGGATGCGCGGGTCGCACAGGATCACCCGGGCGATCGCGACGCGCTGCTTCTCCCCACCGGACAGCCGGTGCCCGCGTTCCCCGACGATTGTGTCGTACCCGTCGGGCAGCGACGTGATGAACTCGTGCAGGTGCGCGGCGGTCGCCGCGTTGACGAGGTCGGCGTGGGTGGCGTCGGGGCGGGCGTAGCGCAGGTTCTCCGCGATCGTGGCGTGGAACAGGAAGGTGTCCTGGAACACCATGCCCAACTGGGCGGTCCACGAGGCGAGGGTGACCTTGCGCAGGTCCGTACCGTCGACGAGTAGGCGCCCGACCTGCGGGTCGGCGAACCGGGCGACGAGTGCGGTGATGGTGGTCTTCCCGGCGCCGCTGGGGCCGACCAGCGCGACCAACTGGCCCGGGGCGATGTCCACGGTGAGGTCGTCGACGGCGGCCCGGTTGGCGCCGGGGTAGGTGAACGTGACGTGCTCCAGCCGTACCGCGCCGGTGACGTGGTCGAGGAGGTCTCGGGCGTCGGGCGCGTCGGTGACCTCGGGTTGCCGGTCTGTGTAGGCGAACAGCCGCCCGAACAGGGCAAGGGAACCGGTGATGTTGACGTGCATCCCGGCCAGCGAGGTCACCGCGCCGGCCAGCCGCGCGCCCAGCACGGTGGCGAAGACGAACACGGTCCCGACGGTGGCGCGGCCGGTGACGACCAGCCAGCCACCGAACAGGATCATCAGCGCGGGGCCGGCGGTCTGCAGGGTACTCATCAGCATCCGGAACCACTGCGCGATCAGGTTCTGCTGGACCTCCAGCGCGCGCAGCTCGCTGTTCATCCGCCCGAACCGGTCGCGTTCCGCGGGGCCTTTGCCGAACGCCTTGACCAGCATGATCCCGGAGATGCCGAGGATCTCCTGCAGGTACGCCGACATCGCGCCGCGCTGGCGTTGGGTACGTCCCCGGGCGGCGTAGGTGGCCTGGCCGGCCCTGCGGGTGGGGAGCCCGACCAGCGGGATCATGACGAGAACGGCGAGGGTCAGCGGCCAGGAGAAGGTGACCATCAGCGCAAGGGTGGTCACCGTGACCAGGATGTTCGAGATCAGGCCGAAGACAGTATCGGTGACCACGTCCTCGACGCCGTCGATGTCGGTGTTGATCCGCGACAGCAGGTCGCCGGCCTTGTGGCCGGTGAAGAACCCGACCGGCTGATCCAACAGCGCCTCGAACAGCTGCCCGCGCAAGGTCGCGACGATGCCTTGGCTGATCAGGGTGGACAGGTAGGACTCAGCCACTCCGACCAGACCTCCGAAAAGGGCCGCGCCGATCCCAGCCGCTACGAGGAGCCCGACGCGGGTGAACGCGGGGTGCGGGTGGGCGAGGGTGTCGATGAGCGCTTTGAACACCACCGCCGGCGCCAACCCAACCACGGCTTGGACCGCGATGCAGGCGACCACCACCAGACCGGAGCGGCGGTACGGGTGGAAGTAGGACAGTACCCGCCACATCATCTGGCGCCGTACGGCCGGCGGTGGGCCGTCCTCGCCCCAGTCGACCGCCATCGTCGGGCCGACGCAGTACCGGTTCACGTCGTCCCTCCCGCCATCGCCACGCCCAGGCCCGCGCAGCAGACCGCCGCCGCGGACAGTCCGCCGAGGTTCGCCAGGGTCGCCCCGGCCAGCAGCCACGCCAACCGCGTCCGGCGGGCCGGGCGCTGGCCTTCCAGTTGGGCGATGCGGTCGGGCAGGTTACCCATCGGGTTGACCGCCGCCACCACGGCCGGTGCCGGCAGGTCGGCCAGCTTCAGCAGCGCCCCGGCCACCGCCGCCACCCCGGCCCTGGTGGTGGCGGCCTGGTCGGCCGCCAACTCCCCGCGCAGCGCGAGCCGCTGCGCCCACCACCGCAGCAGCGGCAGGTACCAGCCGTAGCCGGCCAGGAGCCGGGCGGCGAGCAGCCGTAGCGGATCCCGCCGCCGCAGGTGATGGCGTTCGTGTACCAATACCGCCGCCAGCTCCGCCTCATCCAGAGCGTCGATAAGGCCGGTGCTGAGCAGGATCCGCGGCCGAAGCAGGCCGTGGGTGACGGCGAACGCCTCGCCGGTGGCGACGACATCGACCCGGTCGGTGATGCGCAGCGCCTCGGCGACAGCTTGGACGGGTGCGGGCAGCGGCTGAGCGGCCCAACGCAGCAGCCGCCGCAATGCACGGCCGCCCCGGAATGCCGGCCACGCCACCCGTAGCGCGCCGGCCACCGCGAGCAGGCCGCTGCCGGCGACCGCGCTGACCGCGGTGAACTCGTACGGCTCCGAGGCCAGCCAGTCCAGCCGCGCGTACTCGACGAGCGCGAGCACACCGAGCCCGAGGTGCGCGAGCACCGCCACCACAGCAAGCGGCCACAGCACCCACCCCAAGCGGAAGCGCAACCCCGTCATGATCTCGCCTCCATCAGCTTGCGCAGCCGGGACCGCAGTTGGGGATCCAGCTCCACCCGCTCGACAAACCGGGCCAGCGCGGCGTCACCGAACTCGGCCAGGACCCCGCGGACGGCGATCTCGGCCGTGTCCGCGACCGCCGGGGTGTAGACGAACCCGCGGCCGTGCTGCTCGCGGACCAGGATCCCCTTGCCCGCCAAGCGGGTCAGCACCGTCATCACGGTCGTGTACGCCAACGGCGTGGCCCGATCGGTGTTGAGCCGGACCACCACCTCACGCACCGAAACCGGCCTGTCCGCCTGCCACAGCACCGCCATCACCTCGGCCTCAAGAGGCCCCAGCGCGCTGCCACCGCCGCCAGACTCCGCCACCGGACCCCCTGCTGCCACGTCGACCACCCGATCGGTGTACTACACGACGGTAGTATTACCCTGGCGTCGTTGGCTAGTCCTTTCCCTTGTCTGAACGGGAGGAGCAACATCTCGTGCCCGCTATGGACGAGCAGTCCGCCGCGGTGGCCGCCGTGGTCGCCGCGATCCGCGGGGGCGACCTCGCGGCGCTGCAACAGCTCATCGACGAACAGCCGGCTCTGGTGAGCGCCCGGGTCAACGGCCGCACCGCGCTGCACGTGGTCACTGACTGGCCCGGCTACTACCCCAACGGACCCGAGGTCGTACGGATGCTCGTCGCGGCCGGCGCCGACCCCGACGTCCGTACCGAGGGCAAAGGCGCGCCGGAGACCCCGCTGCACTGGGCGGCCAGCAGCGACGACCTCGACGTCGCCGACGCCCTCATCGACGCCGGCGCCGACCTCGAAGCACCCGGCGGATCGATCGGAACCCCACTGGACAATGCAATCGGCTACGGCTGCTGGCACGTGGCCCGACGCCTGGTCGAACGCGGCGCCCGCATCGACAAACTCTGGCACGCCGCCGCGCTGGGCCTCATGCCCCTCGTCCAGGATCTCCTCGCCGCGACTCCCGCACCCAGTCCGCAGGAGATCACCGAGGCGTTCTGGCAAGCCTGCCACGGCGGCCAACGCCGCACCGCCGAGTACCTCCTACAGCACGGCGCGGACATCAACGGCATCCCCGCCTACGCCAAGCAGACAGCCCTCGACATCGCCGTCGCCCCCGACACCCGCCGCGACCTTCTAGGCACCTGGCTGCGCGAACAGGGCGCCGGTCTCGCAAACAAGACAACGTAAAGATCACCGGCAGACCCGCCGCGGACCCCGGCGTTCGACTGTCGCCTGACACAGCGCGGACCGTTTCTCAGCGGGGCGATGCGTTCAACACGGTCGCTTTGGCGTTGTTGGTTTTTGAGCGGACCGGTTCCGGGCTCGGGGTCACCGCCGTGGTCGCGGCGGAGATTGTGCCGGTGCTGCTGTTGGCAACGATCGCCGGTGTGGTCGTGGATCGGGCCGGTGCGGGTCATGGTCAGCGCCTATCTGGTCCGAGTCGTGCTGGCCGCGCTGCTACCGCTGGTCGGCACCTGGGTTCCGGCGATCTACGCGGTCGCGTTCGCGATGTCCGCCGCCGCGGTGTTCTTCAACCCGGCCGCCGTGGCCCGGTTCGTGTGCGGCCGGGCCCGTTCCGAATCCGCGCTCGCCCCGGCGCTGCTCGGGTTGGCCACGGTGCTGATCCCGTGCGGGCAACCCCACCGACCGGATCCCCGACCCGACCGGCCCGTGCATATGGCACCGGCTGTTCGGCGTCGACGGCCCGACCTGCGGCATCACCCGCATGACCGGGTACCTGCTGCACGGCGACCTCGTCCACGCCGCCCAGATGCACCTGCTCGCCCTGGCCGGCCTGCCTGCGCTCGGCTACGGCTGCGCCTGGTGGGCCGCTGCGTCCTGGCTGGGCCACCGGCTGCCGCTTCCCACCGCACGAAATCTGAAGTGGCTGGGGATCGGCTTCGCCGCCGCGTTCCTCATCTACGCGGTGGTGCTGCGCAACCTGCCCTGGCCGCCGTTTGCCTGGTTCCACATCCCAGACCTCACCCCGTAAGCCGGGCGTAGCGTGGAAACCGAAAGCGGAAGGAGGAGCCAACATGGACCCGCGCCTGCGCGCCGCCGACACCGACCGTGAACACATCGCAGACCTGCTGCAACGCCACACCGCCGCCGGCCGCCTCACCCTCGACGAGTACGAGCAGCGGGTGACCGCCGCCTGGCAGGCGACAACCCTCGGCGAACTGGCCTCGCTCACCGCCGACCTGCCCACCGAACTGTCCACCGCCGAGCCCGACCGGGCCACGAGCCGCCGCCCGGCGACGGCCGTCCTCGCCGCTGGGATCGCGCTCGTCGCCCTCATAGCCCTCGCCGGCATGCTCGCCGCGACCGGCACCGCCGGCTGGGCGCACATGGGCTCGATGATGTCCACCATGGGCACCATGACCGGCTGCCACTGACCCGAGCAGTTGACCCGAGCGGCTGCCATTCGCCCGCGACCGACGGGGGACGGTGCCGATTCCGCCATCAGCCGACCAGGGCCAAGGTCTCGCCGCTACCGGGACAAGCACACTCGCTTCCACGACAAGCAGGTGGGCCCTCTTTGGCGACGTGACGCTGGTCGTGACCGTTCGGTGTGGCCGGCCGGCACCTGGCTGTGTAGGAGATCTTGGCTGGTGCGCGGTTGGACCTCAGCAGCCCGGGTACCGGGCGGTCGGGCGCCCCGTTCGTACGTGACGAAGAAGGCGATCATGGCGTATCGAGGCGGGCCGGTGCCGGGTATACGCGGACGCCGGCCGCTGCTGTCCGCGGGCGTGCACCCGCTTCCTGTCCATGCTGGCCGGACCGCAGTCCGAGGCGCTGCTGCTTCACCCGGAGATCACGCGACATCGAAGGGCCGCAGACAGGAGGCAGGGCCGATGATGACCGCGATGACGCTGTGGATGGTCATGTGGGGTCTCGTCGCGGTTGTGGTGCTGGCCGCGGCCGGGCTGGGAGTGGTCTGGCTGGTTCGGCGCACGGGTACCGACAAAGCCGAGCAGGACCTACGGCGTCAGTAGGCCGCGCGGCAGATCGACGACGAGGAGTTCCGGCGCCGGCTCGACCTCCTGCGAAGATCGAGCCGACCGGTGACCTGACCCCCCAGTGACGTGACCCATAGCCATCCGAGCCGTACGCGGCTGCACGCCGCCGGCCTGTGTCCGCGCGGCGGTGTACTCGTGCTGCGTGACGATGAGCGCGCCCAGGCGGGACCCGAGAACGCGGAGCGGTTGGCAACCGTGTAGCCGGCCGGTGTTGATCACGCCAGTCGTGACAACCGGATGGCCGACGAGCTGTCTGGGTGCTTGGAGAAACTGTTTCCTCATCTGGCCGATGTGATCGTGGAGTCCGTGGAGCGCTGGGCCGGCAGCGTGGTGCTGTGGGCGTGGGGAGGCGGGCCGACCGGACGTTGCCCGCACTGCGGTATGTCGTCGGGGCGGGTGCACGGTCGGTATCTGCGGCGACTGGCCGACGCCGCGCTCGGCGGCTGCCGGTGGTGATCGAGCTTCTGGCGCGCCGGTTCAAGTGGGTGTATGACCGGTGCCCGGCGGTGACGTTCGCCGAACAGGTCGAGCCTCTGGCCGGTCCGTACGCGCCACGCGCTACTGCTGCCCCAGCACCTGATCCACCTTGCCGTGGAGGTGTCGCATCATGGCGGCGAAGCTGCGCACGTGCCGGGCGGTGGCCTGGTTCTGCGGGTCGGCTGTCTGGTCATGCCGCCAGCTGTCCCACACCACCTGGCGTTCCCGGTTGTGGGGACATTGGGCGCGGCTCCGGGACTGGTTGCGGCGCTGCCGTTTGGGGTGGGTCGCCAAACGAAGGCCAGTTTCGGGCGCCGTCGGCACGGGTGCGGGAGGCGCCGGAGTTGACCACAGAGAGGTGCACGTCGACACCAGCCTCGGACCACCGCTCGACAGACGAGCTTGGACGGGACGGTCCGGTAGAGGCGGCGGCGCGAGCCGGCCTCACCTGATTCGTGCTTTACCCGATCGCTGCCAGCACCTCCTCGCAGACCTGCTGGCACCGACGGCACACCTCGGCGCACACCCGGCAATGCTCATGCATCTGCGCGTGTCGCTCACACTCGTCACCGCACACCTTGGAGGCCTGCGCGCACGCCTGCACGACCGCTCGGGTCAGGTCCCGGTCGTACCCGGTCTGCCGGGAGAGCACCCGGGCCGTCGTCTGGCACATGTCGGCGCAGTCCAGGTTCAACCGCGCGCACTTGACCAGGTCGGCGACCATCTGCTCGCCCAGGTCCGCGTCCGCGCATGCCGTGCATGCCTGCTCGCACTCCAGGCACGTGTCGATACACCGCGCCAACAGCTGCTTGTCCAACAGAGGCTGGCTGGGATCCGTGTCCAGCATCGCCATCGTCTTCGTCATCAGGACCCCCTCAACTCCGACAACTCGGTTGCCCTGCATACCCCGTACAGCTTCCCAGTAACGCGCCACGCGCCGTGAAGGTTGCCTGTCAGGCTGGCGCGGCGAAGCGGTGCGCTAGCACCTTCCCGACGCGGGGCGGCCCTCAATCCGCGGCGTCCGGGCGATCGTTGGTGGAACGCGCCGGCGAGGTACCGGACCAGCACATGACCCAGACAACCACCGCATGCACGGCAAGATCATGAACGTGGCTGAGTCGAGCCAGTAGACCTCTCGGCGCGGGCCGCCGGCCTACCTCACCGAACCGGCACAGCCGCGTGCTCGCGCAGCAGCATCACCGTCCACACGCAGTCGCCGGATCGGCCTTCTCCCGCGACCTGGACCAACCGCCGTCGCCACGCCGTCCGGCGCTCCTTGGTCGAGACTGGCGCTGACCCAATCGTTCCCCACGCCAGCTGAGGATGAGGTCGGCTGGCTCGATCAGCGGTGGCGATCGCCGTCGCCGGTCGGGATGAGGGTGGGGTGGAATCCCATGCCGGTCATGACGGTGCACACGTGGGCCCGGTACAGCTGGTCGGTGTCGGTGACGAGCCGGGGCAGGCTGCCGAAGATCTCCGTGACGAGGAAGCCGAGCACGCTGGCCCAGGCGGTGAGGGCGATCCCGGCGAGCCGGGGTGGGTAGTCGGGGGTGGCGGGGTCGAGGAGGTGCCTGGTCCGGCGGCTCCGAACCGGGCATCGAAGTCAACCCCGCCGCTGTCGCGGCCATGGCCGAACGCGGCATCGACATCTCCACCGAGTACCCCAAATCCTGGACTGACGAAGTCGTCCGCGCCGCGGATGTTGTCATCACCATGGGCTGCGGCGACGCCTGCCCGATCTTCCTCGGCAAGCGCTACGAAGACTGGAGCCTCGACGACCCCGACGGGAAGACCGTCGAAGCCATCCGCCCCATCCGTGACGAGATCGAACGCCGCATCAGCGAACTCCTTGGCCAGCTCGACGTTCCCGTGGCTACCTGATCGTCGGCGCGCACGGCGAAACGGCGTCAAAGGTGTTCTGTCAGCGCCCGCGACCGACCGGAGGCAACCCATCTCTTGTGGACGGTGATGGTGGAGCGCGGGGTTGATCTATTGCTGTGAATGGCGGCCGGCGTGTCTGCACCCGCTCCATGAGTACGCACTCGGTAGCCGGGCTGCCGGGTAAGTGTGGAAGATGATCCGTCGATCGCCGAACCGGCGGTCTAGGGGTGGTCGGCGCAGCAGGGGGTGGAGTTGGGGATTTCGAACGGGGCGATCCGGCCGCCGGGTGCCGGCGTGGCGACCAGGGTCAGCCGGCCTTCCATCCACTGTGGACGTATGAAGTCGCGGGTGTCGACGAGCGTCTCCGGCTCGGGTTCGGGCGCACCTGGTAGGCCGAGCACGATAATCCGCTCGATGGCGGTCTTGGCCAGCAGATCCGCCGCAGTCAGGGTGCCGCGGAGTAGATCGACGCCCGGATAGATGAACGCCCGGCCGGCCCGGCGCGCCGCGTGTTCGCGGGCCGCGGCCAGGCAGGCGCCGTCGTCGGGTACGGCGGCGGCCGGGCGCGGTGGGAGCTGGGCGATGTCCGCGCCATCCAGGGTGATCAAGACGCGTGCATTCGCGAAGTGCGTGCACGCCACCAGGCCGGGCACCGGCGGCAGGTCAGCCAGCCAGTGCTCGGCCTCTCGGACGGTGGTGTGGCCCAGGTCGAGGCCGATCGTGCTCATCTGTGCGGCAGGATCCAGATCGGATTGGTGTAGAACCACAGGTCCGTCCACGGGTCGGCGCTGCCGAGCACGTCCATCGCCGGGCCGGCCGGGTCGACCGCCGCGCCGAGGTAGCCGGGGGCGATGCGGTTGCCGTCGGTCCCCCGCAGGCGCAGGTAGAACGGCTGGTCGGCGCGGCCCAGATCGTAGGTCAGCGACACCGTACCGGTGGATTTGTTGACCTCGAAGGATTTGACCACCTTAGTGGCCGGGGTGGTGAACACGTCCCTGTCGGCGGCAGGGCCGGTGACCGCGCCCCGGATCACGTCGACCCGGGCGAGATTGGGCACGAACTGTGCCCAGTTCGGCCCGTTGGCCAGCTCGATGGTGATGGTCAGCTGGACCGGGCTGCCGCGGCGGACCACCAGGCTGTCGCCCAGGGTTACCCACTGGCCGCCGGAGCGCACCCGGACGTCCAGCCCGCTGATCAGGCCGCCGTGGTCGACCCAGACCCGACCGGCGCGCAGGCCGGCCATGACCGCCGCATAGGAGAAGTCGGTCGCGCCGACGTGGGTGCGGCTGTAGAAGCCTGGCCAGAAGTCGCCGTTGGACGCTGCTGGTTTGCCGGTGTAGACGGGGTCGTTGTAGAAGCCGTTGGTGGTGAAGTCGCTGCCCGGCCCACGGTCGGTGGTGTCGTTGTGGACCCAGTGCGAGTCGGAGTTCGCCGTGATCCACCAGGGCTTGCCCTCGGCGAGCAGGCTGTCCCACAGTCCGCCGACGGTGGCGGTCATCCAGTCGAACCCGCCCCAGGTGCGGTAGCTCTCCAGCGGGTAGGCGGCGAAGGACGCTGCGGTCGGGCTGTTGTCGTAGTAGCCGCGACCGCTGCCCTGCCCGGTCGGCGCCGGGATGCCGGCGGCCTGGTGGCCGGGCGCGCCCTCGAAGCCGACCGCGATGTGCGGCTGCGCGTCGCGCCAGGCCCGGATCTCGTGCGGCGAGTCGATGCCCTTGCGGGCCGGGTGGTTGGCCAGGAACAGGGCGTCCGGGATCCGGCGCTGGGTCACCGCGGAGGAGAGGAAGTTGATGCCCGAGATCGCGAGGGCCTCGTTGGCCGGGGTGGGGTCGCTCGCCGACTTCACCGTCCCGTCGAAAGCGTTCTCGAATTCTTTGAGAACGGCCACTTCGTTCTTGCCGGGGTGGACGAAGACGGTCCCGTGCTCGGCGGCCGGAATGTTCCACTCGAAGCCCTGGAAGACCAGGGTGTCCCTGACCGCATCGCGGGCCGCCCGGATGTCCGGGTTCACCTTCTCCACGCCGATCTTGGCGTGCTGCACGCTGCCGTGGTCGGTGACGACCATCCAGGCCAGGCCGTAGGCGTTGGCGTGTCGGACGTGGTCGATCACCCGGTACACTGCGTCGCCGCTGTACTGGGTGTGGGTGTGGTGGTCGCCGGCCAGCCACCGGTAGCCGTTGCGGCGGCTGTGCCCGCCCTCAGAACGCCCGAGCGGGACGGGATCATCGGCGGCGGCGACACCAGGCGCGGCGAACGCACCGGTCGCCACCGCGGCGGCACCGGCACCGAGCAGCCCGGCGCTACGCAGGAACGCGCGCCGCGAAACATCACCGGGGGACAGCTCACCGTCCGGGATGGACAGATCCAGCGGGGCCGGCACATCGGCGTCTTCGTGGTCAGGGTTGTGCGGGTGTCCGTGTCCCATCGGTTCTCCGTTCCCGTCAACGCGCGGTCCGCGTAAATCTCGGCGACGGCGGCGAACTGGATATGACCGGGCGGGGGCCGGATGGGGGCTGCATGGCGAACATGCGAAGAGGTGCATGCGTCGGTCACGACAGGTCGAAGCAAACCGGCCGCCGAGCCTTGGCTGCGTCAAGGTCAGCGGCGACGGTTTGCGGGAGTCGGCAGCACCGCCGTCCACCACGCGTTCGGGTCTGGCGGTGGCATCCAGTCGAGCGTCCCGGTGATCTGCACGGTCGCTGCGCCGTCGCGCACTGGTACCCGCCAGTTCGACAGCCGGTGCACCCGATGCGGATCGGCTTGCACCGGTGGCGGCGGGCTGCCGTGCCACCAGGCCCGGTGGTCCTGCCACCGCGCTAGCGGCACATTGGAGATCCGCTGCCACTGCGGGGTGGCGTGCGCGTCCGCCGCCGGGTTGACCAGCACGCCCAACCTGTCCACATACAGCGACGGGGCACGGGTGTTGCGCCACACTTCGTCCGGGCGCACCTGCAACATCGGCTCGCCTTGGTAACCGACCACCTCGATGGTCCGCCGGGAATCGTTGCGCAGTTCCAGCCGGGAGCCGTCGGCGACGTAGCGCGCCCGCACGCCGGCCACCGCCGGCGTGATGGTCGTGACCCGGGTCCGGTAGTCCACCGTCGCCTGCACCCCGGCCGGATGCGCCTGCGCCGGCACCGCCGGCACCAGCACGACCACCGCGGCACAGGCCAGTACCACCGCGCCCCGCCGCAGCAAGTCCACCGGGATGCCACCGGCCCGTAGCCCGAACCGGATCGAGCCCTGGCAACCCAGCCTCGTCACCGCAAGCCCCCCCGCACGGCAGCCGAGCCTACGCCACCCCCGACCGCACGCGGACCGCCCATGGTCAGAGCTACCCGACCGAACTCGGCTGCCGACAGGCGTCCGATGTTGGCCAACGGCGCATGGCGACCGTCAGCGCGCCGGACCTTCCACCACTCGCCCGGCCGGACGGGTAGCCCGACGAACCGCCCATAGCGACACCACCGTCAGACCCAGGCCGGCCACCAGCGCCACCGCATGCAGCACCGGGTTGGCGATCGGCACGAACCCCACGACCGCCACCGGCAACTGCACCACCGCGATCAACGCCATCAACATCCCTCGACGGCGAGCACCCCACAGGTACGCCGTCCACAGTGGAGCCAACACCACCGCCAGCGTCAGCACGTCCAACACCACGTGCAGGTACGGGTTGCGCACGGCGTTGTGGGCGAACGCCTCCGCCGGCGAGGCGACCAGCACGACTCCGACAACGCCGGCAAGGACGAATCCGGTGCGCCGCATGGCAACCTCCCATAGCATCGGGTTGATTACAGATTGTTATGATGATGGTGGCGCTGGTGGGCGTCGTACCGCGGGGCGGTCCATCGTTGAAGGTCAATCGCGACTGTCAGCGTCACTCTCCGGTAGCGGGGCGAACGTAGCGGGCGATCAGGCGCAGGCCGCCCCCGCCATCGTCGGCGAGCAGCCCAAGGTACTGGATGGCCCAGTTGGTGCCGTTGAACACGGCGACCTCGTCTTTGCCGTCGCCATTGAAGTCGCCGATGTAGAACTGGTCGCCGGCGGTGAACTGCACGAGCCCGGTACCCGCTCGACGGCGCTGAACCCGAGGTCGAGCTGTGCGCCCTGGGAGCGGTAGGTCAGGATCGAATTGCCGTTGTGCAGCAACAGGTCGTCTTTACCGTCGCCGTTGAAGTCGCCCGGGTAGCAGTTGAGGTATGTCCGCTGCGTCTTGGGATCGGACTTGGTCTTCACCACGGTGTAGCAGACCGGCCAGTACGGCGGCGAATTGCTGCGCATCCGGCAGTTGATGACCGGCCGGTGCATCCCGAGCGAGTAGGTGCCGCCGCCTTCGAACAGGCCCCCGTCGTGTACGTCGCTCCACCCTGCCGGTTTGCTGCCCTGGGTGTACCCGGCGCAGCTGCCGACCCCGGTCGCGACCGGGGTAGCCGGTGCGACGAAACGGTTCCACTTCAGCGTCGCCCGGTTGGTGTTGACCGTGATGTTCGGGGCACCCGGCTCGCCACCCGAGTAGGTCCGGCTCGTGCAGTTACCTTCCGTGCTGTCTTTGCCGCTCGCCCGCTGCTGGACCGACCCGCCGATGCGTCAAGGTCAGGGGGCGGCTGGGGCTGCGGAGCGCTCCCGCGGCAGGCTGCCCGTGATGGCGGTGGCGAGCCACAGCGCCGCGGTGACGGTGTAGAAGCCGCCCACGCCTAGGCCGTACACCAGGACATAAGCGAACATCAGGATCGCCACGATCCAGGTGACCACCGTGGCGAGCACCGGCGGGCGCAGGAATGGGGCGGTGGCGCCCAGCAGGGTGAGCGCCGCGGGCGGGCCGAGAACGACCGCGTAGTCGGCGGCGCTGCCTCGGTCGGCGACGACCAGCGGCAGGACACCCACGGTAGTGCCGAGCGCGACCACGACCGCGGCGACCCGCAGCGCCCCGCCACGGCGTGCTCGCCGTCGACGGGCCAGGACAGCCACCGCGAGCGCCGCCACCATGGCGGCGACGATGATGAGCAGTACAACCAGCCGCATGGCCACTCCTCCTTCTGAGCCGATTATCGCCGCTACCGTCAGGGTTGCGCGGGTCGAGAATCGCCGGTGGAGGTGCATCAGGCCTCGGGATCCGGAACGCGTCGAAGGTGTCCGGCGCGCCCAACCATGTCCACCGGGCCAGCGGCCAGGAAACCACGAATGCCCGTGCCGTTCGGCACCGGCAACCTACTGGGCGCCAACATCAACGTGCCGTCACGCGTTCCTGCCGCCATCGCCGTCGCCACCCGGCGCCGGCCGGCGCCAGCTGGACATCGGCGTCCTGGATGACCGTTGCTTCACGGTCATGGCCGGCATGGGATTCTGCGCAAAGCTCAACGACACGCCCGCAGTGCTCAACGCCCGCGCGGGGCGTGGTTGGGATACGCGGCCTTCTTCCTGCTGTGCACGGTGGTGCCGCGCAACCTGCCGTGGCCGCCGAGGTGTCTGGTTCCGCTGCGATCACGCAGGCTCCGTGATAGTCACGAGGTACCGGCAGCGGACGCCGAGGATCCCGGACAGGACGTTGAGGGCGCGGCGATGCTGTCGAGCGCGGGAGCAGACATGGCAGAAACGGAGCATCGGGCAGGAC
>WNFX01001849.1_pt1 | contig 21486 bp, 24 predicted proteins | sample 5400111 | NCBI WGS metagenome assembly WNFX01 (sample SAMN13153363, study PRJNA577476) | soil metagenome | isolation source: 40 cm soil or saprolite under grassland replicate 1 | place: USA:California | collected 2016-06-15 | reverse complement strand
CCGGTCGCTTGCTCGACCTCGAGCAGCCCGTCGAGCACGTTGATCGTGGTGTCGAAGGAGGAGCGCACCGAACCGTTCTCGGCCTCGCAGTTCCAGCCGCCGTCGTCCAGCCGCTCGCCGAGGATCCGCTCGACGATCGCCGCGACATCCACCCCGAAGTACGCCCCGGTCTCGATCGTCCGGCCGTTGATGCACGGCTCGACCTCGCCGTCGAAATAGCGCTGCCCGGCGTGCTCCCAGCGCCCGTTCTCGGCGACGAGCGCGATCGCCCGGCGAGCGGACGCCGACGCCGGGTCGAGCCCGAAGCACTGCAGCGTCTGCAGCGTGTGCATCGTGGCCGTCCAGGGCTGCCCCGGTTCACCGCCGGTGTAGGACGCCGGGAAGCAGGCGCCACCCTCCCAGAGCCCATCGGGACCCTCGAGCGCGAGGAGGCGCGCGCCCCAACCGTCGTGCACGACCCGGGCCCGCTCGGCCGCGACCTCGTCGGGGAACGCGTTCCCGAGGTCGCGCAGCACCTGCCAGCGGATGGCGGGGTCGCCGTCGAGCAGCCAGTCGATCACGCTCATCGCCGCAGGGTACTACGGGCCGCCGACGGTCGGTTCGATCGGCGGGCTACCACGCTCGAACCGGGATGGCGACTCGTGACCCGGGCGCGGCCGGTGGGATGATCGACCGTGCTGTTGTCGCCGAAGCGGCTGCGCGAGCGGGGCCGGGATCTTCGCGGCGCCGCTCGGCGTCGTGGGGCTCGTCGGCGGCGTGACGATCGGCGTGCTCGGGCTGATCTCCGGCGCCTGCTCGCCAAACTGGCGATCAACGCCGTCCATACCCTCGACCACTGGCTGGACTGGTCTGATTGGCGACGCCAACACCAGGCACGCGCCAAGACCAGCCACTACAAACGCCGAGGTCACCTCGAACATCGACCGGTGCCTACATAACGAACCCGGGCTGTCGGACTAGATGCGGTTCGACCCGGTCGTCCCGGCAGAGACGCTCCGTCTGCTGCTCTGCGACCTCACCTCCAAGCTGGCCGCCGACAACCAGGCCCAGTCCGGGCCGGGTCGGCCGCGGCTGCGGGGGGCGCGGCGGTCAGCTTCTGATGCCTGCTCGCCCTGCAAGCGAGCCCGAGTTTCCGAACCCGCACGATGCGCAAAGTCGGAGGTGGCCTCTGAGCTGCCAGGTCGCTCAGGCAGGCGAGGCCGTGTGACGCCTGCGCTGAGGGCTTGGAGCCTTGTGCAGTCGAGCCCGAATCGCACCCCGCCCTACGCGCCACGGTCCATATGGAGCGGTCGACTGCCCTCACCGTGCCGGAGGCCGAGTGGCTCGCGTTCCCGCACGGTGGTCCCGCTCTGACGGCGGTGGTGGCCGACGACGCCGATGCCCCAGCCGAGCATCGGCCAGATCGGCCAGGGGTAGCCGGCACCGGTGACCAGCCAGACCAGCCACAGCAGGGCGATGACGGCCAGATAGGTCGTCGCGTGGGGGTCGAGCCGCCGGCGGGTGGCGGTGGTCGCCGGTCGTGACAACCCAGGTTGGGCCGGTAGGTCCTGGACCAGGACGTCGAGGTCGGCGCCGGTGCGGGCGGTCCATGCCGACGCCATCCGGTCCTCGAACTCCTCCAGGGTGAGCCGGCCGGCAGCATGGTGGTCGGCGAGCTGGTCGACCACCCGGCCGCGCTCGGCGTCGCCGATGCGCAGCCCCGGGTTAGAGGTCCCGGCGAGCGCCTGGGTCGGGTGGTTGCTGTCCATGGCGTCTCTCCTCTCAGGAGGCCGCGGTCGGGGCGGGGCGGGCGGCCAGGGCGCTGCCGAGCAGGGCGCCGACCTCGCCGGCGATCTCGTCGAAGGGGCGTTGCGCGCGCTGCAGGGAGCCGCCGAGCCACAGCGCGGCCAGCCCGTGCACCACCGACCACGCCAGGTAGGCCACGGTGTGCTGGTCAGCGCCTTCGGCCCAGCCCTCCGCCTGGGCGTCGCGGACCCTGCCGAGCAGCAGCGCGAAGGTGGCGTCGCCGGCCGCGGCCAGCTCCGGGTCGTCTTGGTGGAGCAGGTCCCGCTGCCACATCACCTCGAAGTGGGCGCGGTGGCCGACGGCGAAGCTCGTGTAGGCCCGGCCGGCCGCCCCGAACCGCTGGGCGGCGGTCGCGTCCGGGTCGAGTAGCCGGACGGCGTCCTCGATGGCCGCGGAGAGCAGCTTGAAGCCCTCGATGGCGATGGCCGTGAAGAGGGCCGCTTTGTCAGGGAAGTGGTTGCCTGGGGCGGCATGGGAGACGCCGAGCCCGCGGGCCAGCGAGCGCAGACTCACCGTCGACGGACCCTCCCGCGCGATCAGCTCGAGGGCCGTGTCGATGAGCTCACGACGAAGGTCCCCGTCGTAGTAGGTCGGGTTGGCCCGTCTCGTCGCTGCCACTGCCACTCCCTTCAGGTTGACGTTGTCAATCTACCTCCCTAGGTTGCCAGTGTCAACCTAGTGTGCGTTAGTGGCCGTCGAGTGGCTTGTCAACAGGGCAAGCCACCAGACCTTCGCCGCTACCAGGACGCCCTCTCCGCCGCGCAGCGCGCACGAGGCGTGCCACTGGAGAAATCCCCTACCTTGGCGCCGGCCGCCGCCGCTACCGGCCGTAGCGTTGCCGGGCACCACCACCACCACCACCACCACGTCCGACCGGTGCCGGGACCGATCCGCACCAGGTCGGCGTCGGATACACGAACGACGCCTACGCCCGCGCGACCGTCCAGTGGTGGGGAGACCTCGGTCAGGCGGACGGTGCGACCAGTTCGTCGCCAGCGAGTCGATTCGTGAGACTGTCCCGTCGACCGAGCTCAGCGCACTCTGACCGCCCGACGGCAAACGCGATGTCGATCGGCTACAGGCCGGCCGTGATCCGGCCAACCCCGTCTACGCCCCAACGGCTACGGCGGCCCCGCGTCCGACCCTGCCCGATTCGGCACCGAGCCGGCGTGGGGTCACCAGCGAGACCGTACGGCTACGGCCATCAGCCGGAACCACCGTTAGCGTCCCACGCCCCCTGCTAGCGAGGCACGGTGCTCCGGTGGGGCAGCACCCAGCCCGGGCGCGGGAAGTGGCACGTGTAGCCGGTCGGGTAGCGCTCCAGGTAGTCCTGGTGCTCCGGCTCGGCCTCCCAGAACGGGCCGGCCGGAGTGACCTCGGTGACGACCTTGCCGGGCCAGAGGCCGGACGCCTCGACGTCGGCGATGGTGTCCTCGGCGACGCGGCGCTGTTCGTCGTTGAGGTAGAAGATCGCCGAGCGGTAGCTCGTGCCGATGTCGTTCCCCTGGCGGTTCAGCGTTGTTGGGTCGTGGATCTGGAAGAAGAACTCGAGCAGCTCGCGGTATGAGGTCACCTCGGGGTCGAAGACGATCTCGATCGCCTCGGCGTGGGTCCCGTGGTTCCGGTAGGTGGCGTTTGCGACGTCGCCCCCCGTGTAGCCCACCCGCGTCGAGACGACCCCCGGGCGCCTCCGGATGAGGTCCTGCATCCCCCAGAAACACCCTCCGGCCAGGACGGCCTTCTCCCTCTTCTCGCTCATCACTCCGCTCCCTCCTTCGTCGCGGCTGCGGCAAAGAGCTTCCGGTACTCCCCGTGCCCCTCGGCCTCCCAGGTCCTTGTGGGCACGAAGCGCCTCGCGGCCGAGTTGATGGCGAGTGGCTCTGCCGTCACGGAAACACCTCCCAACGGGCCAGGCGCTCAGGTCGCGACCGACACGGCCTCGGCGGCCGTCCTGATGAGGTTCACCACCTCATCGGGGTGGGAGACCATCGCCACGTGGTTCGTCGAGACTTCGACGGTGGTCGCGCCCATGCGGTTGGTGAACAGGCGCTCGGCATCGGGCGGGATCGCCTGGTCGCCGTCGGCGACCAGGTACCAGGACGGCAGCGATTCCAGGCTGGGACGCCCATCACGTCCTGGAGGGCGGACCCGGCCAACGGCTGCTGCACCGCGTGCATGACCCTCGCCTTGACCGGATCGACGTCGGCGGCGAAGTGGTCGACGAAGTCGTCCTCCGGCAGCCAGGCGAAGCCCTGCTGGTCAACGTCAAGGTGCGCCAGTGCCGGGGTCGGTGGCCCCTGCGCCAGCAGCTCGCCGATCGATTCGCCCTCGTCAAGTCCGAAGGCCGCGATGTAGACCAGGCCGACGACGTTGGGCGCGTCGGTGCCCAGCGCGGTGATGATCTGGCCGCCGTAGGAATGGCCGGCCACCACGGTTGGGCCGTTCTGGCGGGCCAGCACCTGACGCAGCCGGGCGACGTTATCGGCCAGTGAGGTCAGCGGAAACTGGGGTGCGGTGACCTGGTATCCGTCGGCCTGCAAGCGCTCGATGACCGCGCTCCAACTGGAGCCGTGGGCCCACGCGCCGTGAACCAGGACGATATTCGGCAGAGCACTCATCTCCATAGCCCCCCCTCCCAGCTTTCGGCGAACACGACAACCCGCTGACCCGGGGGCTGCCTGCGGGCACCTTACACCCGCATTCCCGGCTTCCGGCATCCCGCGGAGTGAACTGCACCCGGCAGGTCACCGGTCATGAAGCAGCCGACCACCGCCTCCGGAGTAGCTCGTCTGAGCCATCGGGCCTTACCTCAGCAAAGGCAACGCCCCCGCGTGGCGGCACCGGCTGCAGGAGCGAGGTCGGCGACAGCGGGGACCGGTTGCTGGGCCCGCTGGCCGACCTCGGGTTCTGCTAGTCCGACGGCACCTTCATCGCTAGTCCACATATGGCCCGTTGAACACCGGGGCTTCCCTGTAGGGCTGTCCCGTCATGAGCAGGAACCGGGTGGCGGGGGCGGCGTCGGTGACCGTGAGCTCCTCTCCGGGACCCAGCAGGACCAGCTGGGCTCCGTCTGCTTGTCCTTGCGGGCCAGGTTCACCCAGAACAGCACGCTTCGCCACTCGGAGTCGCCCAGGCCCTCCCCGCGCTCCTCCGCGCCGATCGCCTCGGCGTGCCATGCGCCCCGCCCGGTCCGAAGCGCCAGCAGCGCGCCCTTTGGCAGTCGCGCCCGCTCGATGGCACCGCCCGGCCCCGTGCTGTGGCCGGTGCTGGCCGAGCCCTCCAGGATGTACCAGAGGTTGTCGAATCCTCGGTCGGGATGTTTGGTGTCCATCCCCGACAGCTCGGAGAGACGGAACCGGCTCTCGTGCACCAGGATGAAGGGATCGGACAGCTCGTAGGGCACGCCGGGGCGGGAAGCGCCTCCAGCACCGGCAGCCCCATCATCCGGATGAGCGCCGCGTCCTCCACCAGCACAGCCTCGCGTCCCCTCGTCCCACCTCGGTGGTCATCGTTGCCACTCCTTCCAGAACCGGAGGTGATCCTCCGATTGGCTCGGTCAGCCAGCACAATGCGGAGGCAGCCCTCCGAATTCCCGGTACCCCGGCGGTATGACGAGCGCAGACCGCCCACCACCCGCCAGGCCGCTCACCGCGACGCCCAGCACAACCGCCACGCCATCCTGGTGCAGCCCGGCAGGTGTTCTGCGACCACGGCCTGAAGGCGCCGCTGGAGCAGATCGCCCGCCGTGCCGGGGCGGCACCGGCACCCCGAACAGCCACTTCCCCGGCCGCGTGGCGCTGCTGGATGCGGTCCTGGCCGACACCGTCCAAGCCCACGTCGATGCGGCCGAGCAGGCCCTGGCCACCAACGACTCCGGGGACCGATTCATCTCCTACCTGGAGAGACCCTGCCGCTGCAGGCCGCCGACCGACGTCGGGCGATGCGACGGGCATGCGGTTCCCCGCGCGCAGCCGCCACCGAGGTCGCCAAGGCGCGCCTGTTCGAGCTCATCGGGGAGCTCGTCCGCCTGGATGGTACGCAGGGCGAAGTTCGACCGCAGCGGCCACTTCGCCGTCAAGGAGGCGCCCGACCTGCTGGTCAGCGACGTGCGGACGTTCGTCTGCCGCCTTCGCCAGCGCCGGTTCAGCCGCTCGTCAGGGGCCGCGCTGGTGGCGCTGCCCCAATCCGGACGTGGTCACCGCTTCCCGCTGGGTGAGCCGGGCGCCCACGGTGAAGACCCGGTCGAACCGGTCGGCCCCAGCGCCCGGAGGACCTGGCCCTGCCGACGGCCAGCATGCCGAGCTGCGCTCGGGACAAGGTGGAGGTTGGCGTCCCACAGCACCCGCAGCCTGACCCTGTGCCCTGCCGACGCGCGGCTTGACACGACCGCCGGGCCCAGCGGGATGACCGGGTCGCCCCAGTCACGGAGTCCACCGAGACAGCCCGTGACGAGTCAAAAGGCTCTTCATCCTGAAATGGCAGCACCAGTGGGGCAGCCGGAACCGCCGACTGGTTCCGGCTGGGTTTCTACGGTGCGACGGTGCGTCCAAGGTGCGACCATGATGCCAGTAGCGGCCTACAGGCAGTAACAGGAGCAGAGGAGTTCAGATCGTGGACGGCGCGACTGTGTCTGTGGCGGTCGTTGACAGCCGCACAGAGGCGGAACTGATCGTCGGCCTCTTGCGCAGTCACGGCTTGAGCGCAGTTGTGTCGGCAGACGATGCCGGAGGACAGTACCCGCAGATGCAGATCGAGGGTGTCCGCGTGCTGGTTGCCCCCTCGGATGAAGCCTCGGCCCGTCGGCTCCTAGCCGCCGCCGATGACACCCTCGAGTAGGCCGGTCAACCCAAGACAGCCGCAACCCTTTCGGAAGAGGTCCGCGCGGCGTTCCGGTCGCTTCGCTAGATGAGAGTGTTCGAAGGTCTGCACATGCCCTCGCTCGGCGGGGCGATGTCAAGGCAGCGGCGCGCCCGCCCGATGCCCGATTGTGAGGCAGGACCACTTGTGAAAGGGGGTCCTCATGAGCTCAGCTTCTACCCGCCTGCCCACCCCGGAAGATCCCAGCTCCGTCTAGCACGGCCAGCTCTCCATCGACCACCAAACCACACCAACCAGGGAGACCCGCATGTCTGGCACGACCGAAAACTCAGTGGGCGCCACAGCGATCCGCCCGTTCCGGATCGAGGTCCCGGAGGAGGAGCTCGCTGAGCTGCGCCGCCGCATCGCCGCGACGCGCTGGCCCTCCCGGGAGCTTGTCGCCGATCGGTCGCAGGGTGTGCAGTTGGCGACGATGCAGGAGCTCGCCCGCTACTGGGCGACCGATTACGACTGGCGCGCGTGCGAGGCCAAGCTGAACGCGCTGCCGCAGTTCACGACCGAGATCGACGGGGTGGACATCCACTTCATCCACGTCAAGTCGCCGCACGCGGACGCGTTGCCGCTGATCATGACGCACGGCTGGCCCGGCTCGGTCATCGAGCTGCTCGAGACCGTCGGCCCGCTCACCGACCCGACCGCGCACGGCGGACGCGCCGAGGACGCCTTCGACCTGGTGCTGCCCTCCCTGCCCGGCTACGGCTTCTCCGGCGAGCCGACCGACGTCGGCTGGGACCCCGGCCGCGTCGCGCAAGCGTGGGCGGAGCTGATGGGTCGCCTCGGCTACAGCCGCTCCGTCGCCCAGGGCGGCGACGTGGGCGCCTCCGTCACCGACGCGATGGGCCGCCAGGCACCCGAGGGGCTGCTCGGCATCCACACCAACTTGCTCGTGACCGCGCTGGCCGGCCCCCAGCCGGCGGGATCCGAGCAGGAACGCGCGGCGGCCGACGCGCTCGCCACATTCCGTGCCAGCGGCAGTGGCTACTTCCTGGAGCAGGCCACGCGGCCGCAGACGATCGGCTACGCCCTGCTGGATTCACCCGTCGCCCTGGCGGCCTGGATGCTCGACCACGACACCGACAGCTACCAGAAGATCTCGCGCGCCTTTCTCGACGGCCAGCCCGCGGGCAATCTCACCCGGGACCACATCGTCGACAACGTCACGCTGTACTGGCTGACGGGCACAGGGGCGTCGGCGGCCCGGTCGTACTGGGAGAGCGGACGAGCCGCAGCTCTTGCGGCCGGCCAGGCTCCTCCTGAGGTCTCGCTTCCGGTCGGCTTCACCACGTTCCCCGGCGAGATCTTCCGGGCCCCGCGCAGCTGGGTCGAGCAGGCGTACCCCAACCTCACCTACTTCAACGAGGTCGACAAGGGCGGCCACTTCGCCGCCTGGGAAGAGCCCGAGCTGTTCTCTGAGGAGCTGCGGACGGCGTTCCGGTCCCTGCGTCAGTGATCTTCGACGACCTGGCCGACACGACTGTCGTTCACCGGGCGCGGCACTGTCGTTCGTCGGACGAGCGAGACTCGCCGTCCGTCAAGTCGTGTGGTCCCCGGGGCCGGATCGCGGCCCACGGCGTTGAAGGAGGAAGCGTCATGGCGGCCCAGCAGCCGGAAGGAATCAAGCGCACCGATCTCCAGCAGCACGATCTCAGCGTCCCCGGACGCGAGGTCGTCCAGTCACGCGTCGACATCGGCCCGGAAGCGCCGTTGGTCAAGCACACCCATCCGGGCGAAGAGATCATCCATGTCCTCGAAGGGTCGCTGGAGTATCAGATCGAGGGCAAGCCGCCGACCACGCTCAAGGCCGGCGACGTCTTGCTCGTCCCGGCCGGAACGATCCACGCGGTCAAGAACGCCGGCAGCGGCAACGCGGCGGAACTCGCCACGTATGTCGTCGAAAAGGGGAACCCGCTCCTCACCCTGGTCGAGTGAGTGCCAGCCCCTCCTGTGACGAGGATCCTGGACTCGCCCGGATAGGCCCCGATCTCGACCCATCCATCTAGCGCACCCGCTCAAGCACAGGCGTTTCGTCAGACCCTCCAAGTCGCTTCGGTAGATGAGTGTGTTCGAAGGTCTGCGCACGCCCTCGCTCGGCGGGGCGACCGGGTGGCCCAACTCCGAGCCACTGGGCTCCGCCGAGCTGCGCGGCCAGGTCGTCCTGGTGGACTTCTGGACGCTGACGTGCATCCCCGTTACACCGGCACACAGGACCGTATGGCGCCTCCGCTGACGTCGCGTCGCACGAGGTCGGTAGGACCATCAGGAGCCTCGCAGCACGGTCTTGCGTGGGCTCGCAAGGGCCTGTTGCTGACACCCTGCTGACAACCGACCGGACGGAGAACGCCGGGCGCCGGCGCCGCGACGGTGCGAGCCCCCCTCGTGGTTCGCCAGGCCAGGTTCATCCCATCGGGATGATGGCCTTGGACGCTCGACACGGTCAGATCATGCTGGGCCTGCATGACCGAGGGCGAGCCGACGCTCTGGTGCTGCCCTCCGCCCACGCCTACGTGCAGCAACGCTGCGCCCAGGGCGGCACGGTCAACGACCGCACCTATGCAACCGCGACCACGTCGGCGTCGTCGGCGCCGACTCGCCCCGGATCCCCGACCTCGTCGGGTGGACTAGGACCGCATCGACGCAACGCCAGCACCGTCCACCTGTAGCGGCGAGCGGCCCATTTTGGAAGGACCTCCAGGCCACGACCATCGACCCGACGCAGGGAGGGTTGACGCGCCAGCAGCCAAGGCGCGCCTTTGCGAGCAGCAAGACCGGCAATCGACGCAAGGCAAGGAGGGATCATGGACTTCTCCACACAACTGGACGCGCTCCAGCAGCACGTCGCGGACACGAAATCGGCGGCGCAGGCTGCCGCCAGCGAGTCCCGTGACCAGCTCAGGCAGCGAATCGACCAAGCCCAGGTCGACATGAACCTGGCCGTCAAGGACGCCAAGCAGCAAGCCGGGGAGGCCGCCGCCAGCGCACGCAGCAAGTGGGCGCAGATGAAGGCCGACGCCGCCGCCAGGATGGACGACGTCAAGGCCAAGATCGACAAGCGGGCACAACAGCTCGACGCCAGGGCCGCCGCCAGCGACGCGGACCGGGCAGAAGGCGACGCCGCCGACGCCATCGACTACGCCGAGTGGACTGTCGACAACGCGCGGCTGGCCGTGCTGGACGCCATCGACGCCCGCGCCTACGCCGACGAGCGCGCCAAGGCAGTGGGGTCATAGTCATAGCCATAGCCATAGCCTTCGCCCCCGACCTGCCCGGCCACAAGCCCGGCGATTGGTCTGACCGCCGGGCTTGTGGCCTCTGCCATCACAACCTCTGTGACGGCCGTCAACGGGGCTGGTCTAATGTCAATGCCGTTGTGTTTAGGGTCCGCGGGCGGTGCAGGCCACGATCACCACGGCCTCATCCGGTGGCTTGGTCGGTTGCGGCCAGTGGCGATGGGGGTCGCGCCTGCGCGGGAACTTGCTCATCTTGCGCTTGACCACCCGCGGCCAGGCGCGCAGCCGGCGTGGGGGCAACAGGTGCCGCAGTACCTCAGCGACCGCCTGCCGGGTGGCCCTGGCCAGCCGCCGAGGGGGAAAAGGCGGCCTGGCCGGTGACCTGCCGGCGGGCGATGTGCAGGCTGCGGGTAAACGACAGCCGGTCAGGGTCCACCTCGCCGTCCAGCGCGGCCTGGTGCATGAGCCTGCGGATGGCGTAGTGGACCAGCAGGTGCGCCCACACCTCCTGGATGACCCCTGAAGGATCCTTGCTGCGCAGCACCACCCCCGGGCCGCGCTGATGGGTCTTGAGCGCATCCAGCGCGGTCTCATGCTCCCACCGCTGCGGGTACAACGCCGGCAGTTCGGCGGCGGGCGCCAGCGCGGGATCAAGGATTGTGGTGATGAGCCGGTAGTCCTCCGGCTGGCCGGGCCGGCCGGGATCGTCCAGCCGGTAGTCGACCACGCGGACCACGACCCGTTGGCTGGCCCGGCGGCTTTGGCCCAGCTCGCTGGCAAACGAGCCGTCAGCAAACACCGCAAGCACCGGCAGCTTGACGTCCTGACGGCAGCGCCACACCAGCTCCGCCCCTGTTGCCTGCAAGCTGCGCCACAGCGCCAGGCCGCACAGGCCCTGGTCGACCAGCAGCAGCATCCCCGGCCCCAGCGAGCGCCCAAGCGACGGCGCCAGCGAGCTCTCCCCAAGATGCAGCCCGCCCATGGCCGCATCCACGATCGCATGGGGTGCCGCCCTCCACCAGCCCCAGCAGGCGCACCTGCGGGAACGCCCCCTGGCCGCGGCCGCCACCGGGCCGGCCGAACGCCGCCTGGTTGGCCGGGGTGTCGGCCACGTCAAAGGTCGTGCCGTCCAGCGTCAGCAGCCGCAACCCGCAGCCGGTCACGCTTGAGCTGAGCCTGGACTCGCCGCAGGGCCGCCTCAACCTCATGATCGTGGACCATCTGCTCGGCGACACCGGCCAGCCCTAGAATTTCCTCGGCCTCGTCGGAGCTGCTGGGTGTGCCGAAAGTCGAGCGGATAGGCATCGAATCGCGATGGCTGCTTGGGATCGGACGCATCATCGTAACCCGTCGTCATGCGCTATCTGTTCTCGCCTATTCGAACCGGATACTGACAGGTCCGTTGTGCCAGGTTGGCGCATCCCTGGAATTACCCAACGCCATTGGTCGCCAGTATTTCATAACTGACTCTGCTGGCGAAGTCGAGGTGCCTGGCGTGAGAGAGTACTGGCCTGCCCGATGGGGCGGTGAGGGTCGGGGTTCTTCTTCTTTTGAGGAGTGGTGTGTGCTGCGTCCGGTGGGTGTTCCAGAGATCCCGGTGGAGACGGCGGTGTTGGCCCGCCGGGTGCATCCACGGGGGGCCGATGAGATGCGGGTGCGGGACGCGTTGGGCCCGCTGTTTGGGGATGAGGACTTCACCGCGGGCGAGTTTGCGGACATGTACCCCCGGCTCGGGCAGCCTGGGCTGCCGCCTGCGTTGTTGCTGATGGTGACCATCTTGCAGTTCCGGCACAACCTGTCGGATCGGGAGGCCGCGCAGGCGGTCGCGGACCGGATCTCCTGGAAGTACGCTCTGGGCTTGGAGTTGGACTACACCGGCTTTGACGCCTCGGTGCTGAGCGAGTTCCGCGCGCGCCTGGCCGAGGGCGGCCGGGCGGACGCCCTGCTGGACGGGATGCTGGAACGGCTGAAGGCTGCTGGGCTGGTCCGGGCTGGTGGCCGGGTGCGCACCGACTCCACGCATGTGCTCGCCTGCGTGCGGCGGCCCGGACCGGATCGAGACCCTCGGCGAGGGCCTGCGCGCCGCCTTGGAGGAGATCGCCCGGATCAGTCCCGGCTGGATCGTGCCGCTGCTGCGGCCGGGCTGGGACGAGCGCTACGGCCGCAAGGTGGAGACCGCCCGGCTGCTTGGCCGCAAGCACGCCTCCGCCGCCAAGCTGACCGAGCAGATCGGTGCCGACGGCCAGCGCCTGCTAGACGCGGTCGATGCCGACCCGGCCGCGGCCTGGATCAACGACCTGCCCCAGGTGAAGATCCTGCGCGTCCTGTGGGATCAGCACTACCAGCGCACGCCCGCCGGGCGTCTGCGCTACAAGGACGCCGGCGAGCTGCCCCCGGCCGCCCAGCGCATCCACTCGCCCTATGACGCGGACGCCCGCTACAGCACCAAGGGCAAGCCGAGGCCGACGATGCGGCCTGGCCCCAGGTGAGCACCTGCTGGACGCCGGCGACCCCAGCGCCGCCAACCTCGCCGCCTCCGCGGCGCGCGGGATCACCCTGGTCGCCCCGGTCGCCGTGCTCACCGGCCGCAACGCCCGTCAGGGCACCTTCGGGCCCAGCGCTTTCACCGTCGACTGGCGGGCCGGCACCGCCCGCTGCCCCGCCGGCCAGACCAGCCGCTCCATGCGCCCGGACAAACGCGGCCTGGTCACCTTCGCCTTCTCCCGCCACCACTGCCGGCCCCGCCCGATCCGCGACCAGTGCACCCTGGCGGCTCCCCACATCCCCCGCCGGATCACCATCCACCCCGAGCCGGTCCACCAGGCCCGCATGACGGCCCAGCGGGCCCAGGACACCGACCAGTGGCGCACCACCTACAACCTCCGGGCCGGGATCGAAGGCACCGTCTCCCAGGCCGTCCGCGGCCCGGACCTGCGCCACTCCCGCTACCGCGGCCTACCCAAAGCCCACCTGCAGAACGTTTTCATCGGCATGGCCCTCAACATCGGCCGCCTCGGCGCCCACTTCAACACCAAGCCCCAACCCGCGCGCCGCCCTACCCGCATCCACCAACTGTGTACCGCTCACGGCCTCACAGCGGCCTGATCACGACCCCGACTTCGCCAACAGAGTCAGTCAGAACTGGAGTTTCGCAGTTTTGCTTGGACTGCTGACTCAGTCAGCCGAGGAAACTGTTCAGGGGGTGACCTGGCGGGGAGCCGGGGGTTGCCCTCAAACGGCTCGCGCAGGGCCGCGCAGGCCGGCATCCCGAGCCTGTACCCATCAGCTTCGGCATACATTTTGTCACGAGTGGCTGAGACGGACTTGCTGCGCCTGGCCGGCTGGAGGTCGCGCGATATGCCCGGCCGCTACGGCGTTAGTGCCGCCGACGCCCGCGCCTGCGCTGCCCGCCGCCGCCTGTCACCGATGGACCGGCTGCAGACATCGAGCAGACCGGGTTGGCTCACCCAAGGGCGTAGGCAACTGCCGACTCAAGCGACATGTCCCTGCCCTGGTCCCGCTCCACCTCGAACGCGCCACCACCCAGGGTTGCGCGGGCAGAGGCTACAGCCTGCTCGTACTCGGCCTGGTCGTCGGGGTCGAGCACCTGCCCCGACGCCTCCACGAGCGCATCCACCACCCCGAGCAAGCGAGCACCGCGCGCGGGTTCGGCCCCTCCCGTCAGCACCCCGGCCATCACCACCAGGCCGGCCACCGTCAGACCCTGGTCGCCCACTGCCCGCATCTGGGGGATGCCCTCGCGGAGCAGGGCCTCCGCACCCAAAAGATTCCCGAGCTGCTTGTCCACGGCGGCCAGGTTGAGCAGCTCCATGGCCACCATCCGCTGGTCGCCAAGCTCCCGGCTGAGCGCCAGGCTGTCTTCGTACAGTGCTCGGGCTCGGGGGTAGTCGCCAGCTTGGCGGGTCCCGGCGGCGAGCAGATGCAGCGGGGCAGACACCGCCTCCGGCTCCTGCAGCCCACGGGCAACGGCAAGGGCCTCCTGCGCACGCGCGCGCACGGCCTGATGGTCACCCTCGCGGAATGCCACTCGGGCCAGCCCAACGAGGGCGTTGGCTTCCCCTCGGCGATCCTCCGCTTTGCGCGCCACCTCCAGAGCCTCCTGGTTGAACGCGCGTGAGGCTTCCTGGTCGCCCTGGCGGAACGCCAGGAGTCCGGCCCCATAGAGGGCTTGTGCCCGAACCGGAGTCGGCTCGGCCGCTGCGGGCGTGGCCAGCACCCGCTCAAGCCATGCTCGCCCCTGGGCGTTGTCGCCCCGGACCATCCAGAAGCGCCAAAGGGCGACACCAAGCCTGAGCGCTTCCCGCTCGCCGCCGTGCTCCAGAAACCACACCAGGGCGTCGCGGATGCGGTCGTGTTGTGCCTGCAACCGGTCGAGCCACTCCCTGACTTGTGGCCCGGTCAACTCCAGCCGTGCCTCCTCGGCAAGGGCGAGGGTTGAGAGGGCTTCGCTGCGATCCACAAACACCCCCCAGTCATTCGCGCAGAGACTCCCACTGATGAGAGCTCCAAATTAACACTCTCCTTGCCCTGCTCAAGGATCCGGGTGCGCTTCCACGGCTGCTTCACCGCCCCCACCTTCACCACGTTCTGCGGGCTGGCCTGCGGGTTCTGGGCCCACGGCCAAGCCAAGTTCGAGCGCACCCTTGCCGGTGCAGGACAGCAGGCGACGTTCCCCCTGGGCCGAAGCCTGACCGTGCGGCTCACCTCTCGAGGACGTCTGTCAGGGAGCCGGTCGAAGTTAGTGGTGGTTTGCGCCGCGCGTAGCCTACGAGGCGCTGGGGGTGGCGAGTACCCGGGTCAATCCGTCAGCAGCCGCTGCATGAGGTCGCGAAACGCGGCGGGCGTCCAGCCCAGGGTTGCGTCGCCGACCTCAAGCTCGGCGCGGCACACCCCCGGCACGTCGGTCCCAGCCAGCTGCGCGAAGGTCCAGACCCGATCCTCCCCGGCAATCCGCAGTGCAGCTGCCCTTACGGCGCCCGCCTCACGGTGGAAGAGCAGGTGCATCATCGGCGTGTGCGGCGGGTCAGGGATCACCTCAACGCCGGCAAGGCCGCGAACGGCCTCGGCGAGCGTCGCCGCCTGCTCCTGGTAGGCAGCCATCCGCGGCAGCCGCGTTCGCAGGCCCACCAGGCCGGACGCCGCGTTGGGCCACAGTCCGTAGAGCATTCCGCCGTGCCGCCACCGCCGCCACTCCTTGCTCTCGGCGATCACATCCTCCGAGCCCGCCAGCACTGCACCGGCGAGTCCGCCCAGTTGCTTATAAAAGGACGTGTAGACGGTGTCGAACGGCTCCGAGATCTCCGCCAACGAGCGGCCATAGAAGGATTCGCAGCCCCACAGTCGCGCGCCATCCAGGTGCACGGCCGCACCGCGCTCGCGCGCCCACTCGACCTGGGCGACCAGCTCTTCCCACCAGGCAGCTGCCCGCCGATATCTCGCTGGGGCAGCTCGAGCAGGAGGACCGCCGGCGGCTCAGCTGCGAGCTCGCCCGTCCACCGCTCCACGAGCAGGTCACCGACGGTGAGCAGGCGGTGGGGCTCGCCGACAGGCCGCCCGACAAGGGCGTGCAGCCGCTGGTAAGCGCGCAGCTCCTTCTGCTCCAGATGGCACAAGGGATGAAACACGACGGTCCGCCGGCCGCGTCGATCGGCATGGATGCGAAGCGCGATCTGTTGGGCCATCACCCCACTGGGCAGGAATGCGGCGGCCGGCTTCGCCAGGATCTGCGCCACCTCAGCCTCAAGCTCACAGACGACCCCGCCCTGGCCGTACAGGTCAACCTCCGTATCGGGCGGGATCTCCGCCAGATACTCCGCAGCGCTGCGCGCGCCGTGGGAATGAAGGAACCGTGTGCAGCCTCGCCGGAGCGCCAGTACCTCGGCGAGCGAGGGCTGCAACGTCTTGTTCGTCGCCATGGCACCCGACTCGTTCTCGCTCACCGGCTGCCTCCGTGAAGGATCCTCACCCGCTCGACGGTCGCGACACGCCGCCGGCAACGCAGCGCGGTGGCCTTCTGCGCCGACCAGTCGATCCTACCCTGGCACACTGCGGGACCGCGCGGCCGAGCTCGAGGGCTACGCCAAGCAAGATGAGCAGTCCCCGCCGACTCCGGCCGTCAGAAGGCGGGTGGCCGCCCGCCCTTGGACCCCTTCGCGCGGCGATGGGCGTCCTGATCGGCCTTGCTCGGGATGCACGCCGCGATCCCGAGCCGGCGCAGATACGCCCGGTTGGCCCGGCTGGTGTACGCCTTGTCGGCCAGGACCCGGTCCGGACGAGTCCGCGGCCGGCCACCGCCGACCCGCGCCACCCGGATCCGGCCCAGCACCGGGATGAACTGCGGGCTGTCGCCGCGCTGCCCACCGGTCACCACCACCGCCAACACCTTGCGACCCTGCTCGCACGCCAGATGCGTCTTGGTGGTCCACCCGCCGCGCGAACGGCCCAGGCCGTGATCGTCCGGCTCGCTCGCCACCCCGCCGGGCGGTTCCTTCTGCCCGTCACCGTCACGACGGGCACCCGCCGCGTGCTGATGCGCACGGCTGATCGTGGAGTCCACGCCCACCATCCAGCTGATCTTCCCAGCAGCATCGGCGTGTGCCTGCAGCACGGCCAGGACCGCCGCCCAGGTGCCATCACGCTGCCAGCGGCGAAACCACCGGTACAGCGTCGGCCAGGGTGCATACTCCGCGGGCACGTCCCGCCACGGCGCCCCGGTCCGCACCCGCCAGCGGATCCCGTCGATGATCTGCCGTTTAGTCCACCTGGGCGGACGACCCCTCACCGACGCCGCAGGCAGCGCGGGCGCGAGCATCGCCCACTGCGCGTCGGTGAGATCGTGCCGCCTCGCCGCCGCTACGCTGGCCACGAGGTCTCCGGTCGTATTCAGGTTTGCTTGGTCGCTAACCCATCTACCGGAGACCTCTTCAGTTATCGATCACCGCCACGCCGGGACCTCAACGACAGGCAACACCAGTTACGAAGCAAGTCCTAGGGCGGGGTCCAGTGGCTTGCTCAGTCCTCAGCTCACCGCTTTCTTCACGAGCGCGCCGATCCTTGCCTCGTCGGCGGCGGTCAACTCCGTCAGAGCGAAGGCGGTCGGCCACATGGCGCCTTCGTCGAGGTTCGCCTTGTCGCTGAAGCCGAACGTCGCGTACCTGGTGTTGAACTTCTGCGCGCTTTGGAAGAAGCAGACGACCTTGCCGTCCTTGGCATACGCGGGCATCCCGTACCAGAGTCTCGGCGAGAGGGCTGGCGCGCTGGCTTTGATGATGGCATGGAGCCGCTCGCCCATGGCGCGATCCGGTTCCGGCATCTCGGCGATCTTCGCGAGCACGGCGCTTTCGGCGTCCGCCTTGTCCGCGCGCGGGCCGCGGCGCGCGGCCGCCTTCAGCTCTTGGGCGCGCTCCTTCATCGCGCCTCGTTCCTCGTCCGTGAATCCCTCGAACTTCTTGTCGATCGCGGTGGTGCTCTTGGCGGACTTCTGCGTGTCCTTCATTGCAGGTTTCCTCCCTGCGAGTGTTGATGGGGACGACCCTCATGCTAGGGGAGCCGCCGCGGCGGCGGCTTCTCCGAAACTGCTCGGGCGTTACCTGGGTCAGACCAGCGACGATATCGAGGTGGTGGCCGACGACCTAACACCCCTGCAACGACACGCCCGAGAGCTCGCGGAGATCGCGCTCGGGCTAGCAGTGCTCCGTCAGGTCGCCCCTACATGGCTTCTTGTTCTCAAAGGCTCGCCATAGGCCAAACGCTGACCTGCGCGAACAGGAATGGCTCGTCAGCGAAGGCGGTCCGGGTGGCTTCCTATTTCCGCAGGTCAGGACGATATAACGGAGTACTGCTAGCGCTCGGCCGCGAGCACGCCCGGCAAGCCGGCGACGACCTCCTCATGGCGCAGATCCTTGCGGCGTCCAGCTCGCTGCACTCCTCGCTCGATCTCCCACGAGGCGACGCCGACCCGGCCTCGCCGCCCGCGGTGAGCCAGCTCCACACAGCGCAGCGGAAGGCCGGTGCCGACGTGACACCGCTCCACGGTTGGCTCGCTGCGCGGATCGCTGTGGAGCTGGCGCTCTTCGGCGAGGGTCGCAAGGCGCGTGCTGCGCTCACCCAGGCCGAGGCGACCTTGCCGAGCCGCCCGCCGCGCGATCCGGTCGGGCTGTTCTGCTTGTGGGACCAGACCCGCTTCGCCGGCTACACCGGCAAGACGCTGCTGATCCTGAACGACCCGGCCGCCACCGCATTCCTCGAGCACGCGCTCCAGGCCACCAGCGCGCCGCACCCACGGCTTGGGCTGCTGGTCGACCTGGCGGTCGCCAAGGTCGGCGCTGGCGATGCGGACGAGGCGGTCGCGCTGCTGGTTGAGGCCGCCCAGCTCGCTCTCGAGCACGGCATCGACGGGTTCGCCCGCTGGCGGCTCAACGAAGGCCGCACAGCACTCCCAGCAACCCAGCAGGACGCCCTCAACGACCACTTGGCGGCACTCGCGTAGGCGGCACCGACGGGGTCCATTCCCGTAGGCTCGAAGCGACCGCCAACCCTTGTCACGGAAACCACGGATGCATCGAATCCTCATCACCGGCGCCGCCGGCAGGCTGGGTACGATCCTGCGCAACGGACTCCGCGGCCGCTTCCCCGCGCTGCGCCTGCTGGACATCGCCCCACTGGGAACCGCCCAGCCAGGCGAGGAGTTCCTCAGCGCTGACATCCGCGACCTGGCCACGGTGATCGAGGCGACCGCCGACGTCGATAGGGTCGTCCACCTTGCCGGCATCCCCGACGAGGACAGCTTCCAGCGCATCCTCGACGTCAACATGGTGGGCACCTACAACGTCTTCGAGGCCGCCCGCCGCCAGCACGACCAACGGGCCGTGCTGGCCAGCAGCGCCCACGTCACCGGCTTCTACCTCACCAGCCAGCGCATCGGCCCAGACGTGCCACCGCGCCCGGATACCTTCTACGGCCTCGGCAAGGCGTTCGCGGAGAACCTCGGCCGCTTGTACGCCGACAAGCACCACCTGGAAGGCGTCTGCGTGCGCATCGGCACCGTCGCCGACCATCCCACCGCACCACGGCACCTCAGCACCTGGCTCAGTCCCCGCGACGCCGTCCAACTGTTCCACCGCTGCCTAGTCGCCCCCGACGTCGGCTTCACGCTGTGCTACGGCAGCTCCGCCAACCCGCGCGGCTGGTGGGACACCAGCCAGGCCGAGCGGCTCGGCTACCACCCCCTCGACAACGCCGAGCACTGGGCCGCCCAGCTCGACCCGACCACCGCAGGCGCCGACGACCCCGACGACGGTCTCCAAGGCGGCGCCTACACCCGGCGGCAGTCGCCCGACCAAGCTGGCTGACCCGTTCCCCGCACGACCGCCGCCGAAATCAGTGGGGAGACAATGGCGGGGACGTCAACCCGGGCGATTTCGCAGGAATCATCCGCGCCAACTGGCCGACGAGAAGCGTCGAACCTGTCCAGGAACTCACGGTGCGACTACGCCGGGTCCACATCTCCAGGGCGCCGCGTCTGCTGCGCAACGTAGTCCTCGAGCGCCCTGCGCGGTACTACCCGACGGCGACCCAATCGCAGAAATGGCAGTACACCTTGCTGGACGAGCTCGTAGCAGTACGAGCGGCTGATCCCGAGCGCTCGTGCGGTCTCTGTCACCGTGTACGTCAGCCGATCCACTTCGTCCCGCATGCTCAGCCTCGAATCGGTCGCCAACCGGCTTCAGATGAGGCTACGGGCACCGGCTAACGGCTGGCCTCACGTCAGCCCCCATCCAACTCTGGCCTACATACAGATCGCCGGCACCATGCCATGGCAATCGCGCAGTGAGCCGCGCCGTGAGTTCCTGGACAGCGCCAGCGCGGCGGCCCCTTCGCCAAGAGGCCCTGACTTGGCGGAACAGGACGGAGACCGCAGTTGGTCATCCTGATCGCCGTGCTGCCCTGACGGCGTGGAGCGAGATGACCTCGGCACCCTCGAGCGAGGGATCCGGACCGCGGTCAGGGGCCGCGTAAAGGAGCGGGCCGACGAGTTGGTCGGTCTCTTGGCGGTCGGCGACCTCATCGCGGTAGTGGTAGTGGCGGTCGGTGACGGGGGTGGCGTCGTCGTGGCCGACGCGGCCGCGCAGGACGTCGTCGGGCACGCGGGCCTTGCGCCAGTTGGTGACGACGAAGGCGCGCAGGCTCTTGGCCGTGAACGGCATGCCCAGGCCGGCGAAGAAGTCGCTGACGACATGCCTCATCTTGGTGGGGCGAGTAGGGCCATTCGAGCGTGATCACTCGTCGACGGCCGAGGAAGGCTGGGAAGACCCACGGGTCTGCTGGCACATCCTGCCCGGCTTCGACAGCCAGCGCGCGGCATCGTTCGACGTGGGCCAGCAGGATGCGCATGGTCTGCTGGTGGATGGCGATGGTGCGCTTGGTGTGGGTCTTGGTGTCCTTGACATGCAGGCCGCCGAACTCGCTGGGTGGCTCACTGACGGCCTCGTCGATCCGAACGGCGCAGCGGACCGGGTCGAGATCGGATCGGCGAAGCGCAAGCGTTTCGCCGAGTCGGGCGCCAGTATCGGCAAGGCAGGCAAGCAGGGGACGCAGGTTCGGCTCGGGGTCGTCGACCGCGGCTGCGAGCGCGGCGCGGACCTGTTCGGGGCTGGGGGGTCGCTGCATCACATGCTGGTCGGTGTGCCGTTCCACGAAGGTCATGGGGTTCTCCCCCATGGCAAGCCAGCCTCGCTGCACGCCGAACCGGAACGCGCCGCGCAGAATCGCGTGGATATCGCCCAGCGTGCTCCCCGATGCGGGTGGGTGCTGCTTGACGAGGATGCGCGCCCGCCGCTCCCCCTGCCAGCGGCACAGGACCGTCATGCCGCAGCCAGCCGCGGGACAGGCGACAGTGGCGGTGCGGCGGCGGCCCTCGGCGACCGTCTGCGCCTGGGCGCCGCAGCGCTGGCAGGAGCCGACGACGACCAGGTCATGGACAGTCTTCTGGGTCCGTGTAGCCGTCCTCGGTGAGCTCGTCGTACCAGTCGGCGATCTCCCCTGGCTGAATCTGGCCAGGGATGCGATGCCCGAAGGCGGGCTTGACGACCTGCTCGATGAGCAGGTTGCGATGGTAGACGGTGATCTTGGCAGGCAGGTGGCCTTTGCGAGGCGTCTTCTGCCAGATCGCGAAGTAGCGGTCCAGCAGCTCGGCCATCGTCTTGCCGTAGACCCCGGCCGTCACCTTCTTGCGCTCAGCTTGACGCCGGGCCAACAGTTCGTCGCGCTTGGCGACGGCGTCGTCGAGGGCGCCGCGCACGCGAACGCGCTGCTCGACACGCCTGCGTTGGCGGTCACGGCCCAGATACACCGACACGCGCCAGACGTCGACGCCGTGCTTGTCGGTGCCCTCGTAGCGGATGCCACGCGGAAGCTCCCCCAGCACCTGGTCATGCGGCGGCCGACGCAGCTCCCAGTGGCCGCGACCCGGCCGCACGCAACCCGGCCGGGCGCAGGTCTTCACCAGTTGCTGGGCCTGCTCGAGCGGGCCGACCAGCAGGTTGTAGGCGAGCCGGTGGACCAGCCACTGGCGGCC
>WNFX01004722.1_pt1 | contig 21494 bp, 19 predicted proteins | sample 5400111 | NCBI WGS metagenome assembly WNFX01 (sample SAMN13153363, study PRJNA577476) | soil metagenome | isolation source: 40 cm soil or saprolite under grassland replicate 1 | place: USA:California | collected 2016-06-15 | reverse complement strand
TGCACAAAGCACCTAAGCGGGGTTTCCGGCCAGTAGGGTTGCTCGCCGTCCATGTACGGGCTGGCAAACACCCAGTCACCTGGGTTCCGATAAATCGCGTGCTTGCGCCAATCTTGCAGAGTCTGGAGCAGTGCACCGTCAATCGGAACAGGCTTCTGAGAAGCCTCTGTTTTCATGTCACCCACATGCTGGTGAACGACAGCTCGGCTGAGCAGAATTTCACCGGCCGTGAAGTCAACATCGGACCACTTCAACCCCAGAGCTTCAGATACTCTTAACCCTGTGGCGGCAGTTAAAAAAACCAGTGCACGGGCAGGGTTCTCAAGCTCCGCGAGTAGGTTCTTCATTTCGTCCAGTTCTAACACGTCCGGCAACTTCTCACGCTTGGCACTTTGCCTAACGAGCGAGATCGAATTTTTGGCTAACCACTCATGACGGCAAGCGTGGGAGAAGACAACGTGCATTACGTTTCTGATTTTGGCTTTGGTTTGGTTGGCTAACGAAAGACTGCGCAGCCAGGTTTCAACGTCAACGGTCCTCACATCCAGAAGCCGGTGTTCTCCCCACTTCGTAAGAACCCAAATCTTAAGTGAGGTCTGGATGGTTCTCTGGGTTGAGAAGGCTTTGCTAGGTAATTCCTTGTCTTCGTAGTGCGTGACCAACTCCCTTACGGTCACTGGCACAGCGGCATTGCCCGCATTGATTGTGGTGCGAAGTGTTTCAACGGCACGTTTTGCCGCTGTCTTGGTTGGGAATTGTTCGATCGTGCCCACAACCACCTTCCGGTTGACCCGTCCTTCCGATGCGTTCTCGCGCCACCGGAAAACCCAAACTGCCGGGCCAGCCTTCCGCACTTCGCGTGACAAACTGCCTGACTGATAGCGTTGTCGTGTGAATTTCACTTGTTTTTCTCCTATGTGAAATCCACGCGGTCAATGGGTTGGCGGTCCGAGTTTGCACCAGACCGTAACCACATTTCAAGGTCGGAAGCCCTGTCACGCCAGAATCGCCCGATCCGAAACGCAGGCACCTTGGCGACACGTGCGAGCTTTTGTAAGGTCTTGGGATGAATTCTTAGAAGCCTAGCCGCCTCGACAACATCCAACAGCGGTTCAAATTCGGCATCGGCTTTGGGTGAGACCGGCCCAGCCGAACCGTGACTCGCGGCAGATCGTGCGTCTGGGTTGGCACGCGCTGAGTTGGTGTCCTCCACGCTGACGGAATGAGCCGTTTGTTTCCTCTTTTCCGCTGTGGCTACATCTGCTGAGTCCGTGGGTAATACTTCAATAAAGTTCCACACCGTGTGCTGCGGATGTACGCTCCTCAATCCGGTTTCGGGGTCTTTCGACTACTCTCGCTGATTCTTGCGAAGCTGGATATCCTGCTAGGCGCGAGGCATGCTGTCTTGGAAACGCTGTACTCTCGTGCACGCCGAATTGGGTTGGGCGGAGTTTCATGTTTGCTAGACGGCCTTCGAAAGAAGATCTCCTTTGCTTTTTCCGTTGTTGTGGTTGTTTGTGTGTTGCTCTGCCCAGCGCTTGAAGTCGTCATCCTTGCGGAAAAGCAGAAGTCTTTGAGAACGAAGTCCCTAGGCCGGGCTTCGGGTGAAGAACGTGGTGAAGACGAAGCTGAAGAGGGTAATTCTTGCCTTCTTCACCTATCTCCTCTGCAATCCACCGACGCAGGCGGGCAAAACACCTGGCCAAGAGTTTCGCCATTTCATTAGTTGGGCTGGAGCGACCCACGCATTCCTTTGGGCGCAGACGGCGTCCGAAAGTGGAGTCGCTCCAGCCCAACAAGGTGTCTTGCCCATGCTCGGATTGAGAGCCGCACAATGCGCAAGCCCTTCTCGTTGGGACACTTCCTCGAGTTCCGAGGTGAACGGGGCGGTGAACGTCATGGTGAACCGTGTCTTTCATGCTCCGTTCACCCCCGCGCTGGAGAAAGCGATCGAGCTCTTTGAAATCGCCGACACCTCTACTAGTAAAGAGGCCTCGAAAATGGAAAAACTCAAAAGGAAAGTTTGACTAGCACCAATGCGTCACCGTTCCTTCCCCTTCGAGAGAATCTGGGGACTGTCGGGCCCCTCTACTTACTAGGGAGCCTCCAAACAGGAAAAAGTAAGAAAAAATCTTGAACTGTCACAGCGGCCCAGGCGGCAGAGAAATGTCAACCACACCCCTACTTATTTAAGGAACATCGAGAGGGGAAAAAGGGAGAAAAATCTTGGTACCAGTACATTTTTTCCCGGTGAAACCGTGGCTGCAAGGAGGCCACAGTGAATGGGAGGACGGCCCATCCGCCTAGGGTTCGCAGGGGGCTTGAGTAGAGCAGCTGCTACAAGAGCGCCGAGGAAGGCAGAAATTACTGGGCTCCGGCCTGCCATTCGGGGTTCGACTAACCGAAGGCCAATGGCATTTGGCGGATTCTGAGGACAGATTCGCCATCCATGACGCGTTTAATCTGCAATCTTCACGAAACCCTGACCTCTTCCTAAGGACTTCCTTACGTCTTGCCCTTCATGCTCGGACCTTGTTGATGCGTTCTTTTGACACTTAGGATCACGAGGTTTAGCGGTAGATGGCAACGCTGATCTTCCTGGCTTTGGCGTGCTCTGGAATAGGATTTCTGGTGTACGTTCTGACCGAGTTTGTCCGCGAGTCTAGGCGGGGGAAAGGGAATCACCACCGCCGTCCTAGTTCAGAAGTGCGCCGAATGACGGCGGGACGTTTGGTGCTCATGACTCCGCGGGATCTCCACTCAAGACGTTCTTTTGACCGCCCTAAATCGCGGGGCGGAGCTGCGGCTCTGCGTAGAATCGGGACGCTCGGGTTGCTGGCGGGTATTAGTGTTTGGCCGAAGTTTGCGTTCGGACAATCGATGGATGCTTCTCTCGCGTCCCACGAGGGCCGGGAGCTAGAGGCCGGGTCAGTCACAGGCCAGAATTCTGAGAACAACGCTCCGGCTCGCCAAGATGGGACCTCCGCCCAGTCGCCGACCCTGTCACCGGATCCTCAATGGTCCTACGGCGGGTTCATCGATGCGGTCTATTTGCTGGATTTCAATCACCCTGCCAATGATCTGTTTCGAAACCGGGGCACAGCTTACAAAGTGGACGAGCCGATTCTGAATATGGGCACCGTGTACCTGCACAAAACAGCATCAGAGTCATCACGGTGGGGCCTGGAACTAACTTTACAGGGCGGGCAGGATTCTCGAATTTTCGGGTTCTCAGCGAACGCCCCAAATCTGCCGGGTTCTGAGTGGCTGCGGCATCTTGGGCCAACGGACGTCTCCTATTTGGCGCCGGTAGGAAAGGGACTAACCGTCCAGGCTGGAATCTTCTCGAGCCTTATCGGCTATGACTCGTTGTACGCGAAGGACAATTTCAATTACACGCGTCCCTGGGGCGCTGATTTCACTCCCTACCTGATGATGGGCGTCAATGCGAGTTACCCGTTCACAAAGAAGCTCACCGGAATGGTGTTCGTCGTGAACGGCTATTGGCATCTCGCCGATGCCAATCATGCCCCCAGTTCGGGAGCACAAATCGCGTACAAAGTGAGCGGCCATACGACCCTCAAGGAAACCGTCTTTTTTGGTCCCCACCAATCCGATACGGGATTTGAGTTCTGGCGATTCTTGTGGGACAGCATTGCTGAGTGGAAAACGGATCGCGTCACGACGGCGCTTGAATACCACGTCGGCACCGAAAAAATCGCAACGCTAGGGAATCCCCGCGCTCTCTGGATGGGAGCTCAATTACCCGTGCACTGGGTCTTCAACAAGCATTGGAGCGCAACGGTACGCCCTGAAATCTACTGGGACCGTAATGGCCGTTTAACAGGGTTCCCACAGACAGTGAAGGCCAACACGACAACACTCGAATATCGCATCCCATATCGGCAAGCTATGACGATTGTAAGACTGGAGCACCGGATCGACGATTCCCGCGGGTCCGGGGCAGGCTTTTTCCGGGGTGGAGAAGTTGCGCCGGGTGTAATTGGCCTGACACCAACGCAAAATCTGTTGATCTTGGGAGTCATCGTGACATTCGATTCTCACTTTTAACCTTAGGAGAGCAGGAACCATGCTGGACCTTGTTTTCATCGCTGCGATCGCGCTGTTTGTCATCGTGGGCAGTTTGTACGTTCGCGGATGTGAAAAGCTGAGAGGGACTAAGTCATGAGCTTAGGAAATGCCGTGTTGCTGATTGTCGGTGCGCTTCTTGTCGGGTACTTGCTTTACGCGCTGTTGAAGGCGGAGGAGTTCTGAAGATGGCCGCCAATGGCTGGTTTCAGATTCTCTTTTATCTTTTCGTGATTTTCCTAATCACGAAGCCTGCAGGCGTCTTCATGTGTCGCGTTTTTGACCGCGACAAGACCTTCTTGGATCCCGTTCTGCGACCCATCGAAAGGCTCATTTATCGGCTGACCGGCATAGACGAAAAACAGGAAATGCGGTGGACGGAATATGCGGTCGCAATGCTCCTGTTTAGCGGCGTTTCGATGGCCCTTCTCTACCTGATCGAGCGCACACAGAAATGGCTTCCGTTTAACCCGCAGCACCTCCCTAACTTGGAGCCCGGCCTGGCCTTCGGCACAGCAGCTTCTTTCACCACCAATACCAATTGGCAATCCTATGTGCCCGAAACGACCATGAGCTACCTCGCTCAGATGGCGGGACTGGCTTATCACAACTTCGTTTCGGCGGCGGTCGGTATTGTGCTGGCGATCGTGGTGATTCGTGGCATCGCACGGCGGGAAACCGACAAGCTCGGGAACTTCTGGGTGGACACAACTCGCTGCCTATTGTGGGTTCTTCTGCCGGTTTGTTTGGTAGGTTCGCTGGCGCTCGTTTCTCAAGGAGTGGTCCAGAACCTGAAGTCCTATACCATCGCGGACCTGACTGACCCCCAAACTGTGCAAGTGACCGGCGCCGATGGCAAGACTACGTTACAGCGAGTCACACAGCAAGTGATTGCGCAGGGACCGGTCGCATCTCAAGAAGTGATCAAAGAATTCGGCACCAACGGCGGAGGATTTTTTAACGCGAATAGTGCGCACCCGTTTGAAAATCCCACTCCACTCTCAAACTTTTTCGAACTAGTGTTGATCTTCGCGATTCCTTCGGGTTTGACCTACACGTTGGGGCGCATGACCGGCTCGCAACGTCATGGATGGGCCGTGTGGGCCGCGATGGCGTTCCTGTTTCTCTCAGGTGTGACGGCGACATACTGGGCGGAAGCCAAAGGCAATCCGCTCCTCTTGGGCACAGATCAACGTGCGTATGCCCTGCAATCAGGCGGAAATATGGAAGGAAAGGAAGTGCGGTTTGGAATCGCGAGCTCTGCGCTTTTTGCCGCGGTTACTACGGATGCCAGCTGCGGCGCGGTCAACAGCATGCACGATTCCTACACGCCACTTGGTGGCATGATGCCCTTGATCAACATCATGCTGGGAGAAGTTGTGTTTGGTGGCGTTGGCGCCGGGCTTTACGGGATCTTCGTCTTTGTGGTTTTGGCCGTATTCATCGCAGGGTTGATGGTTGGTCGGACGCCGGAATACCTAGGCAAAAAAATCGAGTCCTACGACGTCAAGATGGCCATGCTGGCCGTTCTTGTTCTGACGTTTACGATTCTGGGCTTCTCGGCATTCGCGGTCGTTGAACCGTTCGGCACCGCGGGCATTTCGAATCCTGGGCCGCACGGGCTATCGCAAATACTCTACGCGTACGTCTCTTCAACGGGAAACAACGGTTCGGCCTTTGCGGGAATCAACGCAAATACGATGTGGTACAACACGAGCACGGCAGTGGCTCAGTTGCTCGGCCGCTTTTTCATGATTATTCCGATCATGGCCATCGCGGGAAATCTAGCCAGAAAAAAGACGGTCCCGGAATCGGCAGGGACGTTCCCCGTGACTGGCGCTTTGTTTGCGACTCTGCTTGTGTCCACCATTTTGATTGTCGGGGCGCTGACTTTCTTCCCTGCCCTAAGCTTGGGCCCAATTCTCGAACACCTGCTTATGTCCGCGGGAAAGGTTTTCTGAGGACTTATGAACACTTCAAGCCAGGCCAAGCCCAAACCGCTCGCTGATAAGAGAATCCTCCTTCGCGCAATTGTAGATTCTTTTGCAAAGCTGCATCCACGCACCATGGGGAAGAATCCAGTCATGTTCGTGGTGGAAGTGGGCGCGGTGCTGACGACCATGCAATTGGCTCGAGACACCTTGGGTCACGCGGGAGCATTCGGCTTTGGTGTGCAGATCACATTGTGGCTGTGGTTCACGGTGCTGTTCGCGAACTTTGCGGAAGCGATGGCCGAGGGCCGTGGAAAGGCTCAAGCAGAGACGCTGCGGAAGGCACGAGCCGAGACGCAGGCCCATCGCTTGCGAGCGGATGGCTCAATAGAGGTAGTGCCGAGTTCGAAACTGCGTTCTGGAGATGTTGTCGTCGTGAGCGCCGGAGAGTTCATTCCGGGAGACGGCGAAGTCACTGAAGGCGTAGCCTCGGTCGACGAATCCGCGATTACCGGCGAGTCTGCTCCGGTCATTCGTGAGTGCGGTGGCGACCGTTCGGCGGTGACCGGCGGAACGCGCGTACTTTCTGACGACATCAAAGTGCGCATCACGTCGAATCCTGGCGAAACTTTTCTGGATCGCATGATCAAGTTAGTCGAAGGAGCTTCGCGGCAAAAAACTCCCAATGAGATTGCGCTGAATATCCTTTTGGCGGGATTAACGATCATCTTTTTGCTTGCGGTGATAACGCTGCAACCGTTCGCTGTCTATTCCGGGGCTCCCCAAAGCATTTTTGTGCTCGTTTCGCTCTTGGTGTGTCTGATTCCCACGACCATTGGTGGGCTGCTGTCCGCGATCGGAATCGCAGGCATGGATAGGATGATTCAAAGGAATGTGATTGCCATGTCCGGGCGTGCTGTTGAAGCCTCTGGGGATGTCGACGTGTTGCTCCTCGACAAAACCGGCACGATCACGCTGGGCAATCGCGAAGCAACGATGTTCTATCCCTGCCCAAGTGTGACTGAGTCCGAACTGGCGAACGCGGCGCAGCTTGCATCGCTTGCAGACGAGACGCCCGAGGGACGTTCCATTGTTGTGCTGGCCAAAGAGAAATATGGATTGCGCGGGCGCGAGTTCAGCCATCGCAATCCCGTCTTCATTCCGTTTTCGGCGCAGACCCGCATGTCCGGCGTGGACCTCGACGGCCTGCAAATTCGCAAGGGCGCGCCGGAAGCGATCGTGAAACATGTGGCCGAACGCGGCAAGCAGCTCCCAAAAGAAACTCAACAATGCGTAACGGATATTTCCAACGGGGGCGGCACACCGCTTCTGGTGGCGGCGAACGCGCGCGTTCTTGGGGTAATCGCGCTGACGGACATTGTCAAGGGAGGGATGCGCGAACGGTTCGATCACCTGCGGGCGATGGGCATTCGCACCATGATGATCACTGGCGATAATCCACTGACTGCTGCCGCCATCGCGCGGCAGGCGGGCGTGGATGATTTCCTGGCAGAAGCACGGCCCGAAGACAAAATGGCGCTGATAAAGCGCGAGCAGGCTAAAGGCAAGCTTGTGGCTATGACGGGCGACGGCACCAACGATGCCCCAGCGCTCGCGCAAGCTGATGTCGGCGTGGCCATGAATACGGGCACTCAGGCCGCTAAGGAAGCCGGCAACATGGTGGACCTTGACTCGAATCCGACGAAGCTGATCGAAATTGTCGAAATCGGAAAGCAGTTGCTGATTACGCGGGGTGCGCTAACTACATTTTCCGTGGCGAATGACGTGGCCAAGTATTTCGCGATTATTCCGGCCATGTTTGCCGGAGCATTTCCACAACTGAATGTCATCAACATCATGCGCCTGGCTACACCGCAGTCAGCGATTTTGTCGGCGGTTATTTTCAACGCTCTGATCATCATTGCGCTGATTCCTTTGGCCCTTCGTGGGGTGAGATATCGTCCCGTAGGCGCCGCCGCGCTGCTCCGTCGGAACTTGCTCGTGTATGGTTTGGGCGGGGTAATCGCGCCATTTATCGGAATCAAGCTTATCGATCTCTTGATCGCTTATCTGCATTTCGCGTGAGACTTCTTATGAAAACGAACCTGCGCATCGCAATTCTCTTCACGATAGTCACAACCGTGCTCTTTGGGCTGATTTACCCGCTAGCCGTCACTAGCCTGGCTCAGCTTCTGTTTCCCTCCAAGGCGAACGGGAGCTTGTTGGTTAAAGACGGCCATGTGATTGCCTCAAAACTCCTTGGCCAGCCCTTTTCATCGCCGGGATATTTTCGTACCCGACCATCGAACGCCGGCACCGGGTATGATGCAGCGCAGTCCTCCGGGTCGAATCTCGCGCCAACGAACCACCTGCTCCTTGAGCGCGTGAAAGCTGACGTCGAAAAATTGCACGCTGAAAATCCGGCTGCGCCGATCCCCATAGACCTGGTCACTGCCTCAGGTTCGGGTCTTGATCCCGAGATTTCCCCAGCAGCGGCGGAATTCCAAATTCCTCGGGTTGCGAGAGAACGTGCGATGAGCGAAGCTGACGTTCGCGCCCTGGTTAAGAAGCACACGCTAGACAGACAGTTCGGATTTCTGGGAGAACCGCGCGTGCGCGTGCTCGAGCTGAATTTGGACATGGACGCCGCCCATCCAACGCGCTAAACATCACGTTTTTCGCATCGCAGATTTCGGAGGGCTCTCACGAGCGAGCCGGAACCGGTACCCGACCCACGGTTCGGTCACAATGTATTTCGGGTGGGCGGGATCGACCTCGATTTTCTTGCGCAATTGATTGATCACCACGCGCAAGCTCTCCGTTTCCTCCCCGTAATCCGGGCCCCAGACCGCCTGTAAGAGGCGCCGGTGCGTCAATGGCTTTCCTTGGTTTGCGACCAAGTGTTTGAGAACGTCGTACTCTTTTGGCGTCAGATGAACGATTTGGTCGCGCACTATGACCTGGCGGGTTGCGAAATCGATGGTGAGGTCTTTCGTTACAAAGGAGGGAACCGCTTCCGCCGGCGCATAGCGGCGAAGAGCAGCGCGGATGCGTGCGAGAAGCTCCTCGATGCCGAATGGCTTAACTACATAATCGTCCGCTCCAGCGTCTAGGGCCGCCACCTTGTCCCGCTCAGCATTGCGCACAGTCAGCATAATGATCGGCGTATCGGAACCGCGGCGAATCTCGCGGCAAGCCTCCATGCCTCCCATCCCGGGCATGTTCACGTCCAGCAGGATCAGGTCGGGGCGTTCTTTGCGCAGGGACTCAAGAGCTTCTTCGCCGGTCTTGGCCTCGGTAATGACATATCCCCGTGTTGTAAGGGTTGAGCGCAACACCCGGCGTATTTGTGGTTCATCGTCAACAACGAGAATGTTGGCCGCGTTCACCGAAGTTCCTTCTGAGTGTGGTCCACAGGCAGAGTGAAAGAAAAAACCGAACCATGACCTAGCTGGCTCGTGACACTCATGTTTCCTTGTTGCGCCACAATAATGGCCTTTGCGATAGGCAGGCCCATCCCCGTACCGCGAACGAGGTAGCGCTGATCTTTTCCGCGATAGAACTTGTCAAAGATCATCGTTTGTTCAAAATCATCGATTCCTGGCCCACGGTCCGCGACGCTCGTGGTCACGGTATCCCCTGTGAGTTCTGCCGTAATGGTGATGGGCTGGTCTTTGGGCGAGTAGAGATTCGCATTATCGATCAGCTGCACGAGTGCTTCCTTCGCGCGTTCCAGGTCGGCGCGCACCATCGGGAGGTTGGGACTGAGGCGTACATCAACCTGGCGTCCCGCGAGAGCGCTCTTGCAGTGCGCCAGCGCCGCTCGAATAATTTCCTCGACCGGAGTTGGAGTTAGGTCAAGCACAAGCTCTCCAGCTTCCAGCTCGGCCATTTCTCCGGCTTCCTCCACGAGGTGGTTCAGGCGGTCGCACTCTTCATCAATGATGGTTAAGAGTTCGCGTGATTGCGCGAAATCCGAGTTGCTTGAGCTCAATAAACTGCTTACGGATGCCTTCATAGAAGTCAGCGGCGTGCGAAAATCATGCGTAATGGAATCGAGCAGCGCGGACTTCAGCCTTTCACCCTGCCTCTCTGCCTCTGTTTGTGCAAGCTGCTCGACAGCACGCGCGCGTTCAATCGCAATCGCCACCAATGTACCCACGGCTTCCAGCGATTGGCGGGAGAGTTGGGCACCGGAAATTCCCAAGCTGCCAATGGGACGCACTCCCAGTCGGACGGGAATGAAGTACTCGCTGTGCTCCGTTTCTAGCATGAGTTCATCGTGCAAAAATGCAGTCTTCATCTTTTCTTCGTCTAGGTGCGCGGCACCGAATCCGGAGCGATAAAATTTGTCTTTCTGCGGCAAGAACAGCTCTGCGGCGCCAGCTTCAAAGCTTTCCACAATGTAATCAGGGATGGCGTTCATGAGTTGGATCACATTGCCTTCACCTAACAATTGCCGGCTGAAACGGTACAGACGCTCAACCTCGCGCCTGCGTCGGTGAGCTTCATCAGCCTCTTTGCGAATGCGTGAAGAAAGTTGGCTGCCTGTAATCGAAGTGATCAGAAACGCAAATAGTGCGACCCAGTTTTGCGGGTCCGCGACTGTGAACGCTCCCACGGGCGGCAAGAAGAAATAGTTGAACGACATCATCGCCAAGACCGACATGAACACTGAAACAGCCATTCCCCAAACAGCGGAAACTGCTAAAATGGCCAGCAGAAAAGACAATGCAACTGTCGTTTGGTTTACATGTAAAACGTGACGATAGAAAACGACGATACCGGCGATGACCGCGAGGGACACTGCCACGCCCACAATGCGCCCGCCGAGGAGTCTCTGCATCGGTACATTCTAGCCCAGGGTGCCAGCTTGACGCGGAGATAACCTTGCCGAAAAAGCCCGAAGAATGGTTGGAAGTTGTCTCGCCGCGAGAGAAAGCGCGCGGAGTCTTTAAGCTTTTCCTCGGCTATGCTCCTGGTGTCGGGAAGACTTTCAGTATGTTGAGTGAAGCTCTGCGGCGGCGCAGCCGCGGCGAGGATGTAGTCATCGGTTTCATTGAAACCCACGGACGCAAAGGTGTCCAAGAACTTGCCGAGCAGATGGAATCCGTTCCGCGCGAGAAAATCGAGTACAAGGGCACGGTCTTTGAAGAAATGGATGTAGACGCAATCCTCGCGCGCCGTCCAGGGGTCGTGCTGGTAGATGAACTCGCGCACACCAATATTCCGGGCAGCAAGCACCGCAAGCGTTACGAGGATGTTCAGGAACTTCTGGCCACGAAAATTGACGTGATCTCGACGCTAAATATTCAGCACATTGAAAGCATTGCGCCCGTCGTGCGATCTATCACTGGGATCATCGTGCGCGAGACGGTGCCCGACTGGGTGCCGCTCACCGCGTCCGAAACAGTCATGGTCGATCTGACCCCTGAAGCGTTACAAAACCGTATGAAGCGCGGCGATGTGTACAGTACCGAAAAGGTCGAGCGTTCGTTGAAGAATTTCTTTCGGCGCGGGAATCTGATCGCTTTGCGCGAGTTGGCGTTGCGCCAGGTGGCGGAACAGGTGGATCGCAGTCTCGAATCCTACATGGAGGCGCAGGATATCCGCAAGAATTGGGGAGTCCGGGAGCGCATGGCCGTTTGCATTTCCTCAAATCCAGCGGGGCAATATCTCATAGCCCGTGGCGCAAGGATGGCACGGCGCATGGATGCCGAGTTATATGTGGTTCATGTTGACCGGGAGTTCTGCGCAAAAGAATCAAACCAGAACGCGCTGGCCGCCAATTTGCGGTTTGCCGAAAGCTTAGGCGCAAAGGTCGTTCGCTTGAAGGGAAAGAGTGTCGCGGACACTGTTGCTGACTTTGTGCGCTCCAAGCACGTCACTCAAGTAATCTTTGGCCGCGCACCCGTGCACGACTGGCGGAAATATCTGTATCTTTCAGCAGTACACCGTTTCCTACGAGAGTCTCCAGCCGTGGATGTCCACATCGTCACTCAAGAAGCCGAAGATTAACAATTCGATGTTTTGTGGGATTCTCTTGACCCCGGTTGGTCCATCCGCTTGAGAGAGTCATTCAACATTTGATGTGTGCGGTCCGCCGCGCTGAAAGACGCTCTTCACGTCCGCGCGCAACGCATAGAATAGCAGCGCACCGGCAATTGCGACGCCTATCCCACCCTTGACGATGCGCCCCATGAAGATATTCACCGCGCCTCCTAAAACCTGTGTTGCAATGACGGCGACAGCCAGCGCCCATCCCCAAAGGCGTCGTTTGAACCAGCCCATGCCGGTAAAGGCGAGGGTCATGCCAAGCAGTAGGAATAGGATTCCAGCTAATTTTCCAAGAGGAGACGCCTGAACCCGTTCGCGGTTCAAATGTGAAGGGTGCCAACCCGTCTTCCGCGTGGGAACAACTAGAGGAGCATTAGGCGTTTCTGACCGCTCTAAACGCTACTGAGTGCTCCTGAAAGTGCCTCGTAAGTTGTTGACGTTCCATACCCTGCAGAATTGCCAAGGTTCAGGTGTCGGTTCGATTCCGATAGGCCGCTCCATTGCTCATCCAGCGAGCATGAACTCCTTGAGAATGTTCCACCGAGTTTTCCTCAGCTTCGCGAATTCTCAGTGAAAATTCCAGTAAAGTACCGTTACAATCGGCATGTCGACATCGTTCCAAATGAAAAAGATCATCCTCGCGGTGGGCAGCAAGCGCGGCCCGAAGCTCAGCGCGGTGAACGAAGCGCTCGAGGCGTTTTCGGCCGTGCTGGCTCCCGAAACTCAATTCGAAGTCGTCGGCGTGGAAGTGGAAAGCGGAGTCAGTCACACGCCCTGCGTCGCGGGAAGAATTGATGCGCGGGGCGCGTCAGCGAGCTGAGGCGCTGGCGCAATTGGCGCGCGAAAATGGGGCGGTGTGGCAATATTTCGTTGGTCTTGAAGGTGGCCTCGATGTTGTGCATGAAAGCGCTTCGCCGTACGAGATGGTGCGGCATTCGGCATCGAGGCAGAACGGGCAGCGGCGGCGCGTCTTCCTGGAAAGCTGGGCCTACGTGAGCAACGGCGCGCGCGGCCATTTCGGCCGCTCGGGTGGCGATCGACCGCTTCGCTGGCGCCGCGGGGATCCGCGACGCGCAGGGCGCGTGGGGCGTGCTTTCAAGCAATTTCATCACGCGGCAGGAGGCTTTTCGAGTAGCCGTGATTGCGGCCTTTGCCCCGTTCTATAATGGAAGCATGTATCGCGCCGCGGCCGGTTCGGCGGGTTCGGGCTGGGCCGGTAGAGGCACAATTTAGCGTGCCCCTACGGTGCAAGATAAGGTTATCGGGGATCATTGGAGAAGAAAGCGTGGACATTGTCAAAGGCAATATGGGCTGGATCGAAGTGGTCGTCGGCCCGATGTTTTCCGGCAAGAGCGAGGAGCTGATCCGTCGGCTGCGCCGCGCGGAGATCGCCCGCCAGCGCGTGCAGATCTTCAAGCCGGCCATCGACGAACGCTACGCCGCTAACGAGATTGTTTCTCACTCCGGCCTGGGCATTCCCTCGGACAATGTCTTCAAAGCCGCGGAAATCATGGAAAAACTGTTGCCACGCACGGAAGTTGTGGGCATCGACGAAGCGCAGTTCCTTGGCGAGGAACTGGTCGAGGTTTGCACCAAGCTCGCCAATTTGGGGAAGCGCGTGATCGTCGCAGGCCTGGACACCGATTACCGCGGCCGTCCGTTCGAACCTATGCCGCGCCTCCTCGCGGTCGCCGAAGAGATCACCAAGCTCCTGGCCATTTGCGTGCGCTGTGGCAATCCTGCGGTCCACACCCAGCGCCTCGTCGAAAGCGAAGAGCTCATTGTTGTTGGCGCCTCCGGCGCGTACGAAGCGCGCTGCCGGCGCTGTTTCGAGCCCAATCCCGCCCTGGCCGAGGAGAAAAAGGAAGGTCCACAGCTCATCGCCCGCAACCGCGCCACTTCCGCTGGCGGCAGCTAATCCTTTCACTCCTCTGCTGTCCTGGCCCTCGCCCAACTGCCGTGGTCAGTATCATTGTCTTTCCGTTGACAGTCCCCAAGTTCAACGCTTGAGCGTGCTGAGTTCTTCCGTCAAACTGGCTCGGCAGGAAACTCCGCAGAATCGACCGAGTGGGCACACATGATCATTGAGTCCAAAGCACCGACGCGCGTGGACTTCGCCGGAGGAACGCTCGACATTTGGCCGCTCTATCTCTTTCATCCGGGTGCGGTCACGGTGAACGCGGCCATCTCGCTTTATGCTTCGTGCATCATCGAAACGCATCCCTTTGGCGACAACCGCATCAAGCTGGTTTCTCGCGACATCAAGCGCGAAGAGAGCTTTGCCTCTTTCGCTGCTCTGGTACAGGCCAAGCGCTACCGCCTCCCCCTTCTCGCGGAAATAACAAAATTCTTCCGCCCACAGGGCGGCTTTACCCTCACGACGGATTCGGAAGCGCCTGCCGGGGCGGGAATTGGCGGCTCGAGCGCCATGGCCGTCGCCATATGCGCCGCACTCGACCGCTTCACCGGGGCGGGGAAGAGCAAGGTGGATTGGATCCACATCAGCCGCGACGCCGAAGCCGTCGTCATCTGCGTGCCTACGGGCATACAGGATCATTACCCTCCGGCCTTTGGAGGAGCCGCTGCCATCGAACTACCGCCGGGCGGAGAGCATCGCGTCGACTTGCGCGTGAATCTCGACGAACTACAGCGCCGCGTGGTCGTCTGCTACACCGGCAAGCCCCGCCAGCACGGCATCAACAACTGGGAAGTCTACAAGGCACACATCGGCGGCAAACGGGCCGTGCAAAACAGTTTGGAGCGCATCTCAGACGTCGCCCAGAAAATGCGCGTCGCCATGGAAAAGCCCGACTGGCAGGAAGCCGGGCGCCTGATGACGGAGGAGTGGTCCTTCCGCAAGAGGAATTTGCCCACAATCTCGACGAAAACCATTGACCGCGTGATCGAGGGTGCGCGCCGGAATGGCGCGCTGGCAGGCAAGGTCTGCGGAGCGGGCGGCGGCGGCTGCGTGGTCCTCTTAATCGAGCCAGACGCCAGGGAACGCGTGGAAAAGGCCATCATCGAAGCTGGGGCGCAAGTCCTTCCCATGAGAATCGACCGTCAGGGGGTCCAGGTCGTCTCCCGCTAGGGGACGCCGCGAACCGCCCGCCCAGGAGTACAGTTCGATTTCGATTCAAGGTCAGCTAAATGAAAAAGCCTTCTCCACAGGCTGGCACCTGTTCACGGGCTCCCTTGCATCATAGAATAGGGAGTGGCGGCCGCAGGGGCGGCCTGCCCTGCCTATGTCGAACTGGTTCGCCATACCGCTCGCGTTCTTGCTCTTCGCTGACGCGGATGTTCCGCGCGTCAACAGCCTTCGTCCGCCCGCGAACCCCACCGTCGGTTTTCCTTCGGACCAAGAGATTCCCCTCTTCCCAAACGCCGGGGCGTCTTCGGACAGCGCGCAGGGTCAGACGCAGTCCCAGTCGAAAGCCACGAGCGGCGCGAAAAACACGACGCTCCAGGAAAACTCGAAACTTGCGCTGATTCGTTACGTGTCCGGTGAGTTTGCGAAAGCGGTCAAGCCGCTGCCGGCGGGAAAAGAAGGCCTGCACGTCAACGTGGGCAAGCCGCAAGACAGCGGACTGCTCGACCGCGCGGTTGCCACGCATGGTGCCGCCGTGAACACCGGCGATAAAGTGCAGATCACCAAGCTGGAGTTTCACGATCGTCAAATCATTGTAGACTTGAACGGGGGCGGGCGCGGGAAGAGGCACTGGCGCGATCATCTCCAGATCGGACTAGGGGGTGGGTATCCCACCGCACGCACCACATCGGCGCAGGAGACCGGCCCGCCGGGGTTGCAACCCGGCATGGGCAGCACGATTTTCCTGGAATGGAATAAGTCCGTTCCGGACTTGGCGCCTGACGATTTGAAACAAATCCTTTCCCCTTTCCTCAATTTTGCAAAAGAGCGGTCCGCGGCGGTGCAGTGGTTCGACACGTTGCCTCCTGAAATGAAGAAGGCGATTCAGGATCGCAAGCCGGTGATCGGCATGGACCGCGAAGAAGTTGTCGCGGCCATCGGCAGGCCCGATCACAAGGTGCGCGAGCGCGACCCCGACGGCAACGACATCGAGGATTGGATTTACGGCCAGCCGCCTTCAAAAACAGTCTTCGTGCGTTTCATCGGCGACCGCGTCACAAGCATCAAGCAATTTCCGCAATAGCCTTCGTACTTCGAATCAGGCAGTTTTCTGTCTTTTTGCGAAACTCCGCTCAAGTTACTGTCTCGCGCTCTGACCGGTTCGGGCGTCACTCGCGCGGCTCCATCGCGGACGGCCACTCCAGCACGACAATCCTGCCATCGGATTCCCGCACAAGAGTAGGGGCGTAGAGTCCGAGTTGTTGCCGCCGCCACCACATTCCCTCCAATTGCTTTTGGCTCGGCGTGGTGAACCAATACTGCCAGACGACGGCGCGCACCTGTCGCGGCGGGGCGTGCGGAAAGGGATTGCCCGCAAACAGCAACAGAACATCGCCATCGCCTCGCAGCAGGTTTTGCTCTGTCCGCAAGACAATCGGCTCCTGCCGCCAGGAACTGAACGACGCAAACCACAAATTCCAGTCGAAACGCGGCTGATACGGTGCGTAAATCCCGGGCGGCTTGCTGGGGTCCTGTGGCTTAAAGCGGAAAGGATAGATGAGCCAGGTTTGCCCGTCGTCCGAGCCTTGAAATTCGATTTCATAGCGGCCCCGCGTCATCATGGCGAAGAGCCCATAGCGATTGGCAATGCGAAAAGGCTCCAAGGCCGAAACCGGAGTTGTGGGTAGCCGGAGTGGCCTGACCATCCACACCATTTCTGCCAGGGTCGCGTAGAAAATCCAGGTGAGCATCACGACGGTGACAGCAAGCTTCAACGTCGCCATGTGCCTGCGGAGAGTGTCGCGCCAATCTCCCTGTGGATTTGCGGAGGCCAGCGGTTTCGCTTCCTTGGTAGCCAGGAAACGTTTCTTCAAGAAGGATGGGAAGTAGCGCAGCAGAAAACGATCGTCAAGCAGGAGAAAACCCAGCGCGAGGACCAGGTAATTCAAAAACGTGTAGTTTGCGGAAAGAATGATTCCGATTTGCCAGGGCGTCAAAATCAGAAAGCAGAGGATTCGAATGCGCCGCGGCAGAAACATCATCCACGCGAGCGCCAATTCCAGCGCGAGCGTTCCAAACGCCGTGGCTGCATGGAACCAGTGCGGCAGGTGTTGCATGTGCCATCCGATCCAGGTTGGCAGCGGGCCGTTCTGGTAATAGTCGTCAAGTGCGGTGAAGTTCCGCCATTCCGGGTCGCCCCCCATAATTTTCGCCACGCCGGATTCGAAATAGATTCGAAAGCACTCCCAGATCAATAGAAACAGGCTTGCGCGCGAAGGTCGGCTCTCTTCACCCCAGCGCGGCCGGAATCCCGGGGGCGCCAGGAACAGCGAAATGAAGCCTGCCTCCAGCAGCATTCCATCTGATTGGTAGGCGGAAAAATCTTGCGCCGCGCTCACGAACGAGAGAAAGCAGACAAAACAAACCGCGAGCATGCCGCGCGGCCAGAAATTCAAGACCAGAAGCGCCGAGGCGATCATGCCTGCCCAGCAAATTCCCGTCAGCATGCGCGAACTGCTCGAAAACCACAGCAGCGTCGGCGCGTACCAATAGCCCGCGTGGCCGAACCGTTCCGCCACCGCCTGCAAGTATTCGTTGGCCGGGAGAATTCCCCTCGGTCCAATCAATCCGCGGATCTGAAACACGAGCGAGAAAAACGCCGAATAATAAATCAGACCGATCGCACGCAGAAAAATCCATCGGGGAAGAAGGCGGTCCGGCGCGCCGCACTCCGAATCGAACAGCCGGCGCAGCCAGGACGCAGGTGACCAGTCATTCATCAGCGCACATTATAGCGGCCCAATTTTGCGCGCGTTGACTTTTGTCCAGGCAGCCCATAGCATTTCTTGTTTGCCCGCGGCCGTCATTTGCTCCTGTGCCGCCGCAGTTTTCTGACACACCCATCGGAGGAAGGAATGCCCATCAAGGTCGGCATCAACGGCTTCGGCCGCATTGGTCGCAACATTGTGCGCACCGCGCTCGACGACAAGGACATCCAATTTGTCGCCGTCAACGACATTACCGATGCGAAGACTCTCGCGCACCTTTTGAAGTACGACTCCGTCCTTGGCAACCTGCCGCACAATGTCACGCACACGGATGACACCATTGCCGTGGATGGGAAGAGCTTCAAGGTTTTCAAGGTGAAGGATCCCGCCGAGATCAATTGGGCGTCCGTCGGCGCGGACATTGTCGTGGAATCGACCGGCCTCTTCACCAAGGGCGTTGACGCAAAAAAGCACCTTCGCGCACCGGTGAAAAAAGTGATTATCTCTGCGCCCGCCGACGGGCCGGACGCGACTTTTGTTCTCGGTGTAAATGACAAGACGTACGATCCCGCAAAGCACAATGTGGTCTCGAATGCCTCGTGCACCACGAACTGCCTCGCGCCCGTCGCCAAGGTTTTGCAAGACACTTTCAGTATCAACAGCGGCACCATGACCACCATTCACTCCTACACGAACGACCAGCGTCTGCTCGACTTGCCGCACAAGGATTTGCGCCGCGCGCGTGCCGCCGCGATCAACATGATTCCTAGTTCGACCGGCGCCGCCAAAGCCTTGCATCTTGTGATTCCCGAATTGAAGGGCAAGCTCGACGGCTACGCCATGCGCGTGCCCACGCCTAACGTCAGCGTCGTCGACCTGACCGTTTTCGTCGAAAAGCCCGCCACGAAAGAATCCGTCAATGCGGCGCTGAAGTCCGCCGCAAACGGCCCGATGAAGGGCATTCTCGCCTATACCGAAGAAGAGTTGGTCTCCGCCGACTTCAAGGGCAATTCGAATTCATCGATCGTCGACGCCGAATACACCAAAGTCGTCGGCGACCGTTGCGTGAAAGTTCTGGCGTGGTACGACAATGAGTGGGGCTACTCCTGCCGTTGCCGCGACCTGATCAAATTGCTGGCCTCCAAATTCTGAGGAAAGTGGCGAGTGGTTAGCGACGAATGGCGGGCAAAGATTCAATTCTCCTGCTACTAGCCATTCGCCGCTCCTTAAATCATGGACAAGCTCACCATCAACGATCTCGATCTCAAGGGCAAGCGTGTCTTCATCCGCGTGGACTTCAACGTCCCCCTCAAGGATGCCGTCGTCACCGACGACACCCGCATTCGCGAAACCATTCCGACGCTCCGGCTCGCCATTCAGAAAGGCGGGCGCCTTGTCCTCTGTTCGCATCTCGGCCGGCCCAAGGGCGGACCGGATTCAAAATTTTCACTGCAGCCTGCAGCCAGGAAATTGGAAGAATTGCTCGGGAAGCCGGTGGCATTTGCATTGGATTGCGTCGGCCCGGGAGCCGAAGGCCAGAGCAAAGCCCTGCGCGACGGCGAAGTGCTCGTGCTGGAAAACGTTCGGTTCCATCCCGAGGAGGAGAAGAACGATGAGGCTTTTTCGAAACAACTCGCCGCGCTTTGCGATGGCCTATTCGTGTGCGACGCATTTGGCTCCGCGCACCGCGCGCATGCTTCCGTTGTCGGCATCACGCGCTTCGTGAAGCAATCCGCCGCTGGTCTCCTCATGGAAAAGGAGTTGGCCTACCTCGGCAAAGCGCTCACGAATCCCGCGCGCCCCTTTGTTGCGATTCTCGGCGGCGCCAAGGTCAGCGACAAAATCGAAGTCGTCGAAAACTTAATGAAAATTGCCGGCGCCATGCTGATTGGCGGGGGCATGGCCTATACATTCCTCAAGGCGGACGGGCAGCCCATCGGCAAGTCGCTCGTCGAAGACGACAAGCTTGAGCTTGCTCGCCGCTTGCGCGATGAAGCGCGCCAGAAGAAATTCGCGCTTCTGCTTCCCGTCGACCATATTGTCGGCGCGGAATACAAGGCGGATACCGCAGCCCGGACGGTTTCCGTTTCGGCTACTCCGGACGGATGGATGGGATTGGACATCGGTCCGAAGACCATCGAGACGTATCGGCAGAAGATCGCCGGAGCCAAGACCATCGTCTGGAACGGCCCCATGGGCGTATTCGAAATGCCCGCATTCGCCAAAGGCACGCTGGAAGTGGCCAAAGCCGTCGCCGCAGCCACAAGCGGCGGCGCGACCTCCATCGTTGGCGGAGGCGACTCGGTTGCCGCGGTCCATCAATCCGGCGTTGCGGACAAAATCTCGCACATCTCAACGGGTGGCGGCGCATCGCTCGAATTTCTCGGCGGACGCAAACTTCCCGGCGTCGAAGCCCTGACCAACAAATGACCGCCTTTCTTCTCTGTGCTCTCTGCGTCCTCTGTGTTTAGATCTTTTGTTTTTCCGGAGGTTTTGACATGCGACGCCGCGTAATCGCCGGCAATTGGAAAATGTACAAAACGCTCGCGGAAACCCGCGCGTTTTTCTCCGCCTTCCTCCCGCTTGTTTCGAACGCAAAACATTGCGACATTGTCGTTGCGCCTCCGTTCACCGCGCTCTCGACCGCCGTCGAAGCCGCAAAAGGCTCCAGCGTCGCCATCGCCGGCCAGAACGTTTCCTGGAGCAAGGAAGGCGCGTTCACCGGCGAAATCTCCGCTCCTATGCTTGCCGAAGTCGGCTGCCGCTACGTCATCATCGGCCACTCCGAGCGCCGCCAGCTTTTTCGCGAGACCGATGACAACGTCGCCAAGAAGACCTTGATGGCTCTTTCCGGCGGTCTCACCCCCATCGTTTGCCTGGGAGAAACCCAGGAAGAGCGCGACGCCGGCCTGGCCGAAGCAGTCCTCAGCCGCCAATTCACCGGCGGCCCCGGCGCGTTGACCCCGGAAGAGTTCTCCCGTATTCTGATTGCGTACGAGCCCGTGTGGGCCATAGGTACCGGTCGCACCGCGACACCGGAAATTGCTGCCGAAGCCCATAGTTTGCTACGGCGATCCGCGGGCGAGAATTTCTCCGTTCATCTCGCCTCTGCCCTCAGGATTCTTTATGGCGGCAGCGTCAAGCCTGACAACATTCAGGGACTGATGGCGCAGGAAGAATTGGACGGGGCGCTTGTCGGCGGAGCGAGCCTCGACGCGAAGGCGTTCGCGGCGATCGTCAACTTTGTGTAGCGCCGGGCTTTGGCCCGGCATCTTTGGGTTCAGACGCGAGGTATTGAAATGCCTGGTTGGATGAAGTGGATCGTCGCATTGCTGATCGGTGCCGCCATTATCGTTGCGGGATGGAGGCTGTCCGATTCGCGCTGGTTTTTCTGGGTGTTGCCGACCTTCTTTGTTGTCAACTGTTTGGTGCTGATCGTGGTTGTGCTTCTGCAGAGCGGCAAGGCCGCGGACCTTGCCGGAGCGTTCGGCGGGGCGGGCAGCCAGACGGCGTTCGGGCCCCGTGGCGCAGCCAACGTTCTTTCGAAAGCTACCACGTGGTGCG
>WNFX01005674.1_pt1 | contig 21495 bp, 19 predicted proteins | sample 5400111 | NCBI WGS metagenome assembly WNFX01 (sample SAMN13153363, study PRJNA577476) | soil metagenome | isolation source: 40 cm soil or saprolite under grassland replicate 1 | place: USA:California | collected 2016-06-15 | reverse complement strand
AGGAGGAGGAAGAGGAGAACCTGGCGGCGGCCATCGTGCTTACGACCTGGACGTCGGCGCCGACGACGCGACGGCGCCGAGGACCCTCACTGGCGCCGCCTACGATGTGGAAGCTCCTGGACACCACGTCGGTGCGTGTCGGCGGCATCATCCCGGGAAGACGTCGACACCGTGATTCGGGCCTCGGACGGAACGTGCGGTGGATTCGAAACACCTACCTGGAGGCGCCACTCTGGTTGGCTGGCTCGGGGGCACGCGCCCACCCACGTAAGGTGCGTAGTGCCCAATTGTCGAAGTCCTCGTTCACGGCGTCGACACCCAATCGGAGAGCCGGAAAGGTACCAAGCCATCGTAGGTCCGACTGCAGGGTCCGGAGAAGTCCCTGGATGTTCGCCGCTCGTGGCGCCGCCCGCTCCACAGAGGAGCTGGCGAATTCGACCAGACTGACGATGACGCGGAAGCACGCGTCCCAGCGCTGCTGGGGAACTATGGACCACTGCAACAAAGCCTTGACAAGCTCCGAGGCTTGATCGAGACGGAAGACGCGCTGGTTGCCAGTGGTTGTCATCGTGGTTTCCACGACAAGCCCAGCGCGAGACAGGAGATCCAGAGTGTCTGCAATGTTGTCCTTGCGGTAAGCGGCCTCCATCGATAGCTCAAGACTTCCAACGAAACGGTCCGGTTGATCCAGTAGCCAGCGCACCACCTCCGCCCTTGCGGAAACCCCAAGCAACGCGCGCAAGCGGAGCTGTACCAGCGCGGGTCGACGAAGATCGGGTGGGAGCGAGCGACGAGTCGGTGAAAAGTCATATGGCTCGCCGGTGCCTGGCCAGCTCACGCGCCTTAGCTTCCTAACCGTCGCGGCATAGCGACCGAAGGCGCTCTGTACGTTCGCGTCAGCAGCCCTGAGCAGGTTTCGCAGCCGATCACTCGATGCGAATCGGCTGTTCCCGACACACCAATCGAGCGACTCCACAAGGAGGCGCGCGTCGAGTCTGCCCCAGGTACGCTGTCGCGAGTATCAGGGCTTCTAGATCGACTCCCACGTCGGAGTGATGTCGGACACTTCCGTTGACGCCAAGTTCGGTCCAAAGGCTCCACGCGGTATCCACAGCGAGCTCTTGGACCTCGGAGCTAAAGGGACTCGTTGGCATTGTCCACTCCGAGTGCCGTCAGGGCTCCCACAAGCTGCGATCGAAAGCCCGGTGAAGGGTGCCTCCCACGGCGACCAATTCGTAGCCAAGGCCGCGCTCGGTTAGGGCCTGACCAAGTAGGTCCAGGGCCTCATTGAGCAATGGCTGGGACAGCATGGCACGGATGTTACATCCGCGTATCGCGGAGGTCAACTCCACGCCAACCTGCCCAGGCGCCCCGTGGAGCCGCCTACGAGGCCAGTTGGACGGCGAGGCGGAGGATCATCCACGCTGCCGGCTGGTGGACGGCGTGCCTGCGGAAGCAGCGGACCCTCCCCGGCGACCACCGCAGATGCCCAGGGTTCTTATTCTGTTCCCGCGCGGGTTGAAATCCGAATACGAGTGCGCCTGGAGGGAATCGAACCCCCTGCCTTGCGGTCCGGAGCCGCACGCTCTGTCCGGTGAGCTACAGGCGCAGGTCGGCGAGATACCCAGTTTACCCTGGAGGCCGAGATGCGCTCACCATGCGCCCCGCTCGTGGCGGCCCTCGTGGCGCTGGCCCTTGCCGCCTGCGACGCGGCCACGCTCACGCCGCCGCCGGATCCGGTCAAGATCGGCCTGCAGGCCGGCGACCTGCCCGCCAGCCTGCAGCGCTGCCCGGCGTCCGGCGATGTAGACGCCTACCTTCGGGACGTGCAGGGGAGGAATCGAGATGCGCATGACGAGCTGGCCGCGGCGTGGACCGACCTCCAGCGCCGCGGGGCCACCGGTGCCGCAGTCGCGGTCTACGCCGAGCAGCCGGCGGCGTGCGGCGCACGGCTCGGGACCGGCGCCGGTCCCAACGTCAGCAGCGTGGTGGTCCGCTTCAAGGACGAGAAGGCGGCCGCGTCGGCATTTCGCCGGGGAATGCTGGGCTTCAGCACGCCCAGCGAGGACGAGGAGATCGACGACATGACGCTCGGCCCGGCCACCGGCTTGGGGCGCAACGCCTGGGTCCTGGAGCGGTCCGTCCAGGGCCGGTCGCTGATCGTGGCCCTCTGGGAGAGACACGAGGTGACCGTGCTGCTCATGGCCGCGGACGCCGATCCCCTCCACGCCAAGCGCGCCCTCGCGGCCATCGACGGGCGCATGCCATGACGCCGCCGCCGTAAACTTCACTGGCCACGCGCCTGTAGCTCAACGGATAGAGCGCATGCCTGCGGAGCATGAGGCAGCAGGTTCGACTCCTGCCAGGCGCACCACCAATGCCAACCCCGCCGATTTCGAGTTCGGCAGGAGCGCATGCTAGACCCTCGCACCACCCCTCCCGAGCAACGCCGATATGGCTTGCAAAGTGCTGTAGCATGCGCTATTATCCAGCAAGCGAGAGAGTGGTTCCGCTACTCGGCAGGCAGCGGCAAGGAGGGTTCGCGACATGGCCAAGGTGCGGGCGGTGAAGATGGCGGAGCCGGCGACGGCCCTGCCCACGCTGGTGAACGACTACCTCGCCCACTGCCGGGCGCGCGGCCTGGCCCCGAACACGGTGAACCAGGCGTACAGGTACCCGCTCCTGGGCGTCCTGCTGCCGTTCTGCGACCGCGAGGGGATCGCGGACGTGTCGGCCATCAACGCCCGGGTCCTGGACCGCCTCTCGGCGTGGCTCCTGGAGTCCGGCGGCCGCAACGGGCAGCCGCTCTCCCCGCACTCGGTCCACTCCTACACGCGGGCGATCAACCACTTCCTGTCCTGGGCGAAGAAGGAGGGGGAGCCCGTGGACGCGAAGGCGCAGCTCCCGAAGCTGCCCAAGCGGCTCGTGGAGGTGCTGAGCCGCGAGGAGATCCAGCGCATGGAGCACGCCGCCCGGACGGAGCGGGACAAGCTCATCATCCGGCTGCTGGCCGACACTGGCCTGCGCGTCGGCGAGCTGCTCGGCCTCCGCGCGAACGACCTGGTGGAGCAGAACCGGAGCTACTACCTGCACGTCCGGGGCAAGGGAGCCATCGACCGCCTGGTGCCGGCGCCCAAGGTCTACCGGCGCCTCCGCATCTACATCGAGCGCGGCCGGCCCAAGGACGCGGTGAGCACGCGGGTGTTCCTCTCCCACCGCCGCCGCCCGAACGGAGGCGACTACGAGCCCCTGACCACGTCGGGCGTCGATCAGATGGTCCGCAACGTGGCGGAGACGGCCGGGATCGCGAAGCGCGTGTACCCGCACCTGCTCCGGCACTCCTTCGCCACGTGGCAGCTCTCGCGCGGCATGAACCCGATCCAGCTCGCGCAGATCCTCGGCCACTCCTCGCTAACGATGATCCAGGCGGTGTACAGCCACCTGAGCCCCGTGGACGCGTACGAGGCCATGCTTCGGACCTACCGCGAGGAGGAGGAGGCGTAACGCCGCCGGTCGCCCTCACCAACTGCCGGGGTTCCCGCCCATGAACGACCGTGCGGCCACGCGGCGAGGTCGAAGAGTAGCTAGGCTACGCCGGCGCGGAGCCCTCGCGCATGCGGACCCGAGAACGAGATACCATCACCCGGACCGGCATCCGAGGTCCGCGGCTACACCCAACAGCCAGGCGGGTGAGGTTTTGGGTCCCTCGAATGCCCGACCCGGTTTCTCCACGACGAGGATCCTGCGCTAGCCGATGGCACAGTCTGACTACGAACGGGCCAAGACCAGTCTGCAAGAACTGATCGATTGGGCACAGGAGAACGATGCCGGACGCACCCGCAATGAGGCGACGACACGCCTGCATCTAATTAACCTCCTCCTAGCAGACTGCCTGAGCTGGCCGGCTGAGGAATGCGTAGCCGAGGAGGCATTCGAGGGCACGTACGCTGACTATACCGTCGGTCGCCCGTATCGCAGACTCCTGCTTGAGGCGAAGAAGGAAGGCGTCTACTTCGAGCTTCCGGCCGGTTTCCGTGGCCACATCTGTGAACTATCTACTCTCGCCGAGGACAGCGCCGCGATTGGTAGTGCCATCAAGCAAGCCGCTGACTACTGCCAACACCGGGGAATCGGCGTCGCAGCAGTGTCGAATGGCTTCCAGATCATCGCCTTCATCGGCAGTCGGCAAGACGGCGTACCCCCTCTCCGTGGTCGAGCGCTTGTGTTCTCCTCTCATGAGGATATGCTTGAGAATTTCCGGCTTCTCTGGGACAATCTATCGCCACCAGGAATCGATGCTCTGAATCTTTACCAGACACTCGCCGCACCCGGCGTTGTCCCTCCGCCTGACAAGCTATCGCAGAGGCTGCTGCGATATCCCGGCTTCAGGAATCGTAATCAACTCCAGAGTGAACTGCAAATTCTGGGCGAGCTATTTCTGGAAGACATTGTCCGGAATCCCGAGATAGAGCCAGACTTTCTGCGAGAGTGCTATTGCACAAGTGGCGCTCTCGCGCAATACGCTCTCGTGAGCAGGGAGATACTGAAGACAAGGTACTCGACTCTTCTGCAAACAGAAGCAGAGATTCAGGCCAGATCTGTCATGGAGAAAGCAGGCGTATCTGAGGCGCTCAAGGGTGACGTCATCGCGGCAAGCATAAGTCGCCGACCGATCATTCTCCTAGGTGATGTGGGAGTTGGCAAGACCGTATTCCTCAGGCACTTCATCCAGGTTGAGGCGAAAGACATCCTTGATCAAGCCATCGTCATGTACGTGGACTTTGGATCCAGGCCCGCCCTTGAGGCCGATATCAACGCTTTTGTACTGGATGAGTTCGCGCGTCAACTGCTGGAGTCATATGAAATCGACGTCGAGGAGGATAGCTTCGTTCGAGGAGTCTACCACGGCGACTTGCTCCGATTCGAGCGCGGAGTCTATGGTCAGCTCCGCCAGGTTGATGAGGGCGCCTATCGACGCGAAGAGATACGATTCTTGGCTGGAAAAGTGCAAGACCGACCTGCGCACCTGCTGGCCTGCATGGAGCACATTGCGAAGGGCCACCGTCGGCAAATTGTAATTATTCTCGATAATGTGGATCAGCGTCCATTTGAGTTCCAGGAAGAGGTCTTCCTGATTTCGCAGAGTCTTGCTGACACGTGGCCAGGGACGATCTTCGTGTCGTTGCGGCCTGAGACGTTCTACCGGTCAAAGGAACACGGCTCTTTGTCGGCTTACCAACCACGGGTCTTTACGGTGTCTCCGCCTAGAGTGGACTTGGTCATTGGCAAACGTCTGGCGTTCGCCCGCAAGCAGCTGGAACACCATGGTCGATTGGACACATTTCCGCGAGACGTCACTCTTCAATCGGACACACTAAGCCGCTATCTGAGTGTACTTACTGCGTCATTCGCCGAGAACAGGGCTCTGATCGAAGCATTGGAGAACCTCAGCGGGGGTAACGTCCGCACAGCCCTGGGATTCATTCAGGCGTTTGTGGGAAGCGCGCACGTCGACACTAGGAAGATCATGACGATTCTCGACGAGAGTGGCAGCTACCTCATTCCACTTCATGAATTCATGCGTGCCATCATCTACGGGGACAATGATTACTATGACCCGGTGGCATCTCCGGTAGTGAATGTATTCGATGTTTCGTCGCCGGATGGCAGCGAACACTTTCTGCTGCCAATTGTTCTGGCAGTAATTGAGAAACACGGCGACGTGTCAGCCTCCGAGGGCTTTGTTCCCCTTGCCGATGTAACTCAACTTCTGCAGAACCTCGGCTATCAGCCATCGCAGATACGCTATGCCCTCGATCGTGCCAATGGAAAGCGGCTAATCGAAGGCAGTCCACGATTTGGGGATAACGTCGGCGACAGCAGGGTACGCATAACCACCATCGGCGCGTACACGTTACAGCGACTGATCTCACAGTTTGTTTACGTGGATGCCATCGTGGTCGATACCCCGATTCTAATCGAGACTTGGCGAAGTTCGATTCACGACGAGCACCCCATCAGCGACCGACTGAAGAGGGCGGAGCTACTGCGATCCTATTTGGATCGTCAATGGCAGCGACTAACTAAGAAGGACGTCATCTTTGACTGGCCAACCGCCAGTCATGCGCTGCGTGAGGAAGTTACAAGAACGGGTCGCAGGGTCGATCCTGAGAACTGGCCCTAGACGAGCTGGTGCCTTGCTTGCTACCCTAGACTGACGATGGCAACCCGCTCGGCCGCCCTGTCCGCGACGTCCCACACGTGGAGGGCCGTGTTGCCCACGAAGACGGCACGCTGGCCGCCGCTCTCGATCAGTCTCAGGCCCCGTCCAAACGGAACGCCGGGCATCGGCCGCAGAGGGATGAGCTCCCCTCCTGCTTCGCTGCGAACCGCACGTTCCATCTCACCTATGGATACGAATCGCAGCCTCTCGTCGACACTCGGATCAGGCAGAAATGTCGCATCGATTTTGTTCGACTAGCTCGATCTCGATGTCACGACCTCTGAGCCTTGCCTCCTTCCTCATTGGTGGCCGAGCCCGACGCTAGTTCGCTTTCGCCTCCGCACCCAGCGCTCCCGTACCGGCCAGTCCACTTGGATCGGTACCAGCCTGGATGCGGGGGATGGGAGGCTGCTTCGGAAGCCCGATGAGAACATCTTTCTTCAGGTACTGCTTTATGAGGTAGGTGAGGTTGTAGCAGTCGTAGAGTTCGATCCGTCCGCGTCGCGCGGCGAAGTCACGGCTTGCCTTGCCGAACCACGACGTAGTAACCAAGATACCCTTGGTCGCTCGCTTGTCATCCATGACACCCGCCAGCGCGTGCACTGCCTCCAGGCCAACGACGCCGCTATAACGCTTAGCCTGGACGACGCACAGCCCGCTGAATACCGGATCTCTACTGATGGCAATTGCATCGACACCATCATCTCTGGATGCTTGCGTGACCCACGATTCCATTCCAATGGCCTCGAACAGCTGCCGCACGAGGTGTTCAAACTCGGTTGGTGTCATCTTCAGGAGGTCGGTGCGGCTGTCCAAACCTGCCAGAACATCCGTGCCTTCGACAAGTCTGTACTTGGATAGGTCAAAGTCGATGACCGGCCGAACTGGTTCGAGATCGTATGGATGAGGTGACATCAGCGCGTTGAGGTGCACAAGACAGTCGGTCGGCGTGACTTCTGACAGGACGAGCTCCATGAACTTTGAGCGGGGCGCACTGACGCTCAGAATGCAGGGCCGTTGTCGCCGCCCGGTAGCTCTGTCAATTGAATCCACATGGCCGTTGAAGATGATCGTATCAACGACGTCTGCGGCGTCAGCAGCGAACGCTTCGTGTAGAGTCCGTAGTGCAACTTGGGAGACGATCGAGCCGTAGAGATCCTTGATGTCCTTGATGGGCCGCGGCGTCATATCGATCTCGTCGCGCGTGCGCACATACTTGTAAGCTCGGTCAGTGGGTGCAACGTCCAGCCCCGGCAACTCGTATTGAATTACCAGTTCCTTTGGCTCCGGCCGGTATGCGACATCGAACCGTCGAGAGAATTCGTTCGGGTACACAGACCTGGCCAGGACCAGCTCCCTGAAGTAGCCTTCGATGACATCGGGGTCCCCCGCATGGAAGCGCTGCTCGAAGTGTTCAACCTCAGCGTTGTGCCGCTGGACGAGTGCTTCGGCCTGCGCCATGTGCTGAGCATATTCCTGGGCTCTGGCCTCCAGTTGGACTAGACGGTCCTGTTCAGCAGCGGCGTTCTGAGCAAGTTTCTGCTGGTACTCGTTCCAGGCCGAGGTCCATTGTCTCTTGAAGCGTTCCTCGCCTCCAAAGAGGCGTCGGAGAGTACCCGGGCGATGTGGAGCGACGTCCTCCCACTTCAGCTGTGGCACAGGTACGCCGAGAGGACCGGGGTTGAAAGGGGGCGCCTCCAAAACGTACTTGTACGCGGCGAAGGAAACGGCCACATGGCTGGACAGCGCGGACGCCAGCAGACCCTGAAGCTCCGCGACGTTCGCCTCGACTATGGCGGTGCGGGCAGTAGCCTCCGCCTGTCGGGCCTCGATGTAGCGTTTTCGCCACTCGCGCTCCTCGGCTGCGGCTTGGCGCCGAAGCGACGGGTAGCCTTGGGCAGTGGCGAGCTGCTGCTGATCTACCGAGAGCTGGATTGCGCGCTCAGCTTCAGCGGCAGCCCGGCGACTGCGTTCTAGCTCTCGCTGCCACTGCTCCTGCAGAGTATTCCGCTTCGCCATCCTCCACCATCACTCCCATTCAGCTGGGCTTCCGCAACCTCGTCCTATTATCGATCCGTGTACCACCTCCGGCTGTATCGGCGACCTGGGAGAGCACGGTTGGCCCGGGACACAGGTCCCGTTCGATCGATTCGTGCCAGTTCGATAGCATGCGCTGTTCGAGAGCGGAGGTTTTTGAAAAACGGCTGATGCCGAACTAGAAGCGTCACGGACCGAACTCGGTACGACAGCGCATGCATGCGTGTCGGCCATCGACACCGGCAAACCCGGATCGCCTCTCCGCGTGGCCTCCGGAGTCCGGGGGGCCGGAACGGGCAGCCGCTCTCCGCACCCGGTCCACTCCCACGCGCGAGCGATCGACCACTTCCGGCCTCCGCGCCGGCGAGCTGCTCGACCTCCGGGCGCACGAGCCCGGTGGACGTGTACGAGGCGGTGCTGCGAACGTGTCGCGAGGAGAAGTATGCAGGTGGCTGGTGTCCTGAGTAGATAGTTCGCTCAGCCCCACCAGAAGGCGGTGGCGATCACGACGTACAGCGCGATGAGGGCGACGCCCTCCAGCCAGTTCGACCGGCCGTCGAAGATGATGAACGACACGGCCACAACGGTCAGGGCGACCGACACCATCAGCATCGGCGAGAAGACCAGCGTCAGCGCGGCGCCGCCCGCCACGGCGCTGATCAGCACCAGCACGGGCGCCAGCACCAGGGCAACCTGCAGGGGGCTGTTGACGATCACCGACAGCGCGTAGTCCGCCTGGTTGCGGGCCGCCAGCTGGATGCCTACGACGTTCTCGATCGCGTTGCCGGCGATGGCCACGACGACCAGGCCCGCGAACGCCTGGCTGATGTGCAGGACGTTCATCGCCGGCGTCAGCGCGGTCACGAACCAGTCCGACACGAACGCCGCGGCCACGGCGGACGCGGCCAGCAGGGAGACCGCCAGCCAGAGCGGCCAGCGCGGCGGTTCGGTGGGGCTGTCGGTGACCTCGCCCCGCTCCAGGGACGCCGGCAGCGACAGCACGAAGACGCCCAGCAGGAGGACCGCCACGATCGTCGAGAACTCCCGCTCGTGGCCTCCGGCGGGCGCGTGCACGTACCCGGCCACGCCGGGCAGCACCATCGCCGCCACGGTCAGGATGAGCAGGGCGGTCAGCGTGCGGGCGCGGGACGAGTCGAAGCGCTGCTGGCCGTGACGCAGGCCGCCGACCACGAACGCCAGACCCAGGACCAGCAGCGCGTTGCCCAGGATCGACCCGATGATCGCGGCCTGGACGACCTGCACCAGCCCGGCCCGCAGGGCGAAGAAGCCGACGAACAGCTCCGGCAGGTTGCCGAGGCCGCTCTGCAGGACACCGGTCGCGCCCGCGCCGAAGCGGTCACCGAGCTGCTCCACGCTCCTGCCGACGAGCGCCGCCAGGCTGGCCACTGCCAGCGCCGAGAGCACGAACGTCAGCACGGAATCCAGCCCGCCGAAGTGGGCGATCCCCGTGAGCACGACGGCGGCCGCCGAGCCGGCGAGCAGCAGCTGGTCGGACCGGGTCAGGGTGAGGCGTGCGGTGGCTGCCTTCGTCGGCTCCGGCATCGTGCCATGTTCCCAGGAATGCCGGGCCGGCCGGCGGCGGCCATCGGGGCGCGGCTGGGTCGTGGACGCCGCCGCCGGGCGGATGCCGGTCGCGACGGGGAACGTCGTCAGGTCCGCCTGACCTCCGCATGACCGCCTGACTTACGCTTCCCGACCGCCCCGGTCGAGCCCACAAGTCTGGAGGTCTCATGGAAGAGCAGCTGGTCGTTCTCCACGGAAGCACGTTCTTCGTGTCCGACGGCCGTGGAGACGTCGAGAACATCGGCGATCCGAACGGATTCTTCGTGCGCGACATGCGCCACCTGTCGGCGTGGCAGCTGGTCGTGGGCGGGATGCCGACCAGGCCGCTGAGCACGAGGAACCTGGACCGCGACCATGCTCGCATGTTCCTGACCATCGGCTGGGCCCGCATCGGTTACGACGCCGGGGTCACCATCTGCCGCGATCGCCAGGTCACGGACCGGCTGCAGGAGGATCTCACGGTCGAGAACTACACTGGCCAGCCCCAGCGCATGGCGATCGAGCTGCACTACGACGCCGACTTCGCCGACCTCTTCGAGGTGAAGGACCGGCAGCCGAAGAAGGGCGTGTGCCGGGTCCACGTCGGGCGCGACGCCGTCTGCCTCCGCTACGACCGCGACGGCTTCTCGCGCAGCACGCTGATCTCGTTCTCCCGAGTCCCGGCCAGCCTGGACGGCCACCGGGCGGTCTTCGACGTCGAGCTGGCCACCGGCGGCAGCTGGCAGCTCCTGGTGGAGGTCCGGTGCGAGGGGGACGGGATCGGGCTCGCCCCCGGCGCCGCGGAGGGCCGGGTCAGAGGCCGGTACCCGTCCCAGCCGGTTCGCCCGGCCGGCCGGCGACCCCGGCTCGAGACCGAGATGGAGGCGCTGAGGAACACGTACGACCAGAGCCTCGTGGACCTGGACGCGCTCCGCTTCCGTCCCTTCGAGGAGGTGCCCTGGACGCCGCCGGCGGCAGGGCTGCCCTGGTTCATGGCGCTGTTCGGCCGCGACAGCCTGATCACCTCCTACCAGGCGCTCCCCTTCGACCCGACCCTGGCCGCGGCGAGCCTCCAGTCGCTCGCCCTCCTCCAGGCACGTGACGTGGACGACTACCGCGACGCCCAGCCGGGCAAGATCCTCCACGAGCTCCGATGTGGCGAGATGGCGCGGTTCCGGGAGGCCCCCCAGAGCCCCTACTACGGCACCCACGACGCCACGTCGCTGTTCCTGGTCCTGCTCGACGAGTACGAGCGGTGGACCGGCGACCTGGAGCTGGTCCGGCGGCTGGAGCCGGCCGCGCGCGCGGCGATCGGCTGGATCGAACGGTTCGGCGACCCCGACGGCGACGGCTACCTGGAGTACCAGGCGCGGTCACCGCAGGGGCTGGTCAACCATTACTGGAAGGACTCCTGGAACTCGGTGATGTTCGCCGACGGCACGCTCGCCGAGCCGCCGATCGCCACGTGCGACGTCCAGGGCTACGCGTACGACGCGCGGATGCGAGCCGCCCGCCTGGCCAGGCTGGCATGGGCCGACGAACCGCTCGCCACCCGGCTCGAGGCGGACGCCGAGGAGCTGCGATGTCGCTTCAACCGGGACTTCTGGTGCGAGGAGCGCGGGCACTACGCGCTCGCCCTGGACGGCCGCAAGCGCCGGGTGGACTCCATGACGTCCAACGTCGGTCAGCTGCTCTGGACGGGGATCGTGGACGAGGAGCGGGCCGCCGAGGCGGTCCGGAGGCTGATGGCGCCGGACATGTTCAGCGGCTGGGGCGTCCGGACCATGTCCAGCAGCGATCACGGCTACAACCCAATCGGCTACCACAACGGCACCGTCTGGCCGCACGACAGCGGGCTGGTGGCGGAGGGCTGCCGCCGCTACGGCTTCCGTGACGAGGCCTCCAGGCTGTCGTGGGCGCTGATCGAGGCCGCGGCCTTCTTCGGTCACCGGCTGCCGGAGGCCTTCACCGGATTCTCGCGCGACGACAACCCGTTCCCGGTCGAGTATCCGACCGCCTCCCGCCCCCAGGCATGGGCGGCCGGCGCGCCACTGCTCGCGCTGCGCACCCTGCTCGGTCTCGACGTCGTGGACGGAGAGCTGAGGGTGCACCGCCGAGGCGGCGGTGTAGCCGCGCGGCGGCAGCGCCCCGCGGGTCAGCGGGGGAGCCAGGGCGGCGCGACCAGCGCGATACGAAGGGGACCCCCGGAGGACGACGTCACCCTCAATCGCTCATGCCTGCCGGCGCCACGAAGGGGTGAAAGGACCCAGGCGCAGCGCGTAGGCCCGGGTCTCCCGGGCCGTATGAGTTGTTTTTCGGCCACCCACACGTTGCGCTGAGGGAGGGGTTCTGGAAGGGGAACCCTGGTTCCCCTTGCCCTTTTCACGTCAGCAGGTCGTCCCTGTCCCTCGGTTGAGCGCTGAGGAGGCGCCGTTCACGTGCGCGGAGCTCAGCAGCCGCTCGACGATCTCCAGCGTCCGCGCCCAGGCGAACCGCCGCATCGTCTGCCGGCGGTGGCCTACGGCCCGGCCGTCGAGGGCCAACCGTAGCGCCTCCGCGACGTCCTCCCCGTCGCCGTCCACCGGGAAGCGGATGGGACCTTCCCCGCCGACCTCGCGGAACACGGCGAGGTCGCTGCAGACCACCGGCACCCTCGCCACGGCGGCCTCCAGCAGCGGCAGGCCGAAGCCCTCCGCGGAGCTCGGCACCAGCACGGCGTCGCTCACCAGGTAGAGCTTCGGGATGTCGGCGTCGAGAATCGGGTGCACCTCTCCGTCGCGCGCGTGCTCGAACACGAAGCCGACCACGTCCCGAAGGCCCAGCCGGTCGCGGCGCTCCAGGAGCCGGCTGGCGTAGCCGCCGCTCCCGATCTCGTGAGGATCGACGGGCCCGGTGACGAGCATGCGCAGCCTCGGCATCTCGTCCACCAGACGGGCCGCCGCGTCGATCGCCAGCTCGAGGCGCTTCCGCGCCGTCACCCGCTGGGGAATCAGGATGAGCGGGTCGGCGTCCAGCGCGCCGAGCCCGCCCAGCAGCCGGCGGACCCGGCGGTCCACCTCGGCGAAGTCGAGCGAGTCGATCCCGTTCGGAACCAGCGTCACGTCGGCGGCGGACAGGCCGAGCAGCTCCGCGAGCTGGTGGCGCCGCAGCTCCGAGATCGCGGCGTAGGTCACGCCGGGCTGGGCCGTGGCGATCAGGCAGCAGGGCCAGGTCCGCCGGCAGAACGCCTCGTACTGGGGGTCGGCCCAGGCCAGGTCGTGCGTCCACGCGATCAGCGGGCGGCCGACCTCGACCAGGGCCGCGGCCAGCGGCAGGTTGAACGGCATGGTCATGACGTTGTGCGCGATCACCAGGTCACGGTCCGCGAGCAGCACCTCCAGCCGGTCGCGGATCCGCGCGCGCAGGCGTTGGAAGGGCTCCGCGACGTCCACCGAGTCGGCGATCGCGCACGTCAGGCGCTCGACCTCGGGATGCCACGAGTCCGCCTCCGGGATCAGGTCGGAGTCTCCACGGCCGGCGATGATGCGGACGTCGTAGCCCGCACCTCGCAGCATCGTCGCCTGGGCCGTCATCACCCGCTCGACGCCCCCGACGACGGGCGAAGCAGAGTAGTGGATCAGCGCGAGCCGGGGCCGCCGGCTGTCGTCCTCGTCCAGCTCCGTGGTGGGCCCCCCGGCACCCTCCAGAACCTGGCTCATTCTTCGATGTTCTGCATGAAATGTGATACCAATGCTATCAGATCGCCCTGGCCCTGCGCGGCATTGCGGCCTCGCGGAGGGGCGGCGGATGTCAGGCTGTGGGCATGGCCAACGACCCCGTTGACATCGACCTCCGCTTTCCGGACGCCGGACCGTCAGAGCTGCGGATAATTGTCGGACCATGTCGGATCCGGATCACGCCCGGCGCCGGCGAACCCTGGGTGGCGGGCCGCTACGAGGACCCGACCGGACTGCTCCCGCTTCGCGTCAGCCGGGACGGCGGCATGGCGACACTGGCGCAGGCGGCCAATGCGGTCATGCCCGCCTCGGTGACCAGGCCGCCGAGCCTGGAGCTGCGGCTCGGCACCGGCCGGCCGTACCAGCTCACGGTCGAGGGGGGCGCGAACGAGACGGTGGCCGACCTCGGCGGCCTGCCGCTGACGAGGCTGCTGCTGCGGTACGGCGCCGGCCGGGCCGACATCGACTTCTCGGCCCCCAACCCGGCCCAGATGGCCGGCCTGGACATCGCCGCCGGCGGCGCGGCGATGCACCTGCAGAACCTCGCCAACGCCAACCTCGCGGAGATGACCGTGTCCGGCGGCGCGGCCCAGTACCGCCTGGACTTCGGCGGTGAGCTGCGGCGCGACGCCGAGGTCCGTCTCAACACCGGCGTCGCCGCCATCGACCTGACGGTGCCGGACGCCAACGCGACGGTCGTCCGCGCCGGCTCTGTCCTGGGCGCCCTGGAGGTCGGCGACGGGTTCACGACACGCGAGGGCTCGTACTGGAACCAGGCGGCCGTGGCCGGCGGTTCGCCGTCCCTCCGGATCACGATCACGTCGGTGCTCGGCGCCGTCAAGGTGCGCCGCGCGTAGCCGGTCTCGCCGCCGACCGCCGGCTACGCGACCATGCCCCGCGACTTCAGGAGGTGTCCGAAGTCCTCCGCACGGGCCTTGGCCAGGTGCCACTCGTCGAAGTAGTCCTCCGCCAGCACCTCGCGGTCGGGCATGCGGTAGACGGTCACCGCCCACCGCGTCAGCACCCTGTCCACCTCGACCAGGCTGTCCGGTGTGGGAGCGAAGCGGAGCGGTCGCGGGCGCTGGTCGCCGGCGCCTCGTCGCTGGTCGCGCAACGTGCTCACCTCCTCTTGCATGGCGATAAAGAAAAAGGACCCGGCGGATGCCAGGCCCTTTGGCGGGTTCCGGCTCTCGTTCAGGTGCCTGGTGAAGCGCGGCCCACCGGCCGCAAACGGTGTGGGCCGAGCGTGGGCACCTCCATGACCGATCCAGTGTAGCCGGCGGGCTGCCCCGCGACCACTCAGCCGGCGCCGGTCCGTCCCGGCGAACCGCCAGGAAGGCCGCCGCCGCCGGGGCGGACCGAGCCCGGCGGCCCCGGCGCGACTCCCCGAGCCCATCGGTGGGCCACGTGCAGTCCCTTGCCGATCGGCACCACAACGGACTCGAAGCCCTCCAGCGCCTCGACGGCGGCCAGGTAGCCGGCCACCTCCTGCGGGTGCGACAGCACGTTGTCGGCCATGAGCAGCACGTCCGGCGCCAGCTTGGGCAGGAGCAGTCGCAGCTGGTCGGGCGCGCTCACCCGGTCAGCGTCGAACAGGACGCATTCGTACGGACCGTCCAGCGCCGCGACCACCTCGGTGGCGTCGCCCAGCAGCAGGTCCACCGCCTGACGGAGCCCGGCTCGACGCAGGTGGGCGTCGGCCTGGGCCTGCCTGGCCGCGTCCCGCTCCACGCTGGTGACCCGGCCGCCCGGCTGCACGGCGGCGGCCAGCCAGATCGTGCTGTAGCCGTTGGAGGTGCCGATCTCGAGCACCCGCGTACGCTGGCCGCTGCGCACCAGGACGCTGACCAGCGCCGCCGTCTCGGGCTCCAGGTTGAGCAGCCGCCGCCCGTGCTCCGGCTCGCCGGCGTCGTGGGCGCGGCCCGCCTCGGCCAGCTGCTCGAGGAAGGAACGGAGCAGGGGGTCCGTCAGGAGCGCCCGGCCGGGAGGCCACCGAGGGCCGGCGCGGCCGCCGGCACCGTCAGCTCCGTCAGCTCCCTGCCCGTGTGGGCGTCCACGAGCCACAGCACCTGGACCCCGGCCGCGCTGGCCGCGGCTCTGCGCATGCCGACCACAGCCCACACCAGCCGGTGGCTGATCGTCCCGCCTCGCAGGCGGAGGTTCGGGGCCGTGACGCTGGCATAGGCGAGCGTGGCCTCCGAGACGCTCCGGACCCCGCCGCTGACCCGGTGGACCGCGGCGACGGCGTCGGGCTCGAAGACGATGGTGCTCGGCGGCCGAACCCCGTGCGAGCTCATCCAGTCGGGCAGGGCGATGGGCTGGATGGTCGCCTCCATGCGGACGCCCATCGCCGTGAGCTGCGCCGGCGTGACGGTCTCGAGCACGGGCCCGCCCGGCGCCGCGGTCAACGGCCGGGGCAGCGCGGCGTCGAGCACGGCCCACGACACCAGGCACGCGAGCATCGCGACGAGGAGCAGGACGCCTCCGAGGCCCCGGGCGCGCACAGTTCGATGGTAGACGGCGAAGGGCGGGCGCCGGGCTAGAATTTCCGTGGTGACCGGCTGGCGACTGTACGATCCCTGGCCGAGCCCCATGCGGGAGGTGCTCGAGCAGATGATGAACGAACCCCGCGCGCAGGGCGGAGGCGCCCTGCCGATGGCGGTCAACGTCTACGAGGACCGCGACGCGCTCGTGATCGAGGCGAGCATGCCGGGCGTCAGGCCGGACGACGTCGAGCTGAGCTGCGTGGACCAGGTGGTGACGCTGCGCGGCCGGACGCACGTCGCGGAGCGGGAGTACCTCCACCAGGAGCTGCGCGACGCCGAGTACCTGAGGCGGATGACCCTGCCGGCGGACTGCCGCTTCGACCAGGCCGAGGCGAACGCCGAGCACGGCCTGGTCACGATCCGGATCCCCAAGGTCCGGCCCCGGGCTCCGGAGAAGATCCGAATCCAGGTCACGCGCAAGGACCCGTCCTGAAACGCAAGGGAACCCGGGTCCCCTTCCGGTACCCCTCCCTCCTGTAGCATCGGCCGTGGCCGCGCCATGGCTCTCGACTTCCAGGCCGCTGCAGACGAGTACCTGGGCTGGCTCCTGCTGGAGGCCAACCGCAGCCCGAACACGGTCCGGGCCTACCAGGGCGAGCTTCGCAGGCTGGCCGGCTTCCTGGCCGCTCGCGGTCACACGCTGCGCATGGCGGACATGCGCCACGAGGACCTTCGCGCCTACCAGCGCCACCTGGCCACGGTCCTGAGGAGTCCCGCCTCGCGGGCTCGGGCGCTGGTCGCGATCCGGTCGTGGCTACGCTGGCTCGCCCGCGAGAACCTCGTCGAGCACGACCTGTCCGTGCGCGTCACGCTGCCGAAGCTGGAGCAGCGCCTGCCCAAGCCGATGACGTCCGACGAGCTGGCCCGGCTGCTGGCCTCGCTGCCCGCGAAGACGCCGATCGAGAGGCGCGACCGGGCCATGGTCCACTTCCTGATCAGCACGGGCTGCCGGATCTCCGAGGCGCTGCAGCTGGACCGGACCGACGTTCCCAGGCAGGGAAGCCGGGTGGTGGTGACCGGCAAGGGCGCCAAGCAGCGCCCCGTGTACCTCACCGAGGACGCCAAGGCGGCGATCGACGACTACCTCCGCGCTCGGGAGGACACCAGCCTCGCCCTGTTCGTCAACTACGACCGGTCGGTCCGGCCTGGCGACGACCGGCGCCTGACGGCGGCCGGCGCTCGGCACGTGGTGCGCCGGCTGCGCCGTGACCTCGGCGCCTGGTCATTCCGGTCGCCTCACGTGGCGCGCCACACCGCCGCCACCAGCCTGCTGGAGGTCACCGGCGGCGACGTCCGCCTGGTCCAGGAGGTGCTCGGGCACGCCAACCTCAACACGCTGCAGGGCTACACGAAGATCGTGGACGCCCGGAAGCAGGAGGCGTACCGCCGCTACCAGGACTACCTGGCCGAGAAGCGCCGGACGGGCGGCCCCGAGCCGCCGGCCTAGCGGCGCGCTAGAACGTCGTCCTAGTCCTCGTCCCTGACGACGATCCGGCGGCAGGACCGTACGAGCGCCGCCAGCGTCACCGCCCCCGTTCCCCCGATCGCCACCGCAACCAGCGCGTTCGCCATCCGTCCCCCCTCTGTCAGGAACATCAACGCTCTTCTCCAGAGGGACATTGTCGCGCGAGCCAGCCAGACAGGCACACTTTGACCGTCATGAGCCTTCACACGCGTCTCACCGAGCTGCTGGGGATCGAGCATCCGGTGGTCATGGGCGGCATGGGCAGCGGTGCCACGGTGCCGCCCATGGTGGCCGCCGTCTCCAACGCCGGCGGGCTGGGCGTGCTCGGGGCGAGCGGCTACCCCGCCGACCAGGTGGCCCGACTGGCAGGGGAGGTGCGCGCGGCCACCGCGAGGCCATTCGGCCTGAACCTGCTGCTCTTCCTCTCGGGCGACGCCGCCGTGGACGCCGTGCTGGCGCAGCGCCCCGCGCTGCTCTCGACCGCGTGGCCGTGGCCGGAGCAGGACCTGCGGCCCATCGTCGAGCGCGCCCACGCGGTCGGGGCGCTGGTGATGCACATGGTCTCCGGGGTGGAGGAGGCAGGGCGGGCCGCCGAGGCCGGAGCCGACGTGGTGGTCGCCCAGGGCACGGATGGCGGCGGCCACGTCGGGACGGTGGGCACGATGACGCTGGTGCCGATGGTGGTCAGGGCGGTGGCCCCCCTGCCTGTCGTGGCCGCCGGCGGCATCGCGACCGGGGCCCAGCTTGCCGCCGCCCTCGTGCTGGGGGCCGAGGGCGTGCTGATGGGCACGAGGTTCCTCGCCACGCACGAGTCCCCGTGGCCGCCGTCCTTCAAGCAGGCGATCCTGGAGAGCGACGGCCATGACACGGAGCTGACCGAGATCCCGGACATCGCCAAGGGCACGGTCTGGCCCGGCGCGTTCGACAGGGCACGCCGGAACCGGCTGATCCAGGAGTGGGCCGGAAGGGAGAACGAGCTCCGTCGCCGGCGGGCGGCGGTGGCCGCCGGCATGGCGCGCGCCCGCGCCGAGGACGACGCCGACAACGGCGAGCTGAACTTCGGCCAGTCCGCCGGCCTGATCGACGGGATCGAGTCCTGCGCCGACGTGGTGCGCGGCCTGTCGGCAGAGGCGGAGCGGCTGCTGGGCCAGGCGGCGCAGCGGCTGCGCGCTTGACCCGGCCCCACCGGCCTCAGCCCTCCCCCGCGCCCCGCTGCCCCCGCGAGGTCCGCGGGGGCGGGACGGGGGAGGGAGTTCCGTCGGGCCTCAGGCCTCCTCGTCCTGGTTGAACATCAGGCCGTCCTGGATCTCGTAGAGGACATCCATGGCCTGGGTGACGGTGTCCGGACGCGGATGGTGCCTGGTCACCGCCACGGGGGCGCCGTCCGACATCAGCTGGTCGAGCTCGATCGCCAGCCGCTCGGGAACCTCGGTCTTCTCGGCCAGGTTCAGCATCTCCAGCTCGTTCAGGAGCCGGTCGATGTGCCGAATCTTGTTCCGCCGACCGTACTTGACCTCGCGGGACCGCCGCTCCCGCTCTTCGACGCGCTCGATCATGGCGCAGGCTTCCTCGATCATGACGCTTCACCCTCTTGGACTTCTTGGCGGACTTGGCACAGTCTAGGGAGCGCTCAGATTTTGTCAAGGGTATCCTTGAATAAATGTTGTCAAGTCGAAATCCTCGGCTGTGCTAAGCTCGCGACCAGGTCCGCTGGACATGCCTTCCCTGATCACGGGCCGATCCACCCGCATGGAGATCCTGGAGCTGCTTCGCCGCAAGCAGGCAGCGAGCGCCGAGACCATCTCCGCCAAGCTCGGGATCACGCCAAACGCCGTTCGCCAGCACCTGACCAACCTGGAGCGTGACGGCCTGGTCAGGAGCGAGCCGGTCAAGCACAAGCGGGGCAGGCCGTCGCTGATGTTCTCGCTGACCGATCGCGCCGACGCGGCGTTCCCCAAGCGGTACGGCCAGCTGGCCACCATGATCCTGAACGAGGTCGCCGAGCTGGGCGGCCCCGAGATGCTCGAGAGGATCTTCAGCCGCGTCGCAGACCGGTACGCCGGCGGCATGGAGCCGCAGATGGAGGGCCTCGGCTTCGATGAGCGGCTGGACCGCCTGGTCGAGTGGATCGGACGGGCCGGCACGCTGGCCGAGAAGGAGGAGACGGCAGAGGGGATCCGCGTCACGATCCACAACTGCCCCTTCCGCAACACCGCGCTGAAGTACCCGCAGGTCTGCACCATCACGCCCCGGCTGCTGGTCCGGCTCCTCGACGCCTCGGTCTCCCAGGCCGCCTCGATCCACCGCCGGGACCCGTACTGCTCGTTCCTGATCGAGCGCCCGGCCGGTGAACGTCCCCAGGCTCACTAGCGGGCAGGTCCGCCAGGCCGACCGGCTCGCCGCCGAGCGGTTCGCGATCCCCGTGAGCTGGCTGATGGAGGCGGCCGGCTGGCAGGTCGCCCGGCACTGTCGGAGCCGCGCCTACGTGGTGTGCGGCCGCGGCAACAACGGCGGCGACGGTCTCGCCGCGGCCCGCCACCTGCACCGGTGGGGCCGCCTCGCCGGGGTGGCCTGCATCGACGCCGGCGCCCTCTCGGGTCCGGCGGCCGAGCAGGCGGCCGCGCTGCGCGCGCTGGGCGTCGCGATCGCCGCCGAGCCGGAGCTGGGCGGCTCCCAGCTGGTGGTGGACGCGCTGCTGGGGACGGGCCTGTCCCGGCCGCCGGCAGGCCCGATGGCGGCGTGGATCGAGGCGATCGACGGCTCCGGGCTGCGCGTGGTTTCGGTGGACGTGCCGTCAGGGCTGGACGCCGACACGGGGGACACGCCGGGCGCCTGCATCCGGGCGGCGGTCACGGTGACGCTCGGACTGCCGAAGCCCGGCCTGCTGTCTGGCCAGGGGCCGGCGCACGCCGGCGAGGTCTGGGTGGCGGACATCGGCATGCCGTTCGAGGCGTACGCGGCGATCGGGGTGCACGTGCCGCCGCACCTCTTCGCCATGCACGACCGCTTCCAGCTCTCCGCCGTACGGCTCTAGAGCCGCGGAGCGCGGCGCGCGCGGCGAGGATGGAGGCATGGCCGGGAGCCACGTGTGCAGTACGCTACCGCCGGGCATGACTCGGCACGTGACCTGGGACCGCGGCATCTCGCTGGTCGGCCACGACCTCTGGCTGGACCCGATGACCGTGCGTGACCTCGCCTTCGTCTCGCACGCCCACGCCGACCACGTCCGGCGACATCGCATGGCCATGATGACCGAGGCGACCCTCGCCCTGCTCGCGCCGGAGCGCCGGCCCCGCGCCTCGGTCCTCCTCCGGCTCGGCGAGCCGCGTCCCCTCGGCGAGGCGACCATGACCCTCCACGACGCCGGGCACATGCTGGGCTCGGCGCAGCTGCTCTTCGAGCACGCCGGCTGCCGGCTGCTCTACACCGGGGACCTCCGGCTCAGGCACGGAGCCGGCCGGCCGGACACGCCCGTTCCCCGCGCCGACGTGGTCGTGATCGAGAGCACGTACGGCCGGCCGCACTTCCGGTTCCCCGATCCCGACAGCGCCGCCGAGCACGTGGCGCGCTGGTGCCGCCGGGCCCTGGACGCACGCGCCACGCCCGTCCTCCTCGCCCACGCCCTCGGCAAGGCGCAGGAGCTGATGCTGGCCCTGGCGCCGTACGGGCTCCGCTTCGCGCTGGAGGAGCGGTGCGTGCCGTTCGCCCGTGGCTACCAGTCGGCCGGCCTGGCGCTGCCCGACTGGGTGCCGCTGGCCGGGGAGCCCGGCGAGCGGGTCGTGGTGGTCCCGCCGGCGGGCAAGGAGGCGATCCGGGGACTGGCCCGCTACCGCATGGCGCTGGTCTCGGGCTGGGCGCTCGACCCCAGCTTCTGGCGGGTGTTCGGCGCCGACGTGGCGTTCCCGCTGTCGGACCACTGCGACTTCGACGACCTCCTGGAGGTCG
>WNFX01001956.1_pt1 | contig 21495 bp, 17 predicted proteins | sample 5400111 | NCBI WGS metagenome assembly WNFX01 (sample SAMN13153363, study PRJNA577476) | soil metagenome | isolation source: 40 cm soil or saprolite under grassland replicate 1 | place: USA:California | collected 2016-06-15 | reverse complement strand
GACCACCACCCCCAGCGCGTACTGATCACTGGCGGCACGGGGATGGCCCTCGATCTGCTCGGGCGCCATGTAGGGCAGAGTGCCCACCGCCTGCTGCATGCTGAGCGAGGCACTGCTGTGCGCCAGGGCCGCCAGCCCAAAATCCGATAGCAGCACCTCCTCATGTCGGCTCACCAGCATGTTCTCGGGCTTGACATCGCGGTGGATGAACTGCTGCTCATGCGCGTACTGCAAAGCGGTCGCCACCTGCTTCACATACGCGATCAGCTGTGGAAAGGGCAGCACACTCCCTTTGGGGTGGCGCCGCCGTAAAGAACCGCCTGGCGCGTAATCCATCACCAGGAAAGGCACGCCATTCTGCACATCGTAATCCAGGATGCGCACAATCGAGGGGTGCGTCAGCTTCGCAATCGTCTGTGCTTCCTGCTGGAAATGCTCGGCCTCTTGATCGGTCAGGTGGGTATGTAGCACCTTGATCGCTGCTTGTAGCTCCAGCCGTACGTGCTGGCCCAGGTACACCTCAGCATAGCCGCCCTGGCCCAACAAGGCGACTAATCGGTAATTGCCCAATTGTTGTCCAACACGGTCGGCCACCTTCAGCCTCCTAGCGTCCGCCACGAAGAAGCAAGGATATGCTCCCAGGTCAAAACTGGTTCAGGTCAGCATGCGTGTATTGTAGTGGAAGCAAGGTTACACGTCAAGTAAAACGGTCGCCTAAAAGCAACGTATGAGGCGTTTCATGACTCGAATCCCTCCCAGGTATGCGCTAGAACGCGTTTAGGCGATTGGATAAGATCGGGATGACTGGCCTCCTGAGCAGCGAGAGCGACAATGTTAGACCAGGCGCTGAGCAGGCAAACATTGTCATGCAAGTTTGTCTCTAAGCGGGAGAACCAGAAGACCTCGGCTCGGAGCCGCAGGGAGTCCTCACTTCACCCGTGAAACGTACTGCCCAGTACGCGTGTCGATACGGATTTTGTCACCAGGATTCACAAACAGAGGTACGTTGATGACAGCGCCAGTCTCCAGCGTTGCGGGTTTAGTGACATTCGTCGCTGTATCGCCTCGCACGCCCGGTTCAGCGCTCTCCACCATTAGCTCAAGGAAGTTGGGGAGTTCTACGGCGACTATTGTCTCGGTTTCGCTGTCTACCAGCAGTTCCACAATATCTCCCTCTTTGAGGAAACGCAGCGCGTCACCCAGCATTTCCTTCGTAATAGGCTGCTGATCGAACGTCTCGGTATTCATGAACACATAATCGTCGCGATCGACATAGAGGAATTGCCAGTTTTGATGTTCAACGCGCGCGGCTTCAATCTCTTCGCCTGCACGGAATCGCTGCTCTATTACACGACCAGTTCTCAAGTTCTTTAGATTGACTCGCACAAACGCGCGCCAGTTTCCTGGACTGACATGGTGAAATTCTGTAACCGTGTAAAGATCATTGTTATAGCGTATTACCATGCCGTTATAAAAATTGGCTGTTGTTGTAGCGCCCAATGGAGTCTTCTCCTTTTTCATTCAAACATATAGTATATTCATTTTTATATTTCCTTGCATTCATCTGAGAAAGATGCGGCTGCAGCGTTTCTGAATGAATATGGGTATTAGAGAGCAGGAACGGCCTCCCCAGTTGGCTCCAAAACCATGTGCATCCCATTTCTCGCTCGCAACGTGACCATTGGTCTTGGCACAACCGGATGGCCAGGAACAAGCTTCGGACTGAAGCGTTGTAGAATCTTCGCCAGCAACAGCCGCGCTTCCATCATGGCAAAAGTCGAACCAATGCACATGCGAGGTCCTGCACCGAATGGGAAGTAGGCGAAAGATGGGTGTTTTTCACCCTGATCCGGGTCGAACCGCTCGGGACAGAAGCGTTCCGGTTCAACAAAGTACTCCACCTTATGGTGAATAACCCATTGGCTAAGGAGCACAAAGCTGCCAGCAGGCAAATGATAGCCTTCTAACTCATAATCGTCTACCGCACGTCTTCCCACAATCCAGGCAGGGGGAAAAAGACGCATTGACTCTTTGACCACCATTTCCAGGTATGGTAGTCGCGTCAAATCTTCTACTATCGGCGATCGCCCATTCAATACGTTGTGTAGTTCAGCTAACAGTTTATCACGTTCAGTGGGATTTTGCGAGAGCAAATAGAACGTCCAGGTAAGTGCATTAGCAGTAGTCTCATGGCCAGCAGCAAGCAACGTCATCAGTTCATCACGCACCTGCACATCACTAAGCGAGGAACCATCCTCATCGCGTGCAGCCAAAAGCATCGAGACGATATCCCCCGTGTCCTCTCCGGTCGAGCGTCTGCGTACGATTATATCGTATACTGTCTTATCCAAAATCGCTTTAGCGCGCACAAATTTGCCATATGCCGTAAATGGAAGGTTGATGCGCAATGCACGCAGAGAGTAGCGGCGGCGATTGGGATACTCACGAGCGTTGTCAAAAGCTGTGCCCAACGTGCGACTTTCGTGTGTGAGATCAACATCGAACAACGCTTTGGCAACAATACGCAAGGTGAGGCGCTGCATTTCCACCGCAATATCTACCTGCTGTCCCGGTTGCCAGTTTTCGAGCATACGCTCAGTATAGTCTATCATGATATCGCGATAACTCTCGACACGCTTACGATGGAAGGCTGGCAGCATCAGGCGGCGCTGTCGGCGGTGAAATTCTCCATCAGTTGTCAGCAGACCATCACCGAGCAAGAGCCGCAGTCCCTGTGTCACCTCTCGCATAGTAAAGTTTTTCGCATGCTCTACGAGCACGTAGCGCACAGCCTCCGGCGTGGTGAACATCACCATTGGGACTTTTCCCAGGTAGAATGTGAAGGCTTTACCATATTGTTGCTGCATCCGTGTAGCAAAGCCAAGTTGATCTTTACGAAATTCCAGGAGATTGCCAAAAATCGGTCTTGATTTGGGGCCAGGGGGTTGTTGGTAGGTCATAGTGTTATCCAGTCATTCCTAGGCTAGCAATTTGGATACCTTCTCTGCATGCTCGACAAACTTTGCAAGCCGTTTCTTTTTCAGATTCTCGCGCAGTATCCAGTTGACATCGGGATCACCCCACCCGGCACATTCACGCATCAAAGCAAACCCCTTTTCAGGCGTAGCGGCAGCTACCACACTGAGAGTGTACCCTAACCCCTGGCGTAAGGAACGAACATCCTCGTGTTTGCGTACAGCAGCGGGTAGAGCATGTAGACGCTCCAGTACAAACCGCTGGATCGTCAGCGCTGCATCAACCGTGGCCGGGGCATGAAGCAAGGACGGTTCAGCAATAGCTGCAATGCTAGCCCGCTGTTGAAAACAATTTCCCGTCATAGCCAACTCCATCAAGTATTCAATTGTTTCTTGCGACGCTACAAGTAATAGGCGCTGAAATGCCATTGCAACCCCTTCACGCACACGCCAGGCACCACTGCAAGCAAAGCCCCCCAACAATTCAAAGACTTCTACTCGCCATTCTGGTCGAACAGTTGCGCATGCGCCAAAAGCGACAACTCCACAAAGGATGACAAATTCGTCGGGAGTATTACTCACCACTGTTTTTTCGTCCTGAACAAGGTAATTCAACAGCATCCACACCTGGTCTGGTTGTTCCGGGACGACAGCAGTTAAAAGACTACTCAGTCTGCTTACCAGTTCTAAATTCGCACGCGTACCCGGTAAACGACTCTGCTCACGTAAATAGAATTCTAGAGGACGTTGATTGCCTGTAAAAGCCCTGGCTACGAGAGACGATAAGGTCTCATGCATACCTGCACATCCTTGCGTTCATGCTTACCACAACGATATGTAAATACCCTGAGCAAACTATTGTTTTGAATGCGATCTCTTGAGTACACACTCATCTTACCACAATAATTCGACCGAACTATAACCTTGACGTAAACGGTAAACTTATGCTATAATACATTTGACTCCACTGATCCAAAAGGCATATTCACATTTTCTTTTCTGAAAACTGGGGAGGAGAGAACATATATGGTTGCTGCCTATGAACAATACTCCACATTGAGCATTGACGCACACAAACTGTTTACTATTGAACAGGTTGCAGAGCGCACAGGACTCACGAAACGCACACTTCGCTATTACGAAGAAGTCGGATTATTGCCTCCCACAGACCGTACCGAAGGCAACTACCGCCGTTACAGTGAAGAAGATATTCAGCGTTTAGAACGCATCAAGAAACTACGCGACCTGCTCGGCTTTTCCCTGGCCGACATCCGCGAATTACTGGACTCCGAGGATGAACGAGGGCAGATTAAGGTTGCCTACCAACATGAAACAGAAGCGAGTGGAAAAATTGCCCAACTTGATCGAGCGGATGAACTCATTCGCAGCCAACTCCACTTGATCGAGCAGAAGATAGAGGGACTCGAGCAAATGCGTACGGGACTCCTTTCAAAGCTTGAACGACATCAATATTCACGTGAAGAACTATTGAAGAAAAATAAATAAAACGGATAACATTATTTGAACTAGATTGGATCTTTATGAAAGCGCTTTCTCACGAACAGCAGGAACGGGATGTTCTTCAATTGGAAAACCAACAGCAGCAGGTCAAGGGCCTGCTGCGAACATTTGTCGCACTACGTCATCGTAATTTTCGTCTTTTCTGGTTTGGTCAACTTATTTCCTTGATCGGTACCTGGATGCAGTCAATTGGCCAGGCCTGGCTTGTACTGGAATTGACCCATAGCGCCTGGTTACTCGGCGTTGTGGGTGCACTTCAATTTTTGCCTATAATGTTGCTCTCGCTTTTCGGTGGAGTTCTGGCCGACCGTTTACCTAAACGCAAAGTACTTTTATTCACGCAATCATTCGCAATGCTGCAAGCAACTATACTCTGGATTCTCGTGGCAACAGGCCATATCCAAGTTTGGGAAGTTTTGGTGCTGGCAAGCTTGCTAGGTCTTACTAACTCAGTTGACATGCCAACGCGCCAGGCCTTTGTGGTTGAGATGGTAGGTCGGGAAGACTTACCTAATGCCATCGCGTTGAACTCCTCGCTTTTTAACATGGCAAGAGTTGTCGGTCCCGGACTTGGTGGCCTCATCATTGCCTGGCTCGGTGTCGCACCACTTTTCCTGCTCAATGCATTAAGTTTTATTGCTGTAATCATAGGACTGGCGCTAATCAGGATGAACGACCTATATGCACCGGCAAAACGCTCATTATCGAGGGGAGAAACACCAAAGCAGAGTATGTTGCAGAGCTTGCGTGAAGGCCTGACTTACGTCGCTCGTACTCCTTCTGTCTTACTGGTTATCGTTGTCATTGGCGTTATTTCGCTGTTTGGTATTAACTTTAATGTTATATTGCCACTCTTTGCGACAGATGTACTACATTCTGGAGCATTGGGATTTGGCTTGCTTTCTGCGGCATTTGGACTTGGATCGCTGCTCTCAGCACTCTGGCTGGCGTGGGGGAATCGTAGACCCAGCATTCAGCACTTACTCACTGGCGCATTCTCATTCTGTATACTCGAAATCTTTTTCGCTCTATCACACCTGTATCTGCTCTCACTTGTTCTGATAGCAGGAGTAGGATTTGCACAGATTGCATTCTCGGCAACCTCGAATACGACTTTGCAAACTGTCACACCTGATTACCTGCGTGGCAGAGTCATGAGTGTCTACATGGTGGTTTTTGCCGGAAGTGTTCCCCTTGGCAATCTTTTTACCGGGGGAATGGCACACCTGTTCGGCGCGCCTATTGCCCTGCTGGTCGGCGCAAGCCTGAGCATGATCGCGGCAATTGTTGGTTGGTTATTACGCTCACCAGCGGAGAAAAGCCTTGCAGAAGCCTCGCATATCAGTTCATAAATGGCGGGTGTTGCCTCTCACAATCGCTCCTCAGCAATATCACATCGATCTGAGTGAGCAACTACTCACAGCAGCATTGCCGGAAGAAACGGCTACACTCTATTGGTCTCAGGCAGAACCAGCAGGACTTGTATTGGGATTCGCGCAAAAGCAAAGTATTCTCAATCCAACGCTGGCAGCTCAGCAATTCCCAATTTACTATCGCCGCGCTGGTGGAACGGCTGTACTGGTAGGGCCAGGGCTGCTCAGCTTGGATGTTGTGTTGCCAGCAGGACATCCATTGATATTACCAGACATAGTAGAATCCTACCACTGGCTTGGAACGTTATGGGTAAAAACGCTAGCACAGTTAGGGGTTGAGACACGCATCGTCTCACCACAAGAAGCCCACGCACAACGGGATCTTCTTAAACAAGAAGAATCACGAGAACGCGAGTCTATTCTCACTCGTGCTTGTTTTGGCTCATTGTCACCGTATGAAGTAGTGGTAGGGCAGCGAAAAGTCGTAGGACTGGACATGATTCGCCGTCGCACAGGTACGCTCCTGCAAGCAGGTATATTACTCCACTGGGAAACCGAAAGACTTGCCCAACTGCTCGGGCATACACCGGAAGAACAGGCCATCTTGCGCCAAGGACTGCTGGAACGCGCTGTCGGTTTAGATGCGATGGCAGGACAGGTGGTTTCGGCAAAAGAGTTGATACGAGCGTTTGAACAAACGCTTTTCTCCAGTCCACCACGCACTCCAGGTAGGAGCATACAATGACAAAGAAATGACCTTCCCCAGCAAAAGGCTAGACACCCCAATCGTTGCACTCACGATGGCACTCAGGGGCATGGCAAGAAGAACCAATACAAGAACGTCTCTGAGGTGATCAAGTGCATAGCTAAATCCATTACGCTTGAGTAGAAAGGTCCCGACAAGGGCTTCAAGGGTATTTCCTATTCCGATGCCGACCGCAACCAGGAGTGGAGCCCCATTGAAGAGGTTGACCAGAAATGCTCCAGCAGAATTGCCGGCCAAAGACGATACCCAACAAGAAGCAGTGCTGCCATTGCAGTTCCAGAGGGAAACCACACGAGAGTGGCAAATCGACTAACGGGACCCAAGGAAAGACCGAGTCTTGCGGTAGTAAAGTAGATGGCAAACAGTGTGAGGAGTTCTACCACATAGATGATAACTCGCCTTCTAACCTTGTCAGGTGACTTCATCGTATGCAGCCCTCCTTATTTCGTAGGAGAGTTCACTCACTCGGTACGCAAACCGATGCCAAAGAAATACGTATTTTGCACCGTCCAACTGTTTATTCTACCTCATAATGTCAACTGAGATTTCCCCACTCCTGAAATGTTCGGGCAATTTAAAAGTCGAGTCAAGTGAGGTATATAAGCAGAAGGTGAGCCTTTTTTATAGAAGACGCAGGTAAAATTGCTGCGCTTGACAGCTTTTGCAGCTGATCTTATACTGAACAAAATTAATAATGGTTTCACTGAGAGGATTTACAATGGCAGATAAAAACGCTCCTGGCGCACTACAAGTAATCAAAACACCTGACTACGAAGCTATGGTCATAGGCGCCCATCCCGATGATAACGACTTTGGTGCAGGTGGCACCAGCGCTTTATGGGCAAAGCAGGGCAAAAAAATTGTATGGGTAGTGATGACTGACGGGGCCGAGGGCAGTGAAGTTCCAGATCTGATCGACACCGAATTGATGCTCACACGCGAACAGGAACAGCGTATGTCCTGTGAAGTACTGGGTGTCCAGGCCGTTGAATTTTTGCGTTTTCCAGACGGACATTTGACGAACAACGAAGCGGCTTGCAAAGCCATCGTGCGGCTCATTCGCAAATATCGTCCGCGCGTTGTCTTAACCCATGACCCTAACCAGCACATTTTCGCGCCTGATCCAGATGAAAAACCGGATGACACAGCCTATCTCAATCATCCAGACCATCGAGCAACTGGGAACATCGTTCTGGACGCCATTTTCCCGGCAGTAGGTAATCCACGTTCCTACCGTGAATTGCTAGTAGAGGGTCTGCCGCCATACCAGGTACACGAACTTTACCTCTTCTTCACAGGGAAAGACAACACATATATTGATATCAGTGAGACAATCGAGCTAAAGGCTAAAGGGTTACAATGCCATGCTACTCAGTTTGGTCCAGAGTCAGATATGCTCGATAGGATCCGTGAATGGGGTGCAGGGACGGCTAAGGAAGCAAAAGAGAAGAAAGGCCTTGAGTTGCAGTATGCCGAGTCCTTTCGCAGAATCAAGCTATATGTGCCCAAACCAGAAGAACACGAACCGAAGAAAGAGGCAATGGAAGAATAGGAAGCGTTTACAGTTCTCCTGGGTGATCCATCGTGAACGCCCAGGAGAGTCATCAGCTCCCTTATTGTGGCGTTACGATCGCGTAGAAGCCTTCCCACCAATTCAGGAATTGTGCGCGCGAAAGTGAGTGACGATTCCAGAGTGACGAATCGGCAAGATACACATAGTTGCCGTTCCCGCCAGTCATGACAACAAGGTGTCCTCCAGCATATCTGTCGGGAGGGAAGCTCACAATAACAGGCGTCCCATTATTTACAATATTAATGACTTGGGCAAGTGATAGATTATGACCCCAGGTCGTTTTGAAGCCAAATTGAGTAGCAGTCCTCTGTATTCCGATGTCTTCCAACAAACCTTGTTGTGGTGTAATTTCTCCAATCCGTGCTTCAACTTTCAAGATATCCGTCACACGGAAATGATGTCCATAAGCATTAATAACTTCTGTCAAAGCTGCGCTTGAACAAGCCGAATATGCCCATAGATTGTATTCTTGCGAAGAAGTATATTGCGCCGGATCAAGCTGGCTGATACGCACGAGATTTTGTGAAGCTTGATTGACAGGTTGCGGTTTCGGTGAATTAGCAGATGTATTCTGGTTAAACCATGGGAGACTAATCAGAACATCATGGGGGTATACAAAGCTAAAAGTATAAAGTCCAAGAATGAAAATAGAGATAAGACCAATCGTGATGATAGACCAGGGTAACGGTTCACCTTTCTGACGCACATTGATACGTCCCCATATTGCGGACATAGGGAGGTACCTTGCAGCAGGAATACCGTTTCCAGTAGTAAAACGTCCGGCACGTACAGGTAAAGATTCTACAACGCGTCGCTCATAAATAGGCATTGAATCGATAACGCGCCTTCTACGTAAGGGAACCGGTTCAAGCATTCGTTCTCTGCCCCATGGGGATGAATCAACTATGCGACGACTGCGGCGGGCACCCAGGTATTCTGGAACTTGATCGCGTACTGGGGATTTTGTGGTAAGAAAGAAGCCAGTCATCGTTACGATGACAGCAAAGACAAGCAGTGTGAGCAGGAGGAAGACCATAAATACAGGCTCCTGGCTAGCTGGTGGTGACAATAAATATGAGAACAAATTAGTACAATTTTTCTAAATTGTACCTGGACAAATTATAACATATTATCTCAGCTTAAACAACGTGTATTTCGTACAGTTTCGCTGATCGCTAAAATAGATAACCCAAATGTCCTCCAAATATCCCTATAAGCAAAATGGGCAATAGCTCGAACGAACTATTGCCCTGACCTATCATAGTCCTTTGTATTACAATCTCTCGCTCTTACGACCCGCTAGCCATCATGTACCTGCTTCTTAGCACCTTCTTATCGAACTTGCCTACACTAGTTTTCGGGATTGCATCCACAAAGACTACATCTTCAGGTAACCACCATTTCGCAACGTGCGAACGCAGGTAATCAATAATCTCCTCTTCAGTGATTTGTCCGACAAAATCGGGCTTTGCTACAACATATTTTGCTCCGAGTTTCCACTATTCACTTCATCCATACACTATCTGCGGTTGCGAAAAGTAAGTAATTTGTCTAGATTTACCAGATAATTCTCAAAAAACTCCGCAAATCTATTGCCGCCTGCTTTCTTCTCTGGTATGCTATATACTGATGAGTAAAGCTGTGAAATTGTCACCATATTTATTGATGTGTCGTGTAATGGATGTACCCGTAGTCTTGACAGCGTTAAAGCAATAGAGCTATGTAGTACTGTTAAAAACCGGAACAAACGGAACATGGGAGTAAGGTAAGATGGTCTTACAGACAAACAACAGGCGTGCGCGTGGCCTGGCTGCACTGAGCCCGGAGCGTCGTCGAGAAATTGCCAGTATGGGTGGACGCACCTCACAGGCCCGTGGCACTGCTCATCAGTGGACAGCGGCAGAAGCTTCGGCGGCGGGTAAAAAGGGCAGCGCACGCTACGCACTCAGAAAAGCGGAGGCGAGCACACTTGCTCAGTGATCTACCCCTTCAATAGACGCTGCTGCAACTGTATCTCCACGGCTTGCTGCCCAGCGCAGAACTTCTCCTGCCAGGTAAAGCGAACCGGTTGCACAGATCAAGTCGCTACTCCCTGCCAGGTCAAGAGCAAGATTCATAGCAGAGCGACTATCATGAGCTGTATATATCGCTACATGTGGTGCGTGTTGGTCAAAAGCTTCCTGCATACTTTCGATCGTTGCGGCACGAGGATTCACCATGCGCGTGAGTATCACTACATCGACATGCGCTAATGCTCTTGCTATCCCTATCAGGTCTTTATCACGCGCCAGGCTCAACACCACGATCAGTCGTTGCAAAGCAAATGAGTCGTGAAGGGCAAGCAACAGCTTTTCCATAGAATCAGCATTGTGAGCGCCGTCAACTACAATTGTAGGATTGTGCTCTACAACATCAATTCGCGCTGGCCAGTGTACATTGCGCATCCCTTCGCGTAACGCCTGCTCATCCCAGGATATACCCTTATTGTGCAGTACTTCGAGAGTAGCCAGGGCAAGCGTTGCGTTTTCGAGTTGATGCTGACCCGCCAGGGGTATTTCCAGACTCGTATACGTTCGTTCCGGTGTCCAGACAGTAAAACGTTGGTGTTCCTCAGTACGTTCTTCTAACTGATAGCGATAACTTAGCGTGGGTAAATGTCCCAATTCAACCTCGGCCTGCGCAGGGTCACCATCAGTAGCTCCGATGCGTATCATGCGAGCATGCTGTCTCTGGCATACAGCAGCAATCGCGAGCAACGCCTCTGGAGGCCGTGCCGAGGTGACAACTATGCCGTCCTGTTTGATAATACCGGCCTTCTCAGTAGCAATTTCGGTTAAGGTTCCACCCAAAATCTGCACGTGATCGTAACTAATCGAGGTAATCACTGAGACGAGAGGATGCGTTACATTGGTAGCATCCAGGCGACCACCCAGGCCAACCTCCAATACTGCATGTTGCACATGCTGACGATGAAAGTAATACAATGCGAGAGCCGTCGCTATCTCATAGGTTATAAATGGCCCAAACTCCTGTTTCTGCTGTATTGCTTCGGCAGCAGCGCGTATTACCGGCACCAGCTCTGCAACTTCGTTCTCACTAATAAGGCGCCCTTTGACACGCATTCGCTCACGAAACGTGTGCAGATCAGGTTGTGTATAGAGGCCAGTGCGCACACCAGCTTCACGCAAGACGCGTTCAATATAAGCTGCAGTTGACCCTTTCCCTTTCGTACCCGCAATCAACGTTTTGGTATAGCTGAGTTGAGGATTGCCTAGCGCTTCGAGGAGTCGCGACTCGCGAGGTAAATTTTCTTCGGGATTGCGGGTAAAAGGCCCTCCTCGCTCAAAATTGCTAAGGCTGTACAGATAGGCTAAAGCTTCTTGATAATTCACAATATTTCATATTTCCTTGCATTCAGATGAGAAAGATGCGGCCGCAACTTCCTAGCTGCGCTAGCAGCGTTTCTGAATGCATATGGGTACCAGACCTTCAATATGTTGATTCTGTAATCCTCATCTTAACCTTTTTCGTTGCTACCTTGCAAATAGCAATGTTATACTATCTCCAGATTATTCGTATGACTGTTAACAGCCTTCAACGTTTCTAAGTGTAGAGATCGACTTTTTTAGGATTAAAGAAATCAATGACTAAGACAAATGAATTAAAAACGCGACAAAGCAGTACACCCCCGGTTCCCAGTTGTTATGAATGCAGCCAGGAAGCTCTTGGAAGATGCCCTGATTGCCATAGGGGATTATGCATGGATCATTTTCCCAGGCAGCAACATTCTCCCTGCGCTCAAAGGCAAATGAAAGTGGCGCAAACGCAGGTCTGTTATGTTTGTGGCTCTCAGGTCTATCCCGACCAGTGGTCCCTGGCACGGACCTCCCATTGTATCGATAATTTCACTTGTAACGGCTGTGGTCGCTATATTTGTGATGAGCTGCATACTAAACGCAAAAGCGAACTAGTCTCAGTTGTGCGTGAAGGCTTACGCGGTCACCGTTACCAATATACCATGCGTTATTGCGATCTTTGTGTACCCTTTTACCGGATTGGCGGCATAAAGGTTTTGACGCGCCTGGTTGTTCTTGCAGGAACTGTAGTGGCAGGTATCCTTTTCTACCTGCATCCTTAACACCAATTATCAGGAGGGAATGGGCAGAACACCTCGTGAATCTGTCTCGATATAAAATGGCATTAACACCAACTCTACAATCTACACTACTGCGGTATCAACCTGAGATACTAGCATCGCTACGCCGCGCTCTAGAGCGAGCCAAAGACAGCGCGACACTTAGGGAGGCGGACAACCTTGCACCATTTTATGGGCAAATGCAGTATCATCTTGGATGGGTAGATACCAACTTCTCATCCGTTACCAGTAACCCGGGTAAGCTGTTACGCCCGACATTACTTCTACTTGCATTTGAAGCCGCAGGTGCATCTAATCATGACGCCCTATCAGTCCCTCACAACTCAAGTCATTTGAGTCGTGCGTTGCCAGCCGCCGCTTCAGTTGAGCTAACCCATAATTTCACGCTGATTCACGATGATATAGAAGATAAAGATACTGAGCGCCGCCACCGCTCAACTGTGTGGAACGTTTGGGGTATTCCAATGGCAATCAATACAGGTGATGGTATGTTTGCGCTTGCCCGCCTCGCACTATGGGATGTAATTAATGAAAGGGTGGAACCTGCCATCGCTGTCCGTCTTGGAGCTATACTCGATAAGGCCTGCCTTGTGATTGCAGAGGGACAGTACCTCGACATCAGCTTTGAAACTCGTGAAGACATTTCCGTTGCTATGTACCTGGATATGATTAGCCGCAAGACGGCCACGTTGATGAGCTGTGCAGCTGAGATGGGAGCGCTGCTTGGAACACGCGATGCAGAAACTATTGCCAGTCTGCGTAGCTTTGGCTATGCTATGGGTATCGCCTTTCAAGTACGCGATGATCTGCTTGGTATCTGGGCCAGCACTGAAGAGCTAGGTAAGACTCCAGCGGGAGATATCTATCGTCGCAAAAAAAGCTTACCCGTCTTGCATGCGCTCGAACAGGCAAATGCATCAGACCAACAGTTTTTACGCCAGGTTTATACACAAACGACACCCGTCACACCTGTACAGGTAAAAGAAGTTCTATCAATTTTTGCGCGCACGCTTACGAAAGCCTATTGCTGCACATTCCTGGCTGAACAATGTCAACTGGCCTATGAAGCCCTGGCAAAAGTTCCTCGTAATTCCAATCCTATCGCCGCACGCGCGCTCAGTGATATGGAGACGCTAGTGCATTTTGTCGAGGAGACAGCAAAGGAATAAACTAACCTTAGTACAATCCCCAAATCGTTACAGTACTACCCGCACCTGTTGCCACCTGTTTGCCACTCGATGACCAGGCCAGAGCCAGCACAGGCCCATCGTGCTTTACTTTTAGCAGAGGTATTTGACGCTGCCCTGGGTACCAGATTGCCAATATACCATCATCACCTCCTGTAGCCAGGAAACGAGCATCTGGCGACCAGGCTAAAGCGCGCACGCGGCCTGTATGAGCATGCAAACGCTGTGGCACATCCAGGCACTGTGTTCCAAAGTCAACCTGCACCTGTTGCTGGCAGACAAGTCCATTCCAAAGACGCACTATACCATCATCCCCGCCAACAGCTAACTGTCCACCAATGGAAGCGAAAGAAACAGCTCGCATAGGAAGCTGGACATCCATAAAAAATCCATGCACCTGCTGACCATTTTCGGCATTCCAAACACGCACGACTCCACCATGTGATGAGGAGCCAATCGTGTGACCATCCGATGCCCAGGATGCGGATTCAATCGTGGTGGTATGCCCGGTAAATATAGTTTGCGGCGTATAGGTGATTGTATTCCAGACAACAGCCTGTTTATCTAAACCACCTGAAACAACCCGCAGTGGCTGTCGAGGCGACCATGCGAGCGTTGTAACTGCTGCAGTATGCGTTTTTACAGACTGAGCCAGCATAGTCCCGGTCAAAGGATTTAAGAACAATACCTGATTTGCCGCTCCCACAGCCAGTTGTTGACCATCCGGTGACCAGGCCAGGGCGCGTACAGCTCCCGCTTGCGCCTTATGCACCTGCACCTTCCCATTCAAACCCCAAACGAGCAATTGAGCATCGTTCGCGCCACTTGCCAGCATGTTGCCATCGGGCGACCAGGTGACTGAGCGCACGGTTTGTTGATGTTGTGAGAAGACCAGTATAGAAATAGCCTTTGCAGGTACAGTCTGCTGTGGCACCACAGGTTGGGTCTTCACAGCCATTATTGGCGCATGCATCATGGTCGATTGCAGAGTGAATTTAGTGGCTAGCGAGCGATAGGCTGCGTACCCAAAACCAAGGCTACCAGCACCTATTGCGGCTCCGCCCAGTATTAAAAAGGCTCTGCGGGTCCACCGTCGATTTTTCTTCTTCCGCCCAACAGCAGGAAACGCAGCTGAAGTATCTTTCCCAAGTTCTGGAAAGCTCTCTAGATCTGCCATAGTCTGTGAAGAATAGAATGCAGGTTGAGCATGTGCCCGTTCACCTGGAAACAACGTTGCTACTGATCCCTCCATCACATACGAATCCAGGGCAAGTTTCGCCCCTGGATCAATACCAGATGCCACTAAACTCTTGTTCCCAGGCAGAACAGGTCCACCCGAGGGATAACGCAGCGTGTACACCAGTTTGTGGCCAAAGAGATCCGTTTGTGGCAATTTCAACTCTTCAACAATAGCGGGCACCAGCGCAGAAATGGGTGCAGTGGCAGCCACCTCCATGGGACGCACCCCGCCGTATGCATTCTCTTCTATCAAAATCTGTACTGTTTGCAATTGTAACTTCCCCCTTTATCTGAACTTACAACACGCCAAAGTGTACCATGTTGCATCATTTTTGTTCAGCTTTATGGGGCAAATAGGCTATACATCATACAATTTAAAGATTTTGTTGCGTCATTCAATGCAAAATCATCCTACTTAGCAAATGTGAGATTTAGTCAACAATAGACGCATATTTATTGCGTTCGTTTGATGTATGGAAGGTGCCACTCTATGCTTATTCAGAAATCACGTTTTTTTTGCTTACTTCTACTGACTTTAAGCTTCTTACTTCCTGCCACTGTCAATGCTACTTCTCTTAATTCCATCCAGCAGCAACCAGCAGATTTTCCTTCCGTCGATCCCAATTATATTTATGACCAGCTTTTTTATTTGGTTACCCACTTTCAGCGCCGTGAAGCAGGTTATGATAACAATTTACCTGTAAATGTGAATGGGCATGATGAGTTTGCAGCGTATTGGGCACAAGAAATGCAACGTAATTTAGCTGGGTTTGGGGCACAGGTGAGACACGATGAATTTTCTGTAAAGGGCTGGCAAGGGCGACCAGCTACAGCCCCAGCTTTCAATGTAGAAGTCACAGTCCCCGGCGTCTCTCATCCTGAGCAGATGGTTGTCATCGGCTGCCACTACGACGCAGAGACCAGTTCAACCCAATCAGCCAACGATGATGGCAGTGGCTGCGCTATCGAACTGGGAATAGCCAGAGCCTTGGGAGAATACTGGCGCAGTCACCAACTCTATCCAGCCCGGACACTGCGTTTTGTAATCTTTGACGCGGAAGAACAAGGTTTGTACGGCTCATTCCACTACTTGAATAACACGATTAATGGTGACGTAAAGAACCTGGTCTCCATGTTCAATGAGGAGCAGAACGGCATTGCTTACCCACTTCGCTACCTCGGGCAGTCGTCACATCCAATCCTACCGTTCTACATTGACATTTCGCCATTACAGAATAACCAGCTATACGCGCATCAAGATCAACTCTCACAGCAGCAACAAGACAATGTCTTACATTTCCGAATGTTGATGCAGCAAGCTGCCGTCGCCTCATTCGAGCAGTTTCAGAAGATGGGGTATCAGATGCTGTCCTATCACGCCAGTAACCATCAGGATGTTTTTCAACCCATTTTTACAATTGACCAGGTGAAATACATACAGCAGGAGGATGACAACCTGGGCCGCAGTGATCAAATCCCATTTACACTTGCGGGTCTGCCTTGCGCTACATTCGTGAGCAACACCAGCTATTACGATCAACATCCACCTCCCTGGTCGTATCCCTTTGATCGACCACAGGATACTATCCAGTTGATGAATACGTTCGCCGATGGCAGTTCGCTGAAGTCGTACGCACTCGTAATGGCGCTAGGACTCCCAGGGATGCTGACCACCTGGATGCTCAACCAACCAGATATACTTGGTCAGGCTACCACTAATCACAGTCCGGTTGCAGCAATCAGTGATATTGGCCAAACGATAACTGCTCACCCTATCACAATCGATGCCAGAGCTTCATTCGACCCTTCCGGTAATCCATTGACATACACCTGGAACTTTGGTGACGGCACTCATGCCAGTGGCATCACCGTAACACACACTTACGCAAAAACAGGTACCTACAGCTTGAAACTAACCGTCAGTTCAACAGGAGGAACGCGCACCATCTCCAAAGTGATCAACGTTGTAACACAGCCAACCAGTTATAGTAATCCCTATGCACGAGAGCAACAAGACGGCTTTCCACCGCCCAATCCGGCAGTTACTCTCCCAACTCCAAATGATCAACTATCAGATAAAGTCACAACTGCCGCTGAAGCAACCGCTACGGCTTTGACACCATTAACATCCTCACCAATACCACCATCAGCCTCCAGAACAACTAACTCACTCATTGGCTGGATAATCGGCGCACTGATCTTCGCCATACTGCTTGTAGTTGGTATAGTGGTAGTTTTGCAGATCGGAAAAAGTCGAACTCATCCCTCCTTGTCTCCACACCAAAAGCAGAGTACTATAGATACGGGAGCCGTCACAAACGACACTCATCGCTATCCAAATTGACTGCTAAGCTTTGGCACTCGTACAAGAAGCAAACGAAACCCAATACTGGAGGAAGCATGCCAAGGCCAATCTACGTGATTGGACACAAAAACTCTGACCTGGACTCTGTTGCCTCGGCATATGCCTATGCTCACCTGTTGCAATTGCAAGGCGAAGAACAAGCCATCGCAGCTCGACATGGAGAACTCAAGCCAGAGGTACGTTTTGTGCTGGAACGCTACCAGGTTGAACCACCGGAGGCGCTTGATGATGTATACCTGCAAGTGCGTGATGTGATGAGGCGGGGTGTCATATCCGCCTACCTTGACCAGCCTCTTTTGGAAGCCGGACAACTCTTACAAGAGCATAATCGACGTTCAATGCCTGTAGTTGATGCTGAAAACAAGGTGCACGGCATTATCGCAACCGAGGATTTCGCCAAATTGTTCTTTAACGACTTGGACCCGCAGGCGGTTAATCGCGTACCACTTCAAAGAGACAACCTGGTACGAGCGCTTAAAGGCCGTGTATTAGTAGAGGGACGTCGCAAGCTGGGAAATCGAGTTCTGGTCGGCGCAATGCAGGCGGAGACGATGGTTGATTATATTGAGCCAGGCTGCCTGGTCGTCCTGGGAGATCGTGAGGATGCTCAACTCGCAGCCATCGAAAGCGGTGCAGCAGCACTTGTAATCACTGGCGACCTGCTGGTATCAGAGCGCACTCTGGCAGCGGCAAAACAATACGGTGTACTGGTCATCAGCACCGGGCATCACACCTTTACAGCGGTACGTCTCATCAATCTGAGCATCAGCGTTCAACACATCATGAATCGCGAGTTTGATTCCTGCCACCCGGAAGACCAGATGAGCGAAGTGCAGAATACGTTGGCGCGTCGTCGTTCACTGCCAGCGGTAAACAATGATGGCAAACTCGTAGGATATCTCTCGCGTACTGACCTCATCAATGCGCGTCCAAAACAGGTTATTCTTGTAGACCATAACGAGCAATCGCAGGCAGTCGACGGTATCGAGGAGGCAGAACTCCTGGGGATTATTGATCATCACCGCATAGCTGACGTACATACAAACAAACCTATCATGTTTCGTGCCGAGCCAGTCGGTTGTACAGGCACAATCATCGCCGGTTTGTACCACGAGGCAGGCATCGCTATTCCTCGCGAAGTAGCCGGGCTGCTACTTGCGGGGCTACTCTACGATACACTCATTTTGCGTTCGCCTACCTGCACCCCTCGTGACGAGCGCATAGCAGTCGAACTGGCCGAGATCACTGGCGAACAAATCGAGCAATATGGGCAAGAGGTATTTGTTCAGGCTGCTGCCGATCTTAGTGAGCGTAGTCCTGGGGAGTTACTAACCGCAGATTTCAAAGAATTTACGGTTCGCGAATCAAAGTTTGCAATTGGTACCGTTGAAACAGCCAGTCCATCAATCGTTGAAAAACGCAGTCAGGAATTGCTGCAAACGATGCGCCAACTGGCTCTTGAACGTGGATACAGTTCTTTTCTGTTCATGATTGTCGACATTATCAACATGCGTAGTCGCTTACTCATCAGCGGCGGAGAACATGCCGTAGCAGAGATACTTGGAGCACCACTAGAGTCAGATGGGCATTCAGTCATTGTAGAGAATCTTGTTTCTCGTAAAAAACAACTGGTGCCTCTGCTTTCACGTATTCAGACTGCTCTTTAAGTCGAACAAAAACTTTGTAACAACTGTACGTAAAAGCAAGCCGATTGCGAACATCAGATGCAGATTCGACTTGGTAAACTGTTACGATTCTGTTAGGTAATATGCTTGTCACAGAACAAACACTATGCTACACTTAAGTTCGAATTGATAGCCTCATTTTGAGGATTGCGGACGGTCGCTATAGGGGTCAGAGGACAACCGGCTTCTGCCTTCACATATGCACTGTATTTCAGCTACATTACTTCGTGCATGTATCCTGGTCAACGCTGACCTAGCTGATCGATTTTTTTTGCCTTAAGGAGGGCGATTTCTATCGTGAACATCTACATCTTAGTTCCTATCGTCGTAGGACTTCTTGCCGTGGCATTCGCCGCCTATCTTGCAAGCTATGTCCTGCGCAAAGACACTGGCACACCTGCCATGCAGAAGGTCGCCGATGCCATATTTAAAGGCGCCATGGCCTTCCTCAACAGACAGTATCGTACAATCGCTATTCTTGCAGTTTTTGCCGCCATCATCGTTGGCCTGGTGCTGGCCCTGCTTGGTCAAGGTGACAAGATCAGCCTGGGCTGGCATACATCCGTCGCTTTCTTGATCGGCGCACTTTGTTCCGGTATCTCCGGTTATACAGGTATGTACGTCGCGGTGAAGTCCAACAGCCGTACAGCCAGCGCCGCAACTCGCAGTCTTGGTGAGGCACTGATGGTCTCCTTGCGCGGCGGCGCCGTTTCCGGTTTCCTGGTGGTCTCCCTCTCCCTGCTGGGCGTAACACTGGTATTTATTGCTTTTGGTGGCCTTACCAATCCAGCACTCGCTCCAGTTCTGATCGTCGGATTTGGCTTTGGTGCCAGCTTTGTCGCTCTATTCGCTCAACTTGGCGGCGGTATTTATACAAAGGCCGCTGACGTTGGCGCTGACCTTGTGGGTAAGATAGAAGCCGGTATACCTGAAGATGATCCACGCAACCCCGCTGTGATTGCAGATCTGGTGGGCGACAATGTAGGTGACTGTGCTGGTCGTGGCGCCGACCTCTTCGAATCTACAGCCGCTGAGAATATTGGCGCAATGATTCTGGGCGTAGCATTGTATCTGGCTACAAAGAATGTCGGCTGGATCCTTTTCCCCCTCGTTGTGCGTGCCTTTGGCTTGATTGCTTCTGGCATCGGATTACTTTGGATTCGCCCCTCGGTTGTGACCGAGCCAGATAAAGCCGCAGGCAAAGACCCAGGCGAAATTGCCATGCAGCAGCTCAACATCGGCTATTTCATCACCTGTGGACTGTCAATCATTGGTGTCTTCTTAGGGAGTTATCTATTGTTGGGCGGCACAGGAGTAACATCAAGTGGCGGCGTTCCTCCCTGGGTATGGTTTGGCCTATCCGGTACTACCGGTATTCTTCTGAGTATCGCCATCGTTTATATCACACAATACTACACTGCTGGTACCTGGCGACCAGTGCGTGAAATCGTTGCTTCGACATTGACCGGTCCGGCAACGACCATTATCACTGGTTTCGCCGTTGGATTTGAATGCGTGGCACTTCCCGTCCTGGCCATTTCTGCTGCGTTATTCCTGTCCTTTTTCTTCGGAAGTCAAGTACAGATCCTGGATCCGAGCATTCCCCATTTCATCAACCCCGGCGGTATTTTCGGTACAGCCGTTGCCACAATGGGGATGTTGATGAGTTGCGCATATATTCTCGCTATGGACACCTTCGGTCCCATCACTGACAACGCTGGTGGCATTACAGAAATGGGCGGTGGGGCCGAGTCTGTACGTGACATTACCGACGCGCTGGACGGCGTGGGCAACACCACAAAGGCATTGACGAAAGGCTATGGTATTGGTTCCGCAGTCTTCGTAGCAGCATTGATCGGTCTCACGTTGATCTTCTTCTTTAGCGCATTGGCAATCCGCGCCGTGGGTACTGCTGCTAAGCGTATGATTGAAGAGGTGCGCCGCCAATTCCGTGAAAATCCGAAGATTATGGCAGAAGACCCTGCAGATCGTGTCGATCCTGACTACGCGCGCTGTGTTGACATCAGCACTCGCGGAGCGCTGCGAGCGATGATTCTACCGGGTCTGGTAGCTGTGGCGACTCCCATCGCAGTTGGGACTATCCTCGGTCCGCAGGCTGAGGCGGGTCTGTTGATGGTCGGTACAATGGGTGGTATCGTCGTCGCAACCTTCCTGAACAACGGTGGAGGTGCATGGGACAATGCCAAGAAATATATCGAGGCCGGTTACCTGCGTGTGAATTCCGAAGGCGAGATGGTTGATCGCCTCGACACCACCGGTACCGTTCTGGGTAAAAAAAGTGATGCACACAAGGCTGGCGTAGTGGGCGACACTGTCGGCGATCCTTTCAAGGATACTGCTGGCCCCTCGCTTCATGTTGTGATCAAGCTGCTCAGCACAATCACGCTGGTGCTTGCTCCTCTCTTTATTGCACTACACCCCTAGTTCATTATGAACTATAACAGCGTTCGGCTTCATCGCATAGCAAAGCCGAACGCTTTTTTCATGCGTTACTACTACAATCTGTACACCTGGTACTTCGTCTCCGTTATGTATTAGGAGGAAGTGTTTTTTCTTTGTTGGGATAATGGGTAATTGATGCGAGGAATAGTTATGTATAACGATAGATTTTCCCGCTCTAAAGCAGCTTTTAAT
>WNFX01001848.1_pt1 | contig 21503 bp, 20 predicted proteins | sample 5400111 | NCBI WGS metagenome assembly WNFX01 (sample SAMN13153363, study PRJNA577476) | soil metagenome | isolation source: 40 cm soil or saprolite under grassland replicate 1 | place: USA:California | collected 2016-06-15 | reverse complement strand
TGTTCTACTGCGCGAACAGTTATTGCAGTTTGAAGCCACCAATCTGGATAGTGCAGCCTGTATTCTTACCAGAGATCAAATCCATGAAATGCTGCTTCCTTCCTTACCTGAGCGCACAAATGAACTGGTGATGCGACGCAAGGCCGATTCGCTCATCGAACAAGTGGTGGATCTGGGCTTTCTCAAAAAGCGCACTCACCTGGGAGCAGATTACTTTGAGGTGCGACGTATTCTCAAAGCGAAACTAGATGCAGAGAAATTGCATCAACTCAAAGAAAGGCTGAAGATGTATGGTACAACTGAGCAGTGGATCAGAACTCGGGGAGAGCCAGATCAAGGTTGATGGATTCCGCTTGCAGCGTTTGGAGGTCTATAACTGGGGCACCTTCAACCAGCGTATCTGGACCATCACTTCCTCAGGGGGGAGTGCCCTGCTAACCGGCGCGAATGGTTCCGGCAAGTCAACATTAGTCGATGCGCTGCTCACACTGCTGGTTCCTTTTCACCGGCGCACCTATAATCTCGCTTCAGGTTCGGAGAAACAACGCGAGCGCGATGAGCGTTCCTATGTCCTGGGAGCCTGGGGCAAGCAGAAAGAACTCGAAAGCAATCGCTCGAAAGCACAATATCTACGCCAGAACGATACCCACTCTGTCCTGTTGGCTGTGTTTGCCAATGATGTGCTCGGACAAGTGGTGACTCTGGCGCAAATTCTGTGGTTGGAGGAAAAAGTTCATAAACTCTATTTTATTGCCCCTTGCGCGCTCAGTATCAACGATCACTTTCGTCTGCGCGGTTCTCCAAAAGACTTGCGCAAGCACTATCGGGCACAAGGCATTGAGGTCTACGATGAATTCGCCAAATATAGCCAGCATTTTCGTCAATTGCTCTCCTTCCGCTCAGAAAAAGCCCTCGACCTGTTTAATCAGATCGTTTCCATCAAAGAAATTGGCAGTCTCAACGCCTTTGTGCGGGAGCATATGCTGGAAAAAATGGATGCCCAAATGCGCATCAAGCAATTGCAAGACAATTTTGCGAATCTCACCGGTGCTCATGATGCCATTCAACTGGCAGATCGTCAGCTTGCCATTCTGAAGCCGCTGATGCAAGATGCGCGAAAATATATGGAGATTCAGGGACGCATCGCTGAGACAAACCGCTGCGCCGAATTGCTCCCTATGTCGATGGCACAAAGTAAACTGACGCTGCTGGCGGACGCCATCGCGAATACACAGGAGGAACAGATGGCATATGAATCAAACGGACAAATGCTCCAAAAGACGTTGGACAATCTCTCCCGGCAAATTCGCGATCTAGCAGTTGCTATCAGAAATGATAAGGTAGGCCAGCGTATAGAAGATCTGAAACGTGACATCGAACAGAATGAGCAATATAAGCAAAATCGCAAACATCAAGCTGAAAAATACGATCGATTGGCGAAATTGCTTGATCTACCTTGCTATGACAATGAGGAAGCATTTCACACAACAAGGCAGCAGGCAAACTCGCTCCAGGGACGGATCAATCGACGTTTAGAAGAGCTTACAGAAGAACGAGATACATACCTACAGGATGCGACCAGGCTCAAAGAACAATGTAAGGAACATGAAAAAGAGTTGAATTCTCTCAAGCAGCGCAGTAGCCAGATCTCTAGCGACGATATCGAGATCCGCCAGCAAATGGCAGCGAAACTGAGACTCAATGAAACAGACCTTCCGTTTATCGGCGAGCTGTTACGCGTACGCAGTAGTGAACAGCAGTGGGAACCGGCTATTGAGCGTCTCTTGCACAATTTTGGCAGTCAAATGCTCGTCGTGGAACAGTATTACCAGCAGGTCAGTCGCTATGTGGACAGCACCAATTTGCATGGGAGGCTGGTCTATCAGCGAGTCAACGGGATACGTACTCCGCGCTCCAGCGAGCGTTTAGAGGCAGATTCTCTTTATCATAAACTGGAGGTGAAACCCGATACGACCTTTACCCAGTGGTTGAGAGCAGAACTGATCGATGGTTTCAACTATCGTTGCTGCGTATCACTGGAAGAATTTCGGCGTACCCATCGCGCGCTTACGCTTAATGGGCAGATCAAACACGGACAGGCTCGTCATGAGAAGGATGATCGCAAGCCGCTGGGAGATCGCAGAAACTACGTCTTAGGGTGGGATAATCGGGAAAAGCAGGCGCTTATTGCAAAGGAGCTTGCCAGTTGTAAAGCAGAACTCGAGCAAGTATCCGGGCTAGTTGCTCAGGTTGAGGAACAGCAAGACAAAGAGCGAGGGAAGCAGAGTGCCTTACAACTACTGCTGGCGTTTGACAGCTTTGAACTGATTGACTGGCGGGCTCTGGCACGGCAGTTGCAAGACCTTCGCAGGCAACTCCAGGAATTAGAAGCGAGTAGCACCCACCTGGCAACACTGAGACACCAACTTAATGAAGCAGAAACGCAGCAGAAGGAGAAACAGGAGGAGCACATCCAGGTTGTAGGTAAAATTGCTAACTTGAAAAAAGATGCTGAGTCATATCAAAAACAACAGAAAACCTGTCAAAGCCTGCTCAACGATGAAATCCTGACCCGTGAAACTCCTGTATTAGAGCGCATCCGGAAAGATCTCAAAGATATTCAGGACCGTGAGAAATTGCCATCCTTGTCTCTGGAAACCATTGATGATATGCGTGATCGACTGCGGCAGTTCTATACAAATCGGGTAAACTCTTTTCAAGGTCAGTTACGCCAGCAAGTGACAGATATTGTCAATGGCATGCGTAGTTTTCTCCAGACGAAGCCAGCGCTGGCCCAGGAGATGGATGCCTCCATTGGGGCACTCGACGAATATCGGCGTCACTACGAACGCATCCAGCACGATGATTTGCCGAAGTATCGCAATCAATTTAAAGCCTTGCTCAATGAGAAAGTAGTGACAGATATTGGCAGCTTCAAAGCTGTATTGGAGCAGCAAGAAGAAGATATCAGAGACAGCATCGCCCATCTCAATGGTTCGCTGCGTTCCATTGACTATACTGACTCTACTTATATCCAGTTAAATTGTGAACGGACCCACGATGCTGATATCAAAGAGTTCCGCAACCTGCTAAAAGACTGCTTACCCGATGTTGGGCAGGCCCGTACACCAGAGGAAAACGAAAACAGTTTCCAGCGTATCCGGCTGCTGCTTCAGCGTTTTGAGAAAGAGGTCAACTGGACCAACAAAGTGACTAATGTTCGCAACTGGCTCGATTTCTCCGCCTCCGAGCTGTACCGCGAGGATGATACGCAGAAAAACTATTATTCGGACTCTTCAGGCAAATCTGGTGGACAAAAAGCCAAGCTCGCGTACACCATTCTCGCCTCGGCCATCGCCTATCAGTATGGACTGGACCAGGAGAGAGGGCGCGAACGTACTTTCCGTTTTGTGGTGGTGGATGAGGCCTTCAGTAAATCAGACGAGCGCAATGCTCGTTATGCGATGGAGTTGTTTCGGCAGCTTGACCTACAGGTGCTGGTAGTGACCCCACTCGACAAAATTCATGTTGCCGAGCCATATATCTCGGCCTGCCATTTTGCAACCAACAACGAGGAGGAAAACGATTCTAAAGTCTACAACCTTACGTCCGCTCAGTATGAGGAGTATAAGCGGAATTGGCGAGCGCAGGAGGGACGATGATTACACTAGAGGAAATTAAGCAAAAAGCACAGCGTGGCTATGGCGCTTTTTTGCAATCCTGGATACGAGGGGAACCCTACATTCCCCTCACCTTTCCTGTCGGCAAATTGCCCACTGATTTTATCCCTCTGCGTGCTGCGGTGCAACAACTGCAAGCGCAGTCTAAAGCCGTGCTTGGCTATGGCTATTCCATTGAATGGCAACAACATCAGAAGCGCTCGTTGAAGACACAGACGCTACCGACGCGCATTATTCTAGAAACAGCCACGGATTTTCTCCGTCTGATTGATAAAGAAAGCGAGTTTCTGCATTTCCAGCAGGATGTGGCACTGATTCGCGAGCAGCTTGCGCAATTAGAAGCCTGGATGCTTAGCTTCCCTAAGAAGGTTATTGAGTACCACAGCGACTGGTTGGGCCTGCTCACAGTATGCCGCTATTTCTTAGAGCACCCCAAGCCGGGGCTCTATATTCGCGAGCTACCCCTCAGCGTCCATACTAAGTACGTGGAAGAGCATATTGGTATCCTACGCGAATTACTAGAGCAGCTGCTTCCTGCGGAGGCGATCGTGCCGGATGCTCCCACCTTTCAGCAGCGTTTTGGCTTGCGCGAGGATGAGCCACTTATACATGCTCGCTTTCTGGACGATCAATTGGAGAAGAGATATGGTATCCCTCTGAGCGAATTGTGTGCCCCCCGTTCACAGTTCGCTCGTCTGGACTTGCGGGCGCAGCATTGCATGATTACCGAGAACAAAATGACCTTCCTCTCCCTCCCAGCATTGCGCGACACCTTTGCTCTTCATGGAGGAGGATTTAAGGTCGGTGGTCTAGCCGCGATACCCTGGCTAAGAGAATGCCCTCTTATCTACTGGGGCGACCTAGATGCGCAGGGCTTCCAGATCCTTTCACAGTTGCGAGCTATTTTCCCACATGTTGTCTCGCTGATGATGAATGAGGCAACACTGCAGACGTTCTCTGGCTTTTGCGTGGCGGGAATGCCCTGTTCTGTCCGACAATTACCATATCTGACTCCTGAAGAGCATGCCCTTTTTTTGCACCTGGCTGAGGGAAACATGCGTCTAGAACAGGAGCATATCAGCCAAGGATACGCTCTCGAACATATATATCGGGCATTCAGAAATTAATCGGGACCCGGTCAGAGAATGCAGCTGTTCCGCCTCCTCCATCATGCGCTACCAGAAGCGCATCAGCGGTCCGCTGCTGGACCGCATCGACATCCACGTCGAAGTCCCCCGCGTCGACTACGAGAAGCTGGCCGATAAACGCAACGCCGAAAACTCGACCACCATCCGCACACGCGTGCAGGCTGCGCGTGAGCGCCAACTCCAGCGTTTCACTGGAACCAAGATGACCTGCAACGCCGAGATGGGCCCCTCCGAAGTGCGCGACTTCTGCAAAACCGACGCCTCCGGCGAGCGGCTCCTGAAGGCCGCCATGCAGCAACTGCACCTCTCTGCGCGAGCCTACCACCGCGTCCTGAAATTGGCCCGCACCATCGCCGACCTCGCCGAATGCGAAGATATCGCCGCCAACCATATCGCCGAAGCGGTACAGTATCGGCCGAGGGTGGGGATGTAATCATGGTATTTAAACTGTATTTTTCTGAATGCCGCAAGCTATTTTTGGGTGGAAGTTTGTTTATGGCTGGAATTTGCCTTCTTTTAGTCCGAATGCTTTGCCAGCCAGTCCACCACTTTAGGCCAGAGGTTTTTCACAGCCTTACGGCTCGTGACAAGACCAATGTGCCCCCCTGGCATAATGACAAACTCTTTCTCAGTGCTGCCAACTTTGTTGAGCGTGGGCTGGGTTTGCGAAAGCTGCACCAGGTGGTCCGCCTCGGCGGCAATGTTCAAGATAGGGAACTTGATGTTCGACAGGCGCACCTGCTGACCGGCAATCACGAGCTGATCGTTGATGAGCTTGTTACTGTGATAGAAATCCTTGATCCATTGACGAAAGGCCTCCCCAGGAAAGGGTACGCTTTCCTCAATCCAGCGGTTCATCGCTCCCCACGTCTCGACAAACTTCTCATCTTCGGCGTTTTCCCAAAGATTCTGATAGGTGCCGACGAAGCTGAGATAGGGTTTGAGAAGCTTGGTACCCACACCGACGAACTCGGCGGGCACGTTGCCCATGGTATCGACCAGTTTATCAATATCCTGGTAGCGTGGGTCGAGCCAGCTGCTAAAGAGATCTACATGGGAGAAGTCGATAGGCGCCGCTAACAGGATCACGCTGTTGAGCGGGGCATCGGGGTGCGTAGCTACGTAGAGTGTGGTGAGAACTCCTCCAAGACAATAGCCCAGGATATTGAGGTGCTTTGCTTTCGAAGTCTTGAGCACCTGCCGCACAGCACGTGGTAGATACTCCATCACCAGATCATCGAAGCGGAGCCGCTTATCTTCGGGACCAGGGGTGCCCCAATCAAGCAGATAGACATCCACGCCCTGCTTCACTAGGTACTCGATGAAGCTACGCCCAGGAAGCAAGTCGAGGACAAACGGCTTGTTGACCAGCGCATAGACAATCAGAAGCGGGGTCTTCAACTTGATGGGAGTATCGCTCGTATGCTCGTAGCGATACAGCTTCGCCTTGTTCTTCGTCCAGACCAGTGTCTTAGGGGTCTGACCTACCTGTGCATCGACTATCTTGGTGGTATGCTCGCTAAGGCTACGCAGACGCGCTACCATCTTTTCCATGTCTTGCCCTGTGCTCATTCTGCACTCTCCTTCTTGCGTTTCCGCCTTTTGAGCAACGTTAGTCACAGATGTCTAGTCAGCGGTCTTACTTGCCTTCTCGACCTCGTCGGCGAGTTGGTCGACCTTGTTTTCCAGGTTGATGATCATTTCGGCGAGGCGGGTGATGTCATCAGCTGATGCAATCTTCATTGTTTGAAGAGCCTGCACCATATATTCTTGTAGTGCCTTGCCAAATGCATCGTGCATTGTCACATAGTTTTGCATGGCTTTGCCCAGCAGTTGCGCAAACGTCTCAGTCTCTATCCAGCTTTGCAGCATTCGGTTCCACAAGTCCTGGTTGGCCTTGTTCCACTCGGGCCACAGAGAAAAGATGTCGCCCTGGCGAGTTGGATTGGTCCAGCTTTGCAGCATCCGGTTCCACAAATCCTGATTGGCCTTGTTCCACTCCAGCCACAGATTCTCTATATCTGTCGTACGATGTTGCTCAGTCATGGTACCATCTCCTCTGTATAGCTGCCAGTTCGCTCTACGCTTGCACCGTAGAAGGGTTCAACTCGATATAGTTAAAGTTGGGTCAAGACATATAATACCGATGGGCACAAGAAAAGGCGCCCATCGGTATTAGCCTAGTGCTGGGCCTTGTCGCGTAGTTCCCGGCGCAGAAATTTGCCCGTCTGCGTCTGGGGCAGCTCCTCCATGATCTCAATTTTTCGGGGATATTTATAATTCGCCAGGCGCTGCTTGCAGAACTCGATCAACTCCTCAGGCGTCACCTTACCCTCATAGTCGCTTTTGAGGGCAACATAGGCGATGATTGTCTCACCGCGGTACGGATCTGGTACGCCGACCACAGCAGCCTGGTGCACAGCCGTATGTTGATAGAGGACATCCTCAACATCCCGCGGCCAGACCTTGTAGCCAGAGACGATAATCAGATCCTTCTTGCGATCAACTATGTAGAACCAGCCATCTTCATCCATCCTGGTCACATCACCGGTGTACAAGTAACCATCACGGATGGCATTGGTAGTCTCTTCTGGCTTCTCCCAGTAGCCAGCGACGACCTCGGGCCCTTTGATAATCAGCTCTCCCACCTCGCCAACGGGAAGGTCCTGACCTGTAGTGATATCAACGACCCGGCAGATCGTGTTAGGGGCAGGCAAACCAACCGACAAGGCTCCTGAGTCGGGATCGACGGGTGCATGCGCTCCCAGCGGAACCAGCAAGCACCCGTTGGTTGATTCAGTCAGTCCATACACATTGTGGATATAGACTCCAGTGGCCTCCTGAAAGCTTTCAACCGTCGCCGACGATACAGGAGCTCCCCCACTGTAGATCTTTTTCATAGACGACAAGTCGCGCGTTTTGATGTCGGGATGAGCCAGTAGGGCAATAAAGACCGTGATCGAAGCCACCGTGAAGCTGCCATGCCACTTCTCGATGAGCCGCAGCATTTCTGCTGCCTCGAAGCGATAGAACATGATAATAGGCATGCCAACGAGCGCTGCCACTGCAACGTGCGCGATGAGACCAGTGACATGGAAGAAAGGAGCGACCCCGATGACGACGTCGTGGCTATCGAGCGGCACCCATTTCTGGTAGATTGTCGCACTAAACACAACGTTGGCATGTGTGCTCATCGCCCCTTTCGGCTGTCCCGTGGTCCCAGACGTATAGATCAGTACAGCAACATCTGTCGGGGCGAGGTTGGCAAACTCAACGGGTCCTCCCTCAAATTGGCGCAGCAGTTCAAGCATATCGAGTGTCCCCTCAAACCGCTGTTTCTTGGATGAGGCCAGCAGAGCCGGAGGTGGCCCTTCCCCAGCAAAGTCGAGTTCATTGGTGGTAATGACGAACTCAACCTTCGTGTTGCCAACGGTGTCTCGGGCAACCGTTTCATACAAAGACTCGAGACAAATGAGCCCTTTTGCACCAGAATCAGTGAGGTGATACTCAAGCTCGTGGTGCTTGAGCATCGGGTTGCAGAGCACTACAATGGCTCCTACTTTCCATGCTCCGTACAAGCCGATCAGAAATTGGGGGATGTTCTGGAGATACAGGGCTATGCGGTCACCATGGGTCACACCTCGCTCCTTTAGTGCAGCCGCTAAAGCACTGCTCTTTCGGTCAAGTTCACCATAGCTCATGGTTTTATCGAAGTAGTGTATAGCTGCCTGCTCAGGCAGATCCTGCACTGTCTTCAGAAACATGTCAAGCCCGTTGGTAAACTGCGGTGTGATCTCCGGTCCGACATGACTCGGGTAGTGCTTGAGCCAGGGACGAGCTTCGTAGGCTGCCTTGGCGTTCGTTACTCCCTGAGCAGAATCCTCTATCATGATGTCCTCCTATCTTCTTCCCTCTTTCCATGTACGTTAACTTTTGTGGTAGTAACGTCTCAGACAAGGGAGAAGTTTCAGCACTTTTTGAGGTAGGCGTCACGCCATCGAACCTACCCGATAAACGCAACTATTAGCACCAAAAACTAGTATCTTTCCCCCCTAACCCACAAAACATTGTGCGCATGCAAAGATAAGAGTAAAATACCTCCAATGTAAATGACAACCATCTAGCTGTTGGGAAGGTTTGTATGTAATGGCAAAGAAAAAACATCAATCGCTCCAGGTCTCGCAGGAAGATAAAACGCAGGCGCAGCGCGTATTTGAACAATATCACCAGATCGCCGAAGGATTACGTTTGAGCACAACCCGCGAGCAGGTGGAAGCCGCTCTGGCTGAAATAAACTCGATGACCGAACCTGCCCAGGTGGCCTTGTCCAAAGCATTAGCGGAAGAACGTCGTACAGATGCCGCCGATGTTTTACTCGCCATCAACGAGTTAAGCCCTGTAAAAGGTGCTCGTAAGGAAGCTCGGCGCTCACTGATCCAACTCCAGGGAGCAAAAATTAATCCACAGTGGCATCCGCCCGTTGATCAACCACTTGCTCTGGTACCACAGACTCCCACCCTTGACGAAGATAAGAATGAATATGTGGATGAAGAGAACGAGGATTATACAGCCTTGCGTGATTTGAGTCCCCAGGATGTTGTCACAACCTTTGTCGAGTCATGGGTCAATGATGACTACGACACGGCCTACGACCTGCTCTCGAACGAGAGCCCCTTGCGCGAAGGACTCTCACTCGACGAATGGGTCGAACGTCGCGAAGAATGGGCAAATGCAGCCAATCAGGGCGACCTGGTACCGGATTTTATCCATGAACGCGAGCCTCAAAAATCGGGGCTCTGGCTTCCACCTGGTGTGGACCGTTCGCCTGACATGAGAGAGTTTGAGGCTGGCTGGTCCATCGCAATGGATCCAACACCTCTTAGCGATACGCTTCCAGAACTTCCCCAAGCGATTGCGGTCTACGAAGAAACACAGCGACACTGGTTTTGGGCAACGTTTACGCTGATTCAGGAGCAAGATGCCTGGCGTATCCAGAGTATGGTCGATGAAGGGACAGCTGCCCAGCGTTTATCCGTAGAGGAGTTGCAGAAGAACATTGAGGAGCTTGACAGATACCTGCTGGAGTTCAGGCAAAAGTATAACCTTGAAGATGTACAACGATTCTCAGAGGCGGATACGGAGCACTTTGCAGATGAGATTTACTCGCGCTTGTTTCGTGCCGCTGGCTGCACCGATGCACTTATCAAAAAGATGCCGCTTGAACGAGAATTGTACGAGGAAGCAAGCGGGCGGATGATCGTATTTAAACAGTTCGAGCGTTGTCTCGTCTACCTGGAACCGCTCGCATGGCGGTTCGAAGAGAATCGTGCACTGTACTTGACACGGATGGCTGAAGTGCAGCTGAGTCTGAGTGAGAAATACTTCGACGAAGGAGACGATGAACGTGCAATGCGCCTCCAGGGACGTGCAGAGGAGGCGCTGAAAGAATCGCTCCTCATTGAGGATAAACCCGAACCACATATCACTCTAGCTGAACTTTATATAGAGGATGATCGTCTTGATGAAGCAGAGGAACACCTTCTACAGGCTAAAGCCCTGACTACCGAGCCATCCCAGGTGGCTCATATTGAGCTGCACCTGGGCGAAGTTGCTATGGAGCGAGAGCAGTATGAGGAGGCGTTGCGCCACTATCAGCGTGTCGCGGAACTTGAACCTGGCCTTGCCGATTCCTGGGTTGATCTTGCTAAAGCCTATGAGGAGCTTGATGATCCTGAGGAGGCTGAGGCCAACTATAGACGCGCCATAGAATTGCAACCCGATAATGGAGACCTCTATTATGATCTCAGCAAAATGTTCACGAAGTTCAACCAGCCTGAGAAAGCCATTGAGGCCATCGAGGAGGGCTTGAGCGCCAATCCAGATTCTGCCGTTCTGTGTATTTACCTGGCCACAATGTACCTGGATAGTGGCGACTATCGACAGGCGGAAGTGTTCCTGAATAGGGCCGCCAGGCTCGATCCCGATGCCCCCTATGTCCAGATGTTCCGCTCAGTACTCAATACGGCGAAGTTTGTGCCAGCCTCTTCTTCTACTCCTACTCCTCGCAAACTCAGTAGATCTAAGAAGAAGAAAAGGAGATAGCTCCATACTTCATTTCCAACCAGGTTAACGTCTATTTCAGTCTCTTCCATACATTTACCAGCTATGCTGTTCTACGTATGACGGAAACCCATCGCATACAGCGAGGCATAGATGCCGTTCCTTTGCAGAAGCTCCGCATGCGTGCCCTGTTCTACGATCCGCCCTCCCTGCAGCACAACGATGCTATCAGCTCCCTTAATAGTTGAAAGGCGGTGAGCGATCACCAGCGCTGTACGCCCATGTAACAAGCGTTTTAAGGCCTGTTGTACCAGTAACTCTGTAAAGGTGTCGATATTGGCCGTGGCCTCATCCAGGATCAGTATGCGCGGATCGGCCAGCAGCGCGCGAGCGAATGAGATGAGCTGGCGTTGACCCACACTGAGATTGCGACCTCGTTCCCGGATGAGTGTATCATATCCCTCCGGGAGTTGTGTGATCAAATCGTGTACTCCCACCGCGCGAGCAGCTTCTGCTACCTCTTCATCGGCTGCTTCGAGGCGGCCATAGCGAATGTTGTCACGGATTGTGCCCGTGAACAAAAACGGCTCTTGTAACACGACCCCGATCTGGCTGCGCAAGGAGTGCTGCGTGACTTCACGCACATCGTGGCCATCTACCAGCACTGAACCCTGCTGTATATCGTAGAAACGCGCAAGCAGCCCGGCAATCGTGCTTTTCCCTGCCCCCGTCGGCCCCACGATAGCTACAGTCTGACCGGCCTTCATGTGCAGGTTGAAGTCCTGCAACACAGGCAAGTCACGATTGTAGCCGAATGTGACATTTCGGAACTCCACCTCGCCGTGTATCTGGGGCAGCTCCTCCGCGCCAGGCTTGTCCTTTATTTCGACAGGCGTCTCCAGAATTTGAAAAATGCGCTCGGCAGCTACACCTGCCCTTTGCAGTTGCGAGTACTGCTGGCTAATTTCGCGGATAGGGTCAAAGAAACGGTTGATGTAGAGGGTGAATGCAACAAGCACACCCACTTTCAGGCTCCCTTGTGATACCAGCACGCCTCCATACAGGACTGTAATCGCAATTGCCATAGCAGCCACAACCTCTACAAGTGGCAAGATGAGCGCTGCTATGCGGCTCGCCTCAAGATTGGTGTCGCGGTTATATGCGTTTAGCTCATCAAATTCGTCGCGGTTGCGTTCCTCTCGCGCAAGGCTTTGAATCACGCGCATACCGGTAATGTTCTCCTGTAGCGTTGCGTTGACCACCGAGATGGCGGCGCGTGTACGCCTGAAGGAACGCTGCGCGAAGCGCTGCCAGAAGGCAGCGATCACGAACATGATTGGCAAAACCGTGAATGAAAGCAAGGCCAGCGTTATATTCATCGCCAGCATCGCTATGATGATTCCCACCAGGGATACGAGTGAACCAAGCATTGAGAGCAGCCCCGAACTCAGCATGGACTCTAGCACATCGATATCGCTCTGCAAGCGCGACATCACACGACCTATCTGTGTCCGATCGTAGAAACTGAGTGAAAGTGACTGCAAGTGTGTGAACATGTCGGAACTGAGGTTGTAGAGTATTTGTTGCCCGGCCCATGACATCGACCAAACCTGCCAGTACTGCGCCTGCCACATCAAGACGTTCACTATGATCAGAACGATACCCGTAATTGCGAGCCCTCTTAAATCATTGTGGCCGATGAATTGGTCGATGGCCACGCCTATCAAGAAGGGATTCGCCAGGTTGAGCACCGTATAGAGTAGCATCAGAGCCACGCTCGCCAGCGTCCAGCCCTTGTAGCGGCCAACGTAAGGACCGAATTTTTTGATGACGTACCAGTCAAATTTCTTTGATACGTTCTCATCAGCGCCTTCCAGGCTATTTTCGCGCCACCGGTTGCGCCGCCCGTGGATGGTGTAAGAGCTCTGTTTCATCGTACTGCCTCCCGCTTCTCTTCATTCCATTGCTGTTCAGGCGAAGAGGCCAGCATGCGTGCCTCAAATTCCTCCTGCTCGCGCAGCTGCAAATCGTAGAGCTGAGCATAAGGGCCGCCTTGCGGGAGCAGCGTTTCGTGCGTTCCACGCTCTACAATCCTGCCTTTCTCCAACACCATGATCTTATCGGCGTTTTTGATCGTGCGTAGACGAGAAGCGACCACAAATACCGTCTAACAAATTTACGACTATCCACGACAAAATCAAGGTGCTAGAGGGCATCCTCAAATAAGCCGCTCAGCATAAGACACAATATGACAGCCATTGATCAGTTTAGGTCAGTGGCTATTTTATATGCGCAAGAGAACCAACAAGCCGCCCACATGAGGGGATATAGAAAATACCAAACCATACCACGAGAGAATAGCCAATAGTAGCGTTGAGAGAGGCAAGAGATGTTTAAATGAAGAGGGGGAGCATAAGATTAGACGTTGGTGTGATAACTCGCTCAGAAACGGCTCTCAACGATGATACTGGCATGTTGTACTCATATCAGGATGTGCGGGCATCATAGTTACACAAGACTAGTGGTATAGACAACTGCACGACCAAACTTACTTTTTGTTAGGTACTTCTTTATAATTCGCCACTGATAACAAGGACATACCGAAGAAGAGGTGGGTAAAGCCGAAGGTACTCACCGCTCAAAATTTGGGGAAATCGAGTCAAGTTTTTTGTTTCTCCCTAGCTGGTTATTGTCCTTTCATCGTGACATTGCCATTGACGGTGACATGGGTGACTCTCGGATATAATCTCATCAATTCCCCTACCGTGCCCTCAGTCAGTTCGTTCAAATTAAAAGCCCGTTCTTGACCACGACTATTCAACTCCTCGCAGAATATAATGGCATGATCGAGGGTGTCAGCAGTGAATATGATCAGCCCAACACGCCCACGCCCCTCCCATTGAATTCCGTATCTCATGTGTCTTCTCCCTTCTCATAAATATGCCACCATTTTTATAATACCCCTATGCTCACTCTATTGTCAAGGTGGCAATCAGGGTACAATCAAGACATGAAAACACGGTTGAGATTAAAAGAGGTAGCTGAAGAGAAGGGGATGAGCATGACAAAGCTCTCCCATCGCTCAGAAGTGGCCTATAATACAATCAGGAAGCTTTTCAGAGACCCCTACGCAGAAGTGACGGTGACTACTTTGAGACGGCTTGCGGATGTGTTGGGCGTAAGTGTGAAGGATTTACTTGAAGATGTGCCAGACGAATAAGCCGCCCACATAAAGGCAACGAGGGGAATACGATTATAAATCAAGTACCAAAATTGAAGTACTACCAGAATTGGAGTACCAGAATTGGAGTACCAGAATTGGAGTACCAGAAATGGTACTAGAACATTAGTTCTCACCCGCGTCAAAGCAGTCCTAATCTCTTTTTACGCGACCGTTCCAGTTGGGCCGCTCGCATACGTTGGCGTGTCTCAGCAGAAAACGGTCTACTTCTAGCTATTTGCAATTTTCGTCTCGTCACAGGGTCTTGCCACATTTTCAAAGATGCCTCACTATTCTTACGTCTTTTCTCATCAGTCTGTACCTGCGTTTTAGAAATCTCACTCATTCTTTGGAGCATTTCAGGAGTATAGACTCTATTCCGGTTCGACTCGATAAGCTTCTGTCGGTGCTCTTCCGTCAATGGTACCCCTCGCATACCGTCACCACCGTCAGTCATATTGGTTAAACTATGCCGCCCATGCTGTCGAATAAGGTCTATCTCATACTTACAAGCTTCCTCATGAGTATCAAAATAGGCCACGATAGTCTTGACTACGTTCTCATCATGCCGCCAGATATCACGGATAACCTCAGCATTTCGCGGATTGTACTCTTTTTTGCCTGCCTTGACTTCGTTCTCGTGTTGGTTAATTCGATAGTTGATGCCTTTGCCGATATAAAAGACGTTGCCGCCCATAGAGACAGGATAGGCGAACGTATAGACATAGGGGACGTTTTTGATGAGGTTAGGATAGGGGGAGTACATGAGGGGGGAGTATCCTTGAGAATAGAGTGAGGGGAAAATGGGCATGGGGAAGCTAGGACGATTGACACGCTCACCGTGTACACCTACGCACTGAACGCGCTTCTGATGCCGCTGAATATATTTCAGAAACCACCAGCCTTAGTAACCAGGAGCCCGATTGCTGCACCTAAAGCTATGACACCAGCGATAATGGCGATGATGGGGCCAGTTACTACTCCGGCAGCAGCGCCTACAAGGACGATTGCCGCTATGAGTCCGAAGAAGACCACGCCCCACCCCCCCCACGACGCTTACGCTAGTGAAGAAAGGTTGTGAGGGGCGGATAGGTTGTGAGGGGGTTATGCTTCAGTGAGTGTCTTGACTTCGGACAACTCAGCATAGAGATAAGCAATTGAAAATCTTAGATCAGAGATGAAACGCGGGCTACAGGATAAGCAGAAGTCTATATAGTCTTCAGCAACTCTGAAATGAATGAATTCAGAGTCTAAATTAGAGCTACAGTAGAAACATGGCTGTGTGGGTTGACCTTGTGTTGGTTGATGTAACATGGTTTCCTTTCTTATTGTTGAGTTAATCCCCCCTATAACCCCCCTTGCCGTCCACAAAAAACAACAAAGAGGGGGCCTAATCCGGTTTTTGTGGAACGCTTAATTAATGGGGGTAGGGGGGTGTTACTGTTACCATTTGTTACCAGTTTTTAGAGGTCGTAGGGATATAGAGCATAATAGGGCTACAACCTGAAAATCGTGGTAACATTTGGTAACAGTAACAGACTTGGCTAATGTGTTGGTATTGTCATCGGTACTGATGCGCGGTTGATGCCACAATGCACCTTAGTAGGAGTACCACAGTCGCGTTTTGTAGCATTGACAACTATTCCACGTCGGACAAGTGCGGTATTGAAGTTTGGGCCTAACTTGGGAGTGTGCCCGTTCAGTTTGCACCACTGGGTATACGACTCTCTCACTCTGGCTACAGACACCCATTCCATAGTGATGTCGCCCAAACTCCAATGATCTTCACTGTCGTCAGTACAGCACTCATCTAACCACCGGCCTACAACGTCTTGATTGTTTCGCCACTCAGCACGCGTCTTTGTTGCCACTTCCGGTACTGCCAGTCTCCCACGTTCGTACCATCGCATAGCACCAATAACAGCCCATGCAAGAACACCCTCTAAAAACGCTGGTTGCTTGAACCGTTCTTTTAGGGTCATGTCCTCGTGGTCGATGTGGGAGTAAGGGAACTTGAGAGTGACGAGTCGTCCCACTACCGCACTATCATCAGCATCAAAGTTAGCATCCCAGTTCGAGAAAGCCGTGATTTTATACATCGGCCTATAGCTAAACACGTCTTTTCCCTTGAAGGAGCATGGTATCCTGTCACCACCTGTCAAGCCTTTGATAGTAGCACCGTTCAGCTTGTCGTTTTTGTCGCTCTCACTGGCAAAAATTGCTCTTGCTGCTTTAAGCGGTGCTAGATCAAAGTTTTGATTATTGCCGTCTCTCCTTGCCGTGAAAGCCCCAAAGTTGACCGCTTCCGACAATGGGAAAGTCATAAGCTCCTGTAGTGTCTCAGCAAATGTTCCCTTGCCGCTCCTCGTTGCTCCTTGCACATAGAGCATTTTCTCTTCTCGGATACTGCCAGTGAGACAATAGCCTACCCACTCTTGAAGGAAGTTGACAGCCTCATCACCCCCCTCTACCGTCTCATGTAGGAACTTCTCCCACTCGCTACAATCAGCATCCTCGTGGTACTCAGTATCCAGGCAGTATGTGAACCGTTGCAGATGGGAGTGGGTTATGGGCGTGCCTGTAGGTAGATGCAAGACACCATTCGCACAATTCAGCATATCTGGGTCATTATCGAACTTGCTAATATCTTCTTGGCAGTAAGACCCTAGGATACTCATACAGCCATTAATCCGGTATGCATCAGTCTTGGCAGCATTAACTATATCCTCATGCCTCATAGCTTCTATAGCGGCCATTCTGCGACGTTTTAGAGTGCTGATAACACACTGCTTGACTGCACCTTGATCTTGCTCCCAGTACTTACCATTGTAGTGAAGCCATCCGTGGGTATCGTTGTAGAGTATCTTGTCACCGTGCAAGAGCATGACTGACTCAGCATTGCCCACATCGGAAGCGTCAAATTTGAGAAGCTGCTTATCTGTCGCTAGTTTGGATACTTCCACGATTGCCGATGTATCAATGTCCGTGTGCCTGTCGAGACCATACCCTCTACTATACTCACCCGTCGGTGGCTGTTCGGGTTGTCGCTGTGATGACTGCATCCGTGCTAGGCTTTCACGCCCTTCTCGTATCTGCCTTCTCTGATACTCGTTGCATCCTGGCGGATAATCAATCCCGTCGCTATAGTCACCTGTCGGTCTATACTCTGCTATTGTCTCTGCTGCCATTGGTGTAACATCGAGCCGTTCTACATCCCTAAACGTTGTTTTTCCCATCCTACCTCACCTCTCCCATCTGCGCTTTACGTTGAAGTCGTTGACACTGCCTGACTGCCTTGACATATTCCCGCGTCTCGATCATTGTGCCGCCATGTTGCCAATTGTCCATCGCACGAGTCATGCGTTCCCTATCATCGACAACTACAAACTTACCGTCTTCTGTGATACCTACCAGCGTGCCGCCACGTGCCATGAGAAAAGCTGTACAAAACACATCGAACAACTCTATTTGCCGTGTCGCACTATCTGCCGCAAAAATTGCCATATCCCCTTTTTACATGATTTACCCGCCATGCATCGGTCTATTCAAAACGCACTACGAAAATTAATCTGCTGGCTTGAAGGATGCCCACACAAGCCACGTCATACCCCACAATGCACCAAAGCTCATCAGTATCAGCCCAACTAAAGCCAGTGCGCTAAGCCATGACAAAGTGGGGAAGTGGAAGAGGTATGGAAGAACACCGTTCCAACTAGCGTATACCAGCGTGGTTATCAGAAGCAAGGCAGTCACGCTCAGACATGCCCAGATTGATACCGATTGTACTGTGTTTCTCTTCGTGCTCTCATTCTTGTCAGGAGTGGGAAACCAGCTACCATAATTTACTTGATCAGGCATTGACCCTCCCACGTATGTTGGTATTCTGTTGCTCATAGGTACCTGTCTTCGCCTTGCGGTCGAGCAGATAATCCACCTCGGTCTTATAGATGAGTCTATTTCCATCAATCACCCTCACCTTGCTACCGCCCTCTTTAATGAACATCTCTACGTGTGCCTCACTAATGCCAAGGACTCTGCTTGCTAGCCCGATGGATATCGAGTCGCCTTTGATGTTGGCATATTCCATTCGTGCTTTCTCAAGTTCACTGCCTACTAGCTTACGGTGTATGTTTCGCATTTCGGCATAGTCAGCAATTGCTTGAAGGTGGAAACGTCGAATGAGCGGCACTAGGTGTCCATCAGCGTTTGACCACATCACTTGTAACTTGTTCTCCTCTACTGCACGAACTACAGTTTTTACCTCAAGCCCCAATTCAGAAGACACCTCATCGAACGTATAAAATGTCGCATCAGAACCAAAGCCGTTTATTTTGCGTGGCATTTACTTATCTCCTGTCTTCTTGTTGTTCAGTTTTAATGCAGCATCTCGCAAGGCTAATACCTCGTTGCTGTTCACTGTTCTTCCCGAATAGGTATCCTCGAATTCCAGGTGTAGCTTTTCAATAAGCGCGTTCGTCTGTTCGAGAGTCAAACCTAAGAGAAAAGCTGCTGTATGTGTGGATATCCAAAGAGAACCATCTTCCTTTTCGATGGGGTCAAACGCCTTGTGTATTTTCACTGCTATACTCCCTTCCTTGTCGTGGTTATGTCTTCAAGTCTCACGAGGTGAACACGGCCAATACGTAGCGTCTGTATGCCGTGCCGTTTCACCCGACGATAGAGGGTATTGTGCTTGAGCTTGAGAACTGTAGCGGCATCCTTCAATGTCGTGTAACCACTTAGTTCCTGTGTCATAGTCATAAATTGCCTTTCATTGTTCGCTCAAACGTACTGCTTGAGTCAAAAGAAAAAGCGAGTACAAAGTGTCTCGCTTAGAAAAAAGAGATATGTGATTGTTTAGAGAAACCACACCACCACATGCCCCTATGGAGTAAAACGTTGCTGGGTTGGTGAATATCCGCAAACTGAACAGCAAATATTTATACTCTCTATCTAAGTATACCATAAATGTACCGATTATTGGACTTTTCGTGACGGGTTTTACGGGTATTAGCGTGCTCTAGATAGCAATATTAAACTCAGCAGCAGCTTTTTATTCTAGTATGTCAAGGGGAGAGATGATGCTATATAAGGAGTATATTTTTCTATTTTAGATACATTTTAATCCTATTTCCCGATGATTGTTTTGACCGCTGAAGATCGAACTGTTTTAGCTAAAGCCGCCCAACAAGGGGGACGAGGGGAGTAAAGATATATCAGCAAAAGAAGACGGCTATAATACGTGCAGACACACACAAAGTAAAGCCGCTTCTCCTACTTGTTTAAACGTGTGTACTATGGTATGCTCTTAGAAAACATAAGGAGTACCGAACATGAAACGCTACAAGCCGACCAGACAGGACAACATAGCTACACAGTCAATGTACGCCCCTGTACCACTGCCCGTCAATCATCCTTGTGCCATTTATGCCCGTCAAAGCACGTCGAGACAGGTTGTTGATAACATAGAGTCGGCAGCAATGCAAACTACAGAACAATTAGAGAAAGCCCGTAGACATGGATGGACAGAAGACACCATAACCCTCTTTATCGAGAACCAAATGGCAGATGGACGCATCAGAAGCGCGTCAGGTACCCTTAGAATTGATCAACGTGAAGGACTATCTGCATTGATGGAACTGGTTGTACGTGACGTGATCAAGGCTATTTTTGTCTATAACGAGTCCAGGCTATTCCGTGATGAGTGGAATATCCAGGTCGATACTTTTATTAAAGCCTGCCATGACCACGATGTGAGGGTTATCACCAATACTTACGTGTATGACTTCCGACGCAACAAATTTGATAGAGATCAGTTCAGAGTACAGGCAAGAATAGCAGCAGATTTTATCACGAACCATGTAAAGGGCCTACTGCATCCTGCCAGGAACCGAAAATCTGCAAGGGGTTTATGTGTCGCTGGGAGTTCCCCCGTAGGCTATATCGTGGACGTGGACAGGAATAGCCCCACATATCGAAAGTACATCCCATATGAGCCACATGCCGCCATTGTCAGGCACATATTCCGTAGGTATCGTGAACTTGGTGGCAGGTTGAACGAGCTAGGTAGAGAACTAAACCGCTTGCCTTTTGTATTTCCTGACTTTGCTGACGTGCCTGTACCTGCTAGATTTAATGCTAAAAAGGTCAGTGGTGGTTATGGAGTGAGTCGTAGTGGTCTAATCGGCATCCTGACAAACACTGCTTATATCGGCTATTGGACGTTTGGTGGTGAGTGTCTCAGCAAGAACAACCACGCGGCTATTGTTGATGAGTCTGACTTCTGGTTTGCATTTTCCCGTCTGTCTGATGTCTCTCCCGATGGTGAAGATCAAGAACGCATAGGCCGACTCCCGACGCGGTTCAGTCATTCAAATACAGTTGCCTTGGATGCGTTGTTACGAGACGTTCTTGTATCCAGTGATGGCGGCAAGGTGTATGTAGACACGGCTCATAGATCATACCGAGCGTTTGAATACAGCAACTCTTTTGAATACCGCTCATTTTCCATCTCATCGGCAAGTATTGATAGGGCTTTCACTCAACGTCTCATTTGGAGATTGAAGCAAGAGCACAAGTCAGGCACGAACGAAACACCCGATGCAATGAATACCAGATTAAGAGAAGTACAAGCATCACGGGAAACACAAGCAGTAACGGTACAGGGTCAACTAGAGACAGCCACTAGTCGCATAGCAGTACTGAGACGTAACTTGAACCTAGATGCTGACACGAATACGCTTAACGGTTGGGCAAGGGAATTGAAAAATCTGGTTGAAAATATCGTGCCTGTATTAGAGTCGAAAATCAAAGCGGTAGAGAAGGGACGGGAAGAAGTCACCAAGTTTAATAGCCTGTATGAACGAGTCAAGCACGAATGGAACGGCATGACGTTTGAAGAGAAGCAGAGTTTCGTGGACATGATTGCTGCTAAGGTAGTCATATCTGAAGTATCACCTCATCTGGTAAAAATAGAGATACAGTGGGATGAGCCGTATAACAACGAAGTGGATACTGGCTACATGTGGAACGCAAGGGGAGGTGAGACAAAATGGAGTGATGAGGAACAAGCAGTCTTGAAAGAGATGTACCCCACTGCTGATAGGGCCGACATTCTTAACCGATTGCCTACAAGGTCATGGAATATGGTCAGGAACTACACACGCGGCATGGATATCTCAAGAGATAAGCACAATCTGAACACCTCACCACTACACCCGTCATTGTCAGTACGTGATGCTGAGTTGCTGAGAGACACAGGAATTGCGTTTACTGATGAGCTTATAGCAGGTAGGTGTGAGTGGGGAACTACCAACTTTAACACACCATCAACGTGGTGCGGCCTCGCATTACCGCATCCAGCGCTTGCTGAATAAGATACTCTGTTTCCATGTC